>FTJN01002802.1_pt5 | contig 15491 bp, 9 predicted proteins | sample 1658361 | NCBI WGS metagenome assembly FTJN01 (sample SAMEA3914819, study PRJEB12502) | metagenome | biome: forest; material: soil | place: Canada | collected 2010-06-26 | depth 0.3 m | reverse complement strand
GGCTACAACGGCACCGATTCGTTCACGTACACGCTGACCGATTCGACGGGCCACACCTCGACGGCCACGGTCAACCTGACGGTCACCGCCCTGCTGCCGACCGCCGCCAACGACACCGGCACCGTCGCCGAGAACGGCTCGGTCACCGGCAGCGTCACGGCCAACGACACCGGCGTCACGGGCGAGACCAGCACCTGGGCCATCGCGACCAACCCGTCGCACGGCACGGTCACGATGGCCACCAACGGCAGCTACACGTACACACCCACCTCGGGCTACAACGGCACCGATTCGTTCACGTACACGCTGACCGATTCGACCGGCCACACGTCCACCGCGACGGTCAACCTGACCGTCACGCCGCTGATCCCGGTCGCCAAGGACGACACGGCCACGGTCGCCGAGAACGGCAGCCTGACCGGCTCCGTCACCGCCAACGACGTCGGTGTCACCGGCGAGACCAGCACCTGGTCGCTCACCACCAACCCCACGCACGGCACCGTCACGTTCAACGCCAACGGCAGCTACACCTACACGCCCACGACCGGCTACAACGGCACGGACAAGTTCACGTACACCTTGACCGATTCGACGGGCCACACGTCGACGGCCACGGTCAACCTGACCGTCACGCCGATCAACCCGGTGGCCGCCAACGACACGTTCACGGCCACCGCGAACGGTCCCACGCCCACGCTGAGCGTCAAGACCAACGACACGCCCGTCGCCGGCGAGACCAACACCTGGGCCGTCAAGACCAATCTGACCCACGGCACGATCACGCCCGCGGCCGACTTCGCCACGACCGGCAACTTCACGTACACGCCCACGAACGGCTACATCGGCGCGGACTCGTTCACGTACACGATCACCGACGCCTCGGGCCTCACGTCCACGGCGACGGTCTCGCTCAACGTGGTCGGCGAGGTCGCCCCGGTCGCGAAGGCCGACACCTACGCCGCGACCGAGAACACCCTGCTGGTGCTCAACGGCGCCGCCGGCGCGGCCAACCATGCGCTCACCACGAACGACACCGACGCCAACGGCGACAAGCTGACCGTCACGCAGGTCAACGGCGCCACGCTCGACGCGACCCACGCCGTCGTCGTCACCACGGGCGGCGTCACGACGGGCACGGTCCTGATGGACGCCAACGGGGTCATCTCGTTCAACCCGGCGACCAACTACACGGGCAGCACGTCGTTCACCTACACGATCTCCGACGGTCACGGCGGCACGTCCACCACCACCGCCACCATCACCGTGGCCGCCGGCTCGGACGACCCGACGGTGACCGCCAACGCCGTCGGCCGCTGGCTGTTCAACGAAGGCACCGGCACGTCGACGGCCGACGCGTACAACAGCTTCACCGGCACGCTCACCAACGTGAACACGGCCAACGGCGGCACGGCGCCGACCTGGATCACGGGCCACAACGGCACGGCCGGCACGGCGCTGAACTTCGACGGCAAGGGCGGCATCGTGTCCGTCCCCCTGGCCGACACCGCCGCGCTCGACACCACCAGCTCGCTGTCGGTGTGGTTCAAGACGACGCAGGTCGGCTCCACGATCGGCTGGTCCAGCCCCTCCATCATCGGCACCGAACACGCGGGAGACGCCAACGACATCCAGTGGGGTTCGATCAACTCGTCCGGCAAGATCGGCCTGGGCCTGGGCAACGACCCGAACGGCGTCTACTCCGCGACAGCGGTCAACGACGGCAACTGGCACGACCTCACCATCACGCGCACCGTGAACGCGAACGGCTCCAGCGTCGTGTCGGTCTACATCGACGGCGTGCTCAGCAACAGCGCCACGCTGGCCGCGCAGTCGCCGGCCACCAGCGGCATTCCGACGAACTTTCTCGCCGGCTTCGGCTACACCAACGCCTGGCAATCGACGACGACCGGCGGAACGACCACCAACTCGGACAGCACCACGGGCGACGTCTACTACAAGGGCGCGCTCGACGACGCCCGCATCTACACGCACGCGCTGACCGCCGACCAGGCCAAGGCGGTGTTCCTCGTCGAGAACGGCTACGAGACGCAGGCGGTGGCCAACGACGGCGACGCGATCAAGCTCGTGGTCACGGACACCCACGCCACCGCGCTGCACGTCATCGGCGTCGAGAACGGAATGACCCTGTCCGACGGCACGCACACGATCACCAGCACCGGCAATTCGCAGGTCATCGACGTGACCGGCTGGAACCTCGGTTCGATGCAGCTCACCAACGTCGGCACGGGTTCCGCGACGCTGGAGTTCGACGCCGTCAACACCACCGCGAACGGCCAGTCGGAAGACACGTCGACCTACCTCAGCGTCGTCAACGGCACCTCGCTGCTGGGCGGCACCACGGCCAACGACACGCTGACGGCCACCACGAACTCGGCCACGTTCATCTCGGGCGGCACGGGCGACGACTCGATCACCGGCAGCGGCGGCAACGACCGCCTGCTCGGCGGCACCGGCAACGACACCATCGTGGGCGGGGCCGGCAACGACCTGATCGTCGGCGGCACGGGCAGCGACATGCTGACCGGCGGGGCCGGCAACGACGTCTTCCGCTGGGAGTTCGGCGACCACGGAACGGCGGGCTCGCCCACCGTGGACACGATCACCGACTTCAGTTCGACGCCGGGCAACATGGACGTGCTCGACCTGCGCGACGTCCTGGGCGGCGCGAACCACAACGGCACCGCAGCGGGCAACATCGCCAGCTTCCTGCACTTCGACCAATCCGGCGCCGACACGATCATCCACGTCAGCACGACGGGCGGATTCTCGGGCGGCTACAGCGCCGCGGTGGAGGACGAGACGATCGTGCTGAAGAACGTGGACCTGACCGCCGCCGGCACCCAGAACGATTCCCAGATCATTCACCAGTTGCTGACGAACGGCCAGCTGCACCTGGGCTGACGGCGCCGCGCCGCGCGCGAACATCGCGCGGCCGTGTCCGCGCGCGCGTCAGGCCGGGGCGTGCGCAGCCGCAGGCCTCACGCGCACGAGCGCACGCGGGATCCCAAATCGCGGCGCCGCCGCGGCGTCCGCTCCCGCGGACCCGCGCGTGCCAGCCCCAGTCTCAGGCCGAACGCCCAGCCTGCACCACCGGCCCCGTGAGCCCGTCGACGCCGCAGGCCCACAGCGCGGCCGCGTCGTCCACGTCGGTCACGCCCTCCGCATACACGCGCAGGCCGATGCCGTGCAGCATGCGCACGGTGCCGGCCACGTGCTGGGCGCGCGCCTCGTCGCTGGACAGGCCTTGCAGCAGGCTGGCGTCGAGCTTGACGAAGTCCAGGCCCGCCTCGAGCAGGCCGCGCGTCTCGCCCAGGCGTTCGCCGGCGTGCTCCAGGCCGATCTTGGTGCCCGAGCCCTGCAACTGCTCGGCGAGTTCGCGCACGAGGTGCAGTTGCCGGACGGCGCCGGCCTCGGCCAGCTCCAGCGACAGGCGCGGCGACGCCATCGAGTGCGCCGTCACCAGCGCATGCACGCGCGTGGAGAACGCCGAATCGGCCAGCGACGACGGGCTCACGTTGATCGAGCGCGGGAGCGAGTCGGCGGCGATGGCCAGCAGGGCCAGCTCGATCGCGAGCAGGTCGACGTCGGCCGTGAGCTGGGCCCGGCGCGCCATCGGCAGCCACTGCGCGGCCGACACCAGCGAGCCTTCGGGGCCCAGGCGCAGCCGCAGCGGCGACTCGTGATGCACCAGTTCGCCGTTGCGGCCCACCAGCGGGAAGTCGACCAGCTGGGCGGCGCGTTCGGCCAGCGCGGCCTGGATGCGATGGCGCCACGCGTCCTCGCCGAGGGCGTTGCTGTCGGCACTGTCGTCGAGTTCCACGGAGTACGGACCGCGGCTCTCGGCGCGCGCGAGCGCCTGGTCGGCGGCGGCCAGCAACGTGGACATCGCCGCGCCATGCGCCCAGCGCACCGCACCGACCACCACGTGCGTGCCGCCGTCGTGCACGCGCAGCAGGCTGCGCAGTCGCGCGGCCACGTCGGTCGCCGGCTCGCGAAGCGATTCGACGTCGGGCAGCGCCAGCGCGAAGTCGCTGCCGTTCAGCCGCCCCACTTCGGCGGCGCCGAGACGGCGCGAGGACTCCACCATCGCGGCCGCGGCGTCCTGCAGCAGGCGGTCGGTCGCGGAACGGCCCAGCGTGCGGTTCAGGGACTGCAGCTCGACGAGCCGCACCATCACGAGCGCGCCGCTCGCCGCGCCGTCCTCGCTGTCCAGCATCACCTTCATGCGTCCCAGGAAGTGGGCGCGATTGGACAGCCCGGTCAGCGGGTCGCAGTGGGCCTCGCGGCGCAGGAGCTCGACCTGGCCAGCCTGCTCGTCGAACATCGCCTTGACGCGGCCGACCATCGCGTTCATCGCGCGGGTGACGTTGCGCAGCTCGGGCATGTCGGGTTCGTCGACCGTGACGAAACGGCGCTCGGTGATGGCCTTGGCCTGGTCGACGGTGCGCAGCAGCGGCACGCGGATGCGGTTGACGCCCACGGTGGAGAAGATGCCCGCGCCGATCACCAGCACCAGCAGCACACCCACCGTATTGAGCGTGCTCTGCCACAGCTCGTCGTCCGCGAATGCCGACTGGCTGCGCACCTCCAGGCGGCCGATCGGGTGCCAGCCGTCGCTGACCTGCGCCACGCCGTCGGCCGGCGCGATGCCCAGGATGCCGACGAACCAGCCCGGCGCGCTTTGCGGATGCGGGTCGGCCTGCTTCTCGACGATCGTCTTGCCGGTCGGGCCGACCAGGCGGATGCGTTCGTAGAAGCCGGTGTCGAACTGGCTGGCGATCGCCAGTTCCAGCGCCACCGCGTCGCCCTTTTGCTGCGACAACGTCAACGCGAGCGATTGCGCGGTGTCGTTGTTCTTCAGGTTGAGCTGCGTCTGCAGATAGTGGCGCGCCGCGTGCACCGACACGCCGATCGCGCCGGCGAAGGCCAGCACCAGCGTCACCGACAACAGCAACCACACCTGGCGAATCAGCGACATGCGCTCTCCTCTTGGCCGACCGCGAAGGATCGGGTGCCGCCCGCGACGAGCCGGGCCGTCATTGGAAACCATCCTGGCGCGACCGCGCCACCACCTCGCGCCACTTGGACAGGCGCGTCATCGGGTCGCCATTGGCACGGATGCTACCAACACCCTGCCACAAACCTTCGGCATTGAAGCTGAAAACCGGCGACAGGTCCGGCCGCTCGCCGGCAGGGTGGATGCCCGGCTGGAGGTTGTCCAGCACCAGCGGCTCGGACTCGGGCGTCGGATAGTAGGCCAGCACCATGTGCGCGACGAAGCCGTTGGGCGCGCCGGCGATGCTCGCGCGCACGTAGACCATGCGCAGCCTGGCGTGCGGCACGCCCAGCGAGGTGAGGGTGAAGTACTTGCCGATCGCGTAGTCCTCGCAGTCGCCGGCGCCCTTGCCGAGGGACTCCAGCGGGCTGGCCCAGTAGTCGACCTGGCCCCAGTTGTCGATGTCCTCCACGTAGGCCAGGCGCTGGTTGTAGAAGTCGTTGACCGCCTTGATCTTGGCCGCGTCGTCCCGGCCGGTCACGGAGGCCATGACTTGTTGCAAAGCCAGCGCATTGGCGACGGCCTTGGGGCCATACTTCTGGGCGGACCTCAGGATCCGGTCGGGATCGACCGCCTGCACCGACAAGGCCACCAGCGCGAGCGCCGCCAGCAGGCGCAACAGCGCGGCACGCAACCAGGCAGCGGCGCGCGCGGCGTCCGCCGTGGCGCCGACGGCGGCGAGAAAACGCGACAAATTCACGCCGGGCAGGCGTGCGCAGGAGGCTTCGAGGTCCACTCGAATCTATCGACCGGTCCCGGTCGTACTGTAGGGAGGTATTGGCAGGGCCGTCTGCATCGCGCCACAAACTCGCGGAACAATCCATGGTTGCCCCGAATGAATGCATCGGCGGCCCTCCAGGCGTATCCCTGGACGATGGGGTACCCGGTATCATTGAAACAATTCGTTTACATATTCGGGACAGCCCTTCGCACCCATGAAAAAGACGCTCATCCGCTTCAGCCTGCTGACGCTGGCAAGCTGCGCCGCGATGGCGCAAACCACGTCGCCGGTGACTCAGTCCGTGCAGCGGGCGATCGAAGGAAATCCCGAAGTTGCGGCCAAGTTCAACGCATTTCGCGCCTCGAACGACGAAATTGACGTCGCTTCAGGCAATTGGAAGCCGCATCTCGACGCCAGCGGCAGCGCCGGCAAGCGAACCTACGAAAACACCCAGTCCACTCCGCGCGACCCGCGCTTCTATACCGGCGGCGTCCGCCTGGAATTGAGCCAGCTGCTGTGGGACGGCCTGGCCACCCACAGCGAAGTCGAGCGCCTGGGCCACGCCAAGCTCGAACGCTATTTCGAATTCCTGGATTCCACCGAGCAATTCGGCATGGAGGCGGCCAAGGCGTATTACGACGTCGTGCGCTATCGCAAGCTGGTCGCGCTGGCCGAGGACAACTACATCCAGCACAAATACTCGTTCGACCAGGTGCAATCGCGCGTGAACGCCGGCGTCGGCCGCGGCGTCGACCTCGAGCAGGTCATCGCCCGGGTGGCACTGGCCGAGTCCAACCTCGTGACCGAACGCGCCAACCTGCACGACGTCACGGAGCGCTACGTGCGCCTCGTCGGCGCGGTGCCGCCGGCCGAAAACGTCAGCGCCGTGTCGATGATCAAGCCGATGCCGGCGACCGAGTCCGAGGCGATGCGCATCGCCGCGCTGCAGAGCCCGTCGGTGGCCGGTGCGATCGAGAACCTGCGTGCCGCGCGCGCCGCCGTCGCCGGCCGCAAGAGCCCGTTCCAGCCCCGCGTCGAGGCCCGCGTGCGCGGCGCCGCCGGCCACAACCTGGACGGCGTCCTGTACGAGAGGCACGACGCCACGGCCGAGATCGCCGTGACCTGGAACCTGTTCAACGGCGGCACCGATTCCGCGCGCGAGCGCCAGTACGCGAGCCTGCTGACCCAGGCCGAGAACCTGCGCGACAAGGCCTGCGTCGATGCGCGCCAGACCATCTCCATCGCATTCAACGATGTGCGCAAGCTCAACGAGCAACTGGGTTATCTCGACCGCAACGTCGTGTCGATCCAGAAGGCGCGCGACGCCTACCGCCAGCAGTTCGACATCGGCCAGCGCAGCCTGCTGGACCTGCTCAATTCCGAAAACGAGCTCTACACCGCCAAGCGCTCGTATGTGCTGGCCGAGGAAGACCTCGCCACCGCGATCGTGCGCACCTACGCGGGCATGGGCACGCTGGTCGCGAGCCTGGGCCTGAAGAAGCCGGACGAACAAGGCCTGGCGCCCGAGGCGCAGAACTGGGGCGTCGACGGCGACGCGTCGTCGCGCTGCCCGCTCGAAGCCATCGCCGTCGGCGGCGCCACGTTCGCGCAACTCGACGCGCGCGCCGACAAGCTGGCCGCCGATCGACTGCCCGCGAGCCAGCGCCCGGTGAGCGCGCCGGCCGTGGCCGCCTCGGCCCCTACGCCCGTGCTGCGCGCGGTCGCCCCGGTTGCCGCGCCGGTGCCCGCCACCCCCGCGCAATCCGCGACGATCGCCACCCAGCGCCTGCAGGACTGGGCCGCCGCCTGGATGAGCCACGACGTGGACCGGTACCTGGCCTTCTACGGCCCGGACTTCAAGCCGCTCAAGGGCACGAAGGACACCTGGGTCGCCGAGCGTCGCCGCCTCGTCGGCAAGCCGGGCGCGATCAAGGTCGTGCTCGCCAACGTCCAGACGCGCGCGCTGACCGACACCCGCGTCGAGACCGCCTTCGACCAGGCCTACACCTCGGTCAACTTCAAGGACACGATGCACAAGACGCTCACGTGGGATCGCGTGGGCGGCGAATGGAAGATCGTCGGGGAAAGCAACCGCTGAAAACCCGGGAGGTTTCGAGCTGTATCGGGGCGCGAATGCGCCCCTTTTTTATGCAGTTCCGGGGAATGGCCGCCCCTATTTTCGTTAGACTCTCGCGCAGTCGTTCGTGTGTCCGATCCCCTTCCGCAAAACACCAAGAATTGCCACCATGCGCGTTCCCCGCTCCTCGATGACGTCGCTGCACCAGCTCACCCGCGCCGTCGCGGCGCTCTCGTTGGCTTCGGGCCTGGCCACGGTCGCGAGCGCGCAGGCCACGCCGGCCGCCGCGCCCGCCCAGGCGGCCGCCCCCTCGCCCGAGGCGATCGAGATCCAGCGACTCATCAAGAGCGGCCAGAGCACGCTGGCGCTGAAGCTGATCGACGACGCCCTCGCGAAGAATCCGAAGGATCCCGCCATGCGCTTTCGCCGCGGCGTGACGCTGTCGATGCTGGACCGCAAGGCCGAGGCGCTGCAGGTGTTCCAGAAGCTGGTCGAGGATCATCCCGAGATGCCGGCGCCGTACAACAACCTCGCGGTGCTCTACGGTTCGCAAGGCGACTACGACAAGGCCCGGGCCGCCCTGGTGGCCGCGATCCGCACGAATCCGCAGTACGCCACGGCCTACCAGAACCTCGGCGACGTCTACGCGCAGCTCGCCAGCCAGGCCTACTCGAAGGCGCTGCAGCTCGACAAGTCCGACACGACCGTGCCGCCCAAGCTGGTGCTGCTGCGCGAGCTGATCGCCAATCCGGGCCAGGCCGCCGCCACGCCGGCCCCGGTCGCCGCCCCACCCGCGCCCGCCCCGACGCCGGCCACCAAGCCCGTGCAGGTCGCCGCGGCGACACCGCCGGCGCCCGTTCCGGCCCCGGCGCCCACGCCCGTGACCGCCCCCAAACCCGCGCCGGTGCCGCCGCCCGCGCCGGCCGTCGCCATCAAGCCGCCCGCGCCCGCCCCCGCCCCGGTGGCCGCTGCCAAGCCCGCCCCCGCGCCGGCCCCCGCCGCGGCCTCCTCCGCCGACGCCGTCGCCGACGTCGGCTCCGCCGTGCACGAGTGGGCCGCCTCGTGGAGCCATCGCGACATGCCCGCCTACCTCGGTGCCTACACGCCCGACTACGCGACCGGCGGCAAGTCGCACAAGGCCTGGGAAGAGGATCGCAAGGCGCGCATCCTTCCGCGCAAGCGCATCGCCGTCGAGATCTCCGACCTGCGCGTGAGCGTCAACGGCGACAAGGCCCAGGCGCACTTCAAGCAGACCTACGAGTCCGACACGCTGACTACCTCCGGGCACAAGACCCTCGACCTGGTGCGCTCGCCGTCCGGCAAGTGGCTGATCAAGCAGGAGTCCGTCGGCGGATGACGATGGAAGACGACGCCCCCCACGGGTCCACGAAGGCGCCGCTGCGGCCACGGTGGCCGCGCACGGCCGTCGCGCTCGGCTCCCTGGCGGTCGCCGGCGTGGGCCTTCTCGCCAGCACCGAGCTGCACGGCATTCCGTCGCTGCACGCCACCCCGCAGGCCGCGCCCGCGGCCATCGGCGCCATCATCGCGCTGGCCGACGATCCGGCGCCGGGCAAGCCCTCGCCGCAGGCGCCCCTGAGCGCGAAGACCCTGCCCGCCGGTTCGCCGTTCATCGGCGCGTTCAAGGGCTCGCCCGAGAGCCGCCTGATCGGCATCTACCGCGCGATCGGCCGGCAGCAGACCGACGTCGCCATCGACGCGGCCGCCGCGCTGACTCACGACGTACCCGGGTTCCGCCTGGCGCAGCTCGTCTACGCCGACCTGCTCTCCGCGCGCATCGGCAACCCCGCGGGCTTCGGCGGCGCCCCCGCGGCCAGCGCGCCCAACCCGGTCGTCGCCGCCGAACTGGGCGAATTGCGCGAGGAGGCCGTCCAGCGCCTGCATGCGCTGCAGGAGCGCCCGCCCGCCAACCAGGTGCCGGCCGAATTCATCCTGCTGCCGAAGGCGGTGCACCACGCGATCGCGGTCGACACCACGCGCTCGCGCCTGTACCTGTTCGAGAACGGCCCGCAAGGCGTGCGGCTCGTCAGCGACCACTACGTCTCGGTGGGCAAGCAAGGCGTCGACAAGTCCGTCGAGGGCGACCAGCGCACGCCGCTGGGCGTCTACTTCGTGTCCGACCGGGTCGGCCAGGGCTCGCTGGGCGAGGCCTTCGGCGCCGGCGCGATGCAGCTGAACTACCCCAACCTGCTCGACCAGCTGCACGGGCGCACCGGCTCCGGCATCTACGTGCACGGCGTGCCGTTCAACACCTATTCGCGCCCGCCCAAGGACTCGGACGGCTGCGTCACCTTGTCCAACGACGAGCTCGTGATGCTGATGAACACCGTGCCGACGCACGACACGCCCGTCATCATCACCCGCCAGATCCACTGGGTCAGCGACAACGCGACGCAATTGCACCGCGCCGAGATCCTCGACGCGGTGAACCACTGGCAAAGCGTGCGCGCCGCGGACGACCGCGCCGCGCTCGACGCGTTCTACCTGCCCGGCGCCGCACCCGCGACGCCGGCCGCCCCGTCCGCGCCGCCGCCGCAGCCCACCGTCGTGATGGTGCACGGCAAGCGCAAGGTGCTGCCGCCGGCGGCACCGATGAAGGATCCGCTCGCGTTCGACAACCTCAGCGTGATGACCTGGTCCGACGCGAAGGAGACCATGGTCGTCACCTTCAACGAGCGCGGCACGCGCACCCACCGCGAGACCATGCTGCGCCAGTACTGGGAACGCGACGCGAGGAAGTGGAAGATCGTCGCCGAAGGCACGGTGCGCTGAGCCGTCGCGCGCGAGCGTCCCCGCCGCACAGTTTCAGGACATCTTGATGACGGTGTCGCCGGCGACTCCCCCACGCCGCAGCTGGTGTTCATGACCACCGACAGCGCCTGCCCGTCCACCGGGCGGGACGTCCTGGTGCCGTACGCCGACACCCGCCCGCTCCCGGGCCCAAGAGCCGCCGCCGGGGTGCCCGGGCGCGCTGAACCGGCGCGGGCACGCCGAATGCCATGTAACGGGGAGATTCAACGAGGAGCCCCGACATGAAGTTCGACAAGACGCCTGAGCTGCTGGGCATCGCCCTCACCGTCGCTACGGTATTCACGACGTTCTCCGTCGGCGCGATCTCCGCCAGTGCGCCCGCACCGACGCCGGCCGAGCAGCGCTACCAGCAGGATCGCGCCAACTGCGTGGCCGGCAAGACGGCCGAGAGCCAGCAGACCTGCCTGAAGGAAGCCGGCGCGGCGCTGCAGGCCTCGCGCCAGCACGACCTGAAGAGCGGCGACCCCGCGCAGTTGGCGGCCAACGAGCGCAAGCGCTGCGAGCCGCTGTCGGGCGACGACAAGAAGGCCTGCCTGGCGCGTGCAGCCGGCATGGACACCACCGTGTCGGGCAGCGTGGCCGCGGGCGGCCAGCTCAAGGAAACGGTGCAGGTGATTCCGGGCACCCCGGACGTGCCCGTCGAGACCGTGCCGCCGCCGGCCGCCGGCCCGGCGAAGCTGCCGCCCAAGCCCAGCAACTGAGTTCCCTCCGGTCGCGCGGCCCGGCATGCCCCATGGGGTATCCCGGGCTTTGCTACGCCTGCACGGGCACGTGGAAGTCGATCACCGAACCCGCCTTCTGCGGATCGAAGCGGCCGTCGTACAGCTCGAAGTCGGGGCCATCCACCACCTTCAGTCCCGACTTCGGAATCAACTCGCCCCAGACCGCGGCCATGGCCTGCTTGACCTGCGGGTGCAGCGCCGAGCCGTCGAGCGTGATCCGGAACACCGCGTAGGTGGCGGGCGGAATCTCCTTCGTCTTGAAGCCTTGAGGCGGCACGCAGTCCGGTTCGACCCCCACGCCGGCCAGGTACTGGAAGCACCCGTCTGCGGCGTCGACTTCGGAGACGACGCCGTACGTCGCCCAGCTCGGCGCCTGTCCCTTGAACGGCAGCGCGCCGATGAGGGCCGACCAGAGCTGCGGAATCTCGGACTTGGAGGCTTCATCCAACACCCGTGACGGGCCCGCGACGCGAAACGCCGGGAGTGTCACGAGCTCGGGCAGCCGCTGGACCGGCACGGGGCAAAGAGTGGGTGCATTCATGGGGTATTGACCTGCGATGGGTTCGACGGCGAATCCGTTGCGGAATCGCCCGGGCGAGACGCCGAACACGCGCTTGAACGCGCGCGTGAACGCCTCCTGGGACTCGAAGCCGCAGTCGAACGCGAGTTCGACCAGCTTCAGGTCGGGGTCGTCGCAGAGCCGCCGGGCCCCGCGCACCAGCCGGCGCCCGCGCACGTGGGCCATGGCGCTGCGGCCCATGCGCGCGGTGAACAGCCGCGAGAAGTGATGTGGCGACAGCGCGGCCCGTGCGGCGATCTCGTCCAGCGTGAGCGGCTGGTCGAGGCGCTGCTCGATCCACGCCAGCAGGGCGACGAACGGATCGGAGGGGGTGGAGGTCGCGCTGTCCATGCCGTCATGATGTCGCAGGCGCGCGCGGCCGTCCTGACCGAACTTGCTGCCGCGCGCCCGGCCACGAAAAAGGGCGCCGAAGCGCCCTTGATCCACGTGCGGCGACGGCGCCGTCACTTGCGCGGCGGCGGCAGGTCCGTGCAGCTGCCGTGCGCCACCTCGGCCGCGAGGCCGATGGATTCGCCCAGCGTCGGGTGCGGATGGATCGTGCGGCCGATGTCCACCGCGTCGGCGCCCATCTCGATGGCCAGCGCGATCTCGCCGATCATGTCGCCCGCGTTCATGCCGACGATGCCGCCGCCCACGATCTGGTGCGTCTTCTCGTCGAACAGCAGCTTGGTCTGGCCCTCGTCGCGACCATTGGCGATGGCCCGGCCGGAGGCGTTCCACGGGAACAGCCCCTTCTTGACGGCGATGCCCTGCGCCTTGGCCTGGTCCTCGGTGAGGCCCACCCACGCCACTTCTGGATCGGTGTAGGCCACGCTCGGGATCACGCGCGCGTCGAAGCGCGCGTGCTGGTCGCCCGACGCCACCTCCGCCGCCACGTGGCCCTCGTGCACCGCCTTGTGCGCCAGCATCGGCTGGCCGATGATGTCGCCGATCGCGAAGATGTGCGGCACGTTGGTGCGCATCTGCACGTCCACCGGGATGAAGCCGCGGTCGCCGACGATGACGCCCGCGTGCTCGGCGCCGATCTTCTTGCCGTTGGGCGTCCGGCCCACGGCTTGCAGCACCAGGTCGTACATCTCTTCGCGTGCACCGCCCTCGCCTTCGAACTTCACCTTGATGCCGTCGGCGGTGGCCTCGGCGCCCACCGTCTTCGTCTTCAGCAGGATGTTGTCGAAGCGCTTGGCGTTCATCTTCTGCCAGACCTTGACGAGGTCGCGGTCGGCGCCCTGCATCAGGCCGTCCAGCATCTCGACGACGTCGAGACGCGCGCCCAGCGTGGAGTAGACCGTGCCCATCTCGAGCCCGATGATCCCGCCGCCGACGATCAGCATGCGCTTGGGCGTATCACGCAGCTCGAGCGCACCGGTGGAATCGACGATGCGCGGATCGTTCGGGAAGAACGGCAGGCGCACGGCCTGCGAGCCGGCGGCGATGATGGCCTGCTTGAACTTGATCGTCTTGGCGTTGCCCGTCTTCTCCTGTGCCGCGCCGCTCGTCTCGTCGACCTTCACATGGAACGGATCGATGAAGTTGCCGTAGCCGCGCACGACCGTGACCTTGCGCATCTTGGCCATCGCCGACAGGCCGCCGGTGAGCTTGCCGACGACCTTGCCCTTGTGCGTGCGCAGCTTGGCGATGTCCAGCTGCGGATCGCCATAGGACACGCCGAGATCGGCGAAGTGCTTGACCTCGTCCATCACCATCGCGACGTGCAGCAGCGCCTTCGACGGGATGCAGCCCACGTTGAGGCACACGCCGCCGAGGGTCGCGTAGCGCTCGACCAGCACCACCTTCATGCCGAGGTCGGCCGCGCGGAACGCGGCCGAGTAGCCGCCGGGGCCGCCACCGAGCACGAGCACGTCGCACTCGAGGTCGGCGCCGCCGGCGTAGGTGGACGCGACCGGCACCGGGCCCGCATGGGCGGGGGCCGGGGCGGCCGCGGGCGCTTGCGCAGGCGCGGGAGACGCGCTCGCGCTCGCGGGCGCGGGCGCCGGCGCGGGTGACGCCGCGGGCGCACCGGCCGCCGCTTCCAGCGTCAGCACGACCGAGCCCATGTTGACGACGTCGCCCACCTTCACGCGCAGTTCCTTGACCACGCCGGCGGCCGACGACGGAATCTCCATCGACGCCTTGTCGCTCTCGACGGTGATGAGGCTCTGCTCCGCGGCGATGGTGTCGCCCGGCTTGACCAGCACCTCGATGACGCCGACGTCCTTGAAGTCGCCGATGTCGGGGACTTTTACTTCGATCACGGCCATGTCTCTCAGCCCCTGTTGTTAGAGCATGACCCGGCGGAAGTCCGCCAGGACCTGACCAAGGTAGGTGTTGAAGCGCGCAGCCGACGCGCCGTCGATCACGCGGTGGTCCCACGACAGCGACAGCGGCAGGATCAGGCGCGGCACGAAGGCCTTGCCGTCCCACACCGGCTTGGTGGCGCTCTTGCACACGCCCAGGATGGAGACCTCGGGCGCGTTGATGATCGGCGTGAAGTAGGTGCCGCCGATGCCGCCGAGGGAGCTGATCGAGAAGCAGCCGCCGGTCATGTCGGCCGGGCCCAGCTTGCCGTCGCGCGCCTTGGCCGCGAGCTCGTTCATCTCCTTGGCGATCTGCACGATGCCCTTCTGGTCGGCGTCGCGGATCACCGGCACCATCAGCCCGTTGGGCGTGTCCGCCGCGAAGCCGATGTGGAAGTACTTCTTCAGCACCAGCGTGTCGCCGTCCAGCGAGGCGTTGAACTCGGGGAACTTCTTCAGCGCGGCGACGCAGGCCTTGATCAGGAACGCGAGCATCGTGACCTTGACGCCGGCCTTCTCGTATTCCTTGTTCAGCGTCACGCGGAAGGCTTCGAGCTCGGTGATGTCCGCGTCGTCGTGGTTGGTGACGTGCGGGATCATCACCCAGTTGCGATGCAGGTTCGCGCCCGAGATCTTCTTGATGCGCGAGAGGTCCTTGCGCTCGACCGCGCCGAACTTGGCGAAATCGACCACCGGCCACGGCAGCAGGCCCGGCAGCGAGCCGCCACCCGCCGCGGCGGCGGCCGGGGCCTTGGCGGCCTGCGCCTTGGTCTGCGTCGCGCCGGCCATCACCGACTTCACGAAACCTTCGAGGTCGGCCTGCGTGATGCGGCCATGCGGGCCGGAGCCCTTCACCTCGGCGAGCGGCACGCCCAGCTCGCGCGCCGTGCGACGGATCGACGGCGAGGCATGCGGCAGGTTCAGCGGCGGCGCGGTGGGCTCGTGCGGCGGCAGCGCGGCGGTCGGGAGCGCCTTCTCCGCGGGCGCGGGGACGGGCGCCGACGCAGCGGCCGGCGCAGGCGCCGGTGCCGCGGCGGCCGGAGCCGGTGCGGCGGCGGCGGCGCCGCCCGCGGCCTCGACGGACGCGATGATCGAGCCCTTCGAGACGCGATCGCCCACGGCCACCTTCAGCGCCTTGACGACGCCGGCATGCGACGACGGGATCTCCATCGAGGCCTTGTCGCTCTCGAC
>FTJN01003207.1_pt7 | contig 15511 bp, 16 predicted proteins | sample 1658361 | NCBI WGS metagenome assembly FTJN01 (sample SAMEA3914819, study PRJEB12502) | metagenome | biome: forest; material: soil | place: Canada | collected 2010-06-26 | depth 0.3 m | reverse complement strand
GCGGCGTCCTCGACGACCACCAGCACCACGACGACCACCACCGTGGCCAAGGGCGCCGCCTCGGCTCCCGAGACGGCCCTCGACAAGAAGAAGAAGGCCGCCGACAAGGAACGCGCCGACAAGGAGCAGGCCGACCGCGCAGCGCTCGAGGCGAACAACGCGGCGGCCCGCAAGGACAACTGCTCGCGCGCCCAGTCGGCGCAGGCCGGCGTCCAGAGCGGACAGCGCATCGTCCGGACCAACGCGAACGGCGAGCGCGAATTCCTCGACGACGCCGGCCGCGCCGCCGAACTCAAGCACGCCCAGGACGCCATTGCCGCCAACTGCGGCGCCGCGCCCGCGGGCCGGTAGCGCACGCGGGGCCGACCGCCCCTCCACCGGCCTCGGCTCAGCGCTGCTTGCGCCCGGCGTAGCCGCGCCGGCGCAGCGCGTCCACGCCGCCGGCCGCCTCGAAGCGCACGCGCCGCGCCGCCATCGGATCGATCTGCAGCTCGCGCAGCACTTCCACCCGGTCGCCGTCGCGCAGCGGATGCGCCAGGGGCCGCGTCTTGCCCCACACCGCGCACGACAAGCCCGCGGCGGCGAAGGCCGCGTCGCCGTGCGCCGCGCTCGCCAGCGCCGGCCAGCCGGTCGCGGCGATGGCCGCGGCCACGGGCGCGTCCGGCGGCAGGCGCAGCGTCACGCTGTCGGTCACGCGCGCCGACGGGCTCCACACGACCAGCACCGCGATCTCAGCGCTCACCGTAGACCTGCGCCGCGCGCTTGACGAAGGAGTCGACGAAGGTGTTGGCCACCTGGTCGAAGACCGGGCTCAGCACCGCCTCGAACACGCGGTTGGAGAAGGCGTACGCGAGGTCGAACTCCACGCGGCACGCCACCGGCTCGTCGGGATTGGGCGGCTGCGTCGGATCGGGCTGCTTCAAGGGCTTGAACAGCCACACGCCATCGAGCTGCGAGAACGGGCCGTCGACCAGCTTGAGTTTGACGGACTCGCCCTGCACCTCCTCGTTGCGCGTGGTGAACGCCTGGCGCACGCCCGCGTACGCCAGGCCCAGGCGCGCGGTCATGCCCGCGGGCGCGCCCGTTGCCGGATCGGCCGGACGCCGCTCCAGCACGGTGGCCGATTCGCACCAGGGCAGGAACTTCGGATAGTCCTCCACGCCGACGACGAGCTCGTACATTTCACGGGCGGAGTACCAGAGGAGGACTGACTTCTTGACGTGCTTCATACAATGGAAGAATTTTAAGCGCCCTCATGTCCGCCTTCATCGCAGAGAACCGCCGCGCGCGGTTCGAATACCACATCGAAGAGACATACGAAGCCGGACTGGTCCTGCAAGGCTGGGAGGTGAAGGCCATTCGCGCCGGCCAGGTGCAGCTGACCGACGGCTACGTGGTCATCCGCAACGGCGAGCTGCACATGATCGGCTGCCGCATCAACGCGTTGCGCTCGGCGTCGACCCACGTCAACCCCGAGGCCGATCGCACCAAGAAGCTGCTGATGCGCGGTGAGGAGATCCGGCGCCTGATCGGCAAGGTCGAGCAGAGGGGCTTCACGATGGTCCCGCTGAACCTGCACTTCAAGGGCAGCTACGTGAAGGCCGACATCGCGCTGGCCAAGGGCAAGGCCGACCACGACAAGCGCAACACGATCAAGGAACGCGACTGGGAGCGTGAGAAGGGTCGCCTGATGCGCCACAAGGTGTCGGGGCCTGCGAAGGGCTGAGCGCGGCGCGTGGATCCTGCGACTGCGCGCAGGATGACACCGCAGCCGTCATCCTGCGCGCAGTCGCAGGATCCACCCCCAGCACTACGCCTCCGTCGACGCGCCCAGCTTCTCGAGCGCCGCCTCGAGATCGCCGATCAAGTCTTCGACGGCCTCCAGCCCGATCGACAGCCGCACCAGCGTTCCGGCATAGGCGCCCACGCGGCCCGAGTCCGGGCGATACGGCACCGCCAGGCTCATCGGCCCGGCCCAGGACCAGCCGATGCCGAACAGGCGCAGGTCGTCGACGAAGCGCTCGACGCGTTCCGGCGCGATCGCCGGGTCGAAGGCCAGCGTCACCAGGCCCGCCGCCGCACGGCATTGCGCCGCCCAGTGCTCGTGCCCCGGCGAGCCGGGAGTGGCCGGATGCAGGACGCGGGCGAACTCCTTGCGGCCCAGCGCCCACTGTGCGATGCGCCGCGTCGCTGCGTCCTGCGCGGCGTAGCGCAACGCCACCGTCTGCAGCCCGCGCAGCACGAGCTCGACATCGTTGGGGCCGACGCCCAGCCCGAGGCGGCAATGCGTCAGCGCGAGCTGGTCGTGCAACGCCTGCGACCGCGTGACGACGGAGCCCATCATCACGTCGGCGCCGCCGGACGGGTACTTGGTTAGCGCATGGATCGTCAGGTCAGCGCCGAGCGCGGGCGTCGCGCCCGGCTCGAGGTCGAACGCGTCGAAGGCGATGCCGCTGCCCCAGGTGTTGTCGATCGCCACGACCGCGCGCGGCGCGTGCGCGCGTACCGTGCGCACCAGCGCGCGCAGGTCGGGGAACTCCAGGGTGACGGAGCCCGGCGGCTCGATCCACACCAGCGCCACGTCGGGCCCCAGCGCGGCGCGCAGCGACTCCGGCGCCATCGGATCGTAGAACCGGTGCGCGATGCCCCAGCGCGCCAGTTCGTGCGCTGCCAGGCTCCTGTTCGGGAAGTAGGCGTTGGCGGGGATCAGCACCGCGTCGCCGCTGGACAGCAGCGACTGGTCGACCAGCGCGATCGCGGCCAGGCCGCTGGGCGCCAGCAACGCGTGCGTGCCGCCTTCCAGCGTGGCCAGCCGCGCCTCGAGCGTGAACGACGTCGGCGTGCCGTGCAGCCCGTAGGTGTACGTGCCCTTGTCCAGCCAGTGGCTGGCACGCATCGCGGCGACGTCCTCGAAGAGCACGGTCGAGGCGCGGTGCAGGGCCGGTGCGACCGCCGCGAAACCGGCGGGCGGCACGTAGTCATGATGGATCTGCCGGGTCTCCGGCGCGTCCGCGCCCTTCTTGTGCCCCATGCTCAGATCGGCAGCGCGACGAGGTCGTGGCCTTCGGTGGCGACGACGCGGGCGCGCGTGAACTCGCCCACCTTCAGCTGCTTGGACAGCTTCTCCGGCGGCAGCAGGCGCACGATGCCGTCGATCTCCGGCGCGTCGGCGTACGAGCGGCCGACGCCGCCCTTCCTGCCCAGCATCGGCGCCTTGTCGACGAGGATCTGCATGGTCGCGCCGACGCGGCGCTGCAGCTTCGCGGCCGACACTTCTTCGGCGACGGCCATGAAGCGCGCCCGGCGTTCCTCGCGCAGGGCCTGGGGCAACTGGTCGGCGATCTCGTTGGCCGTCGCACCCTCGACCGGCGAGTAGGCGAAGCAGCCGGCGCGGTCGATCTGCGCCTCGCGCAGGAAGTCGAGCAGCGTCTGGAACTCTTCTTCCGTCTCGCCCGGGAAGCCGGCGATGAAGGTGCTGCGGATGACCAGCTCGGGGCACTTCTCGCGCCACATCTGGATGCGCTCGAGCGTGCGCTCGCCGGTGCCGGGGCGCTTCATGCGCTTGAGCACCGCCGGGTGGGCGTGCTGGAACGGGATGTCGAGGTACGGCAGGATCTTGCCGGTGGCCATCAGGTCGATCACGCCGTCGACGTGCGGATACGGGTAGACGTAGTGCAGGCGCACCCAGGCGCCGTACTTGGACGCCAGCTCGCCCAGGCGCTCGCACAGGTCCAGCATGCGCGTCTTGACGGGCTTGCCGTCCCAGAAGCCGGTGCGGTACTGCACGTCGACGCCATAGGCCGAGGTGTCCTGGCTCACCACCAGCAGTTCCTTGACCCCCGCCTCGAACAGGCGCTGGGCTTCGCCCAGCACGTCGCCGATGGGCCGCGACACCAGGTCGCCGCGCATGCTCGGGATGATGCAGAACGTGCAGCGATGGTTGCAGCCCTCGCTGATCTTCAGGTAGGCGTAGTGGCGCGGCGTCAGCTTGATGCCTTGCGGGGGCACCAGGTCGATGAAGGGGTCGTGCGGCTTGGGCACGTGCAGGTGGACGGCGTCCATCACCTCCTGCGTCGCGTGCGGGCCGGTGACGGCCAGCACCTTCGGATGGATCTCGCGGATCAGGTTGTCGCCGCCCGCCTTGCCGGGCTTGGCGCCCAGGCACCCGGTGACGATCACCTTGCCGTTCTCGGCCAGCGCCTCGCCGATCGCGTCCAGGCTCTCCTTGACCGCGTCGTCGATGAACCCGCAGGTGTTGACCACGACCAGGTCGGCCCCGGCGTAGGTCTTGCTGGTGCCGTAGCCCTCGGCGCGCAGTTGCGTGAGGATGAGCTCGGAATCGGTCAGGGCCTTGGGGCAGCCGAGGGAAACGAAGGCGATGGTCGGTTCCGCCTTGGCCGGCACGGGGGCCAACGGGGCGTCAATGGGGGCGTTCATGCCCCGATTGTCCCGCATCCTCGGCCGCAACGGGTCGCCAAGGCTTTGCGCCGGCGCGCTTCGTGACTTCCGCCCGGCGGCTCGACCCGGCCGCGGGCCGTGTCGCCGAGGTTGGCGCCGGTGTCGCCTCGCCCGGGTTCAGCCGCGAGTCAACACGTCCCGCTGACCTTCGCCGCCGAAGTAGTCGCAGACGAAGCCGACGAATGCGCTCACCTTGGGACTGACCAGCCGGTGCGACCCGTGAAGGACCCAGACTTCGGTCGCGGGCTGGGTCGACAGGCCCCAGTTCACGAGGCGGCCCGACGCCAGGGCATCGACGACGATGGTGCGTGGGATCAGCGCCGCGCCGGCGCCGGCGAGGACGGCGTCGCGCATCGACAGCGGCGACGCCAGGCGCAAAACCGGCTTCGGATGGAACAGCCTTTCCTCGCCGCTCTCCTCGTCGGCGACGCGCCACGACGCCTCGTTCGGCGCACCGGTGCGCATCACCGCGGGGAAGGTGGCGGGCGGACCTGCGCTGGTGTCAGGGGCCGGCCGCGCCAGGCCTGGGGGAGCGACGAGCACCTGGCGGTTGCGGAGAAAGCAGCGACCCACCAGGTCGCTGTCCGGGCGCGGATTCACGCGGATGACGACGTCGATCTCGTCGGCGACGAGGTCGACGAAGCGGTCGTCCGTCGCGACCTCCAGCAACACCCCGGGGAACGCGGCGAGGAACGCCGCCGCCAGGCCGCCCAGGCTGGTCTGCGCGAACAGCAGCGGCACGCTGACCCGCAGCCGCCCGCTGGGCCTGCCCAGACCTGCCTTGACGTCCTGCAGGGCCTCCGCGATCTCGGTCATGCGCGCGCTGGTGCGCGTGTGGAGCACGAGACCCTCGTCCGTCAGGCGCAGGGCGCGCGTCCCGCGCTCGATCAGCCGCACGCCCAGGCTGTCCTCCAGCTCGCGCACGTGGCGGGACAGCGTCGCCTTGGGCTGGCCGCTGGCCCGGCTGGCGCGGCCGAAGCCGCCATGGGTGGCGACGAGATGGAAGTCGGTCAGGGCCAGCAGATCCATGATGTTCCATTATTGAGACTATTCATCTCGATATTAACGGCTATGCACCAGTTTCGAGACGACCTAATCTTCAGTCACGGGAACAAGACGCCGTGCCGACCCCGCCGGGGCCGACAGCGCAACGTTCCCTCCACCTCGCGCGGCCAGCGGCCGCCAAAACATTCGGAGTTCATCATGTCCATCCTCGTTACCGGCAGCACCGGCCGCATCGGTTCCCAGGTCGTCGCTCGACTGGCCGCCAGCGGCGCGACCGTCCGCGCGCTCACGCGTACGCCCGAAAAGGCCGCCTTTCCCGCGGGCGTCACCGCTGTTCGCGGCGATCTGCTCGACGCCGACGCGATGCGCCAGGCGCTGGACGGCGTGAAGACGCTGTTCCTGCTCGTCAGCAACGCGCCCGACGAACTCACGCAAGCCATCAACACGCTGGGCCTGGCGCGCGAGGCGGGCGTGACGGGCATCGTCTACCTCTCGGTGACCCGCAGCGCCGAGTTCACCGACGTCCCGCACTTCACGGGCAAGCACGCCGTGGAACGCATGATCGAGCAGATGAACCTTCCGGCGACCGTGCTGCGCCCGTCCTACTTCTTCCAGAACGACGCGACGCTCGAGTACCCGCTGACCCAGGCCGGGCTCTACGTCGCGCCGGTGGGCGACAAGGGCGTGTCGATGATCGACGTGCGCGACATCGCGGACGCCGCCGTCATCGAACTGCTGCGTCGCGATCGCGCGCCCGCCGCGCTGCCGCGCGTCACCTTCGAGCTGTCCGGGCCCGACGCACTGACCGGCGCGTCGCTGGCGGCCGTCTGGGCAGACGTGCTCGGCCGCGATGTGCGCTACGCCGGCGGCGACCTGGACGCGTTCGAGCAGGCCGTCAAGACCAGGGCGCCGGCCTGGCTGGCCTACGACCTGCGCGCGATGATGCGCCGCTACCAGGCAGACGGCGCGGTGGCCACGCCCGCCGACCTCGACCGCTTGACGACCCTGCTCGGCCGGCCGCCGCGCACCTACCGCGACTTCGCCCGCGAGACCGCGCGCGGCTGGCAGTCGTGATCGACCGCCCGCACCTTGCACCGATCCTTCCATCGAACCAGGAGCCCGTCATGAGCTCGTCCCATCCCTCCAAGCGCATGTTGTTCATCGGCCAGCAACCGGAGACCGTCGATTTCTCGGACCCCGCGCTGCCGCCCGGCTTCGACGCCGCCAGGATCCACGCCGGCATCTCGATCGGCATGCAGCAGATGGCCGATCGCGGCTGGGAGGCCGACCTGTGCCTGGTGCTGCCCGACGCGTCGGCGTCACAGGCGGTCGAGCAACGCCTCGCGGCCAAGGCCTACGATGCCGTCGTCATCGGCGGCGGCATCCGCATCCCGCCCAGGAGCCTGCTGTTGTTCGAACGACTCGTGAACGCTGTCCACCAGGCGGCGCCGACCGCGGCCATCGCGTTCAACACGATGCCGCAAGACACGGCGGACGCGGCGGCGCGCTGGATCGCAGGCGAGTGAGGGGCGCCGCGGTCCGGCATCGCGGCGAAGCGCCGGGCCTCGCCGCGCGAGCGCCCTTCCCGGCGACCCGGATCGCAGCCCGCACGCCGCTGCCTGCATCGCGTCCAGGTCGTATGCTCCGGGCAATCCGCGGCACGCCGCCGCGCTGACGGAGCCCCAGGATGTGCCGCAATATCCGCACGCTGTTCAACTTCGAGCCCCCGGCCACCGAGATCGAGATCCGCGACGCGTCGCTGCAGTTCGTCCGCAAGCTCAGCGGCTTCAGCGTGCCCTCGAAGGCGAACGAGGAGGCCTTCGAACGCGCCGTCGACGCCGTCGCGGCGTCGGCACGCACGCTGATCGCCTCGCTCGTCACGACCGCCCCGCCGCACGACCGCGAGGTCGAGGCGGCCAAGGCGCGGGCGCGTTCAGCGGCCCGGTTCGGCTCGGGAAGCTGACCGGGGCCCGGCGGGCAGCAGCACTTCCAGCGCCGCGAAGATGCGCCGGCCCGTGGCCTCGCGGTCATGTCCGGCATGGCGTTTCGCGAACGCCTGCGCCGTCTCGCGATAGCCTGGCTTCGACAGCAACTGCCCCAGCATCGCGGCGAACCCCATCATCGTCTGCGCGCTCTGAACAACGAGGCCTGCGCCCAGGTTCTGCAGGCGCATGCCGGCGAGGTACTGCTCGACGAAGTGCGGCAGCACCAGCACCGGCACGCCGGCGAGCAGGCAACTGGGGATCGTGCCCGAGCCGTTGGTGATGGCCAGGTCGGCGCTCGGCAGCAGCTTGTCCATGTCGACCGCGCCGGGCGCGAAGCGCAGGCGATCGAAGCGCGTGACCCAGGCTGGCGGCAGGCCCGGCATGGCGCAGACGACCTCGGCCTCGCCGCCCTGCAGCGCCTCGAGCAGGCTCTCGCAGCCGGGCACCTCGGGCCGCAGGTACGCGAAGATCCGGCGCTTGCCGGTGCTCGTCCATTCGACGCTGGATTGCTTGCCGAGCGCGAACATCGGTCCGAAGTAGCGCGCGCCCGGACGCGGCCCGAACGGGTCGAGTTCCTCGAACGTGGTCAGGTACTGGCCGCCCTGGGCGTAGACGTCCGCGAGCGAGGCGATGGGCGCGGCGCCGAACGCGGCCAGCGCGCCGTTGATGCGGGCCACCAGCCGCGCATCGACGTCGAGCAGCGCCTGCGCGGGCACCTGCGCGGACGGCCAGAAGCCCGGCGTCGGCGAGACGGGCGGCGGCACCATGAAGCCGGAACCGAGCACCATCGCGGGCACGCCGGTGACGCGCGCCGCCAGCAGCGCGGTCGGCGCGTAGTCGTGCACGATGACGGCCGGCGCGGCGAGGCGGACGAGGCTGACCCAGCCGTGCAGGGAGCCGAGCAGGCCGGCGGCGTCTGCATAGCCCTCGCGCAGCAGCATGTCGGAGAAACTGATCGGCGGCGACTGGTTGGGCGTCGCGCGAACCAGCGGCGTCTGCAGCAGCAGGAAGCCTTCGCCCTCCAGCTGGGCCGCGGCGGCGCGCAGGTCGGGCACGGCCCAGACGACCTCGTGGCCCGCGTCGCGGCAGGCGCGCGCCAGCGGCAGGTCGCGCGCGATGTGGCCCAGGTTGCGGCCGAATTCCCAGCCGATCAGGATCCGCGCCACGCCCGGGTCGCTCAGCGCTTGGTCGGCGGGAATCCCGGAATCGGGAAGATGGACTCACCCGGCTTGGACATCTGTTCCTGCATCTGCTCGAACAGCTTCTTCGACTGCTCGAGGTAGTTGCCCATCAGGTTCTGCATCATCGGCGCCTGGCCGCTGATGAACTTGGTCCAGCCTTCGGGCGTCAGCGCAGAGGTGTCGTACAGGCCCTTGCCCGGCTCGGCGAAGCGGCCCTGCATCTCGGCCAGCGCCTGCAGGTTCTTCTCGAGGTAGGAACCCATCACGCCCTGCATCGCGTGGCCGTAGAAGCGGATGATCTGGGCCAGCATCTGCGTGTTGAACATGGGCACGCCGCCGGTCTCCTCCTCGAGGATGATCTGCAGCAGGATGGCGCGCGTCAGGTCGTCGCCGGACTTGGCGTCGCGCACCTCGAACGGCGCACCCTCCAGCACCATCTTCTTGACGTCGGCCAGCGTGATGTAGGAGCTGGTGAGCGTGTCGTAGAGGCGACGGTTGGGGTACTTCTTGAGGATGCGGATGCCCGCGGGCGCTGCCGGATCGGCGCTGGCCTTGGTGGTGCGACGCGTCGTGACCATGGAATGTCCCCGTTGGAATGCTTTGCAGTTGCGTACCGATTCTAGAGGCGCCGCGTTGCAGTGCAGCAAGGGAAACCCCCGTTCGTTGCAACGTTGCCGAACCCGGCCCGCGCGGCAGGGTCTTGAAAGGCCTTGTACGCTCGTCCGTATCCGCCCTCCTCCTTTTCGAGAACCCGACACCATGAGCACCGAACAACGCATCGAGCACGACGCCTGGGGCGACATCCCCGTTCCCGGCGACCACCTGTGGGGCGCGCAGACGCAGCGCTCCATCGAGCATTTCGCGATCTCCACCGAACGCATGCCGCCCGAACTGCTGCACGCGCTCGCGCTGGTCAAGAGCGCCGCGGCGCGCGTCAACGAGCGAACCGGCCTGCTCGCGGCCAACAAGGCCGACGCGATCGCGCGCGCCGCCGCCGAGGTGATCGAAGGCCGCTGGGAGGACGAGTTCCCGCTGGCCGTCTGGCAGACGGGCTCGGGCACGCAGAGCAACATGAACATGAACGAGGTGCTGGCCAACCGGGCCTCGCAACTGCTGGGCGGGCCGCTGGGCCTGAAGCGCGTCGTGCATCCCAACGACGAGGTCAACCTGGGCCAGTCGTCCAACGACGTGTTCCCCACCGCCATGCACGTGGCCGCCGTGCAAGGCATCGTCCAGCACGTGATCCCGTCGCTGCAGGGCTTGCGCGCCACGCTGGACGGGAAGGCGCGGGCCTTCGACGGCATCGTCAAGATCGGCCGCACGCACCTGCAGGACGCGACGCCGCTGACGCTGGGCCAGGAGATCTCCGGCTGGGTCGCGCAGCTCGATCACTGCGAACGCGCGCTGCACGCCGCGCTGCCCGAGCTGCGCGAGCTGGCCCTCGGCGGCACCGCGGTGGGCACGGGCCTGAACACGCCGGCGTCGTTCGGCGCCGACGTGGCCGCGGAGCTGGATCGCATGACGGGCCTGGGCTTCGTCACCGCGCCCAACAAGTTCGCCGCGCTGGCCGCGCACGACGCGATCGTGCGCGCGCACGGCGCGCTCAAGGCGCTGGCGGTGGCGCTCACCAAGATCGCCAACGACGTGCGCTGGCTCGCCAGCGGCCCGCGCAGCGGCCTGGGCGAACTGCAGATCCCGGAGAACGAGCCGGGCAGCTCCATCATGCCGGGCAAGGTCAACCCGACGCAGTGCGAGGCGCTGACGATGCTCGCCTGCCAGGTGATCGGCAACGACGTGGCCGTGACGATGGCGGGCGCCAGCGGCAACTTCGAGCTGAACGTCTACAAGCCGGTGATGATCCACAACCTGCTGCAGAGCGTTCGGCTGCTGGACGACGGCATGCGCGGCTTCGACAAGCACTGCGCGCAAGGCATCGAGCCGCGCCGCGACCGCATCGCGGAGCTGCTGCAGAACTCGTTGATGCTGGTCACGGCGTTGAACCCGCACATCGGCTACGACGCCGCGGCGCAGATCGCGCGCACCGCGCACGCGAAGGGGCTGAAGCTGCGCGACGCAGCGATCGCCTCGGGCAAGCTCACCGGCGAGCAGTTCGACCAATGGGTGCGCGCCGAGGACATGGTGCGACCGGGCTGACGCGCGGGCGTCGCGCGAGCCCGCGCACGGGGTCGCGCGCGGCGTTTCGGCAAACGTGACGGAAGGGTCGTCGGCGGCCCCTGAGCGACCACTCGCGCGCCAACGCGCGAGGATTCGGGCGAGCGCGGGATCGCCCTGCCCTCGCACGCCGATTGCCCGACGGTGTCCACCCAGCTCGACCGGAGACACCGACATGGACGAAACGCGCGTCAGCCGACGGCGCCTGCTCACCGCGGGCGCCGCGATCACCGCGGTACCCGTCGCCGCCGCCGCGGCCGCACTCGGCGGCGCAGACGTTCCCTTCAAGGAAGGCCAGGCCAACGCGCCGTCCGTGGTCGACAACCCGTCCGGCTGGACGTGGTTCACCGATGTCGAGGCGGCCTTCATCACCGCCGCCACCGCGCGCCTGATCCCCGCCGACGACCTGGGCCCGGGCGCCGTCGAGGCCGGCGTTCCCACCTTCATCGACCGCCAGCTCGCCGGGCCGTACGGCCGCGGCGAGCGCTGGTACATGCAGGGCCCGTGGAGTCCCGGCCTGCCGACGCAGGGCTGGCAGACACGCCTGACGCCGGCCGGCATGTACCGCGCGGCCATCAAGGCGATCGATGCGGCCGTCGTGCGCGAGTCGCGCGGCGGAAGCTTCGCGAAGCTCGCCCCGGCCGACCAGGACGCGTTCCTGCAGCGCCTGGAAAATGGTGACGTCGCGCTGGACGGAGCCGACGCAAAAGGCTTCTTCGCGCAGTTGCTGCAGAACACGCTCGAAGGCTTCTGGAGCGATCCCATCTACGGCGGCAACCGCGACCTGGCCGGCTGGAAGCTGATCGGGTTTCCGGGTGCGCGCTACGACAACTCGCCCTACGTCGCGCAGCACGGCGAGAAGTACCCGCTGCCACCCGTCGGCATCAAGGGCCGCGTCGAATGGATCCGGAGCTAGCACGATGGCGAAGAAACTCCCCTCGGTCGACGCCTTGATGATCGGCTTCGGCTGGACCGGCGCGATCATGGCCCAGGAACTCACCGACGCCGGCCTGAACGTGCTCGCGCTCGAACGCGGCGCATGGGCCGACACCTCGCGCGAGTTCGCGACGACGTTCGCGCAGGACGAGCTGCGCTACTTCTGGCGCCACGACCTGTTCCAGACCACGGCGCACGACACGCAGACGATCCGCAACGACGCGAGCCAGGTGGCGCTGCCGATGCGCAAGCTCGGCTCCTACCTGCCCGGCACCAACGTCGGCGGCGCGGGCGTGCACTGGAACGGCCAGACCTGGCGCTTCCTGCCGTCCGACTTCGTCGCGCGCAGCCACAACCTGCAGCGCTACGGCGCGGCGGCGATCCCCGACACGATGTCCATCCAGGACTGGGGCGTCACCTACGACGAGCTCGAGCCGCACTACGACCGCTTCGAACGCCTGTGCGGGATCAGCGGAAAGGCCGGCAACCTGCGGGGCCAGATCCAGCCGGGCGGCAATCCCTTCGAGGGGCCGCGTTCCAGCGAGTACCCCAACCCGCCGATGGCGATGAGCTACCCGCCCACGCTGTTCGCCGAGGCCGCGAAGGGCCTGGGCTTCCATCCGTTCCCGCAGCCGTCGGCCAACATGTCGCAGGCCTACACGAACCCGCTGGGGGTTCGATTGGAGGCCTGCACCTACTGCGGCTTCTGCGAGAAGTTCGCCTGCGGCAACTACTCGAAGGCCAGCGCGCAGACGACGATCCTGCCGGTGCTGATGAAGAAGCCCAACTTCAAGCTGCGCACCGAATGCGAGGTCACGAAGATCAATCTCGACTCGAGCGGCAAGCGCGCCGTGAGCGTGACCTACGTCGACGCCTCGGGCGAGGAGTTCGAGCAGCCGGCCGACCTCGTCGTGCTGTGCTCGTACATCCTCAACAACGTGCGCCTGCTCCTGCTCTCGGGCATCGGCACGCCGTACGACCCGCAGACGGGCCAGGGCGTGATCGGCAAGAACTACGCGTACCAGATCACGTCGTCGGTGAACCTGTTCTTCGACGACAAGATCCTCAATCCGTTCATCGGCGCGGGCGCGCACGGCATGCTCGTCGACGAATGGAACGGCGACAACTTCGACCACGCGGGGCTCGGCTTCATCGGCGGCGGCTTCCTGGGCGTGGTGCAGACCGGCGCCCGCCCGATCGAGACGCACCCGGTGCCCGAAGGAACGCCCAACTGGGGCGGCGCGTTCAAGAAGGCGGTCGCGGCCAACTACCTGAAGTCGATGAGCATCGCCACGCACGGCGCCGTGATGAGCCACCGCGGCAACTACCTCGACCTCGATCCGACCTACCGCGACGTCTACGGACGCCCGCTGCTGCGCATGACGTTCGACTTCACCGACAACGAGCACCGGATGTCGGACTACCTCACCGACCGCGCCGTCGACATCGCCCGCGCGATGAAGCCGCGCGAGCTGCGCATCAACAAGCGCAAGGGCAGCTGGGACGTGGTGCCCTACCAGACCACGCACAACACCGGCGGCGCGATCATGGGCAGCGATCCGCAGGCCAGCGCCGTCAACAGGTACCTGCAGTCGTGGGACGTGCCCAACCTGTTCGTGATGGGCGCGAGCGCCTTCCCGCAGAACCCGGGCTACAACCCGACCGGCACGGTGGCCGCGCTGGCCTACGCCTCGGCCGCGGCGATCACGCAGCGCTACCTCAAGGCGCCCGGCGCGCTGGCCTGAGCAGAGGTCGTCCATGCGAACCCATCCCCTCATCGCGCTGCTCGTGGCGGCCGCGGCGATCACCACCGTGACCGTGTTCGGACAATCGGCGCCGCCGGCGCCCGTCGCGCCCGTGAAGAAGCCGCGGCATGCGGACGCGACGCTCGACGCGCGCCCCGCCGCGTCGGCCGCGTCGTCGGCCGTGCCGGCGTGGCTGGTCGTACCGGCCGCGTCCGCGCCTTCCATCGCGGCGTCCGGCCCGAGCATCGCGCGCCCCGCCGCCGACGCATCGCCGATCGAGCGCGGCCGCTACCTGGCCGCGGCCGGCGATTGCGCGGCCTGCCACACGACCGCCGGCGGCGCCGCATACGCCGGCGGTCGCCCGCTGGAGACGCCGTTCGGCACCGTGCTGTCCGCCAACCTCACGCCGGACGCGACCGGCCTGAAGAACTGGAACGCCGACCAGTTCTACCGCGCCATGCACGAAGGGATCTCGCCCAACGGCGACCACCTCTATCCGGCATTCCCGTACAACTACTTCACGCGCATGCCACGCGCCGACACCGACGCGCTGTTCGCCTACCTGCAGTCGTTGCCGCCGGTCGCCAACAAGCCCGACCGCAACCAGTTGCCGTTCCCGTTCAACATCCGCGCGCTGATGTCGGTGTGGAACCTGCTGTACCTGGACAAGGCGACCTTCGCGCCCGACGCGACGCGCAGCGCGCAGTGGAACCGCGGCGCGTACCTGGTCGAGGGCCCTGGCCACTGCGCGGCCTGCCACACCCCCAAGACGATACTCGGCGGCCCGCAGAAAGGGCGCGACTTCCAGGGCGGCGCGTTCGGCACCTGGTTCGCTCCCGACCTCACGCCCAACGGCCGCACCGGCCTCGGCGGCTGGACTCGCGACGAGACCGTGGCGTTCCTGAAGACCGGCCGCAACGCGCACGCCTCGGCCTCCGGCGAGATGGGACTGGTCGTGCAGGACTCGACGTCCCGTCTCGCGGACGACGACCTGCAGGCGATCGTGGCGTACCTGGCCGACCGCGCCGCCTCGCCCGCCGCGCAGATGACGCCGCCCGACACCGCGGAGATGAAGGCCGGCGAGGCGATCTTCGTGGACGAATGCTCCGGCTGCCACCTGTCGCACGCCCAGGGCCAGGCGCTGGCCTTCCCGCCGCTGGCGCACTCGGCGAACGTGCAGCAGCTCGACCCGACCACCTCGCTGCACCTGATCCTCGCGGGCGCGCAGGCGTCCCCTACGCGCGCGGCGCCGACGCCGTTCACGATGCCTGCCTTCGCATGGAAGCTCGACGACCGCCAGGTGGCCGCGGTGGCGAGCTACATCCGCAACAACTGGGGCAACGCGGCCCCGGCCGTCGGCGCCGACCAGGTGGCCAGGCTGCGCGGCAAGCTCGCGTTCGACGCGAGCGCATCGGGCCACACCAAGGCGACGCCGTTGGGCAGGCCCGGGCCGAACACGCTGGGCGTTCCCGACACGGACAGCCGCGACAACGGCACGGCGCAGGCCGGACGCGCGGCGCCGGCCAACGACGTGCCGGCCAGCGCGGGCAGCGGGAGTGCATCGGGAACGGGCGGGTAGAGCCGCCCAAGGAAAAGAGGATCATTCCGATCCGCGGGTGTCTCGGCACATTGCCGGTCATCCTGCGCGCAGTCGCAGGATCCACGCGTACGGGGCTCTGGCAAGGGGCTCGACCTGCACTGGCAACGAGCGGCATGGCCGGGGTGGATCCTGCGACTGCGCGCAGGATGACGGCTTTCTCCAACGGGCGGATCTTTCGCCGCAGATCGGCGATGGACAAAGAAAAAGCCCCGAACAACTTTCGTCGTTCGGGGCTGACTTTGAATGAAGCGGCCTCTTTGCAGGCAGCCGCCAAATTCTTACCTGGCCTCTTGTACCGGTACACCCTCTTGCGTGGTTTCCCGTGGGGCCTTGCCGTCTTCCGCCATAGGGCCGAAGTGACATGGATTTGGTAGGCGCGATTGGACTCGAACCAACGACCCCCACCATGTCAAGGTGGTGCTCTAACCA
>FTJN01001800.1_pt7 | contig 15574 bp, 16 predicted proteins | sample 1658361 | NCBI WGS metagenome assembly FTJN01 (sample SAMEA3914819, study PRJEB12502) | metagenome | biome: forest; material: soil | place: Canada | collected 2010-06-26 | depth 0.3 m | reverse complement strand
GCGCACCGACGCGCCTCGTCATCCTGCGCGAAGTCGCAGGATCCACGCTGGCGATTGACGTCGCCGCAGGGATGGATTCCGCGACTGCGCGCGGAATGACATGGCCCCCAGGCCCCACGCGCACCGACGCGCCTCGTCATCCTGCGCGAAGTCGCAGGATCCACGCTGGCGATTGACGTCGCCGCCGGGGTGGACTCCGCGACGGTTCGGGACGGAGCTCTTCCGGCGTGGCGTTGACAAGCCGTCATACTAAGTTCATAGTACTAATAACTTAGTAATAGAACCGGAACCGCGATGAGCGATCCCCACCCGACCGACGGCGAACTGGCCATCCTGCGCGTGCTGTGGGCCCTGCCCGGCCCGGCCACCGTGCGCGAGGTGCACGACGAGCTGCTGCGCGGCAAGGACACCGCGTACACGACGGTGCTCAAGATGCTGACCATCATGACGGACAAGAAGCTGGTGCGCCGCGACGAGTCCGAGCGCAGCCACCGCTTCGTGCCGCTGTACAGCGAACCGGCCGTGCAGTCGTCGATGCTCAGGAGCTTCCTGCAGACCACCTTCTCGGGCTCCGCGTTCAAGCTGGTGCAGAGCGCGTTGGCCGACGACCGCGCCAGCGCGGAGGAGCTCGAGGCCATCGGCAAGCTGATCGCGCAGGCCAAGAGCCGGCGCAAGAAGTGAGAAGGCGCTCGCCATGAACACCACGATGGCCATCGCATCGGCCGCGGCGTTCTCGCTGCTGCATTCGCTGTGGGAGCTGGCGCTGATCGCGCTGCTCGCGGCCGGCCACCTCGCGGGCCTGCGTCGCGCGAGCGCCGGCGCGCGTCACGCCGCGGGCATGGGCTGGTTGCTGGCGATGGCGGCCGCCCCCGCGATCACCTTCGCGATCTATTGGACCGCGATGACGCCCGCGGCGGCGTCCGGCGCGCCCTGGTTCGTGCCGATCGCGCAGACGGACGACATCGGTGCGGTGCCGCGGGCCTTGCTGGCCGGCGGCTCGAGCGACTGGGCCCGCGTCTGCGTGGCGCAGTTCTGGCTGCTGGGCGTGGTGCTGATGGCCGTGCGCCAGTTCGGCGGCTGGCGCACCCTGCGCCGCATCGAGCGCGCGCCGTCGCAGGCCTTGCCGCCCGACTGGCTCACGCGCTTCGAGGCGCTGCGCGCGGCCATGGGCGTCGCGCGCGCGGTTCGCGTGCGGATGGCGGCACACGTCGCGTCGCCGTTCACGGCCCATGTGCTGCGTCCGCTCGTCTGGCTGCCGTTGACGCTGCTGACCCGGCTGCCACGCGACCAGGTCGAGGCCTTGCTGGCGCACGAGCTGGCGCACATCCGGCGGCTCGACTGGTGCTGGAACGCGATCCAGTGCGTGATCGAGGCCGTGCTGTTCCACCACCCCGCCATGTGGTGGCTCAGCCGGCGCATCCGCGAAGAGCGCGAGCATGCCTGCGACGACTTGGCCGTGGCCGTCTGCGGCGACGCCGTGGTGCTGGCGGAAGCCCTGGCCGGACTGCGGCGGCTGGTCCCGGCGCACGCGACGCCGCGACTGGCGCTGGCGGCCCAGGGCGGCGTCCTGATGCGGCGCGTCGCGCACCTGTTGTCCGCGGCCCCGGCCCGGCCCGACTGGCGCTGGCCGGCGGCCCTGCTGCTGCTCCTGTGCACCGGCACGCTGCTGGCGATGCAGGTCGTGCCACCGGCGACGCTGCTCACCAACCTGCGCTACGAGGCGTCCTCGCAAGGCGAGCTCACGCCCGGCAACCACCGCGAGTTCGCCGCCAGCTACCTGAGCGGCCCGCAGCGCCGCTATCGCATCGCCATGGACGAATCCGGCCGGACGCACGAGCTGTACACGGAGGACGGCCGCGCCAGGCCGATCGACGCCCAGGTGCGCACGTGGCTGAAGACGGTGTCGCTCATGAACGCTGGCACGCCGCCGGCGCCGATCCTCGAGCCCCTGGCGCCCCTCGAGCCCGCGGAAGCCCCGGAGCCAGCGGAACCCGCGCCGCATGGTCCGTCGGATTCCGACGAGTTCAGGGCATTGATGGCGACGTTGGCGGCCGATCCGCAGGTCATCGCGCATACCGGCCGGCCCGCGGCGCTGGAGCGCAAGAGCTTCCACGGCCAGCTCCATGTCTGGGGCTCGCGCGACTTCCACGTCTGGGGCATCGACGACCCGGTCGGCGGCAAGGCCGATTTCACCGCTACGTTCACGGGCCCCGACGGCCGCGTCGCCGTCGCCTGGTCCGGCAAGACGGTCGCGGGCGCGTGGACGGCCGACACGATGACGGTCACGCCCCTGGCCCGCTGAAGCCGCTTCCGACGGGCCCGCGTGCTGCAGCGCGCGACGCCCACCCCACGGCGTCCGGATGGACGCTTTTCATTGACCCAAACTACTAACCGATTAGTAGACAGAGTACGGAAAGAGCTTCCATGAACAAGACCACGACATTCGCGCTCGCCTGCGCGCTGGCCCTCGCATTGCGCGCGCCGGCAATGGCCGATCCGGTCGCGCCCAAGCTGTCCGCCAGCGAACGCGCAGAAGCGCTGCACACGCTCGAGGCCAAGTTGAGCGCCCACTACGTGTTCCCCGACGTCGCCGCCCGCATCAACGCGACGCTGCCGGCCAAGGACGGCACGTACGCCGGCGCGGCGAACGCCAACGAGCTGGCCGAGCTGCTGACCCGGGACCTGCGCACCGTCGGCAACGACAAGCACTTCCGCGTCTTCTACGACCCCGACTTCCATGCGAGCGAGGCGCCGGACGCGATCCCGAGCGCGCAGGACATGGCGCGCCGGCGCGTCGAGGCGGCGGAGGTTGCGTTCGGCGTCGAGAAGGTGCAGCGCCTGCCCGGCAACATCGCCTATGTCGAGTTGCGCGGCTTCGGGCCCACCGAGTTCGTGGCGTCCGCCTATGCGTCGACGCTGGCGCTGGTGCAAGGCAGCGACGCGATGATCCTCGACCTGCGCCGCAACGGCGGCGGCCTGCCCACCAGCGTCGCGCTGTGGATGAGCTACTTCTTTGCCCAGGGCGACGAGCGCCACCTCAACGACATCTACACGCGCTCCACCGACGAGACGCAGCAGTTCTGGACGACGACCGCGGTCGGCGAGCGCTACGCCAAGCCCGTCTACGTGCTGGTCTCGCCGCGCACGTTCTCGGGCGGCGAGGAATGCGCCTACGACTTCCAGACGCAGAAGCGCGCGACGCTCGTCGGCGAGACCACCGGCGGCGGCGCCAACGCCGGCGACCGCTTCGCACTCGGCCACGGGCTCGTCGTCAACATCCCCACGGCACGTGCGATCAACCCCGTCACGCACACCAACTGGGAACACGTCGGCGTGAAGCCCGACATCGCGGTGCCCGCCGCCGAGGCCCAGCAGGCGGCCTACGTCGCGATCCTGCGCCAGCAGGTCGCCAGGGTCACCGACCCGGACGACAACGCGCACCTGCGCAAGCTGCTGGCGCTGGCCGAGAAGGGTGAGAGCGAGGCGCCGGTGTACACGATGAGGCATTGAGCCTGACGATCCGCAATCGTCCGCGGAGTCCGGTATTGCCGCGTCGCGCGGTGCGCGACGCGGCATGACGATCAGGGCTGGGGCCGCTGCACGGACGTGTCCTTGCGCGGCGCTCCGAACCAGCGACCCAGCGCATCCTCCAGGCCGTCGATGCCGTCGCCCTCGCCGATCCAGGCGATGCAGGCGTCAGGGCGGATCAGGACCGACAGCCCCGCGTCGACGGCGATGCAGCGCACGCGCGACGTGGCGCTCGTGACGAGCTCCGAGCCCCGGGCGTCGGTCGACGCGTCGAGCAGCAGGCCCGCGCCCTCCTGCATCAGGCCGTAGAGCGAGACGTCGGCGTCGCCTTGTCGGATGGACTTGTCCGCGATCAACCGCCCGACCTCGTCGTGCGCCGACCCGAACTCGTAGCGCGTGGACAGCCCGGTCGTCATCTCGCCAACCAGCCGGTTGACATCGTCGAACCCCATCAGCGTCGCGAAGAGCTCGCGCATCGCGCCCGATTGCGGGTCGGGCCGCAGGATCGCGAGCTGGGCCCGCGTGTTCTCGAGGACGGCCGCGGCCGCGGGACGGCGTTCGGCCGTGTAGGTGTCGAGCAGGTTCTCGGGCATCTCGCCGCGGACCACGGCGGCCAGCTTCCAGCCGAGGTTGGCCGCGTCCACGAGGCCCAGGCTCAGGCCCTGGCCGCCGAACGGCGAGTGGACGTGCGCGGCGTCGCCGGCCAGCAGCACGCGGCCGCGCCGGTAGGTGTCGGCCAGCCGCGCGTTGTCGGTCCACCGGCTCGCGCTGGCGAGCGATCGCAGGCGCACGTCCTGTCCGCTGACGCGACGCAGCACCTCCTCGACCTCCGCGCGCGTGACCGGCGCGTCGCGATCCGCGGGCGGGCCGCTGAAGTCCAGCATGAACAGCCGGCCCGGGAACGGGCCGTACGAGAACACCCCGCCCGGCGTGCGCCGCCAGCCCGGGGGCAGCAGGCGCTCGGGGTGGTCGACGTCGGCGACCGCCTGCAGCATCGTCAACGTGGGAGGCGTGCCGGGAAACGCGAAGCCCGCCAGCTTGCGGACGACGCTGCGGCCGCCGTCGCAGCCGACCAGCCAGGCGCAACGCAGGCGCCCGGGGCCGGCGGGCGTGGTCCAGGCCACGTCGACGCCGCCGTCCAGTTGCTCGATGCCGCCGACCTCGCACTCGCGGCGCACCTCGACGCCCAGGGCTCGCGCGCGTTCGGCCAGCATCGCCTCGACCGCGGGTTGGTCGACCGGGCGCGCATGGCGTTCCGGTTCCTTCTGCGCGTCCTTGCGGATCAGTGGCAGGCCGGCGAAGTGGCCGCTGAACTTCGTGCCGCCCGCGCGCACGTCCGGGCCGTTCGCGCTCGCGAACCGCTTCATCGCCGCGGCGGTGCGGGCCTGCGCGTCGGCGACGGCAGGGGCCATCCCGCGGCGCTGCAACGCCTCGCAGCCCAGCGGCCCGATGGACATGGCCTTCATCGCCTCGCTCGGCGCCGCCAGGCGCTCCAGCACGACGACGCGCGCACCGCCCAGGGCCAGCTCGATGGCCGCCAGCAGACCGACCGGGCCGGCTCCCACGACGACGACGTCAACGGATTCATTCATGGACTTCATATAAACATGTACTCGGTATACATAGTGTACTCAGTACAATCAACCCATGTCAACGCCGTCCGACCTCCGCTCCCGCAAGCGCCTCGCCACGCGGCAAGGCATCTCCAACGCCGCGACGCGCCTGTTCTTGGAGCGCGGATTCGACCAGGTGACGGTGGACGAGATCGCGGCCGCCGCCGACGTGGGCCGCATGACGGTGTTCAACCACTTCCCGCGCAAGGAGGACATGTTCTTCGACCGCGACGAGGAGGCGCGCGCGACCGTGCGCGAGGCCCTGCGCCAGCGCGACCCGCGCATCACGCCGGTCGAGACCTTGCGCGTGCTGGCGCATCGGGTGGTGGAGGAACGGCAGCCCTACGTGGAGTTCTCGGCCGTGAGCCAGGCCTTCGTGGAGGCGATCGCGCGCAGCGAGGCCCTCAAGGCGCGGGCGCGGGCGATCCGCGACGAGATCGCGCAGGCCGTCGCGCTGGCGTTGTCCGACAGCGTCGGGCGGCCGCCCGGCGATCCCGCCGCCGAGCTGGCCGCGGCCCTGCTCCTGGCGACGTGGAGCGTCGCCTTCCTGCAGGCCCACCAGAGCTTTCGCGAACGGCGGGACGGCGACGAGGCCCGGGCCACGTTCCTGGCCTTCGTCGACAAGGGCGCGCTGGGCCTGCACGCCGCGCTGGCCGGCACGCCCTACGCCTGAGAGCCGGGTTCATTCGCGGGCTCTGGCGCCCCACGCGGACGTCACGCGCGCGGGGGTGGCGCGGCTCAGTAGTCGTCGCGCCCGTGCGTGGCCGTCGTGAAGCCGAGGAACTGCATCGAACCGGCGTCCGGGCGGCGCGCCTTGGCGAGCGCCTGGAAGTTCGGGATCGCGACGCCGCGGTTCATGTAGCCGTTGACCGCGATGTCCATGTAGCCGGCCTCCAGGTGCTGGCCCTTGCAGTTGCGCACGCCGCTGCCGCTGGTGAGCGACTTGGCCATGTACTCCAGGCCCTTGGCCAGGCGCGGCGTGGTCTCGCCCGAGCCCTTCCACATCCACACCGAGGTGTCGCCGGCCTGGATCACTTCCATCTCGGCGGCCTGTGCGAGGCCCTCGAGGTTGTACTGCGGGTGCGTGCAGTCGCGATCCTTCAACTCGTTGACCTCGCCGCTGCTGAACACCGACAGCGGAATCATCTCCATGATGCGCTGCAGGCCCGCGGAGTAGCGCGACGCGTTGTCCTGGTAGGCCCCGGCGGCCATCATCGCGAGGCCCGCCGACACGGCCCAGTTGTTGACCCGCACCTTCGCCTGTTCCGCCTGCGCGTACTGGCGGTCGACGAAGCCGTTGAAGGTGGCGATGTCGGCCTGCGACCAGCCGGCCTCGCCGTTGTTGTAGTGGCGGATGATCTCGGCCGCGCTGACCCACACCGGCAGCATCCAGGCCGCCTCCAGCCAGACCTGCGCCGAGTTCGTGCCGGAGGCCACCGAGTAGGTGCGGAAGGTCCGCGCCCAGTCGTTGAGGATCGCGATCGACTTGTCGCGGTGGCGGACGTCGCCCGTCTTGATCCAGCGCAGCGCGTTCAGGTAGGCCGCCTGCGCGTCGTTCTTGTAGCGCGCCTCCTGCGGGCCGATCGCGCTGCCCACCACCTGCACGTTGGACAGCGCCTGGTGCGCGTAGGTGTATTCGCTGCGCGAGTCGTCCAGCACCGCCTGGTAGCCGATCTTGATCACGCTGTCGTTGGTGGCGTTCGTCGCGGCCTTGAACGCGTCGAGCCGCGCCTGCGTCGCGAAGATGCCGGGATGGTGGAAAGTGCCGGGCGTCACCGCCTCGGTGCCGCGGCGCGTTGCCGAATCGCCGGACACGGCGGTCGGCGCGGCCGTCGTGTCGTCGCCGGGATTGCCGCCGCCGCAGGCGGCGAGGAGCGCCAATGCCAGGGGCGTCAGGGCGTGGCGCAAGCGCCGGGCGGGAGCGTGGATGATGTTCATGAAATCCTTTCGGGAGGCGCGTTGAGTCGGAATGCGGCCAGCGTGGACCAGCCGGGATTCGAAGCCATGCCATCTTTATAAAGAGTGAGCACATGTTCCGATCAGGGCGTCTCACACGGCAACCTGCCGATCGCGCCCTCTGTCGAATACCTGAATTTCTTTAAATCAAATTGCTTTGATTTACAGGCTCGACTCTAGGGCGCGTCATGCCCAGCGGTATTGGTAGCGCTACTAATGCATACCCGGTTCTGGGTATGCCGGCCGGCGCAGGGGCCGGCCGCGGGAACCCCTCACTGCATCCCGCGCGCCGAGTTCTCCGTCAGCACGTCGCTGGACGCCACGACGTCGCCGTCGATCGCCGCGGCCACGTCGCCGGGCACCACGTTGGCCATCACGGCGCGGTCCTCGCTCGCCATGGCCAGCGTCTCCACGCGTCCGCCCGCGTGACGCGCGAAGCGCACGCGCTCGGGTCCGTGCACGGGCGCGTGATCGGGCCAGGGCCAGCCGCCGAACTCGGTGCGGCGGTAGTCGTCGAAGGCCTGGCGCAGCTCGGCCTCGGTGTTCATGACGAACGGGCCGTACTGCGCGACCGGTTCGCCGATCGGACGGCCCTGCAGCAGCAGGAACTCGGCGACGCCGGTGCCCGTGTTGACCAGCTCGACGGCGCTCGCGGCGCGCAGCTCGATCGCGGCGTGCTGCCCGACCGCCTCGCCCGCGACGCTGACGCCGTCGCCCTCGAAGAAGTACAGCCTGCGGCGCGCGGCCGCGTTGACGGCCGGCGGCAGCTTCCAGCGCGCGCCGGGCTCCATGCGCAGCGTCCAGATCGCGACGTCGGCCTCGGCCTGCGAAGCCCAGGAGTCGGGCGGCGGCGCCAATGGCTCGGCGACGTCGACTGCCGCCGGATCGGACGCCGAGCGCGGCCCCTCGAGGCGGCCGGCGATCACCGCGACCTCGGTGACCGCGCCGTCGCCGCTCTCGAAGAAACGGTGCGGGATGTCCTCGGCCCAGAGCATCGTGAAGTGCGGCTCGCACATCTTGCTGCGCGCCGGCAGGTTCAGCCAGATCTGGAACAGCTCCAGCGGATTGGGCTTGTCGGTCTCCAGCAGCGGGAACATCTCCGAATGCACGATGCCCTTGCCGGCCGTTAGCCACTGCACGTCGCCGCCGCCGAAGCGCGCCGCGGCGCCGAGCGAGTCGGAATGATCGGTGAGGCCCTTGCGCACGATCGTCACCGTCTCGAAGCCGCGGTGCGGATGCGAGGGAAAGCCGGGCACCTTCTCGCCGTGGTACATGCTCCAGCCGTCCTTGCCGCCGAAGTCCTGGCCGATGTTGCGGCCGGCGAGCGCGGCGTCCGGGCCGAAGCGCCCGTTGCCTTTCGGATAGGCGTCGTCGTGGTGGACGCAGAACAGGAACGGGTCGGCCGTCTCCCACGGGAAGCCGAGGGCCTGGATCTGGAGGATGGCGTTGTCGGGCATGGCGGTCTCGGCTGCTGGGTGAGCCCAGTCTAGCGAGGGATGCAAACCGGGCCGGGGTGTCGGGGCATCCACCGCGCCCGCCGGTCGGAGGCCCGGAAAGGAAACCTCAATGCTGGCCTGCGGATCCGCCCGGGACAACCGCGACCTTCCCCGGAAAGGCAACGCGCGCGAGGAACGCGTCCACCGCCGGCGCCCACAAGGCGGCCGCGTGGCGTGAGAGCCCATGGCCGTCGCCGTCGGGCACCGGCTCCGCATGCACGAAGGTGGTCGGGCTGTCGCTCGCCCTGGCGAAGGCCGCGTGCCAATCGACCGGTTCGTCCGGGCCCCAGTACTGGTCGTTGACCGCGTAGATCCACAGGTTGGGCACGTGCGTCGTCTTGCCGTAGCGCGCGACCATCGACTGGATCTGCTGCGGATCGCAGCTGACGCCTTTCGACTTCTCCGGGTTGCCGCCCGAGCCGCCGGCGAAGTTGACGTAGCCCACGACGCCCGCAAGCCCCAGCGATCCGGCGGCCACGGTCGCCATGCCGCCGACCGACTGGCCCACCAGCAGCACGTCCCGCGTGTCGGCCCAGGGCTGGTCGCGAAGCCATGCGAGCGTGGCCGAGACGGTCAGCACCGCCGCATCGGCGGTCTTGGCGAAGTCGGGCTTGTTGACGCAACGGCCCGCGCTGTCGTGGCGCACGCCGCTGTCCTCGACGTCGCCGCCGGTGGAGTGGCCGTAGCCTGGACGCACCGGCGACACCACCGCCACGCCCTTGGCCAGCCAGTAGCCCAGCTGCGCCTTGCTGACACCCACCTCGACGCCTGCGCGATCGGCGGCCGTGCCCGCGCGGCCATGCGAGAACAGCACCACCGGGAACGGGCCGGGGCCAGGGGGCAGGAAGTAGGTGGCGTCCATCTGCGCGACGTCGCCGGAGGCCTCGTGCACGGGGATCGTGACGGTCTTGCCGTCGGCCGCCCATGCCGGAAGCGCCTGGGCCGTCCAGGTGCTGCAGGCCAACGCCAGGGTGGCGATGAAAGGAACGAGGCGCATGAGGTGGCTCCGATGAGGGAAAGCGGCGAGCAGCAGGCAGTCGACGGCTCGCATGGCGCGGCGGCAGGGATCAGAACGGCGCGGACGCGTCCTCGGCGTTGACCGGCGCGTACGGCGAGGCGGCGGCCATCGTGGCCGTCTGGCCCGTCAGCGCCGCGATCACCTTGTCGGTGGTGGAGGTGCCGGCCTCGCCCAGCTTCAGCGGGCCACCCAGCGCCTCGACCAGGTCGGGGATCAGCTTGCCGAGCTCGCCCGTGCTGATCGCGACGTCGGCGTCGAAGCCGTTGTCGCCCTTGCCCGAAGCCTCCTGGCCTTCGAGCACCACGTCGAGCAGCTTGATCTTCTTGATCGCGAACTGCTCGGTGAGCACGAACGACACGCGGCTGTCCCAAGTGAGCGCGAGCTGCGTGGGCAGCTTGCCCTGCTTGATGTGCTCGCCCACCTCGTCGATGTCGAGCGTGTGGCGCGCGTAGCGCACCAGCGACTTCTCCGAGTCGGGCTGCTTGAGCTCGCACTCGCGGTCGATCGTGAAGCCGGCGGGGGCCTCCTTGGACGACAGCCACTCGGCCATCGCCGTCGCCGCCGACAGCTGCGTCTGCACGAGGTCCAGGCGGATGCCGCCGGACAGCAGCTCGGTGAGCAGCGTGATGATCTTGTCGGCCTTCTTGGCGCTGCCCGCGCCGATGATGACCAGCCTGGCCTCGAGGTCGATCCAGATCGGCGTCGTGCCGCGCTTGGGGAACGCGCGCGGCAGCAGCTCGTGCACGATCTCCTCCTTCAGCTCCTTGGCGTGCTTGCCCTTCGGACGCCGGCCGGTCTCCTGCTCGATCTTGTCGAGGCGCGACTCCAGCTGCGTCTTGACGGCACCGCCGGGCACGGCCTTGGTCTCGGTGCACAGCTTCAGGATCCATTGGCCGCCGACGTTCTCCACCAGCGGGCCGTGCTTCTCGCCGCGCGGCTCGACCCAGCCCGAGGACTCCGGCTGCGACGCGCCGCACTCGACGAAGCGCGCCGCGTCGAGGCGCGTCTCCAGCTCGGCCATCGGCGGCTGTTCCCATTGATCGATGCGGTAGACGATGACGTTCTTGAACATGTGCGCGGCCGAGAAAAAGGAGAGGCGAAGGGGCGCGATTCTAGGCGACCTGTATGTCCGTCCAGCCACTGTCGCGTTGCGGCGGCGCCGATTGCGGCAAAACCGCACGCGGCGCGTCGAGCGTCCGCGTGCGGGCGAGAATCGGCGACCCGAACCGAGGACCGCCCATGCTCCGCTTCGCCGCCAACCTGTCGATGCTGTTTGCCGAGGCGCCCTTCCTCGATCGCTTCGCGCTCGCCGCGCGCGCCGGCTTCGCCGCCGTCGAATGCCAGTTCCCCTACGAGGCGCCCGCCGCCGAGATCCGCGCGCGCCTGGACGACCTGGGCCTGGCCATGGTGCTGCACAACCTGCCCGCCGGCGACTGGGCCGCCGGCGACCGCGGCGTCGCGTGCCTGCCGCACCGCGTCGACGAGTTCCGCGCGGGCGTCCCGCGCGCGATCGCCTACGCGCACGCGTTGGGCGTGCGCCAGGTCAACTGCCTGGCCGGCATCGCGCCGGCCGACGCCGACGCCGCCACGCTGCGCCGCACGCTGGTCGACAACCTGCGCTTCGCGGCGCGCGCGTTCGCGGCCGAGGGCCTGCGCCTGCTGGTCGAGCCGATCAACACCTTCGACATGCCCGGCTTCCTCGTCAACCGCACGCCGCAGGCCGTGGCCCTGCTCGACGACGTGGGCGAGGCCAACGCGTTCGTGCAGTACGACGCGTACCACGCGCAACGCATGGAGGGCGAGCTCGCCGCGACGATCGCGAAGTACCTCGCCCGCATCGCGCACGTGCAGGTGGCCGATAACCCCGGACGGCACGAGCCGGGCACGGGCGAGATCCGGTTCGAGTTCCTGTTCGCGGAGCTGGAGCGGCTGGGGTACGACGGGTGGATAGGATGCGAGTACCGGCCCAAGGGGCGCACGGATGTCGGGCTGGACTGGCTGCCGGAGGGCGCTCTGAACTCGAACGGGCGAGCCTGAGCCCATGCGCGAAACTTGACTGTCATGTCGCGAAACTCATTCACCCTGATCGAGAGACTGCAGGAATTCTGGCGTGCGCTCGCGCCGGATTCCGATGACGTCGAACCCTCCGTCAACGTGCTCGACGAGTGGCGCACCGAGTTCCACTGGCGCGGTCCGCCCGTCACCTTCGATCGGCGCAGGAACGTGATCATTCGGGGCGGACGCGTGCTTGCGAAGTCCGCCGACGTCGCGTCGATCGACGTGGCGCACGTCCGCCAGGACGACGAACAGCCGGAATATTGGCGGGTCAGCCTGGGGACCGGAATGTTCTCGAGCGTGGAACTCGGCCGGACGCGCAATGACGTCGAGGCGTCCATCGCCGCTGCGCGCGTCGCCACGGTCATGGGCGTCAAGGTCCGATCGCTGTGATCGGATGACGCCGGTGCGCGCGGACGACGGCTAAGCCGCGAACTGCCGTGCCGCGAACGCCCACACGAGCCGCGACGCCGCAGGCCCGGACGGATCGCTGAACGCCTGCCGGGCCGCGCCACCGCTCCAGGCATGGCCCAGGCCGGCCACCTCGATCAGCGTTGCGACCAGGCGGCCGCGGCTCTTGAAGTCGGTGATGTCCATCGCGTGGCGCTGGCCGCGTTGCACGCGTCGCGGGGCCGACTCGCGCACGGGCGCACCGGCGGCCGCGACCCACGACGACGCCGCCGCTCGCCCGTTGGACGGCGCGACGATTCGGTCCAGCGTCCCCTGGATCACCAGCAGCGGCGGCAGCGCCGCGCCTTCCGCGACCTGGATCGGGGTCGCGCGGCGCCGGCCCTGCATGGCCGCCAGCGCGGTGGCAGTCGACGACGCCATGCCGGGCCCGACGCCCGAATGCATCGCCACCGCCGCGAAGCGCGTCGGGTGGGCGATCGCCAGCAGCGCCGCCATGCTCGCGCCCGCGGACAGTCCCGCGATGGCCACGCGCGAGCGGTCGGCTCGATGCAGCACGCACGCCTGGTCGATCGCCGACAGGATCGCGGCCACCTCGCTGCGCGCGCGCCCCGAGCGCGTCGCGAACCAGTTCCAGCAGCCCTGCGCGTTCGACAGCTTGTCCTGTTCCGGGTACAGCACCAGGAAGCGCTCGCGGGCCGCGATCGCGTTCATGCGCGTGCTGGCGGCGAACGATTCGGCGTCCTGGCCGCAGCCGTGCAGCATCACCATCAGCGGCAAGGTCTCGGTGCGGCCCATGCCCGGCGGGCGATAGAGCCGATAGCGGCGCGGGCCGGCCGGCCCCAGCGCGATGCCGCTGAGCCAATCGCCGGCGGCGTTCGCCGCGCGCTGGGCAGCGGCGCGCGGGGCCGGGCGCCGGGTCGCGGCCGGAACGCGTTTCGCGGCGATCTTCGTGCGCTTGCGCGGCGGTGCGGCCACGAGTCGGGACAGCGCCTTCACGCTGCGCGACACGAGGCCGGCCCAGGCGGTCCCGGGTCGTCGTCGCTTGACCATGCGGGGGCCGCCGCTGGCGCGTCAGCCGCGGCCGACGAAGGGCATCTTCGTGGCCATGAGGGTCAGGAACTGCACGTTGGCTTCCAGCGGCAGGTTGGCCATGTGGACGACCGCGTCGGCGACGCGGTCCACGTCCAGCATCGCCTCGGCGGCGACCTGGCCGTTGGCCTGCTTCACGCCCTTGGCCATGCGCGCGGCCATCTCGGTGACGGCGTTGCCGATGTCGATCTGGCCGCAGGCGATGTCGTACGCGCGGCCGTCGAGCGAGATCGACTTGGTCAGCCCGGTGACCGCGTGCTTGGTGGCCGTGTAGGGCGCCGAGTCGGGGCGCGGCGCGTGCGCCGAGATCGAGCCGTTGTTGATGATGCGGCCGCCGCGCGGCGACTGCGCCTTCATCGCGCGGAACGCGCCCTGCGCGCACAGGAACATGCCGGTGAGGTTGACGTCCACCACCGAGCGCCACGTGTCGTAGGCGAGATCCTCGAACGCGATGCCGTTGGCGCTGATGCCGGCGTTGTTGAAGAGCACGTCGACGCGGCCGAAGCGCCGCAGCGTGGCCGCGAACAGCGCGTCGACCTGCGCGGGCTGCGTGACGTCGGTGGGCACGGCCAGCAGCGCATCGCCGCCGCCGGCCTGCTCGACGACCTGCTGCAGCGCCTCGGCGCGCCGGCCGGCCAGCACGACGCGATAGCCGCTTCGCGCCAGCGCGAGCACGCAGGCCTGGCCGATGCCGCTGCCGGCGCCGGTGACGACCGCGACCGGGGCGGCGGTGGGATTCGAAGTCATGGCCTGGTCCTTGGATCGGATGAGCTGGGATGCGGTGCGATCCAGTCTAGTGGATGCGCCATGACCCTCCGGCGCCGCGCCGGGCTGAAGCCGGCCTGAAGTCCCCCTCGTTCGAGGCGCGCTGTCGAGTGGCGTTCATCCACCTTGGGGATGGGCGTTCGCGCGCAGGGTCTCACGATGGAGGACTCACGGGCCACGAGTGCCCACCCAGGGGGTCCACGATGAAGCGCAGGAATTTCGCCATGTCGGGCACGTTGATGGTCGCATCGATGTCCGCCCTCTTCCTCGTCTCGGGCTGCGGCTCGTCCGGCAAGACGAGCGCCTTCGCCGGATCGACCGCGGACAAGGCGGCCGAGAAGCAGCTCGCCGCCAGCGAGGCGATGTCCCCGCTGCAGCCCTTCGACGAACAGTTCGTGGTGCCGCCGCCCGAGCCGGGCGACGCGCCCTGACGCGCTTCGCCCAGGGCCTGTTCACACTCATGACGTGCCCGTCATGAGTGTGAACAGGTCCTAGTGCAGGTCGATGCCGGTCGAGATCACGGCCGACAGGTCGAGCTGCGTCGCGTCCAGTTGCAGCACGGTGGCCTGGTGCGCGGCCGTCGCGTCGCGGTTCTGCAACGCGGTGAGGATGGCCTTGTGCCGCGGCAGCGACAGCGCGTGCGTGTTGGGCAGGCGGCTGCTCAGCTTGATCGACTCGCGCAGCGCCAGCGACAGCATGTTGCCGATGTAGGCCATCAGGTCGTTGCCGGTCGCTTCGGCGATGCGGCGGTGGAACGCGAGGTCGGGTTCCAGCATCGCGTCGGCGTCCGGCGCGGCGGCCATGCCCTCGTAGGCCTGCGCGATGCCGGCCAGTTGCTCGTCGCTGGCCGCGGTCGCCGCGAGCGCGGCGGCGCCCGGCTCGAACACGCGCCGCATGCCCATCAGCGTCTGCACGAACTCGGGTGCCGGGCGCGTCTGGATCATCCAGTACAGCACGTCGGGGTCGAGCAGGTGCCACTCGTTGCGCGGCCGCACGATCGCGCCCGCGCGCTGGCGCGACAGCACGAGGCCCTTGGCCGCCAGCACGCGCACGGCCTCGCGCATCACCGGCCGGCTGACCTCGTACTTCTCGATCAGTTCCAGCTCCGCGGGCAAGCGGTCGCCCGGCGCGAGCTCGCCCGAGAGGATGCGCAGGCCCAGCTCGCGCACGATGCGGCCGTGCATGCTCTTGCCTTCGGGCTTGGCTCGATAGGGAGACTGTTCGGCGCGGCTGGACATGTCGTGGAGAGCGGTTGAGCGAGGCAGCGAAGCTACCATGCCGCCCTCACCGTCCCCAGCGAAGGACTAGAGGATCCAGTCGACGTGCCGCGTCCAGCAGTCCGGCGCGCACGTGCGGGTTCATCGCCGGATAGGGGCTGCGCGGCGCGTCGCAGGCGATGATGCCGCCCTCCTTCATCAGCGCCTTCGCGGCGAGGAAGCCGCCCTGGCGGTTCTCGTGGTTGATCAGCGGCAGCCAGCGGCCGTAGGCCTCGACGGCCTCGTCGCGGCGGCCTGCGGCGTACGCGTCGACGATGGTGCGGATGCCGTCCGGATAGCCGCCGCCGGTCATCGCGCCGGTGGCGCCGGCGTCGAGGTCGGCCAGCAGCGTGATCGCTTCCTCGCCGTCCCACGGGCCCTCGATCG
>FTJN01002637.1_pt2 | contig 15674 bp, 14 predicted proteins | sample 1658361 | NCBI WGS metagenome assembly FTJN01 (sample SAMEA3914819, study PRJEB12502) | metagenome | biome: forest; material: soil | place: Canada | collected 2010-06-26 | depth 0.3 m | reverse complement strand
CGACTACATGAAGGAGAGCCGCAAGTTCGGTAAGGCCATTTGGCAGGTCACCGGCAACAAGGACGTCGACCTGGTGTTCGAACACCCGGGCGAGTCGACCTTCCCGGTGTCCGTCTTTGTCGTCAAACGCGGCGGCATGGTCGCCATCTGCGCCGGCACCAGCGGCTTCAACCTGACCATGGACGCCCGCTTCCTGTGGATGCGCCAAAAGCGCGTCCAGGGCAGCCACTTCGCCAACCTGATGCAGGCCTCGGCCGCCAACCAGCTGGTCATCGACCGCCGCGTCGACCCCTGCCTGTCGGAAGTCTTCCCCTGGGACGACATCCCCGCCGCCCACGAGAAGATGCTGGCCAACCAGCATCTGCCGGGGAACATGGCGGTGCTCGTTTGTGCGCAACGGCCGGGGCTGCGGACGTTTGAAGAGGTGGTGGAGATCAGCGAGGGTAATTCGTAGCCGCCACGATCGGGGACATGCACTTGTGCGTGTCCCCAGACGGCGCACGGCATTAGGGGACACGCACAAGTGCATGTCCCCGGCCTTGCTCCTCAACCGTCGCGAGGGAACAGCGTCAGCACCCCCGCCACCACGCCGGCCACGATGACCACCGGCACCAGCGCCCCGACCACCGCCGCGCCGCTGGCGCCGCCGCCGATCAGCTGCGCCGCCGCCAACGGCCCCAGGATCGAGCCCACGCGGCCCGCCGCCACCGCCGCGCCCACGCCGGTGGCGCGCACGGCGGCCGGGTAGTAGGGCGGGGTCAGGCCGTAGAGGGTGAACTGTCCGCCCATCAGCAGGAAGCCGGCGGCGAAGGCCAGGACGGCGATCGTCGCCCCGCCGCTCGCGCCGGCCAGGGCCACCAGCGCCACGGCCAGTCCCGCGAACCCGGCCAGCAGCGGCCAGCGCGGTCCCAGCCGGTCGACGACCAGGCCGAACGCCACCCCGCCGCTCGCCCCGCCCAGGTTGAACAGGGCCGAGACCAGGAAGGCCGAGGCCGGCGGCAGGCCGCGCGCCACCAGCAGGGTCGGCAGCCAGTTCAGCAGCAGGTGCAAGGTCAGGGCGACCAGGGCGTAGCTGATCCAGAGACACGCGGTGGCCGGCCAGCGCCCCTTGCCGAACAGGGCCCGGCGCGCGTCGCCGGCTTGGTGCGCGGCGCGGTCGGGCCGCCCGACGGGCAGCACCCAATAGAGCAACGGCGCAAGCACCAGCGGCGCCAGGCCGCCGACCAGGAAGAGGGTCCGCCAGTCCTCCAGGGCCATCGGCGTTCGGGCGACGAGACCCGCCACCGCCCCGCCCAGCGGCATGCCGCCCATGATGACCGCCACCATGGTCGCCTTGCGGGCCGGACTGGCGCGCTCGGACGCCAGGGCGATCAGCATCGGCATGGCGCCGCCCAGGCCCAGTCCCGTCAGGAACCGCACGACCAGCAGCGCCTCGAAGCCCGTGGTCAGGGCCGTGAGCAGTGAAAAGACCCCGAACGCCGCCACCGAGGTCGTCAGCACCGCCCGCCGCCCCGCCCGGTCGGCGACCACGCCGCCGAAACTGGCGCCGACCATCAGCCCGATCAGGCTGGCGCTGAACGCCCATCCCGCCTGGCCCGGCGTCAGGTGCAGGGCCGGCAGCATGCGCGGCGCGGCCACGCCCATCGACTGGATGTCGAACCCCTCGATCATCGCCGCCAACAGGCAGACGAGCCACGCGGACCAGGTCCTGGATGAAGTCATGAGCGCCCCTCTCGCGGCGAGGGTACGCCGGAAAATCAGCCTCTCCCAGAGGGCGGGCGTTCTCTTGCCCTTCTTGCCCTTCCACGACTTTGCGCGCGCCGCTTGACGGGCTAAACCCAACCTTGAGTATGGACGGGGGCGTCGCGTGATTGTCGGTATCGATCTGGGAACCACCAACAGCGCGGTGGGCGTGTGGCGCGACGGCAAGGTGGAGCTGATTCCCAATAGCTTGGGCGCGGTGCTGACGCCTTCGGCCGTCGGGCTGGACGACGACGGCTCGCTGCTGGTCGGTCTGGCCGCGCGCGAGCGGCGCTCGACCCATCCGACCCTCACCGCCACCACCTTCAAGCGCTACATGGGCTCGACCCGCAACACGCGCCTGGGCAAGCAGGACTATCTGCCCGAGGAGCTGTCGGCCCTGGTCCTTGCCCGGTTGAAGGCCGACGCCGAGGCCTATCTGGGCGAGCCGGTGCACGAGGCGGTGATCACCGTGCCGGCCTATTTCAACGACAAGCAGCGCAAGGCCACGCGCCGAGCGGGTGAGCTGGCGGGCCTGAAGGTCGAGCGTCTGCTCAACGAACCCACCGCCGCGGCCTTGGCCTACGGCATCCACGAGCTGGGCGACGAGACGCGCTTCCTGGTGTTCGACCTGGGCGGCGGCACGTTCGACGTCTCGGTGCTGGAGATCTTCGAGGGCGTGATCGAGGTCCGCGCCTCGACCGGCGACAACCAGTTGGGCGGCGAGGACTTCAACGCCGTCCTGGTCCAGCTGATGCGCGAGAAGCACGGCAAGGCCTGGGGCGGGCGGACCGATAACGAGCTGGGCTTCCGCGAGCGCCTGCGGGTCGCCGCCGAGAAGGCCCGCCGCGCCCTGACCGACCAGGCCACCGCCGAGATGACGGTCACCTGGCAGGATCAGAGCTGGACCCTGGACGTCACGACCGAGGCCTTCGAGGCCGCCGCCGCGCCGCTGCTGGCCCGCCTGCGCGAGCCGGTGCTGGGCGCCCTGCGCGACGGCGCGGTGCAGGCCGGGGCCCTCAAGGAGATCGTGCTGGTCGGCGGAGCCACTCGCATGCCGGTGGTGCGCCGCGCCGTGACCCGGATGTTCGGACGCTTCCCGTCCAACGCCGTCCATCCCGACGAGGCCGTGGTGATCGGGGCGGCGATCCAGGCGGGGCTCAAGGCCCGCGACGCGGCCCTGAAGGACGTGGTGATGACCGACGTCTGCCCCTACTCCCTGGGTGTCGACGTGGCCGAGACCGGGCCGGGCGGCACGCTGCGCGATGGCATCTTCTCGCCGATCATCGAGCGCAACACCGTGGTGCCCGCCAGCCGCATGAACGTGTTCAGCACCGTCGTGCCCGGCCAGCGCAAGGTGGTGTTCAACGTCTTCCAGGGCGAGTCCCGGCTGGTCGCCGACAATGTCCGCCTGGGCCAGATCGAGATTCCGGTGCCCCCGGCCCGGGCCGGCGAGATCCAGGTCGAGGTGCGCTTCAGCTACGACGTCAACGGGCTGATCGAGGTGGATGCTCACGTCCCCCATACCGGCGAACGACGGCAACTGGTGATCGTCGACGACCAGGACGGCCCGCCGCCGGACCTGGGCAAGCGCCGCGCCGCCCTGGCCGCCTTGAAGATCAATCCCCGCGAACAGGACGCCAACCGGGCGGCCAGCGCGCGGGCCGAACGCTGTTACGAGCTGTTCCTAGGCGACCGGCGCGCCCACGTCGGTGGGCTGATCTCGCGCTTCGAGGCCGTGCTCGACCGGCAGGATCCCCGCCAGATCGACGCCGCCCGCCACGAGCTGCTCGAGGCGCTCGACGCGCTGGACGGCGAGACCTTCCTGTGAGTCCGGAGATCTGGGAGGTCCTGGACCTGGCGCCGGTTCGCGACCGCGACGCCATCCGCCGCGCCTATGCCCGCCGCCTGAAGGTCACCAGCCCCGAGGACGATCCCGAGGCCTTCCGGACCCTGCGCGAGGCCTATGAGCAGGCCCTGGCCTCGCTGGACTGGGACTGGGCGTGGGACGACCAGACCGGCGGAGACGCGGATGAAGATCCGGGTCAAGACCGGCCGGCGGCGGAGGTCTTCGTCGACGTCTCCGAGCTGCTGACCCTGATGCCCGGCGCCAAGCTGTTTCCCGCCAGCCAGCCCTACCAGCCGTCCACGCTGAGCGGCCACGACGGGCACGAGGACCTGCTGGCTCAGCTGGAGCACCTGATCACCGAGCCCGCCGGCGACGCGACGCGGCTGGAGCCCGCACTGGCCGCGATCCTGGCCTCGCCGGCCATGGAGGACCTGGCCGTCGCGGTCCATACCGAGCAGCGCCTCGCCCATCTGATCGCCGACAACGCGCCGCGCTCGGACGCCCTGGTGCGCCCGGCCATCAACGCCTTTCGCTGGAGCCGCGACCGGATCGGGCGCCGCGACGGCGGAACGATCGAGGCGGTGCTGGACCGCGACGCCGACATCGTCTTCCGCACCGGCGTCCTGCGCGGCGAGGGCCCGCAACGCCTCGCCTTCCTGGCCTTGACCCGTCCACCTAGCCAAGGCCTGCGTTGGCGCGATCGCTTCTGGCCGGATTTCGAGCCGGCCATGCGCGTCTTGGTGACCGAGATCAATGGACGCCGGCCCAGCCTGCGGGCCGATCTGAACGCCGAAACCCTGACGGCCTGGGAAGCGCGCCTGGACAGGCCGTATATGCCGTCGCTGGTGTTTTGGGTCGCCGCCGTGGCGCCGTTGCTCCCCGCGGTCATCGCTCTGATGGCGAGCCCCCTCACGGCGCTCGGCGTCTATCTCGCCGGCGCCGCCGCGTGCGTGGTGGGAGCCGGGTCATGGATCTTCGGCGTGGCCCCCTTGCGCCGGACCTGGCGCGAGACCTGGGACTGGCGGGCTCCGACCTGGGTCCGGTTCGGCTGGGCGCCGGCCAGCATCGCCCTGCTGCTCCTGGCCGCCCTGGCGCCCGATCAGGCCTGGGTGACCGCGGGGGTCGCGGCCTGCGCGACCGCCCTGGCCTTTTGGGCGATCGTCACCAGCGAGATCGAAACCGACTCGACGCCTGGCGCCTGGCCCTTGCCGATGAAGCTCCTGGTCGGCCAGGGGCCGCTGGTCGTCTGGTGGGGCTTCATGATGATGGTCGCGCCCGAGGCCACGCCGCTGGCCGCGACCGCGGCCTTCGCCGGCGCGGTGATCGCCAGCGCGGCCGGCGCCTCGAGCCTACCGATCCTCTGGTATCGCTGGGCCGTCCGTCCGCTGCGCTTCGTCCTGATCCTGGCCCTGGCCGGCGCGGCGATTTGGACCGCCTTGCAGTTGCTCGACCCAAGCGCGGCGACGGGCGGGGCGGCCATGGCCGCCGCGGCGACGGCGGCGGTCGTCCTGGCGCACCGCCCCGCCGCCGGCGGACTGGGCTCGACCGCCTTACAATGGCGCTACCGGATCCAGGCCTTCTCGCTGTTCGCCATGGTGGGAGGCGGGACCGAGCTGGGCTGGCTGAAGGTCAGCGGCCTGTGGCTGCTGGCCGGGGTGGCGGTCGCGCTGATCGGGGCCATCGCGGTGGAGAAAGACCTCTAGCGCCCCATCTCGTCCGCCACCGTCCGGGCCAGGGCTTCATCGAAATCCGTGACCTCCACGAACCCCAGCCGTCGGCGGATCTTGGCGTTGTCGATGAACAGCGGGTAGTCGAGGTCCAGCCCCGACACCGCCTTGGCCAGGGCCCCGCGCGCCACGTCGGGATGGGACAGCTCCACCTCGCCGGGCCAGTTCAGGTGCTCGGCGAACGACGCGGCCCAGGCGATGTTGGTCGGGGTGTTGGCACGGCCCAGGTTGTAGGTCTCGCCGCCCGCCCGGGGATGGACGGCGGCCAGGGCGATGCCGGCCGCCACGTCGTCGACATAGCCGAAGGTCGCCCGCCAGCTGGCCCACGGGTGAGGGATGACGAAGCGCGACCGCTTCTGGACCATCGGCCGGATCGCCCACGAGAACCGCCGCTGCCGGTCGCCGGGCCCGAACACCATCGGCAGGCGGACGATGGTGGCGTCAAGCCCACCGGCGGCTCTTGCCGCCGCCTCGAGAGGTATCTTGTCGTAGCCGTCCATCCAGGCTTGCGGATCGCTGGCCGGGCGGGGCTTGGCCAGGCGGTAGGGGAAGCGGCTGGCGCGTAGCTCCGCCTCCTCGGTCAACCGGTCCCAGATCGGGGTGGGCCGGCCCTTGCGGTGCAGGCCTTCGTAGTTGCGATAGACGTCGACCGAACTGACCAGCACATAGCGGGTGATCTGGCCGGACAGGGCGTCCAGCAGCGGCAGGGTGTCGGCGGCCGTGTAGGCGATCAGGTCGATCACGGTGTCGGCGCCCGTCTCGCGCACGGCCGCGACCACCGCCGCCGGGTCGCCGCGATCCAGCACCACCGACCGCGCCCCGGCCGCCACCGCGCGCGCGCCGTGATGCGCCACCGCCGTCTCGACGCCGTCGGCCAGCAGCCGCGCGACCAGCGGCCCGCCGATGAACCCCGTCCCTCCGAGCACCAGGACGCTCATGCCGTTCTCGAGACTCCCGTCCGGATCAAGAGCGTCAGCCTATGGGCGAGGTGGGGCTGGGATGCAAATTCCACCGGCTGGGGACATGCGCATGCGCATGTCCCCAATCGCATCCGCCGTCTCCGAACTTGCCCATTGGCACGCCCCGCAACTCGTCGCACAGTCCGCCCCAAACAAGTGTTCGGGGGAGTGAGATCATGGGCTGGAAGAGCAAGACGGCGCTGACGGCCGTGGGCCTGGTGCTGGCGGTCGGCGCGGTCGTGGCCGTGCGCACGGTCACCTTCAAGGCTCCGGCGGCGGTCGACACCTCCAGCCTCCACCTGGCCTCGGCCCGGCCCTTCGATCCCAACGTCGCCGCCCAGCACCTGGGCGAGGCCGTGCGCTTCCAGACCGTCAGCCACCAGGACCCCGCCGAGGACCAGCCGGCCGAGTGGGACAAGCTGCAGGCCTGGCTGCGAACGACCTATCCCGACGCCCACCGGGTGATGAGCCGCGAGGTCGTGGACGGCCACGCCCTGGTCTACACCTGGAAGGGCTCCGACCCGGCCCTGGCCCCGATCGTGCTGATGGCCCACCAGGACGTGGTGCCGGTCACCCCCGGCAGCGAGGGGGCGTGGACCCACCCGCCGTTCGACGGCGTGATCGCCGACGGTTCGGTCTGGGGTCGCGGCTCGATCGACGACAAGGGCTCGCTGATCACCCTGTTCGAGGCGCTGGACGGCTTGGCCAAGGCTGGCTTCACGCCCAAGCGCACGGTGATCCTGGTCAGCGGCCATGACGAGGAGGTGCGGGGAAGCGGCGCGCGGGCGGCGGCGGCGCTCTTGAAATCGCGCGGCGTGAAGGCCCAGTTCGTGCTCGACGAGGGCATGGTGGTGGTCGAGGACCACCCCGTCACCAAGGGCAAGGTCGCCCTGATCGCCACCGCCGAGAAGGGCTACGCCACCCTGACCGTCACCGCCCCGGCGGTCGGCGGCCACTCCTCCGCCCCGCCGGCCCAGACCGGGGTGACCACCCTGGCCAAGGCCGTGCTGGCCATCGTCGACAACCCGTTCCCGATGACGTTCAGCGGCCCCGGCGCCGACATGCTGAAGAGCCTGGCCCCACACAGCTCGACCACCATCAAGATGGCGGCGGCCAACACCTGGCTGTTCTCGCCGCTACTGGTCAGCCAGACGGCCAAGACCCCCGCCGGCGCGGCCATGCTGCACACCACCATCGCCCCGACCATGCTGAAGGGCTCGCCCAAGGAGAACGTCCTGCCGCAGGACGCCGAGGCCTGGATCAACTACCGCATCGCCCCCGGCGACAGCTCGGCCGAGGTGATGGCCAAGGCCAAGCGCGCGGTCGGCGACCTGCCGGTCAAGCTGGCCTGGGTCAAGACGCCGGACGAGCCCAGCAAGGTCTCGTCCACCACCTCGGACGGCTGGAAGGTCCTGGCCGCCCTGGCCGGCGACGAGAGCAAGGCGCCCGTCGCCCCCGCCCTGATGACCGCCGCCAGCGACAGCCGCTACATGGCTCCGATCGCCGACGACATCTACAAGTTCCAGCCGCTGGTGCTGACGGTGGACGCCACCAAGATGATCCACGGCACCGACGAGCACATCTCGGTGGCCAATGTGGAGCGGATGGTGCGGTTCTATCAGCGGCTGGTGGAGACGGCGGCGGCGAAGTAAGCGCCCAGCCACCACTTGGGGGACACACACTCACCCATGAGCCTTCGCCCGACCGGCGCGGCCTTGCCATGAGTGTGTGTCCCCATCTTTGCCCGGGAAGGCATTTTTCAGGCGCCACAAACTCTTCATGCAACGCACGCGGGCGTCATCTGGACGCCAGCTTCGCAATGAGGCCTATTGCGCCCCGGGGAACAGCCTGACGCGAAATTCTGGTTCGGGGATCGCCTGACGGCGAGACGGAATTCGCGCTTCGAGGCCGTGGTTTAGAACGACTGCATGGCGGACGACGCGCAATTGCTGGCCAGGCGGCCGGTTTCGAACGCCGTGAAATTCGGCGAAGGCTTCGTGCTGGACGCCTGGTACGTGGCGGCCCTGTCGCCCGACCTGAAGCCCGGCAAGATGGAAGGCCGCGAATATCTGGGCGAGCCCATCGTGATCGGCCGCACCCGGGCCGGGGCCGTCTACGCCCTGCGCGACGTCTGCCCGCACCGCGCCGCCAAGCTGTCGGCCGGCAAGGTCCGCGTCGAGGCCCCCGATGGCGAGAAGGACGGCCGCGAGACCGTCGAATGCCCCTATCACGGCTGGCGGTTCCACACCGACGGCGCGTGCGCCAAGATCCCGTCCCTGACCGCCGACAATCCCTGCGACGTCTCCAAGGTGCGGGTGAAGACCTATCCGCTGGTCGAGGCGCAGGGCCTGGTGTGGATCTGGATGTCGGGCGATCCCCACTTCGCCGGGACGCCGCCCGAGCCGCCGCCGGTGATCCCCGGCGTGGTCGGCGGCAGGCCCAAGCTGGTCGATCACCTGGACTACGACATCCATATCGACCACGCCGTGCTGGGCCTGATCGACCCGGCCCACGGCCCCTTCGTGCACCAGCAATGGTGGTGGCGCACCACCGCCAGCCAGCACGAGAAGAAGAAGGCCTTCGCCCCGTCCGAGGCCGGCTTCACCATGACCCGGCACGAGCCGTCCAAGAACTCCAAGGCCTACGCCATCCTGGGCGGCGAGCCCCTGACCGAGATCACCTTCCGCCTGCCCGGCCTGCGCTGGGAGCATGTGAAGGTCGGCGACAAGCAGGTGCTGGCCCTGTCGGCCATGACCCCGATCAACGCCGGCAAGACCCGGATGAACCAGATCATCTGGTCCGACCACCCCGCCTTCACCGTGCTCTATCCGGTGATCCGCGTTGCGGCCCGGGCCTTCCTGCGCCAGGACGGCAAGATCGTCGAAGCCCAGACCCGGGGGCTGCAAGACAACCCGCCGCTGATGTGGATAGGCGACGCCGACCAGCAAGGCCGCTGGTACCACCAGCTGAAACGCGAATGGAACGCCAGCCGCCGCGAACGCCGGGCGTTCGAGAACCCGGTCGAGGCCGCGACGCTGAGGTGGCGGACCTGAATAACGGACCTTGCTCCACGACGTGCGGACAGCGATGTTGCCGTCGACCAAGGGCTTAGGGGACCGCATGATCGTTGACGCGAGCAAGATCTTCGAGCGGATCTTCGAGCCGCACGGGGACGGATATCTCTACCCCTCGAAAGACCGCAGGGTGTTCTTCACCGCCCAGGAACGCGACGCCTATGTCGCGGCCTATAGGCGGGCCTCGTCGGGCTGGAAGCGGTTTGCCGCCTTCGCGGTGTTCGGACTGGTGCTCATCGCGATCGTGGTCACGACGAGCCTCGTCAACATCGCGCTGCCGGAGTGGAGCTACACGATCCTTCTCGTTCCGGTGCTTGCCGTGACGCTGCTCCCTAGCCTCGCGGTGTCCATGCGCCTGCGGCGCGACGCGGCCAGACGACCGGCCGCCGCGCCGGCTGTTTCCAAGTCCGAGGGCCGGGCCCGTGGAGCGCGAATGCTGCCCTGGCCCATGGTGGTCGCGGTCCTGGTTATCAGCGCGGTCTGCCTCCTGTCGTGTCTGATGGCGCCGACCTTCACCCTGCAATGGTGGGCCTGGACCGTGGGTTCGGCCGCCTTCCTCGCCGCCTACGGCTTGATCGCTTATCGAAAGATCGCCGATCGAACGAGGTCTCCAGAAAACTGAGATCGGGGGTCGAGGCAGAATGTTCGCGAGGCTTCTCTCCGCCCTGATCACCCTGCCGACCGCGCGCGGCTGGGCGCTGTGCGGGGCCGTGGCCCTCATTACCGGCGCCCTGATGGCCGTCATCGGTTTCGCCACCGGCCTCTACGCCCTGACCCCGACCGCGCCCGGCCTGCCGCTGCGGCTGCTGACCGTGCTGTTCGTGCCGGCCCTGGGCGAGGAGATCCCGTTTCGCGGCCTGTTGGCGCCAGGGCCGGAAGCCAAGCGCCCCTGGCTGGCCATCGCCATCTCGACCGCGCTCTACGTGGCCTGGCATCCGCTGGAGGCCCTGACCTTCCTGCCGCACGCGACGATGTTCCTCCGGCCTGACTTCCTGATCTGCACCGCGATCCTGGGTCTGGGCTGCGCGGTGATGCGCTGGCGGACCGGCTCGCTGTGGCCGGCGGTGCTGCTGCACGGCGGCTTCGTGGTGGTCTGGCAGACCTGGCTGGGCGGGGTCAGCGCGCTGCATCCTGGCTAGCGGCCGACGCCGCGAAAATGCTAGGGCGAACGCTTCGGAAAAAGGGGAACCGATGCTTCAGTTTCACAAGACCGCTCGCCACTGGATCGGCCTGGCCGTCGTCTGCGCCGTTCTGTCGTCGGGCGTCGCGGCCCAAGCCCGGCAACCCGCGGCGACCACGCCGGCCCTGCCTCAGCCGCAGGCCATGGCGATGGCCCTGAGCGACCAGCCGATCGACGCCGCCCAGCTGGCGCTGGGCCGCCGGCTTACCAAGGCGATGACCTTTGACACCCGCCTGGCCGGCGTGATGGACGTGCTGCTGGCTTCGCTGCGCGAACAGGTGCTGGCGGGCCTGCCGGCCGGCGCGCCGCCCGCCCGCAAGGCGATGTTCACCGCCGCCCTCGACGAAGCCCTGGCCGGGGTGAAGGCCGACACGATGGCCAAGCTGGAAACCGGCTACAGCCGCTATTTCGCCGTGAGCATGACGCCGGCGACACTGGCTGAACTGACCACCTTCTACGAAAGCCCGATGGGCCGGACGGTGGCGCCGGGCGCGCCGGCGGCGACCGAAGCCGAGACCCAGGCCGTGGGCCAGTACTTCATGGACCACCCCGCCCTCGCCGAAGGCCTCGCGGCGATGGTCGGCGGCGCGATGGTCAGTCAGGAGGTCATGAAGCGGGAACAGGGCTCGATGGCCAAGACCTTCAAGATCCGGCTCTGCCAGTCCCTGAAGACGCGCGGCGCGGTCCCCGCCTCCTGCGCCGGCGTGAGTTGAGACGCGCTCGGCGGGAGACACCCTCCGGCTGTACGGCTAAGCTCGCGACATGAGTCCAGCCGAGCCGCCAGAGACCTCCCCCTACGAGCGAAGCGTCGATTGGCAGGACGACGGCGACAGCAATTGGAGCGCGACCGCGCCGGGCGGCTGGCCCCTGGTCTATGCCGCCCCCCGCTTCAATCTGCTGCGGGGACAAGGCTACTCCCGCGCCACCAACGAGATCACCCTGCAACGCCGAGGTCAGGCGACGGCCTGCCTGTTGCGCGAGGGCCCGTTCGACCAGCTCGCCAAGCGCCTTGGCTATGCGGTCGAGCATCAGACCGGCGATCCGATTTTCGATCGCCGCATCTATCTCGCGACCGATGACCCGGCGGTGGCGGGTTTTCTCGCCGATCGGCCGAACGTCCGGCAAGCCGTGCTGGACCTGTTCGAAGCCGACGTGCGCGCCGTCAACATCACGGCCACGGGCTGGACCATGCGGCTGGGCGAGGCGCCGGACGTCGAAAGGGACGATGGGCACGCCCTGTCCGTGCCGGTCCTGCGCCTCTGCGCCCTGTCCGACCTATGGCCGGACGGCAGCGCCCTTCCCGCTTCCAGGCCGCGCGGTCGGTTCCTGCGCGGCCTGAGCCTGGCCTGGTTCGGCGTGGTGGCGGCGACCGTCTTCGCCCGCTGGCGGTGGGGCGGCGACACCGGCTGGGAACGCCAGGTCGAGCTCTTCGCCGAGACCGACTGGCTGGGCATGGGCCTTCTGGCCCTGGCGGCCGTCGGCCCGTTCGCCCTGCTGGGCGGGCGGCGGGCCAGCTCGCATCGTGTGCTGGCCCTTCTGATACTGATCATCTGCGCCTTGCTGCCCATCAGCGAGCGGCTGCTGCAGATCGACCTCAATCGCCTCCAGCGCCGCGATCAGGTCCTGGTCGCGGCGCTGCCGACTAGTCTGCGGCCCGACCCCGAGCGCGCCTACAGCAAGGGCTATCTGATAACCACGACCATCGAGGATCGCCCGCTCGACTGGGCCCTGAGTCCCAATGAGGGCAAGCTGGCGCTCGAAGGGCGGCTGTGCATGGCCGGCGTCGTGGCCGAAGGCCTTCGCGGCCTGCGCTACGTCAAGGCGCTGCGGACCTGGACCTGTCGCCCTGGCGAGACCAGCCAGGTTCCGCCCCTAACCGAAACATCGCCCGAGCCGACCTGAATGGCAACAAGCCCGCCTGCCGGGGGGACAGACGGGCTTGCCGTACTCGGTACGCTTACTGGGGCCCTACGCTAAGCGGCCCGTTGAACGAAAGAGCTTACGCCCGGTAGACATAGGCGCTGGAGACGTAGCCGACGCCGACGCCGTCCTGGCCGACCAGGATCCACTTGCCGTCGCCGGTGCGACCCAGGGCCTGGAAGACCTCACCGGCCCGGACCGAGCCGACGGCCTGGCCGCGGGTCGAGGCGGCGGCGCGCAGGTTCAGGTTGGAGCGAGCGACGTACTTGCCCTTGATCTTGGTCATCGGCGAGGCGTCGACCGCGTTGGACACCCGGATGCCGTTGCTGGAATAGACCCCGCCGGCATTGTCGGCTGCGCGGGTCTTCTGCATCTGGCAGCCGGCATAGGAACCGGCGCCCGCGCCGACCACGGCGCCGATGGCCGTCCCCGTGCCGCGATCGTTCTTGGCCAGCTTGTTGCCGGCCACGGCGCCCAGCAGGCCGCCGATCACGGCGCCGACTTCCTGCTTGCCGCCCGAGGCGTTGCAGCCGATGACGCCGCCCAGCTTCTGCGACATGGCGCTGGCCGTGGTGGGGGCGGTGGCCATGGTCAGGGCGGTGGCGCTCATGGCCAGGGTCATGGCGATGGTCTTGCCCAGGGTCTTCGTGGTCTTGGTCATGGTCGTGGTCCCTTGAATGTGTTCGGAGCCGTCGGCCCCGTGAGACACACCATGCCAAGGTGAAGCTGAACCGCATCGACAGGTCGGCGGACAGACTTCGTTCATGTGGAATTTTTCTTCGCCTCGCGTCCCCCATCTCCGCTCATCCCGGCGAATGCCGGGACCCAGATGGAATGGCTTCGAGGCTGACGCCAAGGGCTCTGAGCTCATCCGATCAGCCACGCCGCCAAGGGATCTGGGTCCCGGCATTCGCCGGGATGAGCGGATTTAAGAAGGACCAGATGAAGGTCCCTGGCGTCCACCTGCCCTCTATTGACGGCCGAGTGTCACGGTGGATACTACCCATAAGGGCGTCGGCGCGGTATGTGCGCGAAAGTCGTCCCAACGGGAGGGACGCTCATGCGTAAGATCGGTCTGATCGCGGCGGTCGGGCTGCTGGCCCTGGTCGGCGCCTGCAACAAGGCTCCCAAGCCTCCCGCCGAGGGCAAGGTCGGGGCCACGGTGGTGGAGGCCGGCGCGATCACGCCCGTGCCCCTGCCCGACAGCGCCAACTTCCCGGTAGCCGCCGCCACCATCAACGGCTGGGTGGCCAACAGCGACACCGCCGCCATCCGCAGCCACGCCTGGAGCCTGTGGCAGGGGATGAGCGCCCCGTCCGGCCAGATCCTCAACGGCCAGAACCTGCCGATCTGGGAAACCTGGGCCGGGCCGAACGACGTCTTCCCCGCCACCCAGCTGGCGCTGGCCGCCAACAAGGGCGCCCCCGCCGCCGCCACCCTGGAGGCGCGCCTGGCCAAGCCCCGGGTGATCCGCAACTTCGCCCCGCCGCTGCAGTTCCACCACACCAAGGGCGCCAAGCTGGGCGCGCTGGCGGCGTTCGGCCCCTCGGACGTCACCGCCGACAACAAGTTCAACCCGCAGGCCGCCACCTTCATCGACGCCCAGCAGCCCGGGCCGAACGGCGGGGTCTATTCCTATGCCAGCGCCGCCGGCATGAACAAGCTGAACGCCGCCTGGCCGGCGGGAACCACGCCGCAGAACCGGGGCATCAATGAATTCCCGACCCGGGCGATCGAGACCAAGCCGGTGTTCGGCCTGGTCACCGCCGCAGGCCTGACCGTCCAGCCGCTGTGGCAGGGGCCGTCGGCCTCGACCGCGCCCAACAATCCGACGCCCAACACCTGGACGACGTGCATCCTGATCGCGCCGACCGGCACGGGCCCGATCCGCCCCGCCACCTCGGCCGAGGTCACCGCGACCGGGGCCCAGGGTAACGCCTGCAGGTCCTATCTGTGGGCGCCGATGAGCACCTTCTATTCGGTGAAACTGACGGCCGACGAGGCCGCGGCCTTCGCCAAGGCCACCGGACAGAAGGTGGCGGCGGGCGACTTCGCCGTGCTGCTGGCCATGCACGTCAACACCAAGGAAATCCCGTTCTGGACCTGGCAGACCTTCTGGTGGCAGCCGGGCGGCGACACGCCCAACAGCTTCCCGGGCAACAAGCAGGGCCAGCCGGCCTCGCTGACGACGCCGTGGAACAACTATGCCAGTTGCACCGCCTACGACCAGACGACGACGCCGGGCGGCGCGACCATGCAGGTCTGTTTCAACCCCTATCTGGAGACCTCGCCGGGCATCCCGGTCGGGATCACCTCCAACTGCGTCAGCTGCCACGGCGTGGCCCTGGTCGGTCCCAACCCCAATTATCCGGCCGCCTACACCAAGCCGATCGCCTTCTTCACCGACCCGACCTATTTCGACACCCTGTCGACCCACACCGACTTCTCGTGGGCCGTGGCGTCTTCGCAGTAGGGGAAACGTCCGGGACGACTTTGAGGAAACACACTCACGGCAAGGCCCCGCCGATCTGGCAAAGGCCTCTGGGTGAGTGTGTGTCCCTCGCCATCCACAGCAAAGATCGGCTCATGCGGACATGGGAGGAAGCTAAACCGCGCCTCAACCGTTGCTATGCTCATGAGCAAGCCCCCCAAGCCCGCGCGCCTCGGCGACGGCGTCCTGATCCTCGCCCGTGAACACCAGCCCGTGGCCTTCGCCGTCCACCTGATCAACGAGGTCAACGGCCGTCGAGGCGGCAAGGGATCCGTCACCGGCGACCCCGAAACCATGCGCCAAGCCTTCCGCGCCGGCCGCGCCCGCCTGACCCTGGACGACGGCGTCGACCTGGACGTCATGGTCGTGGCCCACACCGAAGGCAGCGACACGGCGTATTTCCAGGTGGCGTGAGGAGCGGCGGGGACGCCCCCTCCGTCACGATGCGTATTCGCATCGCGCCACCTCCCCCGCGTTGCGGGTGAGGAGAAGGGCGCGCTCATCTCTCCTCCCCCGTGAAACGGGGGAGGTGGCGCGTCGCTAGCAGCGACGTGACGGAGGGGGCATCCCGAAGCCGCCTACTTCCCCAGCCCGTAAGGCCCGCTCTTCTCCACCGCCGCCTTCCAGGCCGGCCGTTCGTGCATGCGCTCGATCCAGGCCTGCAGGTGCGGATACTCGGCCAGCTTGCCATGGGCCTTGGCCACCTCGGCAACGAAGCTCATCTGGATGTCGGC
>FTJN01000104.1_pt2 | contig 15709 bp, 26 predicted proteins | sample 1658361 | NCBI WGS metagenome assembly FTJN01 (sample SAMEA3914819, study PRJEB12502) | metagenome | biome: forest; material: soil | place: Canada | collected 2010-06-26 | depth 0.3 m | reverse complement strand
GCACGGGAGGTCACATAGATCAGCAGGCGATCCGGGTGGTGTTTGCGCAATTCCAGGCAAAGCGGCAGCGTGCAGACGATGTCTCCCATCGCGGCGATGCGCCAAATGACGACGGCCCGCTTGCGATGGCGCGCGCATTGCCACAGCAGCCACGCGGGAAAACAGAAGCGGTCGATCCAGCCCCGGTAGTTCTTCCGCAAGGCTCGCACCCCCTGCGCGACGGGCGCGGGGACAGCCGCCAGCAGCTTTTGACGAAGATCGCGCATCATGGAGAGGGGACAATTTGAAGCCAGATCGCGGGTCCGTCGATGTTTTTGAAAGACATCCGTCGTGCGCCTGAACCGTTCACAAAGAAACGTTGCGGAGCGGGGCGGGTTCAGGCGTAATCGGCCCGTGCCATGAAGCTGCTCTTCAAGTTCAATCTCATCTTCATCTTTTCCTTCGGGATTGGCCTTCTCGTTGCCGCCTATATCTCCCACCTCATCGTGCAGGGCAATGCGCGCCAGCAGGTGCTGCAGCAGGCGAGCCTGATGATGGAAACGACCCTGGCCACGCGCACTTACACAATGAAGCAGATTTCCCCCCTGCTGAAAATCCTGCACGACATGCCGGACTCGACCTTCCATCCGGAGAGTGTGCCCGGCTATGCCGCCACGGAGAATTTCAACAACCTCCGCGTCAAATACCCCGATTACACCTACAAGGAAGCCGCGCTTAACCCGACCAATCCCCGCGACCGCGCCACCGACTGGGAAGCCGATGTCATCTCCAGCTTCCGCAACGATGAACACCTAGCGGAACTCAGTGGCACCCGCGCCTCCGCCACGGGTGATGTCCTCTACCTCGCCCGCCCGATCAAGATTACCAACGCCTCCTGCCTCTCCTGCCACAGTGTGCCCGATCAGGCCCCCGCCTCGATGCTGAAGCTCTACGGCCGGGACAATGGTTTCGGCTGGAAGATGAATGAGACCATCGGAGCCCAGATCGTCCAGGTGCCGATGTCGCTGCCGATCCACCGCGCGAACGAGGCCTTCGCCGTGTTGCTGACGTCCATCATTTGCGTCTTCCTGATCACCCTGGTAGTGCTGAACATCGTGCTCCATTTCATGGTCATCAAGCCGGTGGGCAAACTCTCCTCGCTGGCCGACCAGGTCAGCATGGGCAAGCAGGATGTGCCTGAATTCAAGGTGAAGGGAAGCGACGAAATCGCCACCCTGGCGAACTCCTTCAACCGCATGCAGCGGAGCTTGGTGAAGGCGCTGAAGATGCTGGAAGAGTAGCCGACGGGGTTGCACCGCCTCTTGCTCTAATCGGCAACAACCCCTAGAATCCCGTCCATGGGAATTGCCGACCGCTCGAACCGCACCTGGATTTGTACCGTGGTCTTCACGGACATCGTGGGATTCTCCAAGGTCTCGTCCATTCAAACCCAGCTCGCCATCAAGCGGGTCTTCAACGGCTATCTGACGGAAGCGCTCAAGCCCTCCGTGCCGGACGACCTCATCATCCTGGACACCGGCGACGGCGCGGCCATCTGCTTCAGTGATCCGGAGGACGCCGTCTTCTCCAGCCTGGCGATGCGCAACTCCTTCATCGCCGACCAATCGATTCCCAACTTCAAGCTGGAGGTCCGGATCGGCATCAATCTCGGGCCGGTCAAACTGATCAAGGATCTCAACGGCAAGATGAACGCGGTGGGTGATGGCATCAATGACGCCCAGCGGGTCATGTCTTTCGCCGACCCCAACCATATCCTCGTCTCGCGTTCCTTCTACGAGGTCGCCCGCTCGCTGGCGGACGAATACCAGAACCTTTTCGCCTACCAAGGCACCCGCACGGACAAGCATGTGCGCGAGCACTCGGTCTACTCCCTGCTCACTCCCGGCGAAGTTTCCCAAGTGAAAGAAGTGCCCAAGGTGGTGGAACTCGCACCGCCGGAATGGCCGCCGGACTTGCTGAAGCAGGTCGAGCTCAAGCTGGCCCGCAGCGTTGGCCCCATCGCGCGCCTGCTGGTCAAAAACGCTGCCCGGGGCCATGCCGAATGGAAGGGCTTCCTCGATTCCCTCCTAGAGCACCTGCCCACGGAGAAAGAGCGGAAGGAATTTACGGCTTACTGTGAGGGATTGCAGCGGTAAGCATTCGGGAACTGTCTTAAATCTCCTCGTTCCGTAAGTAGCCTCGGAAGGTAGCCGTTGCGCGCCGTCGCAACGGTCCCCAAGGCCACGCCGTCCGAACCGTCGCGGCGGCGCGCGACGGCTACCTTTACATACGGCGTGGTGAGCCAGCCCATTGTTAACTCGTTCCCAAATTTCTATTGGGGAACGTCGGTTATCGGGCGCAATTTTATTGCCTGCCTCACGGCTTCCCAAATTTCGCGACGTATTTGGGCCAAACTCCGTCTTCAAGCCGGTTGGCAAACGTCTCCGCGTAGTCCTCTCCACGTGAAAGTGTATGTCGCTTTGCATTCATGCGGTCATGGTGATGCCCCAGCTCATGGGTAAAGATATGAACCAAAATAAAGGCCTTCGCCTTGGCCTCATCGAACCAACAAACCACGTCTTCTTTCTTCCGCTCGAACTTCAACTCGATTCTCTCAAAGATGGACCGATGGGCATCAAAATGCTGATGTGGGATCTCCTGTACCAAGTCCTTCTGCCACGCGAATAACTCGATTAGCCCTGTGCCTTCCCGGTTAAAATGCGTGTAAGTTGCATCTGTCGATTCGGATCCGGAGGTCAGTCGGATTCGCTCGATCCCGTGGATCAACTCCCTCCAATCGGGCAACAATTCGATGAAATCGAAAATTTCCCGCTTCGTCACCAAATGTCGGTAGCCTTTTGCGGGCGATACCCGATCGACAACGAAACCTCTCCAAGGAGTTTTCCTGTGATCGTTTTTCTTCTGCACTTTGCCGCCCTTGACCTTGGGATTGGTTTTCCTGTTGAAAAGACGCCCCTGCATGGGCTTATAGGTGCACTTCCTCGACACCCTCGGCAAGAAGAGATGTGCCCTCCGATGGCTTGTGAATCACCTGCGCGAAGAAGCCGTCATTTAATTTCTTGTTTCTCCTCTCCCATAAAAGTTGACCCCTCCCTGTTCCGCGTTACATTAATTTCATGAAGACACTCCTGAGTCTAATCACCCTTTTCCTTCTCTCCATCGGTTTTGCCTCGGCCCAGAGCACGACCACCCCCGGCGCGGCGACCGCCAATGGCTCCGATGTTTCGGGCTATAGGGCCCAAAACCTCACCCCGGACGGCAAGCTCGACAAGAGCAAGCCCAATCCCCACCCCATTCTGAAACCCAAGGCAGGCGGCGTTTTCGTCGATGGTGCCAAGCAGGGCTGGATCATCATCTCGCCGGCTGCACCTGCCTCCTACGGCATCGGCCAGAAATACCTTTCCGCGCCCTCTCCCCGGGCGGATCTCCAGCATGAAAGCGCCTACGCCGCTCATCGCGACTCGGGCGGCATCAAGCTGTTCAGCTGGGAATTCTAAAGCTGTTTTTCTCCGGCGCGGATTTTTATCCAGCGCCGGAGAAAAAGTTCTTGCACCTGCGGCTGCTTCGGGCATGCTTGCAGGCTCGTTAATTTAAAGGAGCACAATCATGTTTGCCGTTATTCGTACAGGTGGAAAGCAATATAAAGTAACCGAAGGGGAAACCCTTGATATCGAACTGGTCGATTTTCCCGCCGAAGGCGAAAAGAAAGTCACCATCTCCGATGTGTTGATGGTCAGCAACGGAGACAACGTCTCTGTCGGCAGCCCGCTCGTCAGCGGCGCCACGGTCGGCCTCGAGCTGATCGAAAACATCAAGGCGCGGAAGGTCATCGCCTACAAATTTCAACGCCGCGAAGGCTACCACCGCACGGTGGGTCACCGGCAGAAGCTGAGCCGCGTGAAGGTCAGCAGCATCTCCCTCTAATATCTTACCACTATGGCGCACAAAAAAGGTCAAGGAAGTGTACGTAACGGACGCGATAGCGTCAGCAAACGTCTCGGCGTGAAGAAATTCGGCAGCGAAGCCGTCATCGCCGGCAACATCATCATCCGTCAGCGCGGCACCCGTTTCCGCCCCGGCGCGAACGTCGGCATCGGCCGCGATCACACCCTCTTCGCCCTCACCGATGGCGTGGTCAAGTTTGACAAGATCAACCGTCGCGTGCATGTGCTTGATGCGGTTGCCGTCGCAGCCTAAGGGCTTTCGCCCGAGCCGTTGACGTCCCGTTAACGGCAGCTAATTTCGCTCATGGACTCTCTTTCTGTGAGCGATAAAAGCCGCGCTCTTCTTTCCGTGCTGGCTTTATTGGGCGTCATTGGCGCCCATCGTTTTTACGCGGGCAAGGTTTGCACCGGCATCATCATGGTACTCACCCTCGGCGGGTTGGGCATCTGGGCACTGGTCGATCTGTTCAAAGCCCTCACCGGCGAATTCACTGACGTCAAAGGGATGAAGATTGCCAAATGGTAGTCCGTCGTGACACTTATTGGGTTTGACCAAACGAACCGGCCTCTTCGGAATTTCCCCATTTAGTTAATTTGGCCATTTGGTAATTTGGTCCGTCCCCTTCCCCTCACCGTCCCCACCCAAGATTATCCCACTATGTTTGTTGATCGCGTCCGAATTGTCGCACGAGCCGGTAACGGCGGGCCTGGAGCCTGCAGCTTCCTCCGTGAAAAAAACATGCCCGATGGCGGCCCCGATGGCGGCAACGGCGGTCGCGGCGGCAGCGTCATCATCGTCGTCGATCCCCATGTCAACAACCTGATCAAGTACCGCTACTCCCCGCACCAGTTCGCCAAGAACGGGCAGAACGGCGGCAAGAAGCAGATGTCCGGACGCTCCGGAGAGGACTGCATCATCTCCGTCCCCCCCGGCACAGTGGTGAGCCGCATTCCCGACGAGATCATCCAGGCCCCCATCGCCGAAGGCATCCGCGCCGAGGGCGATCTGGCCCCCGTTCCGGAAGATCCCGCCGTGCTGGAACCGGTGGCGGACATGGTCAAGGCGGGCGACAAGTTCGTCCTTTGTACCGGCGGTCGCGGCGGTCGCGGCAACATGAATTTCAAGTCCTCCACCAACCAGGCGCCCCGGCGCTATGAGAATGGCGAGGAAGGCGAGCGCGGCCAGTATCAGCTCGAGCTCAAATCCATCGCCGACGCCGGTCTGGTTGGATTCCCCAACGCGGGCAAATCAACCCTGCTCTCCCGCGTCTCCGCTGCGCATCCCAAGATCGCGCCCTATCCCTTCACCACGCTGGAGCCCATGGTCGGCGTGATTGAGTATCCCGATTTCAGCCGCGTCACCGTCGCCGACATCCCCGGCTTGATCGAAGGGGCGCACGAAGGCGTCGGCCTCGGCCACGAGTTTCTCCGCCACATCGAGCGTTGCCGCGTCCTCCTCTTTGTCATCGACATGGCGGGCAGCGAAGGTCGGGACCCGACCGAGGATTTCAAGCTCCTGCGCAAGGAAATCAGCCTCTATCAGAAGGAAATGGGCGAGCGCCCCTACCACATCATCGCGAACAAGATGGATCTGCCCGAAGCCGAGGAGAACCTCAAAAAGTTCGAGAAGAAGGTCCGCCGCAAGGCCGTCCGCCTCGCCGGCGGCGACGAGGAAAGCCTCATCGCGCTGAAGGCCATGCTGAAGAAGGAACTGGCGACGATCTAGTCGTCTCCAGCCGTCGCATGAAAGTGATCTTCTTCGCGCAAAGCCGCCAGATCGCCGGATGCGCCGACTTTACTCTCGACGTCAACGATCCCCTCACCGCTCCCGAATTCTGGGCGCGGTTAATCGGGACTTTTCCCGGGCTGGCCGCCTTGGAAAAAGGCGCGCGACTCGCCCGGAACGAAACCTATCTCCGGGCGGGCGATCTCCTCCAACCCGGCGACGAAATCGCCGTCATCCCGCCGGTCTCCGGAGGCTGAATGTCGATCACCATCGAACTCACCACCAAGCCGATCGCCCGGCCCCAAGTATGGTCTGTGCCGGTCGATTTGGAAACCGGCTCGCTCGTCGAGTTTTACGGCATCGTGCGCGAGACCGAGGGCACCGGAACCATTGCCGCCCTCCACTACGAAGCCTATGCCTCCATGGCGGAGAAAATCATGCGGGAAAAGATCGCCCTGCTCACCGCCACTTATCCCTGCCGGGCCGTCCGGATCGTGCACCGCCTGGGCTCCATTCCGGCGGGTGAAAGTGCGATCTACGTCGGCGTGCAATCGAAGCATCGCGGCGAAGGCTTTTCCTTTCTGCGCGAGTTCATGGACGAATTCAAAAAAGACGTCCCCATCTGGAAACAAGCGCCATGATCTCCGTCCATCAAGCCCGGGAAGAAATCGCCCGGCGAATCACGCCGCTGTCACACGAACTCGTGCCACTCGGACGCGCCCACGGACGCACCTTGCAGGAACCCGTCACCGCGCCGGACGACATGCCTGCCTTTGATCGCTCCGCGATGGACGGCTACACCATCCGGCAGGACGACCTCTCCCCAGACCTGACCGTCGTCGGCGAAATCCGCGCAGGCGACGTGGTCGATAAAAAGCTCTCCATCGGCGAGACCTTCCGTATCTTCACCGGAGCGCGTCTCCCGGGGGCCCAGCTCAACGTCATCCCCCAGGAAAATGTCGAGTCCACCGGACCGCAAATCCGGATCGTCAACCGCCCTCCCGTTTCGCATGTCCGCGCTCGCGGCGAGGAAGCCCGCGCAGGCGATGTCCTTCTTCCCTCCGGCCTCAGTTTGGACGCAACCGCCCTCGCCCTTCTGGCGGCCGTGGGCAAAACCTCCGTCGCCGTCTCACGCCTCCCCCGCGTCCTGCACCTCACCACCGGGGACGAAATTGTTCCCCCCGAGGCCAAGCCCGGCCCGGGACAAATCCGCAACAGCAACGCGTCGCTCATCGCCGGCCTTTGCTGTGAGCAAGGCATCGCGGCGATCGACCACCTGCACGTCTGCGACAACCTGAAGGCGATGACCACGATACTCGATGAGGTGCACGCAACCACCTACGACCTCGTCCTCATCTCCGGCGGCTCCGGCCAGGGCGCCTACGATTTCAGCGCGGAACTCTTCCGCCATCTCGGCGTGGAGATTCATTTCCGCCAAGTCGATGTCCGTCCCGGCAAGCCGCTTATTTTCGGCACCGCCCCGGGCCGTGTGGTCTTCGGCCTGCCTGGAAATGCGCTTTCCCATTTCGTCTGCTTTCATCTTTTTGTCAGGCAGGCCTTAAATCACCTCCTGGGCCGTCCCACCAATAGCCCCACGCAAGGCGTCGTAGCGGAAACCCTCAGCGGCACCAGCAATTCACGCGAAACGTGGTGGCCCGCCCACGTGCAGCTTCACGAAGGGCGGCTCGAGTGCCGTGCCCTCCCGTGGAAAAGCTCCGGCGATATCCCCCGTCTCCCTTCCGCCCAAGCCCTGATCCAAGTTCCCGCCTCGACTCCGAGCCTGAACGCAGGGACGATGGTTCCCTTGTTGCTTACCCGACCTCTTTTCTAACGACATGCCCGCCGCCAAAAAATTCAGCCACCTCGATGCCGAAGGCACTGCCACCATGGTCAATGTCGGCGCCAAAGCCATCGTCTTCCGCCGCGCCACGGCCACGGGCCGCTTGCACTGCCAAGCCGCAACCATCCGCCTGCTCAAGGAAAAAGCCCTGCCGAAAGGCGATGTACTCGGCGTCGCCCGCATCGCGGGCATCCAGGGGGCCAAGCGGACGGCTGATCTCATCCCGCTCTGCCATCCCCTCCCCCTGCACCGGATCGATCTCCACTTTCGTGTGCTGGCCCGCGCCATTGTGATCGAATGCACCGTGGAAACGGAAGCGCGCACCGGCGTCGAGATGGAGGCCCTCACCGGCGTCAGCGTTGCGGGACTCACGCTTTACGACATGTGCAAAGCCGTCGATAAAAAGATGGTTCTCGGAGAAATCCAAGTGACGGAGAAAATCAAGCTATGAAGGTGGGCCGTATCACCTGCAGCGACCGTGCAGCAGCAGGAGTCTACGAGGACAAGGGCGGTCCGGAAATCGAGCGCGTCTTCACGGAGCTGTGGGCCGCGCCGGTCGAATTCGTGCCGCGCATGCTTCCAGACGAGGTCGGCGGAATCGAAGCAGCCCTCCGCCAACTGGCCGATGTCGCCCAATGCCAGTTGATCATCACCACCGGCGGCACCGGCATCTCCAAGCGCGATGTCACGCCGGAGGCGACCCTTGCGGTGCTCGAAAAAGAACTGCCCGGATTTGGAGAAATCATGCGCACCCAGACCTTCGCCGTGGCACCGACCTCCATTCTTTCGCGCGGCACAGCCGGTGTGCGGGGACATTCTCTGATTATCAACCTCCCCGGCAATCCCAAAGCCATCGCCCAGTGTCTGCCTCCGCTAATGCCCGCGATCCGGGAAGCCCTGCGGCATCTTGCCGAGTAGGGGGAAAGCCCGAAAGGTCCCCATGTAGGGGGCCATGCCATCACCGCAGGAGCACAACCTGAAGGCCATGGACCCGCTGCCGCACGGAAACCCTTTGCGTGGTTTAAGGGTTACCTTTCCGCCGTTTTGTGGCATAATATGAAGATGAACAAGCTCGCCGAAATCAATGCCAGCAAGGAAGCCGAATGGAAGCGTCTCGTGCCGCTGGCCGATGAACTCCGCCGGCAATCGCTCCTTCGCAATGACTTCCGTCATTTCCGCACCGCCCTGCAACTCGGCAGCGATGTGGCCGTGATCGCGGAAGTGAAAAAGGCGTCGCCCTCCCTCGGCGATATCGTGGAGCATTTCCATCCCCTTTCCCAGGCCCGCGAGTACGCGCGCGGCGGGGCGCACGCGCTCAGCATCCTGACCGACGAGAAGTTTTTCAAGGGCCACCTCCACTATCTGCACACCATCCGCAAGGAGGTCGACCTGCCGCTGCTGCGCAAGGATTTCATCATCCACGAACTGCAGGTCTACGAGAGTGTCGTCGCCGGGGCGGACGCCATCCTGCTCATCGTTGCCAGCCTGGACGATCCCACTCTGAACCGGCTCTACGATCTCGCAAAATCATGCCAGCTCGATGTCCTCGTGGAGGTGCACGACCTCGACGAAATGGAGCGTGCCCTGGAACTGGGTGCGGACATGATCGGCATCAACAACCGGAACCTGAAAACCTTCGAAGTAAACCTCGCGACCACCGAACTGCTCTCCGAAGAAATCCCGGCGGACACCGTGGCCATCAGCGAAAGCGGCATCAAAACCGCAGACGACATCCGCCGTGTCCGCGCCTGCGGCATGAACGCCGTGCTCGTCGGCGAAACGCTCATGCGCGCGAAGAATGTCCCGGAGAAATTGGCGGAGTTGTTGCTGCGTCAGGAGTAGGAAAGACTGGCTCTTGACCAGCCTCACAAAAGCAACGAATCTTGGTCGTGACTTCAAATCTTGTTCTTACCAAAGACCAAGTACTTTCCGCCCTTGGGCATTTGAACGACTTACTCAAGGAAAACGAAACCATCGGCGAACTTTGTCTGTTTGGAGGAACCGTCATGGTTCTGGCCTTCAACGCCCGGCTTTCCACGCGTGATGTCGATGCTGTATTCCAGCCGAAAACCTTGATCCGGAGTTTGGCCGCACGCGTTGCGGAAGAAAAAGGGTTACCGGAAAATTGGCTGAACGACGGCGTCAAGGGATTCCAGTCCACCACGCCTGAGATCATCCAAAACGCCATGCCCCAGTTCTCTCATTTGAGGGTCTACCGACCCAGCGCCGAATACCTGCTGGCCATGAAATGCCTCGCCGCTCGAACCAGTGGTTCTGACACCTCCGGCGATAAGGCCGATATCGTCTTTCTCATCAAGGTCCTCGGCCTGACCACCGCCGAACAGGTCACAAATAACCTCACCCGGTTTTATCCGCCTGAACGGATTCTACCCAAGACGGAATTTATGATCCATGAAGCCCTCGCGGACCTGAATCCTACCTGAGCTCAAATGCCGATACTTTCACATCTCGAATCGGTCGCCGCAGTGGCGGAGGCGTCCGTAAGCGAAGAGCATTTTTCCTATGCCGTGCGGGATTTCCTGGACGGATTTTACGCCCATCCCTCCTCGCTTGGGCTCGATCAGGAGCCACGATTTCTTGCCGAAGTCCTGCACGACCAAGGGTACGCGGATGCCTATCTGGCCGCCCTGGCCGAACATCTCTCAGGCCAATATACTCTTCCCCTGCCCGCATGGAGCCAGAATCCCACCCGATCCTTGCGGGAGCCCCGTTTTGCCTACAAGACTCCCGAGGGACGAATTTTCCTTCTCATCGAAAGCCCAACAGCATTCCGCGTCCGGAATATCTTCATCTCCGCAGAGGGCATGACTCGCGCCTGACAGCAGGATCGCCTAGCCCACCAGCGGCCGATTCAATTCCGTCCGCCACAAAGCCGCATCGCAACCGGCTTCCGGTCCGGCGAGGTAGCGCTCCCATAAATCGGGCGCGGGCTCGCGGCCCTGCGTTTCAATCCAGTCGATGAACTCGCCCCAAGCTTCGCCGAGGCCCTCGTAGGGGCCGGAGTAAACCGTCCGCGCCACCGTCATCGCCGGCCAGACGCCCGGCTTCACGCGGCCTTCGGGCACGATCTCCACACCGACAGGTACACAGATTTCGAAATCGAACGTGTCGGTAGGACGCCGCAGGTGATGCGTGAACCACGGTCCGGTTGGCTCGATGCCCTGCGCCTTCAGCGCCGCATGCACCTCATTCAATCCCGGGCCCATCACGGTTCCGATGGCGTCCCAGGTGACGTCGCTGAGGTGCAGATAAGCGTAAATCTGCGGTGTGGTCTGGATGATGCGGGGCGTATCGAGCATGCCTCAGCTTAGAGATTTCCTGGGCAAAGGTCAGCCTTGATTTTCTAGAGGCAAAGATCCCATTCAATCCACGCCGGGATCGCTCAAAATCGGGCTGCTGGAGCGGGAGGAGGCACCGCTCTTTTTCTGGGAAACGCGATTGGACGGGCCGACCTTGTTCGGCAAGGGATCGGCGAGCCCCACAACCTCATAGCCTTCCAGGACGAAGACGGGAAGCATCTCGTCCAGCTTGGGATCATAGGCCTGGTAGCCGGCGAAGTGGCCCCACAGTTTGTACTCCCAATTGAGGTCGCCATCGGTCTTCGAAAGTTTGCGATGCGGCGCAACGACCGCTCCGGGGGTCTCCTGCACGGTGATCCATTTCCAGGATTCGCCACTCTTCCTGATCCAGCCCCAGCCCTGCCCGCCCGCCGGATCGATCAGCCGGTGACCGGTCCAGACGATGCTGCCGGAAGTCTTCCCCTCACGATAACCCACGGTGGGTGTATCCAGCTTGGGATCGTGCGCGAGGTGGTCCAGCGGTGAGCCCTTTTGCAGGGGCGGTGCCACCGGGGCCACTTCCCCTTCCGGCGGAACGTATTTGCGCCCGTCATCATCCTGAGCCTGGAGGGAAAGAGGAGCACCGGCAGTGAACAGAAGCGCGCAACCAAACCACAGCAAACGGGAAATCATTGGATCCACTTTCCTTCGCCATTCGAGAGCTCCGGCACGCCGCCGTGGGCGAAGTCCGTCTTGCCGACGGCACCGGTCATCGGCACGTCGAAGTGGCTTTTCCACTTGGCGCTGTAGAGCTCGCCGGAATGGCAACCCCAGCTCTTGCAGGTGGCATTTTCCGCGAAAACATCATCCTCAATCTGCTTGAGATCCTTCACGTGCAGGAACGCGATGGACATGGTATCGATGGTGTTGCTGTAATCGAAGAGAAAGCAGGCCTTGTTCGAGTGGCCGATATAATCGAAATTCGTGATCTTGACCTTGTCGCGATTCAGTCCCTTGTTGAGGTAGGCGATCAACTGTTCCTTGGTGTCGAAGTAGACCAGGTTCACCCCATACTTCTTCGCCTTGGCCTCGATCTGGCTGAGGAGATTCCAGCCCATTTCGCGCCCGCGCGACGCATACGCCGGTCGGTAAACGAGCCAGGTGACGAGATCGCCGCCATCCGCCTTGGACTTTAGCTCCTTGAGGCGGAGCACGCTGGCATCGACAAAATTGAACCAGTAGATGTCGTGCGTAGCTGCCTTTCCGGTCTCCATGAAACGGAGAGCCGGACCGCCGGTGAGGATGATATCCTCATGAGTCACATTTTCCGCCGCCCAAACACCACGGCTGCCGAGGAGGAGCAGGCAGACGGAGATCAACAAAAGACGCATGGAGGCTTATAATGGCCAGAGGGTCAGCCGATTGACAAAGAAAAACTACGGCCCGACGGCCGTGCCGTTTTCGTTAATCAGCGGCGCATTCGACATGTGCCAGACATGGGACACATTCTGCCAGTAGCCGAACATGAATTCCGATCCCCCGAAGAGCCAGAGAATCGCCGCGAGACCGAGGAACGGCCCGTAGGGGATGCGGGTGCCCCAAGCTCCGCGCTGCCAGAAGATCAGCGCCAGCCCAAGAACCGAGCCGATGAGCGACGAAAGTGGCAGGATGAAAGTGATGGAGGTTGGCCCCAGAAAAGCGCAGATGCCGGCGAGGAATTTCACGTCGCCCATGCCCATCGCTTCCTTCTTGAAAAGAATCGTGCCGATCCACGCCACGGCCAGCAGGGTCAGGGCACCGGTGATGGCTCCCGCCAGAGCCCAGGAGAAACCTTGCAGCGCGGTCTTTTGGCCCATGAGGGACGGGTGAATCGCGCAGGCGATCATGCCCGCAACGGCCCCACCGAGGGTGAAGCGATCCGGGATGATGTAGTGGTCCAAATCGATCAAGCAGGCCGCGACCAAGCCGCTGCACATGATGGCGTAAATCACCGCGCCGACGGGATCGGTCTCCCCGTACTTGAGCCAGAGCGCCATGAACAACAGGGCCATGCACGCCTCGACGAGACAGTAGCGCAGATCGATCCGCGTGCCGCAGCAGGCCGCCCGCCCGCGCAGCCAGAGCCAGCTCACGATCGGCAGATTGTGGTACCATTCGATCGGCGCTCCGCAGGCCGCGCAGTGCGATCCGGGATGGACCACGGAACGGTTGAGCGGTATCCGGTAGACACACACATTCAGAAACGAGCCGATGCAGGCTCCGGTGATGAAGGCGTAAACGGCCTCGAGAATTCGTTGCAGAGCAGGATCCATGGGAGAGTGGGGAGCTTATCTAAATATTGCGTTGATGCACGGCCTAATTCGCAAGGCCATGCGCGCTGGCCTAGGCCAGCTTCTTCCCCCGTGCCGCGCGGAGAATCCGGTACCAGTTATCGCGATCAAGCGTGATCGTATCGGCCAGCGCCGCCTCGCGCAGGATTTCCGCGCGGGTGGAGCCGATGATGGGGATGATCTTGCTGGGGTGGCGCATCTGCCACGCCACAAGAATCGCCAGCGGGGTGACGCCGTATTCCTTGGCCACTTGGGCCAGGAAGGGGCGGAGGCGCGCCACTGTGGCGACTTCGCTTTCCGACTGCGGCAGCGGGGCGTTTTCATCCAGAGCGGCGGCCAGGCGCCCCCCGGCGATCGGGCTCCAGGCCAAGGGCGACATCTTCTTCTCCAGGCACTGGTCGAGCGTGCCGTCCTCGAAGGTATCGAGACGCATGAAATGGATTTCCACCTGGTTTGAGACGAGCGGGAAGGGCAGCGCGCTTTGCACGGCATTGACCAGCGAGGGGCGGAAATTGCTGACGCCGAAATAGCGCACCTTGCCCGCCGCATGGATCTCGATCATCGCGGCGGCGATCTCCTCGGGATCGGCCAACCAATCGGGGCGGTGGAGTTGGTAGAGGTCGATGCGCTCCAGTCTCAGTCGCTTGAGCGATTCGTCGATGGACCAGCGGATGTGCTCCCCGCTGAAGTCGTAGCGATGCGGGGTGCCGGGGGGCTCGTCCTCGAAACGGATGCCGCATTTGGTCGCGACCACCAGTTGCTCACGCCATTCGGGATGCTTGTCCAGGGCGAGACCGTGGATCATTTCGCAGGTGGTGTCGCCGTAGATGTCGGCGTGGTCGATGAAGGTGTAGTCGGCCTCGACGGCGGCTTCGAGCGACTTGATGCCCTTCTCGATCGCCACCGCGTCGACCTTGTCGCGATCCCAACTTCCGGAGATGCGCATGGCACCGTAACAGAGTCGCGTGACGGGGAGATTGGTTGAGCCGAGGAGAGTCGTTTTCATGGGGAAAGGATTACAATGGCGAGAGCCGTTTGACAGCAGGGTAGACGTGGTTAATTTGGGCTATCAACAAAAGAGGAGGTTGAAGATGGATACCATCTTGAAAAGTGGCAGTATCGCCGTCGAGCGCAAACAGTTTATTTTCGACCTAAGGGAAAACCCGCGAGGGCGTTTTCTCCGCATCACGGAGGACGCCAATGGCCGCCGGGATTCGATCGTCATCCCCGCACCCGGGCTGGAGGATTTCCGGCAATTGCTGGAGGAGATTATCGAGGCCGATCGCGCGGCGGGGTGATAAACCGTAGCCGTATTGAACGGTCCATGGAGCTCCCAAAAGCTCCGTCATCCTGAGCTCGTCGAAGGATCAGCGTTCAAAGGGTTCTCGTGGTTGAACGCCGCTTTCTCTCACCTACAACTCTTCCTCATCGCCCCATTCAAGGGAAGCTGATCCTTCGACAAGCTCAGGATGACAGGCGTTTATTTAATGATTCGGCGGATTCACTTTCTGCGGCTACGTTTCTTAATACGCTATATGGGATGGCGGTGATGTGAAGCTGGCTACGTAAAGCCAATCCGGGTCAGCAGTTTTTCAATGTCGGAATCGAATTTACCGAGACGGAGCAGATCCTCAAAGCCAAAATGGGCGGCGATCATGTGCGCGTTGGAAGGCTTTTGATAGGTGGGCCATCCGGACTTCAGTTTCGAAGTTGCCGTCACTGCCGAGGGAATATCACGTTCCCTCCCAAGAATCATCCGGGATAAAAGTCCCTCGTGATTGGGCCGTTGCACGATCACGATGAAATTCTTCTTCGCGGCCTCCTCCCTCAACTTGTCCAAAGACCAATCCTGAACCTCCGCCCGGTCTCCGTCGACGATCAGGAAGCGCGCCTCGTAGGTACCTTTGCTTCTCGATTGCTTGTCGTGCCAACGGACGGCCTGTTGCAGCATCGATTTGAATCCGCCGCCGCCCAGTGGATGACTGTCGAGGTGAATGGAGCACCTTCCTTCCGAAAGCAATTGCAGCCACCGGACGAAGGACTGCTCGCTCTCGCCTTCCACCGCGAGAAAAAAGCGGCGACGCTTTCGGATGACAGTCCGGGAGCCCATGAATTTACCCGATGTGAGGCACGGCCCCCAGCTCCCCGGAGAGGTATTTCTTCATGAGACTCGGCTCGCGGCGAAGCCCCTTGATTTCACCCGCCCCGTAAATCCGGGTCGGCCTCCCGCTCGTTTTTTCGGTGAAGAACGCCTGCTCCTTCTCCAGTTCATCGAGAATGGCGGGGTTGTGCGCCGTAAAGAAAAGCTGGGCGCCGTGGAGGTTGCGCTTCTCGTCGTAAAACCACCGGAAGATTTCCGGGATGATATGGGGATGAATGTCCGTGTCCAATTCATCGATGACGGCGATTCCCCCGCGATCCAAGACAAATTGGATCTGAGGGAAAATCTCGATGAAGCGGCGCGTACCCATCGATTCCTGGGCCAGGACGATATCGCAATCGAGACCGAAGTGCTTGAAGAGGGCGATGGGGCCCGGGTTGCCGGGCAGGATTTTCATTTCCTGCAGGCC
>FTJN01002414.1_pt4 | contig 15776 bp, 12 predicted proteins | sample 1658361 | NCBI WGS metagenome assembly FTJN01 (sample SAMEA3914819, study PRJEB12502) | metagenome | biome: forest; material: soil | place: Canada | collected 2010-06-26 | depth 0.3 m | reverse complement strand
TGACGCAGCAGCGTCTACCCTGGGAAAAAGCGATGGGAAGCAACGCTGAAAGCGTTGAATAAAAGCGGTTTCGCTCGAAATATCCACGGGAGGGATTCAACGCTTTCAGCGTTGGTTCGTTATTGATCATACCCAAGGGTAGGCGCTGCTGCGCCAACCCTGGGCTAAGGGATTGCCATCCTTACAGGATGTCTTCAGTGCCGGTATGTTCTTGGGAGATAGGTGACAAAAAGTCCTAGGGACATGGGTTACAGGAAGGAGATGGCATCGAAAGAAACGAATGCAATGAGCGAACGGGTTAAAATGATCAGCGAGTATTTGAGTGGGGATTTTGGGATAAGCGAATTGGCGAGGAACTCCCTCTTTCCCCGGTAGCCGACATGCGACGCTGTGCGGGTTCGAAAGCGATCCTCGTCCTGAAAAAATAATCTGGCGATGGCTTGACATTGCTATTAAAGCAATGCTTTTATAGCAATATGCCGGCTCAACCCAATCAAAGTCTAATCGACAGCATGCGCTGTCTTCATCTGCTCGTAGCCAGTCGGGCCCCCATTGGCGGTCGTGAACTGGCCGACCTCCTGCAAATGGAGCAAACCCGCGCCAACCGCCTCCTCGGCACGCTCGCCTCGACTGGCATGGCGGAGAAAACCGCCGACCGTAAATACCGTGCGGGCGCAGGGGTGCATGTGCTGGCCGCACTCAGCCTCCATGGCTCGCCCCTGCTTTCCTGTGCGTTGCCCCACCTGGAGGCTTTGCGCACGCCGGGACGCACGGTGGCGCTGGGGTTGCTTTGGCAGCAACACGTTTGCTTCCTCTATCATGCGCGGCCCGAAACCCGGAGGGAACATGCGCTGGGGCGGCATGAGCTCGTTCCCGCCGGGCTTTCCAGCACGGGTATCATTCTCCTCGCCGTCCGCGAAGATCGGGCCGATGTCGATGCCCTGGTGCGGCATTTGGGCAATCATCCGGAAGCCGTCCGCGAGCCATTGGCCAAAGCCGTTGCCGCCGCCCGTCGCGACCATTTTGCCCGCCTCACCTTCCTCAATGGCGATATCTCGCTGGCCGTGCCCATTGGTAATCCCGTCATTGCCAGCCTGGCCCTCGCCGGAAAGATGACGGAAAAGGAAATCTCCTCCACGGTAAAACTCCTGCGCGAAGTCGCGGTCAAAATCGGCGAAGACCTCGCCCTCGTTTCCAGGAGCCTGGAGCCGTCCCCCTTGCCTCCCCCGCCCCTGCTTCACATTTAACCACCAACCATCATGATCCCCCTCCATAAATCCACCGAGTCCCCCCAAGCGCCCCATCTCCAGAATCTGGTACTTTCTCCGGAAGAACTCTACGCCCTCGACCTGCGCGGCTATCTTGTCGTCGAGAACGCCGCTGATCCGGCGTTGATCGACGAATGCAACGCGCTTACCGACGAACTCGCTTTGCGTGAAGACATTTTCCCTCTCACCCAGACCGAGTTTCAGCGGGGCGACAAGGGCAAGGCCTCCAAGATGCTGAACATCGTCAACGAGCACGATTGCTTCGCGCGGCTGTCCATGAGCTCTCGCGTGATCTCGCGCATCCCTTCGCTGGTCCAGTTTCCCCGGTTGAAGTCGACCTGGCTGCAATTGAACGGGCCGCAGTGCGGAATCGGCTACCACGCCAATCATACGCCCCACGACCCCGTCGACATGTACTACTTTCAGGGCCGTGTCTGTGCCGCTTTGATGACCGTGATGTACGCGCTTTGCGATGTGCCGGAAGAAGGCGGGGCGCTCGAGGTCATCCCGGGAAGTCACAAGGCGAACTTTGCGCTTCCGCAGGATACCCGGCTGCTCAGCGAATTGCGGATCAGGCTTCCGCTGAAAAGGGGTCAGGCGCTCATCTTTTCTCACGATATGAATCACGGCTCACGCAATTCGCTTAATTACGTGCGACGCTCCCTCTTCACCTCCTTCTCGCCCGGGTCCTCCGCCCATACGCTGGGGGACAACGATCTCTACCAGGACCTGTTCGAGGCCGCCCCGGAAGGGAGCTGGCGCAAGTATCTGGTCCGCAAGGCGCGGGGTGACCGGGATACCTACCCGCAGCCGAAACATACCGTGGCGGACGAGGCTCACGGCCTTTGGGTCCCGGAAACCAAGCGCGTCCATCAGGAAGCGGCCCTCGTCCTGTAGAACCCTCGTTACGCCATGAAAATCACCTGCGTCCAGGCCATCCCGCTTAGCGCCACTTGGGAGCGGGTCTACCAAGGAGCGGAAGCGGTGCCGCGCGAGTTGCGTCATCCCGCTGCCCACTTCATGAGCGTTGCCCGCACGGGCCAGTTCTCCACCATTGTAACCGTGACGGCGGAGAACGGGGCCCAGGGAATCGGAGAGGCCTGGGGATTGCCTCTTCCCGGCGTCACCGCCCTGCTGATCAACGACTTTCTCGCCCCTCTTTTGCGGGGCCGGGATCTGGAAGAGCACGCGGAGATTTGGTCGATGCTGCTCGATTACCTGACCCGGCTGGGCCATTCGCGCGGATTCCTGATGGAGGCGCTGAGCGGGATCGACATTGCCTTGTGGGATCTGCGCGCCCGTCTGCTCGGGCAACCCCTGAACCATTTGCTGGGAACGTCGCAGTGCGACAAGATCGAAGTCTACGCGAGCCCCGTGCTCTTCAAGGCTACGCCGGAAGAATCAGCCCAGGCGGCCCTGGCTTTCCGTGACCGGGGCTTCCGGGGCATCAAGATCAAGGCGGGCCGCGATCCCAGCATCGATGCCGCGCACATCGCCACCATTCGCGAGGCGGTCGGGCCCGACCTGACGCTGATGGTCGATGTCAACGGCGGTTACGATGCCGATACGGCGATCATCTTCGCGGAGAAAATCGCCCGCTACCGGATCGCGTGGATGGAAGAGCCGATCCCTCCCGGGCAAATCGGCGAATTGGCCCGGGTCCGCAATTTGAGCCCGGTCCCCATTGCCACGGGCGAGAATGATTTTTCGCCGCAGACTTTCGCCAATCTTTTGGAGCGCGAGGCCGTCGACATCGTCCAACCCAACGTCACACGCGCGGGCGGCATCACGGGCACCCTGCGCATCGCCGGATTGACCTCGGAGCACGGCGCAACTGTTTCGCTGCACGGCGTTGGCTCGGGGTTGATGCAGGCTGCGTCGCTCCACGTCATGAGCGTGTTGCCTCACGCGACGCTCTTTGAATTGAACCAGTTCCCGAACCCACTGCGTGAGGGACTCGTCGCCCCGCCGATCTCTTTTCAGGATGGATACCTGCACGTCCCCACGGGGCCGGGACTCGGCTGCGAGATTGTTTCGGAAACCCTCCACCGGTACCGTGATTGAACCCTCTTTCGCACCGTTACCATCGCACGGTCACGCGCGAGGTTAACTTGCCCTATCTCCTTTACCCTCCAGCACAGGGTGAAATCGCCGGATCCCGCCTCCTCCTCTTCCTCCACGGAGCAGGCGAAAAGGGAGACGATCTCGAACCCGTCAGATCCGCCGTGCTCCCGCGATTGCTGGAGCAAGGACTGAATCTCCCCTTGACTGTCGTGTGCCCGCAGTGCCCCGCCGACCGGTCTGGTTGGCCCATCGAGGACCTGCAGGTCTTTCTCGATGGTCTGTTGGAACTCCACGCCTTCGATCCCGACCGGGTCTGCCTCACTGGCATAAGCATGGGCGGACGCGGCACTTGGGAATGGGGCTGCGCCCAGGCGGATCGTTTCACCGCCATCATCCCCATTTGCGGGCCGTCGCTGCCGACGCTCGCTCCGCGTCTGGCCCGTCTTCCCAGCTGGATTTTCCATGGCATCGAGGATGGCATTGTCTCCGTGGCGAGAAGCGACGAGATGTTTGCCGCCCTGCAGGCGGTGGGCGCTCCCGCCCGGTACACCCGTCTGGACGGGCAGGGCCATAACTGCGGAGTAGCGGTCTATACCTCGATCGATCTCTTGTCATGGTTGTCCGCCCAAAGGCGAGCCCTCCCGAAATGAGCCCTGAGCCCGGCTTGACAGCAGGCCCTGGATTGATTACCGTGCACGTGTACAAAAGCTCCAAATTGAGAGTCTTTACCATCCCGCCTCTATGCCCACACGATCCCCGTCCCACCAGGGCTTTACTCTGTTCGAGTTACTCGTTGTCTTGTCGATCATGGCCATCCTGGCCCTGATCTCCGTCCCGATTATTTCCTCCATCGCTGCGGCGAAGAATCTCGATGGCGGCATCAACGATCTGGTTGGGATGATCGAACGGGCCCGCAGCGAAGCCGTTACCCGTCAGACTTACGTCTGGCTCGGCATCGCCCCGGTTCAGACCTCCTCGGGGACCATGCAGGTCGATGTCGCCATGGTTTGCTCCAAGGACGGAACCGGCACCAACACTGCCGCGAGCAACCTCACGAATCTGACCAAAGTCGTCCATCTTACCAACCTCTCGCTCACCGATTGGGGCGGTTTGAAGCAATCCACGAAGGATCTCTTCACCACCGCAACCCCCGCCAGCTTTTCCACCAACGCCACCGGGATCACCTTTACCGCCGGGCAAACCAGCTTTACGGGCAAGACCGTGACCTTTACCCCCCAGGGCGAAGTCATGCTCAAGGGCGCGGCCAAAGGCGATGATGGCTTCGATTCCTGGATTGATATCAGCATCCGACAGGCCCACGGCACCTACGTCGCCACCACGGCGGATGACGCGGCGGTGCTCATTCAGGGCTCAACGGGAACCGTTCAAGTGGTGCGCTTGCATTGAGCTTCCGGCGGAGGAAGAATGGGTTGATGGCGGATTTGTGAATTGTTCACGTGCCCATTGACAAAAGGCCTTCCTTTGCGCCAGTATTCCAATTCGGGTAATCACCCTTTTCTCTATGCAACTGCTCGACTGGATCATCCTCATCATCCCGATCTCGGTTCTCTTCTCCATCGCTTTTGTCACGAGACTCTACATGAAGAGCGTCGTCGACTTTATGTCGGGAGGTCGTCTGGCCGGGCGGTATCTGCTGACGGTGGCGCGGGGCGAGATGGCTTCCGGTGCCGTGGTTTTCGTCTGGGCCTTCGAGATGATTCACCAGTCCGGCTTTGTCATGACGTGGTGGCAGAAAATTTCTGTACCGATCACGCTCCTGGTCGCCATCTTTGGCTTCGTCACCTATCGCTACCGGGAAACCAAGGCGATGACCCTCGCGCAATTTTTTGAAATCCGTTACAGCCGTCGCTTTCGCATCTTCAGCGGCAGCCTTGGCTTTGTCGCAGGCATTCTTAATTTCGGTATCATCCCGGCGGTGGGCTCCCGCTTCCTCGTCTACTTCCTGGAACTCCCCCGTACCTTCCAGTTGTACGACTGGACGATCTCGACCTACATCCCGTTGATGGCAATGCTCCTCACCTTCACGGTCCTGCTCACGATTTCCGGCGGTTTGATCTCGGTCATGATCACCGACTGCGTGGAGGGCATGATGTCGCAGATCTTCTTCGTGGTTATCATCATCGCCCTGCTTTGCACCTTTAGCTGGACCGAAATCAGCCAGGTCTTGATGAGCCGCCCCCCTGGCCATTCCATGCTCAACCCCTTCGATGCCGATAAGGTCAGCGACTTCAATTTTACGCTGGTGCTGATGGCGATCTGTACGGGTATCTATGGCAAGATGGCCTGGCAAAACGCCAGCGCCTACAATTCGGCCGCTCTCACCCCGCATGAGGGACGGATGAGCAGCCTGTTGGGACACTGGCGTGAAATGGGCAAGACGACGGTGGTGATCCTGCTCGCCGTCTGCGGCATCACGTTTCTCGAACATGCCGATTTCGCGCAGCAAGCGGCCCACGCCAAGGCCCTGATCTCGGAGATCCCTCAAGAACAAATCCAGAAGCAGATGAGCCTGCCCATCGCGGTTTCGGAGATGCTGCCGGTCGGAATCAAGGGCCTCTTCTGCGCCATCCTCATCATGGGCGTCTTTGGCGGCGATTCCACCCATCTCCACTCTTGGGGCGGCATCCTGGTGCAGGACGTCATTGCGCCCCTGCGCAAGAAGCCGTTCACGCCCAAGGAGCATATCTTCATGCTGCGCATGGCGATTATCGGTGTGGCCTTTTTCGCCTTCCTCTTCGGCAGCCTCTTTCAGCAGACGGAATACGTCACCATGTGGTTCTCGGTGACGACCGGCATTTTCGTCGGTGGCGCCGGGTCGGTTATTATTGGCGGACTCTATTGGAAGCGGGGGACCACGGCGGGAGCCTGGGCCGCCATGCTGACCGGCTCGATCATTTCGGTCACCTGCATCATCCTCCGGCAAATCTACGAGAAGGCCTTTCCTCTCAATGGAGCCCAGGTCTTTTTCACGGTGAGTTTGATTTCCATCACGGTCTACGTCATCGTTTCCCTGCTCACCTGCAAGCAGGTTTTCAACATGGACAAGATGCTCCATCGCGGTCAATACGCCCTTGAGCCTGCTTCCGGACTGCCTCTGAAACGGAGATGGACGTGGGGCCGGATTATCGGTTTTGACGAGAACTTCACCCTCTCGGACCGGTGGGTTGCGGCCAGTGTCCTGGGCTATGGGATGTTCTGGTTCTTCATCATGCTCATCGGCACGATCTGCTATAAATTGGCTCCTTGGCCTCTTTCAGTCTGGTCCGGTTTCTGGCACCTCTTTGCCATCGTGATTCCCGTGTTTTTCTCCGTGGTCACCAGCATCTGGTTCACTTGGGGAGGGCTGCGCGACCTCCGCGATCTCCTGCGCCGGTTGAAACTGGAGAAGGTCAATCCGCTCGATGACGGCACGGTTGTCGACCATCAGAATCTGGACGAGGTCCCTTCGACCAAACCGGTCTCTCCCGCCCGACTCGAAGCCGCCGTTGTCAGGGTTGATTGAAGACCAATGGTGCGCCATTCAATCGGACGGGGCATGGTCAGCGGAATGGGTGACGACACTTTCAAGGTGGTGGTCGTTGCGCGGGCCAACTTCCAATCCGTAACGTGTCGGTTCAACCCTAACTCGGAGCGCTTCCTGCCTTATGGCAGGCTGACGTTCAGGCGGACGAAGAGCTTCGCCACGGTGGCTTTGACGCGAACCTGCAGGATGGGGTCGCTTTCCGCTGTGGTGGAATCGACGCCGATTTGGGCGACGACGGGGGCGGCGACCGTGGTCCAGGTCTTCAAGTCGGTGGAGGTCTGCACTTTGATCGTGATGCCGGTCTTCAGCGCATTCTGGCGATAGGTCAAGGTCAGGTAGGGGACGCCGGCGACAACGGTGCGGTCGACTTCCGACAGGCCAGCACGATCAGCCGTGGTCATGGGGCGGGAGGGATTGATGTCGTGGAGATACTTCAGGAGATTCGGTACTCCGTCGCTCTGTGGGGTGGCGGCGGGGCCGCTGATCGTGGCGTCGGCCCGTTGCGCAACGGTGAAGTTGGCGACCTGCCATTCCGCGAAGGTCTGCTTCAGAACGGTGACCGAGTTGAGCATGACCAGGTTTTCCAGCAAAACGTCCGCACCCTGGGTGTAGTTGACCAAGGGAATTTCGTTGAACGGGGGATTGATTCCAAAAGGACTCGGGGAGGGAATCGGCACGTGTCCGATCGCATCCATCACCGCGAGGCTGGAGGCATTCGTCACCACGCCGAAGACCGTGAAGGGTCCGCCGTTGGAGGTGCCGTCGAGCACCGACGAGTTATCGACCTCGTTGAAGAACCACTGGTCCGTGCCGCTGTTCGGGCCGGTGGAGAGGGCCAGGGCGAGGGTGCCGCGCTTGTTGGCCAGAACATGCTCGCCAACGACCGGTGCATTGACCGGGATGGCGACGATCTGATTGCTGGCGATTTTGTAACCGCCGCCTTGGATGACAAAGTTGGAAACGGACCGGTGGATGAACGAGCCGTTATAGGCCCCGCTGTTCACGTAGGTCAGAAAGTTCGCGACGTTCTTGGGGGAATCAAGCGACGCCATCTGGACGTCGATGTTCCCCAAGGTGGTGTTGAAGCGGACGACGACGGGATCTTCCGCCGAGGCGCGAATCGAGGTGAGGAGAAGGACGCCCAAGCAGAGGGCGGAAAAACGGGTTCCCATGGAGGTGACGGCCAGGTTCATGTTCGTGGCGGATTAAGGCGTGTAGGGCAGCGGTTCAGCCAGGAAGGATTTCGCTCCGCTGACGCTGGCGTGTTTGGTGATTTGCAGTCCCGTCCCGGCCGGGAGAAGGACGCTGCTCTGGTTGGTCGTGGCATTGCCGGAGAGTCTCCATTGACCCTTCACGGTGCCCACGTTGGGCAGTTGGTAATAGATTTGCCAAGCCTTGAGGGTTGGATTCCAGAGGCCGATGGTATCGGCCGTCGCAACTGAGGTCGATTGAGCCCAGCCGGAGAAGGTCAGGCCGGAGAGGTGGACATCGATGGGTAAACGGGTGAAACCTTGGATAGGTTTGCCAGCGCCGACGGTCTTGGTCAGAGGCGAAATCTTGGGTACTTCGCCCTGAACCACGAGGCTGATCTTGGCGCTGCCCGGGCCCCGGGTGATGCCGAGCACCGTTTCCGGGTAGATGACCACGTTGTTTTGGTTGACCACGCTGGTCGAGAGCACCCACGTCTTCCGGGTGGTGTTGAAATAGTAGATCAGCGACGTGCCGAGCTTGGGTTGGAAGATGGAAACGGTATCGGAGACAGCCGCGCTGGTGCCACCCTTGAGCAGGATCGGGTTGGCCGTGGTGCCGTCGCCGAGGAACGAGGCGAGCGTGTCACCTTCGATGACCTCGAAGGTATCCTTGGCCACCATGGCGAAGCCGGTGGCGTTCAGCCCGGTGGACTGCGCGCTCTGGTCGGTGATATCGACCGTGGCGGTGTGGTTGGTGTTGGCGGTGATCTTCAGGAAGCGTCCCGCTTGTTTACCGGAGGTGATCTTGACGAAGTGAGGATGACCGACCGCCACGAAGGCCTTGGCGACCCACGGGGTGCCCGCGATGTTCAGCGTGGTGGCATTAAGCGAGCCGACCGGGCCGGACCAAACCGGCGAATTGAGCAGCGGCAACGCGAGGTAAGTGGAGGTCGGAGTGGTCGTTCCGGTCGCGGGCAGGGTCAGCGTCTGGTAGCCCGAAGGCGTTGTCGTGACCGAGACGGCGGCGTGGAGGGCCGCAGGCGAGAGGAGAAGGGAGAGCAGCAGGGGGAGGCTTTTTTTCACAGGAGCGGAAGAAGGGTAGGACAAAGCGGGAACTACCAGTATAGCAACAAAACAGCTTTAAACCAAACTATTTCTAAGCAACATCTTCCGGTTTGGGGAAGAGCGGGCCTTGGGGACCGTCGCCCGGAGGTCGACGGCTACCTTCCAAAGTCTACACTGCCGGGGCGCTGATGACGGTTTCGATGACCTGCTGCAACTTCTCCAGCTTGTAGGGCTTCTCCAGCACCGCGCTGAAGCCGAACTTCACATGATCCGTCATCACCTTGTGATCGAGATGGCCGCTGCTGGCGATGACGCGCGCCTGGGGATCGATCTTGCGGATGGTATGCACCGCGTCTTGGCCGCCGACGCCATTCGGGATGACCAGATCCATCATGACCACATCGAAAGGCTCGCTGGTCGATTTCGATTTCGCGAAGGCTGCGATGGCTTGGGAGCCATCCGTGCAGGTGGTGACTTCGTAGCCGAGGTGGCCCAGCATTCGGCTGACGATATCGAGAATCATCTGCTCGTCATCCATGAGCAGGATGCGCTTCTTCTTGCCCGGCTTCGGAAGGGCCACCGTGCCTGATCGGGCGGCGGGGGCCGGGGTGGACGCGGTGGTGGGCACGTAGGCGGGAGCGCCACCGTGGGTGGAGGGGAGATAGACCGAAACGGTGGTGCCGACGCCTGCCGTGGAGTCGATCTGGATCGTGCCGCCCATTCGCTGGACGGAGGAGAGCGCGGTGGTGAGGCCGAGGCCCTGGGAGCCGTTGCGCGTGGTGAAATAGGGCTCGAAGACGCGGGGGAGCGATTTCTCCGAGATGCCGTGGCCCTGATCCTGCACGTGGAGGCAGATGTAATCGGCGGGCTTCAGAGGCAGGTCGGGGCGATAGGAGAGCTGGTCCTGGGTGATCGTTTCCGCCGTGAAGCGGACGACGCCCTTGTCCATCGCCTGCACGGAATTGGTCACGACATTGCGGATGGCGTGGGAGAAGGCCTCGTGGTCGATCTCGATCTCCGGCATGTTGCGCGGGAAGAGGTACTCGGCGCGGATCATGGTACCGCGCAGGACGGCGGCGACCGCTTCCTGCACCGCCGGTTCCAGCGCCACGCGCACGCGGGCCGAGCCGGTTTCGGGGGAGATGGTGAACATCTGCGCGATGAGATCGCGGGCGCGTTGTAGCGAGCGCTCGATTTCGTTCAGCCGCACGGCCACGGCGTTGTGGGGCCCGTTGAGATTCTTGGCGATGGTGAGGTTGCCGACCACGTTGGTCAAAATCTGATCGAAATCGCGCGCCATGCCCTCCATCATCCCGGCGGCGGTCGCCTCGGTGGAGGCGAGCGTGAGCGCTTCAGAAAGCTTTTTGTTCTCGGTCACGTCGGTGCTCATCAGCAGCATGGATTCGACATGGCCCTCGGCATCGAGCAGGGGCAGAATCAGGGTCTTAAGATTGACCCAGGTACCCTGCTTCTGCTGCATCCGGTATTCGGTTTCCTGGAAGCTGCGTTCCCGCACGGCCTGGTTCAGGGCTTGTTCCACGCGCGCCCTGTCGTCGCCGTGGACTTCCAAAAGCGCGTAGGTGCCCAGCACTTCTTCCGGCGTGTAGCCGAGAACCTGGCTGTAGGCGGGATTGCTCCAGACGCGATGGCCCTGCCGGTCGGTCATGGCGATGAGATCGGAGACACTCTCCGTCATAGTCTGGAAGAGACGACGCTGCTGGACCCATTCGGCCTCCGCCTGAACCATCTGTTCGAGGCTGGCCCGGCTGTTGGCCAACTGTTCCTTAAGTCGCTTGATTTCGGCCAAGGCCTCTTCGTTGCCGACGGCCGGGGTGGCCTTGAACGAAACAACGGGACGAATGGGGACCACTGCCGGAAGCGGGGGACTGGAGTCTTCGGGTGGGGCGGGAGATGCAAAAGCGGCCGCCCACGGAGGAGCGGCAGCGGCAGCAGCGGTGGCGGCTGGAGCGGTCTTGGCAGGTGAGGCAACAGCGGCAGGAGCCGCCTGGGGTTGAATCAGATTGGAAGAGGTGAGGGGAGCTGTGGCCGTGGCTTGGGGCTTGGCCGCGATGACGAACTGGGCGAGGTGGATCTTCCTTTCCGGCGAAGAAACGGCGGGCGTTTCTTTACCCGTCTCCACGGTACCGGACTGCCGCAGCACGATGGGCCCCCGGGGCATCGACTGGGTGCGCGTGGTGTGATCCTTCACGGATTAATGCTCCGGAATGAGGGCTCAGGCAGGGAAGGAAAAAAGGGAAAGCCTCTCATGATTCGAATTCGCCGACTTTTGAAGCAAAAAGTGTGCTTAGCATCACGGATGCAGTACTTTAGGAATTTAAATGATGCAAGTCAAAGCCAATTTTGCATGCGAGTTAGTGATTATTTACCCTCTGACAGTGGATTCACGACTAACCAATTACTTTTTAGCTGCAAGGATGATCAACTAAAGCTTGAGGAATGTCAAGATGTCGGAAAAGGCGACGGAGTTGTGACACATTCCGGGGTTGAGCGCGGCTTTTGGGGATCGTCGCCCAGAGGTCGTCGGCTACCTTCGGTTCACCCCTTCTTCGCCTTCAATTTCATGAATTTCCCAAAGCTGGGACACAGTTCCTGCACCTCGCAGGAGGGGCAATCGGGGTTGATCGCCTTGCAGCGGCGGCGACCGTGGAAGATCAGCCAGTGGGAGAAGAGCGTCCAGTCGTTTTGCGGGACGAGCTTCATCAGGGCGGGTTCGATTTTCTTGGGATCGGTTTCCTTGGTCAGGCCGAGACGGGCGGAGAGGCGGGCGACATGCGTATCGACCACCACGCCGACATTTTGGCCGAAGGCATTTCCCAGCACCACATTGGCCGTCTTCCTGCCCACGCCGGGGAGTTCCACCAGCGCGGCCATCGTTTGCGGCACCTCGGCTCCGTGCAGATCGACAAGCAACCGGCAGCAGGCGCGGATATTCTTGGCCTTGTTGCGGTAGAGGCCGATGGCGCGAAGGTCATGCTCGAATTCAACGGGGTCGGCGTCCGCGTAGTCGCGCGCGGTGCGGTACTTGCGGAAGACTTCCGGTGTGACCTTGTTGACCTGCACGTCGGTGCATTGCGCGGAAAGAATCGTGGCGATGAGCAGTTCCAGCGGGTTGGAAAAATCGAGCTCGCAATGGGCGTCCGGGTAGATCTTCGGGAAGAGCTCGCAGAGCCGGGCGGCCCGGGCTTGGAGGGGAGTGGCGCTTTTGGTGGTCACGGAGAAATCAAAGCGGCTCGATGGGGTGATGTCGAAGCTGAATGTTCTCAATTGTGAGTAGTGATAGGAGGATTCGGTGGCCCGGACAACTCGTTGTCCGGGTGCGCTACGCGCACAGGAAGCGCCCCGGCCTTCTACTCGTGAACGCGTGAAGATCTGGCCTACGCTTCCTGTTGCCTTCGGCAACCCGGACAACAAGCAAGTTGTCCGGGCCACCACCGCGTGGGTTGTACCCATTCCTTCCTTAAAAATGGGGCCCGAGCTCAAGATGACGGTTGCGTAACGCTGGGCGGAAAGCTGGCATTTTTCCGGCGCCCCTCTAATCTCGCTGGGACATGAGGAACCGCGCCAAATCCCCTTCGCCCCGCCGGACGACCTCGCCCGAAAAGCAGGTTCAGCTCCCGCTGCGTGCCGGCAAGGCGAAGTCGACGGCGCTGGATGACGGCGAGCGCCCCTCCGGTCCCTTCTGGAAATGGGTGGGCATCATTGCGCTGTTGCACCTCGTCCTGCTCGTCAGCGTGGGGATCTTTTACGCCGCCAAACCAAAGCCACCCGTACAGGAACCGGAGAAGCAATTCTTCTCGCTGCTGCCCAAGGGCAGTGCTGTCCATGGCTCTCCGGGCGAGAGCCAATCCCCCACGCCCAAGCCTGTCGAGCCGACGCCCGTTGCCGCTGCTCCCGAGCCACCACCCGCGCAGCCCGATCCCCCAGAAATCGCGCCGCCCAAACCCACGCCGCAACCGGTCGCGGTCCAGCCCAAGCCGCCCGTCGAACCGCCGCCTCCGGTCAAGCCCCCTACGCCGCCAAAGCCAAAGGTTGTGCACACTCCCGCCAAGCCCAAACCGAAGCCCGAGCCTCCCAAGCCCGTGAAGCCGGTCAAGCCCATCGTCAAGGAAGTGAAGCCCACACCACCCGTGGTCAAGCCACCTCCACCTGAGCCGCCGCCGGTGAAGCCTGTGGTTAAGGAAATCGCGCCGCCCGTGCCGAATGAACTGACACCTCCGCCCGATCCCGAGCCTCCGAAGCCCATGGTCAAAGAGGAACCGGTCAAGCCGGTCGCCAAGGAAGAGCCCGTGAAACCGGTCGCAAAAGAGGAGCCCTCCAAACCCGCACCGAAAAAGCCCAAGGCGGAGCCGACGCCGGAGAAGCCCAAGGTCAGGCTGGCCAAGAACGATCTCCAACTGACCGATGCGCCTGAATCCGAGACCACCGACAAGCCTGCTGCGGCCAAACCGAGCCTTGCGAAGAAGGACAAGCCCAAAGCTGCGCCGAGCGAATCCACCTCTGCCGAACATGACAAGCCTGCCGCGCCGGAAAAGCCGGGCCCGACCGCCGCCGAGATTGCCGCGAAATTCGGGGCGAAACTCCAGGCGGCCGGGGTCAAGGACTCGGTCAAAGTCGGCACCAGCGGCTCCATCCAGACGCCGAAGGAAAATCCCTACGCGGGATTCTACGCCTCCGTGCGCGATCAAGTGATGAACAAGTGGGAGCATCCCAACCTGAGCGACGAAACGGCGATCAATCCCGTCGTCACCATCCATGTCGAGAAGGATGGCCGCGTTCCGGCGGAAGGCGTCTTTCTCTCCCGCTCCTCGGGCAATAAGTCCTACGACGACTCGGCCGTGGCCGCTGCGAAAAGGCTCGGCTTCACGCTTCAACCCTTGCCGGAAGGCTGTCCTCCTGATATTCACATCACCTTTAAACTTACCCGCTAACGTGAAATACCTGTCTCATTCTCTTTTTGTTCTCCTCTCGCTCTGCACTGCCCTTCACGCCCAGGTGGATGTGGACGTGCGCACCCTGGCCACGGTTGGCGTTGGTCCCATCGGGGGAGTCGAGGGCGCTGCGGCAGCGGAAACCGTCAACGCCGACCTCAAGCGCACCGGCATGATTTCCCCGGTCAGCGGCGGCTCCGGGGACTACGTGGCCAGCGGCGACGCGACCGAAGCCGGCCTCAACGGCAAGCTGATCGACAAGAAGAACGGCAAGGAGATCTTCTCCCAGACCTTTTCCGGCAAGCCCCGCTCCGCCGCGCATCAGTTCGCGGACGCCATCACCCTGGCCGTCACCGGCACGCCCGGCTTTGCCTCAAGCAAGCTGGCTTTCATCTCCAGTGCTTCCGGTTCCAAGGAACTCTATCTGGCGGACATCGACGGCTTCAATGCTCGCCAAGTCACGCATGACGGCGTCATCTGCGCCAGCCCCTCGCTCAGCCGCGATGGCTCAAAGCTGGCTTACACCTCATACAAGAGCGGTTACGCCGATGTCTACCTGATCGATATCGCCTCCGGCACACGCAATCGCGTCGCCTACTTTCCCGGCATCAATTCCGGTCCTGCCTTCTCCCCGGATGGATCCGAACTGGCCCTGACGCTGAGCAAGGACGGCAACCCGGAAATCTATACGATGTCAGCGGGCGGTGGATCGCCCACCCGCATCACCCGCACGCGCGGCTCGGAAACCTCGGCTGCCTGGTCGCCGACCGGAGATCGCCTCGTATACTCCTCAGATGATCACGGCAGCCCGCAGCTCTATGTCAGCGCGGCGGGCGGCGTGGCGGATCAGGATCGTCTCGTCACGGGCAACTCTTATTGCACGAAGCCCGATTGGTCGCCGGACGGCAAGTGGATCTGCTACACCACGCGCATCGGTGGGCAGTTCCAGATCGGCGTCTACAACGTTGCCAGCCGTGAGGGCAAGGTCGTCACCTCCTCCGGCGGACAGGATCCCACCTGGACGCGTGATTCGCGTCACCTCGTCTACTCCAACGGAGGGCGCCTCTATCTCCTCGACACCGTTTCGCGCCAATCGCTGCCCATCGAGACCAATGCCAAGGGCAGCGGCGAACCGACCGTCACCCGATAACAACATTGCCAATTGCCGCTCCTGCCTTATCATCCACCACTTGCTCCCCAACTTCCCCGTTTCATGAAAACCCCCTACGTCCTTCCCGCGCTTCTTGCCATCACCCTCGCCCTTACCGCCTGCGGAGGCGATAAGGACGGCCAGTACACGAATCTCGGTCCGGATGGCAATGCCCTGCCCAGCGGTGACCAGCTTAACATGGATGGGGGTGGCCTTCCCCCCTCTCGTCCCCCTGGTGATTTCGATCCCACCAAGGACGTCAACTACCAGACCCTCGCCGCCGATACGATCTACTTTGCCTACGACAGCACGACTGTTCCCGGAGCGGAACGCGGCAAGCTTCAGCAGGTCGCCGAGTGGCTGAAGGCGAATCCCGGCCACTCCCTCTTCCTCGCTGGCCACGCCGACAAGCGCGGCACGCCGGAATACAATCGTGCGCTCGGTGAACGCCGCGCGCTAGCTGTCCGCGAATACCTCGCCGGTCTCGGCCTTCCCCCCGCGGTGCTCTTCACGAACAGCTATGGCGCGGATCGTCCCGCCGTCGAT
>FTJN01000424.1_pt2 | contig 15811 bp, 14 predicted proteins | sample 1658361 | NCBI WGS metagenome assembly FTJN01 (sample SAMEA3914819, study PRJEB12502) | metagenome | biome: forest; material: soil | place: Canada | collected 2010-06-26 | depth 0.3 m | reverse complement strand
GGCCCGCCCCGAAGGGGTTCGACCCACCCGCGCCGCAGCTCGCTGCCAATCGAGTCGGTGTTCATGCGCTACAGACCGGTCGAATCGGCAGGCTGCGTATTTCCGGGACAGGACACTAGACGGTCATCCCGCCCGACACCTCGATCACCGCGCCGTTGACGTAGCTCGCCTCGTCGCTCGCGAGGAACGCGTACACGTTGGCGATCTCCTCGGGCCTGCCCAGGCGGTGCAGCGGCACCTGCTCGCGCATGTGCTGCAGCACCTTCTCGGGGATCGTGGCGAGGATGGGCGTCTCGATGAAGCCGGGCGCGACGGCGTTGACGCGGATGCCCTTGGGGCCTAGCTCGCGGCTCCAGGTCTTGGTGAATCCGATCACGCCGAACTTGGTGGCGGCGTAATTGGTCTGGCCGAAGTTGCCGTACAGGCCCACCACCGAGCTCGCGTTGAGGATGGTGCCGCCGCCCTGCGCGATCATCGCGTCGGCGACGGCCTGGGCGCAGTGGAACACGCCGCGCAGGTTGACGTCGATGACGGCGTCGAACTGCGCGAGCGTCATCTTCTGCAGCCGCGCGTCCTTGGTGATGCCCGCGTTGTTGACGAGCGAATCGATGCGGCCGAAGCGCGCGAGCGTCGCGGCCACCATCGCGTCGACCTGCGCGCGGTCGGTCACGTCGACGACGTGGCCGACGCAGGCGGCGCCGTCCGCCGCGACGGCGGTGACCTGCGCGACGGCGGCATCCACGTCATGGAGGTCGCAGACGACGACGCTGGCCCCCTCGCGTGCGAATTTCAGGGCCGTGGCCAGGCCGATGCCCTGGGCGGCGCCGGTGACGATGGCGATCTTGTTGGCGAGGCGCATGGGATCGGAGGTCGTTGCGGTGCGTCGATTGTCGCCGGGAGATCCGCGCGACCCGCGCCGTGGCGAAAGTGCCGGCGAATCGCGCTTTTATTGACCGGGCGGGCGATCGACGCGGCGATCGAATCCATGCGACGAGCCGGCGTGGCGGCGCGTCAATGCGCCGTGGCCGCCTTGCCGGTGGAGGCGGCATCCGCGGGTCCGGCGTCGGCGTCGTCGGGCAGGCCCAGCATCAACGCCAGGTTCTGCACGGCGGCTCCCGAGGCGCCCTTGCCCAGGTTGTCGAACACGGCGCTCAGCAGGATCTGGCCCTGCGCGTCGTTGCCGAACACGGCGAGCTGCAGGTCGCCGTTGCCATTGAGCGCCTGCGGGTCGAGGCGCGTCATCGCGGCGGTTCGGGCGGCGTCCAGCACGTGCACATGGCGTTGGCCGCGGTAGCGTTGCGCGAGGAGGTCGCGCAACGCCTGCGCGGTCGTCGCGCGCGACAGCATCGAGGCATGCAGCGGGATCGTCAATGCGATGCCTTGCCGGAAGCTGCCGTACGACGGCACGAAGAACGGGCGGCTGTTCAGCCCTGAATGCAACTGGATCTCGGGCACGTGCTTGTGCTGCAGACCCAGGCCGTAGATCTGGAGCGACGGCGCCGTCGTGCCTTGCGGGCCCTCGTGGGCGTCGATGCCTGCGCGTCCCTGCCCGGAGTAGCCGGAAACGGCGTGGATGCTGAGCGGGGCGTCGGCGCGCAGGCAGCCGGCCTCCACCAGCGGGCGCAGGAGGGCGATGGCGCCGGTCGGGTAGCAGCCCGGATTGCTGACGCGCCGTGCCTGCGCGATGCGCTCCGGCTGCCCCGGCGCCATCTCGGCAAGACCGTAGGTCCATGCCGCGTGGGTGCGATGAGCCGAGGAGGCGTCGATGACCCGCACGCGCGGATTGCGGATGCTGGCCACCGCCTGGAGCGCCGCCTCGTCGGGCAGGCACAGCACCGCGACGTCGCAGTCGTTGATGGCGGCCGCACGCTCGGCGGCGCTCTTGCGCGAAGCCTCGGGCAGGGAGATGAGGGTGATGTCCCGGCGGCCGGACAGGTGCTCCCGGATCTTCAGCCCGGTGGTGCCCTGGTCGCCGTCGATGAAGACGTTTGCGGTCATGGAGGAGTCCTTGCAGTGATGGACGAATCCTCCCGTCTTCCCGTGTATTGGTAAAGTTGAATGTCATGAACGCGAGATTCAGGAAAGCTGAACTGCGATGAGGGAGCTCAACCTCGACCAATTGCGCACGCTGGTGACGATCGCCACGCTGGGCTCGTTCGCGGCCGCGGCGCGCGCGTTGCATCTGGCCGCGCCGACCGTCAGCCTCCACGTGGCCGAACTGGAGGCGCGCCTGGGTGCGCCGCTGCTGCTGCGTCACCGGCAGCGCGTCGTGCCCACGGGGATCGGACAGGCGCTCGTCGAACGTGCACGCCGCCTGCTCGCCGACGTCGACGCGACGCTCGACGAGGTGGCGCGCCAGGTCGAGGGCCGCGCCGGCCGCGTCCGGCTGGGGGCCTCCACGGGGGCGCTGGCCTGGCTGCTGCCGAAGGCGCTCGAGACGATGGACCGCGACCATCCTGGCGTCGACGTGCAGGTGGAGGTGCTCACCTCCCAGGAAAGCCTGTCTCGCGTGCAGGCGGGAACGCTGGACATCGGCCTGGTCGCGCTGCCGCAGGCCTCGGTCGACGGCCTGAAGATCAGGCCCTGGCGCCGCGACCCGGTGATGGCCTGTCTTCCGCGCTCGTGGCCCGTGCCGCGCCAGGTCACGCCAGCATGGCTCGCCGCCCGCCCGCTGATCCTCAACGACGCGAGCACCCGGCTGCACCGCCTCACGATGGACTGGTTCGCCGCCGCCGGCGAGCATCCCCGGGCGCGCATCGAGCTGAACTTCAACGACGCGATCAAGAGCCTGGTGGCGGCCGGCTACGGCGCCGCGCTGCTGCCGCGCGAAGAGGGCGCGGCCGGACTGGACGCCCGCATGGCGGTGGCGCCGCTCACGCCGCGGCTGTGGCGTCCCCTGGGCCTCGCCCATCGGGCCGGCCGGCCGGAACCTGCCACGCAGCACATGCTCGAGGCGCTGGCGGCCATGCGCCAGCGCTGAACGACGGCCGGGATCGACCTCCGGGGCGAGCCGGAAACGACAACGGGAGCCGAGGCTCCCGTTGGTCAAGCGAGCGAGCGAAGGACTCAGGCTTGCTTGTTCGCGCGGCGGCGCGCGAGCGTGCCGACCAGGCCCAGGCCGGCGAGCAGCATGGCGAAGTTCTGCGCTTCCGGAACCGCCGGCAGGCCGTCGTTGCCGGCGAAGGACGTGTACGACTGGCCGCCGTTCACGCTGAACTGCACCTGCGAGTTGCCCGAGCAGCAGTCTTCGAAGCCGTACAGGGTCAGCGTGTGCGCACCGGCGTTCAGGAACGAGCTGCCGGCCAGGAATTGCGACGAGTCGCCGTAGCCGCCGGCCCACCACATGTTGTTGCCCTTGACGTCCAGCGCCTGGCCGTCCAGGAACAGCGCGCCGCCGCCGCCGAAGTCGACGCCCGCACGGAAGTCGAAGCTCGCGGCCGACGTCAGGTAGAAGGAGATCGTGCCTTCCAGGCCCTTGCCGTTCAGGTTCAGGGACAGGTCGTCGTAGCTCGAGAGCTGCGTCGGAGCGCCGACGATGGCCTCGACGGCGGTGCGGTAGGCATCGGCCGACGCCAGGTTGGACTGGTAGCCGTCGCCGGTCTGGATCGCGATGGTGCTCGCGCCGGCGGCGCCCGCGACGATGGCCAGCGAGACCGCTGCTGCAAACTTCTTCATTGGGAACCCCTTGGATGGATCTGGTTGTTGTTGCCCCTGCCGGCCGCCGCGACAGGCGTCGCGCCGTCCGCGAGTCGTGCTCGACTCTGGTTGCTCAACGTTATCACTGCACATTAGGGATTGCACTCCCTTGAATTGGGGTGCAGGAAACGTGATGAAAGTCACGCAAAGTGGGCCGAAGACGCGTGTACGGCGCGCGCGCACCGCCCTGGCGAAAATCGCCGGCGTTTCAGAGCGCCAGGTGGCGCAGCAGGTCGGGCACGTGGGATTCGAAGTCCGACAGCCCGTGGTCGCCGCCCGCGATCAGCTTGAGCGGGCCGTGCGCGTAGCGCGCCGTCATCTCGCGCCAGTCGAGCACCTCGTCGCCCTTGGCGACGATCGCGAGGATGTCGAGCGGCCGGGTGAGCGGCACCGGCGGTGCCATCGCGGCCAGCTCGTCGACGTACTCGGCGCGGAAGTCGAAGCTTTCGTCGGCCGAGTGGTACATCGTCTGGCGGCCGATGTGCGCAGCCAGGTCGCGCGCCGGATCGACGGCCGGATTGACCAGCACGGCGCGCCAGCCCAGCGACTCGGCGACGATCGTGGCGTAGAAGCCGCCCAGCGAGCTGCCGATCACGCCCGACGTGGCCGCGGGCCAGCCGGCGGTGATGGCGCGGATGTGATCCAGCGCCGCGGCGGGCGACGGCGGCAGTTGCGGGCAGGCCCAGACCAGGCCGGGCCGGTGCGCCGCGACCCAGTCGGCCATCCAGCGGGCCTTGAACGACTGCGGCGACGACCGGAAGCCGTGCAGGTACAGCAGGTGCGTGATCAAGTGTGCGGCGCCTCGAGCGCCGCGAGCAGCTTCGCGTGGATGCCGCCGAAGCCGCCATTGCTCATGCACAGGATGTGGTCGCCGGGCTGGGCCACGCGCGCGACGGCGGAGACCAGCGCGCCGATCGAGTCGCACACCTGCCCCTGCTTGCCCAGGGGCGCGAGGGCCTCGGCCGCGTCCCACGTCAGTCCGCCGGAGTGGCAGAACGACAGGTCGGCCTCCTCGAGCGCCCACGGCAACTGGGCCTTCATCGCGCCCTGCTTCATCGTGTTGGAGCGCGGCTCGAACACGGCCAGGATGCGTTGCGCGCCGACCTTGCGGCGCAGGCCGTCGATGGTGGTGCGGATCGCGGTCGGGTGGTGGGCGAAGTCGTCGTAGACGCGGATGCCGTTGGCCTCGCCCTTGAGTTCGAGGCGGCGCGCCACGTTCTCGAAGCCGGCCAGCGCCGTGGCGGCCGTGGCCGGGGCGACGCCCAGGTGTTCGGCGGCGGCGATCGCGGCGAGCGCGTTCATCTGGTTGTGCTCGCCCAGCAGGTGCCATTCGACGCGGGCGATCTTCATCGAGCCGCGCAGCACGTCGAAGGCGTGGGGTTCGCCGCGGGCGCGCAGCGCGCCGGGCTCCTCCTTGCGCGCGCCGAAGCGCTGCACCTCGCTCCAGCAGCCGCGCTCGAGCACGCGCTGGAGCGACTCCTCGCGCGCGTTGACGACGATGCGGCCCTTGGCGGGCATCGTGCGCACCAGGTGGTGGAACTGGGTCTCGATGGCGGCCAGGTCGGGAAAGATGTCCGCGTGGTCGAACTCGAGGTTGTTCAGCACCGCCGTGCGCGGGCGGTAGTGGACGAACTTGCTGCGCTTGTCGAAGAACGCGGTGTCGTACTCGTCGGCCTCGATGACGAACGGCGTGCGCGAGCCGCCGGCGCCGGCCGTCTTGCCCAGGCGCGCCGAGACGCCGAAGTTGCGCGGCACGCCGCCCACCAGGAAGCCCGGCTCGAGGCCGGCCTGGTCGAGGATCCAGGCGAGCATCGCGGTGGTGGTGGTCTTGCCGTGCGTGCCGGCCACGGCCAGCACGTGCCGGCCCTCGAGCACGTGCTCGGCCAGCCACTGCGGCCCGCTGACGTAGGGCAGGCCGTCGTCGAGGATGGCCTCCATCAACGGGTTGCCGCGCGAGACGGCGTTGCCGACGACGAAGAGGTCGGGCGCCAGCGCGACCTGGTCGGTGCCGTAGCCGTCGATCAGCTCGATGCCGAGCGCGCGCAACTGGTCGCTCATCGGCGGGTAGACGTTGGCGTCGCAACCGGTCACCTTGTGGCCGGCCTCGCGCGCCAGGGCGGCGAGACCTCCCATGAAGGTGCCGCAGATGCCGAGGATGTGAATGTGCATGACGATGTCGTTCTTGTTCGGTCTTGCGAGGCCATGCACGTTTCGCGCCCGGCCCAGGACCTCGGCCGTCGGCGGCTTCGCCGCCCCGGCCTTGAAAATGGGGTCAGCCTGCGATGAGCGTCTGCATGCCGGCCCATTCCTCGCCGGGGGGCAGGGTGACCGGATCGATCACGCGCGCCGCCTCGACGCACAGCATTTTCTGCCAGTCGTCGGCGGGCAGGTCGTTCAGCAGGGCCGCCTTCTCCTGGCCGGGGTTCCAGACGACGACGTCGGTGAAATCGGCGTGGGTGATCAGCAGCTTGCGGCCCAGCTCGCGCAGCGTCAGCGGGCTGGCGGCGTCGTGGTACAGGCGGTCGACCTCGCCGACCACCTGGGTGACGTCGCCCCACTGCTGCTGCCACTGGCCGGTGTTGTTGTCCTCGTACTTGACGCCCTGCAGGCCTTCCAGCTGGGCCTTGAGCACGTCATTGGTGCGTAGATAGGTGTGCAGCGCCACGGTGAAGTCGAACGGCGTGTCGCCGGTGTTGGTCACCGCGAACTCGATGTCCAGCTGCCTGCCGACGATGCTGACGGTGATCTCGGCCTCGAACTCGTGCGGCCACAGCGCGCGGGTGGTGTCGTCGGCGACGAAGCGCAGCACCGCCTGGGCATGTTGTCCGTGGGAGGGGGTGTCGCCCAGTTGCCAGCCGCGGGTGCGAAGCAGGCCGTGCCGGGGCAGGGTGCCGCGGGTGGAGAATTGCGGAAAGATCACCGGCACGCCGCCGCGCACCGCCTGGCCCTCGCCGTACTGGCTGGTGGGTGAGACGTAGAGCTGTTCCTCGCCGCCGGCCGGAATCCAGCTCACCAGGTGCCCGCCGTGCAGCAGGATCGTGGCGCGGGCGCCGTCGGAGGATTGCAACGCCACCGCGGGGTGGCCGTTGTATTCGGTCTGTTTTGCGGAGGCCAAGAGCGTCAGGTCCGGAGTGCGGCGAAGGCGGCGCGAGCGGCCTTCAGGGTGTGATCGATCTCCGCGGAGCCATGGGCGGAACTGACGAAGCCGGCCTCGTACAGGGCGGGCGCGAGGTAGACGCCGCCGTCCAGCATCGCGTGGAAGAAGCGGTTGAAGCGCTCCTTGTCCACGGCGACGGCGCTGGCGTAGTCGTGCGGCAGCACGTCGGTGAAGAAGAAGCCGAACAGGCCGCCTTCCGAATCGACGCTCAGCGCGACGCCGGCCGCGTCGGCCTCGGCCTTCAACCCGGTCATCAGCTCGCGCGTGCGCGCGCCGAGCGCCGCGTGGAAGCCGGGCTTGGCGATCTCGTGCAGCGTGGCCAGGCCGCAGGCCGTGGCCACCGGGTTGCCCGACAGCGTGCCCGCCTGGTAGGCCGGGCCCAGAGGCGCGAGCTGCGCCATGATCTTGCGCGACGCGCCGAAGGCCGCCAGTGGCATGCCGCCGCCGATGACCTTGCCGAAGACGCTGATGTCGGGCACGAAGCCGGGAATCTGCTGCGCGTAGAGGCTTTGCGCGCCGCCGAGCGACACGCGAAAGCCGGTCATCACCTCGTCCATGATCAGCAGCGCGCCGTGCCGGTGGCACAGCTCGCGCAGGCGCTTCATGAACGGCACGCTGGTGCGTACGAAGTTCATGTTGCCGGCGATGGGTTCGATGATCACGCAGGCGAGTTGGTCGCCGTACGCGGCGAAGGCCTCTTCCAGTTGCTCGAGGTTGTTGAAGTCGAGCACCGTCGTGTGCTGCACGACCTCGGGCGGCACGCCGGCCGAGGTCGGATGGCCGAACGTGGCCAGGCCGGAGCCGGCCTTGACGAGCAGCGCGTCGGCATGCCCGTGGTAGCAGCCCTCGAACTTGACCAGGCGCGAGCGCCCGGTGGCCGCGCGCGCGAGGCGGATCGCGCTCATGCAGGCCTCGGTGCCGGAGCTGACCAGGCGCACCTGCTCGACGCTGGGCACGTGGCGGATGATCTCCTCGGCCAGCTCGATCTCGCGCTCGGTCGGCGCGCCGAAGCTGAAGCCGTCGCGCGCGGCGCGCAGCACGGCATCGAGCACGGCCGGGTGGCCGTGGCCCAGGATCATCGGCCCCCAGGAGCCGATGTAGTCCACGTAGCGCTTGCCTTCGGCGTCCTCGATGTAGGCACCGGACGCCTTGGCGATGAATCGTGGCGTGCCACCAACAGCCTTGAACGCGCGAACGGGCGAATTGACGCCGCCGGGGATGACCTTCTGGGCCCGGGCGAACAACTCTTCATTAGTGGACACTGCGCGAGCCCCCGACTTCGGTCGTGTCGTCCGCCAGCGCTTCCTCGATCGTCTCGTTGCCTTCCTCGTCCTCGCCGGGCGGCAGCGCCCAGAAGAACCGGTCGGGCACGACGCCGCCCATGCCGGGCCGGAACCCGGCGTCCAGGCTCTGGTCGAGGAACTGCAGCGCCTCGCCGACGGCGGCCTGCAGCTCGGCGGCGGCGCCCAGCAGGGCGGCCATGGCGGCCGACAGGGTGTCGCCGGCGCCGACGAAGGTGGCCTCGAACATCTCGAACTTCTCGCCGGTGAGCGCGCCCTGGGGCGAGGCCAGCACGTTGTCGATGAACTGGCCGGCGCCCTTGGCGGGCAGCATCACGCCGGTGACCAGCACGAAGCGGGTGCCGTGCTCCGCCGCGGCGACGGCCAGCTCGCGGGGCGAGGCCGGGCGGTCGGAATCCCACTCGGGTAGCAGGAAGTCCGTGAGCGTCTTGTGGTTGCCCACCAGCACCTCGGTGGCCGGCAGGATCAGCTCGCGGAACGCGTCCAGGTAGGTGTTCTGGTCGTCGTCCTCCATGAACGACAGGGCCGGCAGGTAGGAGACGAGCGGCACGTCCGGGTAGTCGGACAGCACTTCGGCCACCGCGCTGACGTTGTCGGTGTTGCCCAGGAACCCCACCTTGAAGCCCGAGACGGTGATGTCCTCGAGAATGCAGCGGGCCTGCTCGACCACGGCGTCGGCGTCGATCACGTGCTGGTCGAAGATCTCGGCGGTGTCGCGCATCAGCACGGCCGTGACCACGGGAAGGGCGTGCGCGCCCATGGCGGCGATGGTCGCGACGTCGCCGGCGATACCCCCCGCGCCGCTGGCATCGCTCGCGTTGAAGGTCAGAATGCAGGCGGGTGCACTCGCTTCTTCTGCGATTTCGTCGGGCGTTTCCGCGCCGGGAGGAAGGTCCATTGCCATGTCCGGTGCCGGTCAAGTTGTGAAGCTTGCCCGGAAAATGTGATTAGTTTGGCCCTTAACGCGTCGTTAACCGCTCGGGGCCGTGGCTACAATCCAGACGATTGTAGTGACCCTGAACGCGAACGACTGTGAACGAACCTCAAACCTGGATGTGCCTGATCTGCGGCTGGATCTACGACGAAGCCGCCGGTGACGCTGAAACCGGTTTGCTGCCCGGAACCCCCTGGGCCGCGGTTCCGATGAACTGGACGTGCCCGGAATGCGGCGCACGCAAGGAAGATTTCGAGATGGTCCGCATCTGATGGAAGAACCCACGATGGCGAATGTTCTGAACGAGAGCTTCAATGGCTGATGCCACGCCGGCCTCCTCCGCCGCGCCCGCGTTGCCCGCGGTACGCGTGCTCGTGATCGACGACAGCAACACGATCCGGCGCAGCGCCGAGATCTTCCTGCGCCAGGGCGGCCACGAGGTCGTCCTCGCCGAGGACGGTTTCGACGCGCTGGCCAAGGTCAACGACCACACGCCCGACCTGATCTTCTGCGACATCCTGATGCCGCGGCTCGACGGTTACCAGACCTGCGCGATCATCAAGCGCAATCCGCGCTTCACGGCCGTGCCCATCATCATGCTGTCGTCCAAGGACGGCGTGTTCGACAAGGCGCGCGGCAGGATGGTCGGCTCCGAGGATTACCTGACCAAGCCTTTCACGAAGGAACAGCTCCTGCGCGCGGTGGCTCAATACCACCCGGCTCGACTTTCCACCGAACAGTAAGAAGTTTCCCGTCCGGATATTGACGGCCGCCACCAGCGGCCGAAAGGAAAACGGACCACAGCGCAGCTCGAGCGCGTTTCCAAGGACACACCATGCCGATCCAGCACATTCTCCTGGTCGATGATTCGAAGACCGAACTGGCTTATCTCTCCGACCTGCTCGCGAAGCGGGGTTTCACCGTGCGCACGGCAGAAAATGGTGAAGACGCGATGAAGCGCCTGGCCGAAGGCAAGCCCGACCTGATCCTGATGGACGTCGTGATGCCCGGCACGAATGGTTACCAGCTGACCCGCTCGATCACGCGCGATCCGCGCTATTCCGACGTGCCGGTGATCATGTGCACCAGCAAGGGCCAGGAAACCGACCGCGTCTGGGGCCTGCGCCAAGGCGCCCGCGACTACGTCGTGAAGCCCGTCGACACCGACGACCTGATGGCCAAGATCAAGTCCCTCGGCTAGAAATGACTGCCCCCACGCTCCTCACGTCGCTGCCCCCCGAGGGGGAGCCCGGATTGGCTCGGGTGGTGACCCTCGCTGCCCGGGAGCTCGGGTGGGCCTGCGGCCGGCCGGGTGCGACTGTAGTTAGCTGCGACTGACGAGAATCCATGGCCAACAAAGATGCCCTGCGCGAACTGCAAACCCGGCTGGCGAGCCGCCTGCAAGCCGCCAAGACGCAGCCGCGTGCGCGAGGCTGGCTCGCCGTCGAATGCGCCGGCGTCGGCCTGCTGCTGCCGCTGGCCCAGGCCGGCGAGATCTTTCCGCTGCGCGCCCTGCTGAAGCTGCCGCACGCCAAGCCGTGGATGACGGGCGTGGCGCAACTGCGGGGCGACCTGTATACCGTGATCGACCTCGCGGCCTTCCTGGGGCTGCGGGCCCCGAAGGCCAACGATCCGGCGGCGCTCGACGGCCAGCTGGTCATGCTCGCGCCGTCGCTGCAGGTCAACGCCGCGCTGCGCGTCGACCGCCTGGCCGGCCTGCGGGGCGAAGAACAACTGACGCGCGAGGCCGAATCGGCCGAGAGCGTCGGCGCCCGGCCCGCGTTCGCGGCCGGTCGCTGGAAGGACGCGCAGGGCGCGTCCTGGCAGGAAATCGATCTGGGAGCGCTGGCCGTGGACGGCGCGTTCCTGGATGTGATGAGCTGAAGAGGGTTCAGTCGCGACGACGCGCCGTGCCAGCGGCGCCCAGGCACCCAGGTGCGTCGCGCGACCGTTCGGGATTAGTTGGGAACTGAAATCTAGCGTGAAGAGGGCGAGATGAACTTGTCAGACCAGAACAACGGCAACGTGCTCAAGCATGGCGCCCACTCCGAGGGTGGCCTCGAGAACGTCTATCCTCCCGTCGCTTCGGAGTCCGGCGCGCGCACGCGCGCCCGTGACGTGGCGCTGGCGGAGGTCGACCTCGGCGACCCGGTCGATTCGCACCGGCAATCGCTGCACGGCGCCCACGACGGCCCCGGCGCCGGCCACCAGGACCACCCGACGCACGCGCTGTCGACGGGCGGCGCGGTGCCCACGCTGGATCTGGACGTCCACGCGATGGGCCACTCGGCCTTCCCGCTGGACGGCGCCGGCCCCGGCCAGGACGACGACCACGGCATGGTGCACTCCGAGAACAACCTCTCGGTCGACCTGCCGCTCGAGGGCGTCGACACGGCCTCGATGACCGCCTCGACCATCATGCCCGACCACGCCGAGGCCGCCCCCACGCGCCTGCTCGACGCCGAGCCGGCCGAGGAAGAGGCCGCGGCGATCGACGAGGACGACACCGGCATCCCGCTGATCGGCCGTCGCTCCATCAACTACCAGCAACGCTTCGTGTTCATCGTGACGGGCCTCGGCATCCTCGGGCTGCTGGTCGCCGGCGGCGGCGCGATCAACGCGTCGAACGCCCACGCGACGCAGGTGGAGGCCACGGGTGCGGCGCTGATGCAGTCGCAGCGCCTGGCCAAGTCGGTCTCGCAGGCCATGATCGGTTCGCCCGCGGCCTTCCCGGAAGTCAAGGAAAGCGGCTCGGTGCTGGCCACCAACGTGCGCGGCCTGAACACCGGCAACAGCATCGTGTCGGCCGTGCCGGGCGGCGTGCAGGACACCGTCCAGCCGCTGATCCCGCTGGTCGATCGCGCCGAACGCAACGCCAAGGTCGTGCTGGACCAGCAAAAGACGCTGACCCAGGTGGGACAGGCGCTGCGCACCATCAACCGCCAGTCGTCCGACCTGCTCGAGACCGCCGAAACCGTGTCGTCCCTGAAGCTGCAGGGTGGCGCCTCGGCGGCCGAGATCTCCGCCGTCGGCCAGCTCGTGATGTTGACGCAGCGGATCGGCAAGAGCGCGAACGAATTCCTGACCTACGAAGGCGTGTCCCCCGAGGCGGTGTTCCTGCTCGGCAAGGACTTGAACACCTTCCGCGAGATCGCCGACGGCCTGCTGCAAGGCAACGCCGACCTGCGCCTGCCCGGCACGAAGGAGCCCGCCACGCGCGAGCGCCTGGTGCAGCTGATCGACCAGTACGAGAAGACCCGCAACGAGTCCAGCGCCATCCTGGCCAACCTGCAGGGCCTGGTGGCCGCGCGCGAAGCGCAGGCGCAGATCGTCAGCGACAGCGAGCCGCTGCGAAAGGGCCTGGAAGGCGTCCAGAACCGCCTGGCCTCGGTCGGTACCCTGGGCACCGGCTACCTCATCGCGCTGATCGCCTCCCTCGTGGCCCTGGCCGCCGGCCTGTACGGCATCACGCGACTGTTCGTCGTGGCCCAGCGCAAGACCGCCAAGGACGCCGATGAAAAGCGGCTCGAGTCCGACGCCCGCCAGCGCGAAGCGCAGCGCGTGAACGACGCGAACCAGGCCGCCATTCTTCGACTGATGAACGAACTGCAGTCGGTCGCCGAAGGCGACTTGACGCAGCAGGCGACCGTGACCGAGGACATCACGGGCGCCATCGCCGACTCGGTGAACTACACCGTGGAAGAACTGCGCACCCTGGTGGCGCAGGTGCAGGGCACCGCCAACCGGGTGACGGACACCACCGGCCAGGTGGAACAGACGTCCACCGAGCTGCTGGCGGCCTCCACCGAACAGCTGCACGAGATCCGCGAGACCGGCGAGTCGGTGCTCCAGATGGCCGGCCGAATCAACGACGTGTCGCAACGCGCCCAGGAAACCGTGGCAGCCGCCCAGCAGTCCTTGAGCGTGACGCAGACCGGCCGCCGCGCGGTGCAGGACGCCATCGAGGGCATGAACTCGATCCGCGACCAGATCCAGGAAACCTCCAAGCGGATCAAGCGCCTCGGCGAATCGTCGCAGGAGATCGGCGAAATCACCGAGCTGATTTCCGACATTACGGAACAGACGAACGTGCTGGCGCTGAACGCCGCCATCCAGGCCGCCTCGGCCGGCGATGCGGGTCGCGGCTTCTCGGTCGTTGCGGAAGAAGTGCAGCGGCTGGCCGAACGCTCCGGCGACGCCACGCGACAGATCGCGGCACTGGTGAAGGCCATTCAGACCGACACCGGCGACGCCGTGGCCGCCATGGAACGTTCCACGCAGGGTGTGGTGCAGGGGGCGCAGCTGTCCGACGCGGCCGGTGCGGCGCTGGTCGACATCGACCGCGTGACGCGCGAACTGTCCACGCTGGTTGAAAGCATCTCGACGCAAGCGCAGAGCGAAGCGCAATCCGCGAACGTCGTGGCCTCCAACATCCAGCACATTTTCGCGGTGACGGAACAGACCGGCGACGGCACGCGTTCCACGGCGCAGATCGTTCGCGAACTGTCGCGGACCGCCGAAGAATTGCGCCAGTCGGTGTCCCGGTTCAAGATCGCCTGATCCATCGACTGTTTCCTTCGTGGACGGTTGAATACCCCTTGCGCGTCGCCCCGTCGGGGCGTGCGCGCTGGAGATGACGTTGAGTGAACAAGTAGCGCACGCAGTGCCTGCAGATCTGAGCACGTTGGCCTGGGTGGCCGACGAGCTTCGCCGTACCCTGGACAACGCGCACAAGGCGCTGCGGCGCCAGGTCCGCGAGACCGAGGCCGCGCCGCAAGGCACGGAGATCGACGGCTCCGCCTCCGCGGCCCTGCAGCAGGCCCGCGCGTTGTTCCATCAGGGCGCCGGTGCGCTCGACATGGTCGGCCAGGCCGAAGGCGCCCGCATGCTGCGCGCCAGCGAGCAGGCCGTGATCCGCCTCACGCAGAAGGTGCGCCAGCTCGACGGCGCCGCCGCGACGACCATCGAACGCTCGTCGTTCGCCCTGCTCGATTTCCTGCGCCGCCGCCTGTCCGGCAAGGACGTCTCGCCGCTCGCCCTGTTCCCGCAATACCGCGAAGTGCAGACGCTCGCGGGCGCGGATCGCATCCACCCGGCCGACCTCTGGCAGGCCGACACGCAGTCGCAGGGCGCACTGCTGGCCGATGCCGCGCCGGCGCTCGTGAAGGCTTCGGCCGGCTCGCATGTCATGCCGCTCAAGCCCGACGCCGATACCCGTGGCCGCATGGAGCAGTGCATGCTCGCGCTGTTGCGTGGCCCGGTGGGCCCTGCCGCCACGCAGATGAGCCAGCTGTTCGCCGGCCTCGCCGCGGGCGCCAGCGGCAAGCTGGCGGGCTTGTGGTCCGTGGCCGCCGCGTTCTTCGAGGCGCAGGCGCAAGGCCGCCTGTCGGCCGACGTCTACAGCAAGCGCCTCACGTCGCGCCTGCTGGCGCAGGTGCGCCTGGCCGAACGCGGCCAGGCCGAGGTCTCCGACCGGCTCACGCAGGACCTGCTGTTCTTCTGCGCCCGCGCGCTGCCGGGCGACGACGCCAAGGCGCCGCGCCTCCAGGCCGTGCGCAAGGCGTTCGCGCTCGGGTCGCAAGAAGCCGTCGACTACGAACAGGAAGCGCTCGGCCGCTACGACCCGGCGCTCATCCCGCTGGCGCGCCGCCGTGTCGAGGCGCTGAAGGAATCGTGGTCGTCCGCCACCGCCGGCCAGTCCGGCCTCGCGGCCAGCCTGCGCGAACAGGCCACGCTGGTGGCCGATTCGGTGCGCAAGCTCCATCCCGAGGGCGAGCACATGGCGCGCGCGCTCGACGCCGCCGTCACCCAGGTGGCCGACGGCTCGACCGTGCCGTCGCCGGGCCTGGCGATGGAAGTCGCCACCAGCCTGCTGTGCCTGGACGCCGCGCTCGACGACGCCGACATCGCCGACGCCTCGTTCGGCACCCGCATCCACCAGCTCGCCGAGCGCATCGACCTGGCGCGCCAGGGCCGCACGCCCGGGCCGATCGAGCCGTGGATGGAAGACCTCTATCGCCGTGCCTCCGATCGCCAGACGATGGGCAGCGTGGTGCAGGAGCTGCGCTCCTCGCTCGCCGACGTCGAGGGCCAGCTGGACAAGTTCAACCGCAATCCGACCGAGCGCGAGCTGCTGGTGCCCGTGCCTGCCAAGCTGTCGGCCATGCGCGGCGTGCTGTCGGTGCTGGGCCTGGACCAGGCTGGCCAGGCCGTCGTGCGCATGCGCGACGAGGTCGACACCGTCCTCGCGCAATCGCGCGAGGGTGCAGACAATGACGCCGCCGTGCGCGCGTCGTCCGAGCAGGCCGTGGGCCGCCTCGCCGCCAACGTCGGCGCGCTGGGTTTCCTGATCGACCTGCTGGGCGTGCAGCCGCAGCTGGCCAAGTCGCTGTTCAAGTTCGACGCCGACACCGGTCGCCTCGAGACCGTGATGGGCCGCACCGACGAGATCGTGCCGTCCGAGCCCGATGCGCCCGCCGCCGGCGAGAGCGAGCTGATGGAGCAGGTGCAGTCGCTGGCGGCCGCCGCCGGCGACGACGCGGCTTCCAAGGCCGAGATCATCCACAAGCTCGACGAGCTCGCGCAGCAGGCTGTCGCCTCCGACGAGAAGAGCGTCGCCGACGCCGCCAAGGCCGCGAGCAAGGCGCTCGCCCGCAGCGACGAGTCCGCCGCCACCGAAGTGCGCCAGGAGATCGCGCAGGCGATGTCCGACTTCGCCGCGCC
>FTJN01929200.1_pt1 | contig 15840 bp, 11 predicted proteins | sample 1658361 | NCBI WGS metagenome assembly FTJN01 (sample SAMEA3914819, study PRJEB12502) | metagenome | biome: forest; material: soil | place: Canada | collected 2010-06-26 | depth 0.3 m | reverse complement strand
GCCGGCCACTTCAGGAAGTCGGTGCTGCCCGTGCACGACATCGCCGGCCTGCCGATGCTGGCCGAGGACGAGACGATCCGCGCCAACGCCACGCTGGAGGCGATGGCCAGGCTGGAACCGTCCTTCGCCGCGATGGGCGCGATGGGCTTCGACGCCACCGCGCTGCGCAAGTACACGACCGTCGAGAAGATCACGCACGTGCACCACGCCGGCAACGCGTCCGGCATCGTCGACGGCGCGGCGCTGATGCTGATCGGCTCGCGCGAGGCGGGCCAGCGCGCGGGACTGCGCGCCCGCGCACGCATCCGCAGCGCGGCGGTGATCGGCTCCGAGCCCACCATCATGCTCACCGGCCCGACGCCGGCCTGCCGCAAGGCGCTGGCCAAGGCGGGCCTGCAGGCCGGCGACGTCGACCTGTGGGAGATCAACGAGGCCTTCGCCGCCGTGCCGATGAAGACGGCGCGCGACCTGGGCGTCTCGCTGGACCGCGTCAACGTCAACGGCGGCGCGATCGCGATGGGCCATCCCCTGGGCGCCACGGGCTGCATCATCCTCGGCACCTTGCTGGACGAACTCGAGCGGCGGGACCTGTCGCTCGGCTGCGCCACGCTGTGCGTGGGCGGCGGCATGGGCATCGCGACGATCATCGAGAGGATCTGACATGAAGATTGATTCTGCGAAGGCCACTCCATGGCGGGCCGCGCGACGGGCCGCTCCCGAGAAGGCCCGCGCCTCCTCGGGAGGCTGGACGGCGTACCCGACGGACTGGAGGCTCAAATGAACGCCCTCAAGCTGACGGTCGACGCCGACGGCATCGCCACCGCCACGATGGATTCCCCGGGCCGTTCGATGAACGTGCTCGACGACAAGCTGGCCGCGGGACTGGCCGCGCTGGTCGACCGCCTGGAGACCGACGCCTCGATCAAGGGCCTGGTCCTGGCCTCGGGCAAGAAGGACTTCCTCGCCGGCGCCGACATCGACCGCCTGCGCGCCCTGTCCTCGGCGCGGGAGGCCTTCGACGAATCGATGCGCTTCAAGAAAGCACTGCGCCGGCTGGAGCTGTGCGGCAAGCCGGTGGTCGCCGCGATCAACGGCAAGTGCCTGGGCGGCGGCCTGGAGATCGCCCTCGCCTGCCACCACCGCATCGTGCTGGACGACGGCAAGGCCCGCCTGGGCCTGCCCGAGGTCAAGCTGGGCCTGCTGCCCGGCGGCGGGGGCACGCAACGCCTGCCGCGGCTGGTGGGCATGCAGCAGGCGCTGCAGTGGATGGGCGAAGGCACCGACGTTCGCGCCGCGCAGGCGCTGAAGTCCGGCCTGGTCGGCGCGCTGGCCACGAGCGCGGACGACCTGCACGCGCAGGCCCGCGCCTGGATCGTCGCCAATCCGGCGCCGAAGCAACCCTGGGACCTGCCGAAGTTCCGCTACCCGGGCGGCGATTCGCGCAGCCCCGCGATGGCGCAGCTGTTCTCGGTCGCGCCGTCCATGGTGTCGGCCAAGAGCTTCGGCAACTATCCCGCGCTCACGCACATCCTCTCGTGCGTGTTCGAGGGCGGCCTGGTCGGCATCGACGCGGGACTCGAGATCGAATCGCGCTACTTCGCGGCCTGCGCGATGTCGCAGGAATCGCGCAACCTGATCGGCACGCTCTGGTACCAGTTGCAGGCGATCGAACGCGGCGCGTCGCGCCCGGCCGGCTTCGCGCCGCGCCAGGTCCGGCGCCTGGGCATCCTGGGCGCGGGCATGATGGGCGCGGGCATCGCCTACGTCGCGGCCAGGGCGGGCATCGAGGTGATGCTGCTCGACACCTCGCCCGACAGCGCGGTCAAGGGCCGCCTGGTTTCGCAGGATCTCCTGGACAAGGCCGTCCGCAAGGGCCGCAGCACGCCGGAACAGCGCGACGCGACGCTGGCGCGCATCACGCCCACCGTGCGCCACGAGGAACTGGCCGGCTGCGACCTCGTCGTCGAGGCCGTGTTCGAGGATCGCGCGGTCAAGGCCGACGTCACGCGCCGCACCGAGGCCCTGCTGGCCCCGGACGCCGTGTTCGCCTCCAACACCTCGACGCTGCCCATCACCAGCCTGGCCGGGGCCAGCGTGCGCCCCGCGCAGTTCATCGGCCTGCACTTCTTCTCGCCGGTGGACAAGATGCCGCTGGTCGAGATCATCATGGGCAAGCAGACCGACGACGCGACGCTCGCGCTGGCCTTCGATTTCGTGCGCCAGATCGGCAAGACGCCCATCGTCGTCAACGACTCGCGCGGCTTCTACACCAGCCGCGTGTTCGCCACCTACGTCATGGAAGGCCTGGCCCTGCTCAAGGAAGGCGTGCACCCGCGCCACATCGAGGCGGCCGGCCTGCAGGCCGGCATGCCGATGCCGCCGCTGGCCTTGCAGGACGAGGTGTCGCTGACGCTGGCGCTGCACGTGGCCGACCAGACGCGCAAGGATCTCGCCGCGGAGGGCAAGGCCTACGTCGAGCATCCGGGCGAATCGGTGCTGCGCCAGATGTGCGAGCTGGGCCGCGTCGGCCGCAAGGCCAACCTCGGCTTCTACGATTGGACCGACGCCGGGCGCAGGCTCTGGCCGGGCCTGGCCGAGATGTTCCCGGTCGCCGCCGCGCAGCCCTCCCAGCGCGAGCTGATCGACCGCCTGCTGTTCGCGCAGGCCAACGAGGCGGCGCGCTGCGTCGAGGAAGGCGTGCTGCGCTCGGTCGCCGACGCCAACGTGGGCTCGATATTCGGCTGGGGCTTCGCGCCCTTCCACGGCGGTGCGCTGCAGTTCATCAACGCGATGGGCGCGCGCCGCTTCGTCGAGCGCGCGCGCGAGCTCGAGGCCGCGCACGGCGCGCGTTTCGCGCCGGCGCACGTGGTGGTCAACCTCGCGGAGCGGGACGGGATCTTCGAGGACTGATCGCCCCGCGGCGCCCCGTCAGGCCCGGACGGTCGGGCGACGGCGCGCGCGCAACGCCGCCAGCGCCGCGCCGGCCAGCAGCAACGCCAGGCCGGAGGGCTCGGGCACCGAGCTCAGGCTGAACTGCGCGAGATCCAGGCTGCCGTAGAACCGGCCCTGCGCCGTCGAGCCCTGGAACATGCCGTACGCGACGCCGCTGGAGACCGGCTGGCCGAGCGCCACGCCGGCGGCCGGGTCGCCGAACAAGGGGCTGGCGGCGCCGTCGAAGTCGTAGGCGTGGGCCTCCAGGAAGTTCCAGGTGTAGTCGCCGAGCCGGTATGTCCAGGCGCCGGCGCCGGCGTAGTTGTAGTCGCCGACGTAGCTGCGGTAGTCCGACTGCGTCACGCGCTGGTAGCCGTCGGCCGACGACAGCGCGACGACGATGCCGCCCGAGAACGTGGCGGCGCCGCGCACGGTGATGCCGACGTCGGTGCCGGTCAGGTTCCAGGCGTCCGAGTCCGCGTAGCTGTGGCCGTCGGTGCCGACCTCGGCGAGCCCGTCCGGCACCGCGAAGGTGTACCAGCCGGACACCGTCTCGCCGACCGCCGGACCGGCGAGGCCGTCCGCAAACGACTGCGTCACCACGCCGCTGAACGTGACGGTGGTGGCAGCGTGGGCCTGCACGGCGGCGAACAAGGTCGCGGCCAGGAGCGCGCGGAGTGCGGATCGGATCATGGGGGTCCTCCAGGGATGTTTTCAGGGCCGCGGGAATCTTAGGCAGGAATGCGGCGGCCCCGCGCGGGCACGCCTCACGTTATTGAGGCCGCATCCCGGCGCCCGCGGAACGTTCCACCGTGCCCGGCACGATCTCGCACGAACACGGTGGAAAAGCCCGGCCGCGGCGCGATGGCGACGCGGCTGCCAGCGCACGCGCCGCCGCACGCCATCCGGTGGTGTTCTTGCGCGTGTCCAGAATTTGGACACGGCGCGGCCGATTTCCGCGATCAGCTGACACGGGTCTTACAGCAACCGCCGCCATAGGCAGTCGACCTCCTATTCGCACCGAATCGGCCCTCGGGGTTTGCACGAATCTGCGGCGATTACGTAGGCGCAAACGGTTACAGCGGCACCACAATGTCCTGGCCATCGAGCTCGCCTTGAATCACAACGCGAGGCAACAACAGTTTGCCCAATCGGAGACACAACCCATGAAGTTCACATCTCGACTCACTGTCGTCGCCCTGGCCTGCACGGCCGCTTCCGCCTTCGCGGCCGACCCGATCAAGATCGGCGTCGACGGCCCGTTCACCGGCGGCTCGTCGTCGATGGGCGTCAGCATGCGCGACGGCGTGCGCATGGCCACCGACGAGATCAACAAGGCCGGCGGCGTCCTCGGGCGCCAGATCCAGCTCGTCGAACGCGACGACGAGGCCAAGAACGAGCGCGGCGTCCAGATCGCCCAGGAGCTGATCAGCAAGGAGAAGGTCGTCGCCACGGTGGGCTACATCAACACCGGCGTGGGCCTGGCCTCGGAGCGCTTCTTCCAGGAAGCCAAGATCCCCGTGATGAACAACGTGGCCACCGGCTCGGTGCTCACCCACCAGTTCGACGACCAGCCCGAGAACTACATCTTCCGCAACGCGGCCCACGACAGCATCCAGGCGCCGATGATCGCCGAGGAAGCCGTCAAGCGCGGCTACAAGAAGGTGGCCATCCTGGCCGACTCGACCAACTACGGCCAGCTGGGCCGCGCCGACCTGGAGAAGGCGCTGGCGCTCAAGGGCATCAAGCCCGTCGCCGAAGAGAAGTTCAACATCAAGGATGTGGACATGACGGCGCAGCTGCTCAAGGCCAAGGAGGCCGGCGCCGAGGCCATCCTGACCTACGGCATCGGCCCCGAGCTGGCGCAGATCGCCAACGGCATGACCAAGCTGGGCTGGAAGGTGCCCATCATCGGCAGCTGGACGCTGTCGATGGCCAACTTCATCGACAACGCCGGCCCCGGCGGCGAAGGCGCGCGCATGCCGCAGACCTTCATCCAGGAGCCGACCACGCCCAAGCGCCAGTCGTTCATCGTCAGCTACCTGAAGACGTACAACCCGAAGAACAGCCGCATCGAGTCGCCGGTGTCGGCGGCCCAGGGCTACGACTCGGTGTACCTGCTCGCCGCGGCGATCAAGCAGGCCGGCTCCACGGACGGCCCGAAGATCAAGGAAGCGCTGGAGAACCTGAAGACCCCGGTCGAGGGCGTCGTCACCACGTACAACAAGCCGTTCTCCAAGACCGACCACGAGGCGATCACCGCCAACATCCCGGTGTTCGGCGAGGTCAAGGGCGCGCGCGTCGTGTACGCCTACCCCGACGACTTCAAGAAGGCGTCGGAAGTGCGCGTGAAGGACGTCAACGCCAAGGGCGCGCTGCCCGCCGCGAAGAAGTAAGCTTGCACGCATCGCGTGTCTGAAACGCGCCGCCCCGACAGGAATCCGCTGTCGCGGCGGCGCTTCTCTTGAAGTCCTTCCCGAGCGGAGACCTTCGCGCATGGAAATCCTGACCCAACTGATCTTCAGCGGTATCGCGCTGGGGATGATCTACGCGGTCATCGCCTTTGGCTACCAGCTGACCTTCGCCACGTCCGACACCCTGAACTTCGGCCAGGGCGACGCGCTGATGCTGGGCGCGCTCGTCGGCCTCACGCTGGTGCTCGCCGGCGTCAACTACTGGCTGATGATCCCGATCGTGTGCGTGTTCGGCGCGATCCAGGGCGCGGTGGTCGAGCGCATCGGCGTGCGGCCCGCGCTCAAGATCAAGAGCGAGTTCGGCTGGATCATGTCCACCATCGCGCTCGGCATCATCTTCAAGAACGTGGCCGAGAACGTGTGGGGCCACGACGACCTCAAGTTCCCGTCGCCGCTGCCCGAGTCGCCGATCAAGTTCCTGGGCGCCAACGTGCTGCCGATGGAGATCCTGGTCGTCGTCGGCGCCGTGCTGATGATGGCCGCGGTCGAGGTGTTCAACCGCAAGACGATCTGGGGCAAGGCCGTCGTCGCGACCTTCAACGACCGCGAGGCCGCCCGCCTGATGGGCATCAACACCAGCCTCGTGATCACGTTCTCGTACGCGCTGTCGTCGATGAGCGCCGCGCTGGCCGGCGTGCTGATCGCGCCGCTGACGCTCACGGGCGCCACGATGGGCGCGGTGCTGGGCCTGAAGGCCTTCGCGGTCGCCATCATCGGCGGCCTGACCAGCGGCATGGGCATCATCCTGGGCGGGATCATCCTGGGCATCGCCGAGAAGACGACGGGCTACTACCTGTCCACCGGCTACCAGGACGTGCCGGGCCTCGTGCTGCTGCTGATCGTGCTCGCGGTCAAGCCCGCCGGCCTGTTCGGCAAGACGGCCATCAAGAAGGTATGAACATGCGCTCCAAGCTCGCTACGCTCACGGCCCCCGAGGGGCGCTCGGATGTCCTGGAGGCGGCTCGTCGGAGTCCGAATCGATGAAGACGCGCTCGCTCATCCTGTCGCTCGTCGCCGTCGCCCTGCTGTTCGGTTTCCCGCTGGCCATCGACAACTCCTACTACATCCACCTGGTGCAGACGATCGCCATCTACGCGATCCTGCTGTTCGGGCTGGACATCGTCGTCGGCTACACGGGCCAGGTGTCGCTGGGCCACGCCGGCCTGTTCGGCATCGGCGCGTACACCGCCGGCGTGCTGTTCAGCAAGTTCACCGCCCCGCTGCTGCTCACGCTGGTGGGCGGGGTCGCCGTCACGGCGGTCTTCGGCGCGCTGCTGGCGCTGCCGGCGCTGCGGGTCACCGGCCCGTACCTGGCGATGGTGACGCTGGCGTTCGGCACCATCATCCAGATCCTCATCAACGAGATGACCGATCTCACCAACGGGCCGATGGGCATCACGCTGTCCAAGCCCAAGCTGCTCGGACTGCAGCTGGACGCGCGCACCTTCTACTGGGTCGTGTGCGTGCTGCTGATCGCGTCGCTGGTCGTCGTGCACCGCATCCTGCGCTCGCACCTGGGCCGCGCGTTCGAGGCCTTGCGCGGCAGCCCGGTGGCGTCCGACTGCATGGGCGTGTCGGTGTACCGCTACAAGGTCTACGCGTTCGTCGTCAGCGCCGGCCTGGCCGGCATGGCCGGCTCGTTGTACGCGTATTCGGAGCAGTACATCTCGCCCAACACCTACAACTTCGAGCTGACGGTGATGTTCCTGCTGGCCGTCATCATGGGCGGGCGCAAGACGCGCACCGGCTCGCTGCTGGGCGCGGCCATCATCGTCGTGCTGCCCAAGCTGCTGGACGACGTGAGCCTGTTCCGCTACGTCTCGGTGACGCTGGCGGTGCTGGTGACGGCGGGCGCCGGCGTGTTCATCGCGCGCGGCAAGTCCACGCCGGCGCGCTCGGCGATTCCCGTCATCGGCAGCGTCGCGCTCGCGGTGCTGTCGTTCGTGCTGACGTCGATGACCGACTGGCGCCTGTCGATCTTCGGCCTGATCACGCTGCTGGTCGTCTACTACCTGCAGGACGGCATCGTCGGCTTCGTGCGCAACACGCTGGGCCTGCACGGACACGGCCGTACCGACGCCGAGGCGGCCGCGCTGCTGCCGGCGCCGGGCGACGCGGTCACCACGTCGGTGGCCGCCGCGGCGACTCCCGCGGCGCAGGCGCTGGTGGCGGCCGACAAGGTGCTGATGCAGTTCGGTGGCCTGAAGGCGCTCAACGACGTCGACCTGCACGTCAGCCGCGGCACCATCCACGGCCTGATCGGCCCCAACGGTTCGGGCAAGAGCACGATGATGAACGTGCTCACCGGCATCTACGTGCCCACCGAGGGCGCGATCGCGTTCAAGGGGCAGTCCATCGTCGGCAAGACCTCCGCGCGCATCGCGCTGGCCGGCATCGCGCGCACCTTCCAGAACGTGCAGCTGTTCGGCGAGATGACGGCGCTGCAGAACGTGCTGGTCGGCCTGCACCACACCTATCGCAGCAACCTGCTCGACGTGGCGCTGCACCTGCCGCGCTTCACGCGCGAGGAACGCGTGGCCACGGCGCGCGCGTACGCGTTGCTGAAGTTCGTGGGCCTGGAGGCGCCGGCCGGCGAGGAGGCGCGCAACCTGCCCTACGGCAAGCAGCGCCTGCTCGAGATCGCCCGCGCGCTGGCGCTCAATCCGGAGCTGCTGCTGCTCGACGAGCCCGCGGCCGGCCTGACCGCGCCCGACATCAAGGAGCTGGTGGTCATCATCCGCAAGATCCGCGAGCACGGCATCACGCTGATCCTGATCGAGCACCACATGGACGTCGTCATGTCCGTGTGCGACATCGTCACCGTGCTGGACTTCGGCCAGAAGATCGCCGAGGGCACGCCCGCCGTCGTGCAGGCGAATCCCCAGGTCATCAAGGCCTATCTCGGCGGAGAGCTCGAAGCTCCCGCGACGCACTGATCAGGAGTAGGAAAACAATGCTCTCGATCACCAATCTCCACGCCGGCTACGGCAAGGTCGAAGTCCTGCAAGGCATCTCGCTGGAGGTGCCCAAGGGCCAGGTCGTCACGCTGATCGGCTCCAACGGCGCCGGCAAGACGACGACGATGCGCGCCATCTCCGGCATGATCGCGCCGCGCGAAGGCAAGGTGATGCTCGGCGACGTCGACATCACCGGCCGCGAGTCGCACCGCATCGCCCGCCTGGGCCTCGCCCACTCTCCGGAGGGCCGGCGCGTGTTCGCGACGATGAGCGTCAACGACAACCTGCTGCTGGGCGCGTTCCCGCGCTTCACGGGCGCCCGGGCGAAGGGCGACATCGCCGCCGACGTCGAGCGCGCGATGGAGTACTTTCCGCGCCTGAAGGAGCGCCGCCTGCAACTGGCCGGCACGCTGTCAGGCGGCGAGCAGCAGATGCTCGCGATGGCGCGCGCGATGATGATGAACCCCGAGGTGGTGCTGCTGGACGAGCCGTCCATGGGCCTGGCGCCCATCCTCGTCGACGAGGTGTTCCGCATCATCTCGCGGCTGCGCTCGGAGGGCGTGACGATGCTGCTGGTGGAGCAGTTCGCCGCCGCGGCGCTCAACGTGTCCGACTACGGCTACGTGCTGGAGAACGGCCGCATCGCGGTGCACGGCCCGGCCGAGAAGTTGAAGAACGATCCGGCGGTGCAGGCGGCCTACCTGGGCGGCGGGCACTGACCCGGCCCGGCTGCCGCGCGCCAGCCAGGCTGTAAACCCCCGAGTTCGCGCGCGGCGCCCGGTGGCCGAAGGTGCCACACTGGGGCCGTACTTTGGAACCTGCGCCATGGCCAACACCACCACTCCCGGCGTCCTGAGCTTCACCGGCCGGGAACTCTGCACGCCCGCCCGCACGCCCGGCAGCATGGGCCTGAACGACCAGGGCGATCCGCGCCTGTGCACGCGCCTGGGCGACACGCCCGGAATCACGGGCCTGCGCGACGGCGCCGACGCCAGCCTGCCCTGGTGGGATCCGACACGGGCGCCGATGCTGGGGCCGGTTCGGGCGTCGGACGGCACCCCGATGGCGATGCCCGCCGCCGCGCCGGCGCTGACGCCGGCCGATCCGGTGCCCTGGATCAAGATCGCCGAGGAGGAGGCGCGCAAGTTCAAGGGCCAGGACGAGGCCGTCATCCAGAAGACCACCAACTACGCGAAGGAGGTCGGCACCGGCCAGGCCACGCTGGTGGGCAACGACCATCCGTGGTGCGCCGCGTTCGTCAACTGGTGCCTGATGAAGGCCAACGTGCCGGTCGACAACCCGACGTTCTCCGACCACGTCTACGCCAAGGGCCGCGCGCACGGGTTCTTCGAGGTCAAGGGCCCCAAGGTCGACAAGGGCGGCGACAAGGCCAAGCCGATGGTGCGCAACCCGTTGTTCGTCCAGCTCGACGCGCCGGTGTTCGGCGCGATCGCGATGGTCACCAACGCCAGCGGCCACGGCCACCACGTGGGTTTCGTCTACTCGCAGCCGCGCGACGGCGTGGTGGTGCTGCTGGGCGGCAACCAGGGCAACACCATCAACTTCTCGGAAGACAACATCAAGGCCGGCAAGCACGAGAAGAACCACCTCATGTTCTTCTTTCCGGCCGGCGACGGCTGGTCGTCCAAGGCGGCGCCGGCATTGGGCGCCGACTCGGCCGACGCGCTCAACAAGAAGTTCGGCATCACGCCCCCCGACCCGAAGCACAAGGGGACGACGCTATGAGGCTGTCCCTGCGCCAGGCCCTGCGGCTGCCCGCGCTGCTGGCGGCCCTCGCCTTGCCGAGTGCGCCGGCGTCGGCCGGCATGGTCTTCGGCCCGTACCTGATCTGGATGAATTTCGCCGCCGACACCGCGGCCGACCAGGCCCTGCACGACTACACCCACACCGAGCCCAACGCCGACATGTGCTGGACCCAGGAGGCCCTGCTGCTGATCGGCGACTATCCGCCGGCCATCACGCCCGAGCTGGTGCGGCGCGCCGTGATCAAGCGCGAGCCCGCGGCGCAGTCGCGCCTGAAGGCCCTGCTGCGCAAGGGCGACGCGACCCGCCGCGACGGCTACGACGGCGTCATCGTCGTACCGAGGAGCGCCACGCCCATGCTGATGAGCTTCGGTGCGGACGGCAGGGTGCGCTCGCACAAGGCCGTCAACAAGGCGGGCGAGCCCGCATGGGCGGACGCGTTCTGCGACGTGCAGCCGCCCATCCTGCGCAAGCCTTGAGCGCCTGGCGCCTGTTCAGGCTCATGACGCCCGCGCAACCCTAGGCGTCGGCGGCCTCGGTGGCCAGCCGCCGGCGGGCGAAGCGCCACGTGTTGCGCCCTTCGTGCTTGGCCTCGTACAGCGCCAGGTCGGCCGACTTGTACAGCTCGTCCTGCGTGGTTCCGTCGCCGGGGAATATCGCCACCCCGATGCTGGGGCTCGTGCGCATGGTGTGACCTTCGTACAGCACGGGCGCGTCGAACGCCTCGAGGATGCGGCCGCAGGCGATGTCGACCGCGCTGCGAATCGCGGTATCGGCCAGCAGGATCGCGAACTCGTCGCCGCCCAGGCGCGCCACCACGTCGGCCTTGCGGGCGATGGTGCGCAGCCGGCGCGCGGTCTCCACCAGCAACGCGTCGCCGGCGTCGTGGCCCAGGGTGTCGTTGACCTGCTTGAAGTGATCCAGGTCGATCAACAGCAGCGCGAAGCCGCCGTCCTGGCGCTCGCAGGTGGCGATCATCTGGCGGCAGTAGTCACCGAACATGCGGCGGTTGGGCAGGCACGTGAGCGCGTCGCTGTAGGCCAGCTCCTCGAGCTGATGCTGCAATTGCGTGAGCTCGTGGGTGCGCTGCTCGACCAGGTGCTCCAGCTCCTGGCTGCGCTGCTGCACGTAGCGCACCCGGACCGCCGCCACGGCCGCGACCGCCAACAAGGCGCCGAGGATCTTCAGGACGTCGAACCACCAGGCCTGGTACCAGGCGGGCAGTATCTGCACGTCGACCTCGAGCGGATGCTCCGTCCACGTGCCGTCGCGGCTGGCCGCCTTCATGTGCAGCGTGTAGTGCCCCGGCGAGAGGTTGGTGTAGCCGGCCGAGCGGTGGGTGGTGTCCACCTCGCGCCAGGTCTTGTCGTAGCCCTCGAGCCAGTAGGCGTAGCGGTTGCGCTCCGGCGCGGTGAAGTCCAGCAGCGAGAACTCCACGGAGAAGCCGCCCGCCTCCGGCGGCACCGTCAGCCGCTTGCGGCCGCCGGCGTCGGCCAGCGCGGCCGGCTTGCCGCCGATCTCGACGTCGGTGCCGACGATGGGCGCCGAATAGACGCGGCGCGTCAGGCGCTCGGGGCGGATGACGGTGAGGCCGCCGAGGCCGCCGAAGAACACCTCGCCGGTGGGCCCGACCGCGCCGGAGTTGACCCAATAGGTGGAGATGGCCGCGCCGTCGGCGGGATGCAGCACGCGCAGCGCGTAGGTGGCCGGCTCGATCACGGCGATGCCGTCGTCGGTGCTGACCCAGACGCGGCCGCTGGCGTCCATCAGCAGCGTGTCGATGTTCTCGCTCGTGAGGCCCTCGTCCTTGCCGATGTGGTGGAACACCGCGCGGCCGCCGGCGTCGCGCCGCTCGAGGATCTGGATGCCGGCGTTGTTGCCGACCCAGAGCCGGCCCTGGCGATCGGTCAGCAGGCTGTTGATGACCGCCGAGGCGAGGCTGCCGGGATCGTTGGGCACCGGCATGATGCGCTGGGTCGGCTGGCCCTGGCGCACCAGGTTCAGGCCGTTGTTGGTGGCGATCCACATGGCGCCGCCGGGGCCCGGCGCGATGGCGGTGACCTCCGGATCGCTCAGGTCGCTGGTGGGCACGGGCTGCGACAGCGTGCGCGGATGCGCGGCCAGGTCCATCTGCCAGATGCCGTCGCCCTTGCCGCCGATCCACAGCGTGTCGCCCACGAGCACCAGCGCCGTGACGGCCTTGACCGCGCCGCGCTGCGGCATCGGCACGGGCACGATCTGGCTCGAGTTCGGCGCCAGCGAGAACAGGCCGTCGCGGGTGCCGATGTAGCGCGTCCCGTCCGCCGTGTGGACGATGGCCTGGACGTTGTTCATGGAAGACGGCCCGGCGCCGTCGGCACCGCCGCCCGACAGCGCGGTCATCTTCTGCCGTACGGGGTCGATGACCTCGATGCTGCTCTTCTGCCCGAGCGTGACGGCGCCGCTCGAGTCGACGTCCACCGCGAAGACGTAGGGGTCGGTCCAGGTCGACCCGTCCGAGGAGAACAGCGACTGGATCGCGTCCTGCTGCGGGCGCGTGCGGCTCAGCCCGGTCGTGGAGGCGACCCACATCTCGCCGCCGCGGTCGCGGTGCAGGCCCCAGATCCAGTTCGCCTGCAGGTTGCTCGGCACGCTGCGGTCGCGCATCACGCGGCGCGCGACCAGCGAGGAGACGTCGGCGATCACCAGGCCGCGCGTCTGCGTGCCGATCCAGATGTCGCCGTTGCCGTTCTCGGCGAACGACGTGACGCTGTCGGTCAGCAACGCGGCGTCGGAAGCGCCGGCGGGCTGCAGGCGCGCCACCTTGTCGGTGCGCGGATCGTGGATGAACACGCCGCGCTGGCTGGTGCCGATCCAGATCTGGCCGCGCTGGTCCTCGTAGAGGGCGTCCACGGTGGACGGGCTTCCCTCGGCGATGCCCGGCAACTCGATGCGCCGGCCGGGGCGCCCGTCGGGGAAGCGCAGCACCAGGCCCGACGCCGATCCCACCCAGACGGCGCCGTTGCGATCCTGCAGCACGGCGGTGACGCTGGCCTCTGGCAGCGCGTCGGCCGACTTGCCGGCGTGCGCCCAGGCGTCCTCGACCGCGCCGGAAGCGCGCACGTGCATGAGCCCCGTCGTGCTGGCGGCCCACATGCCGCCCTCGGCGTCGGCCGCCAGCCTGACCACCGTGGAACCGCCGAAGCGCGTGAAACGGTTCTCGGCCGCGTCGAAGCGCGCGAGGCCGCCGCCGTCCATGCCCACCCACACGCGGCCCTTGCTGTCGTGCGCGATCGTGCGCACGTAGCTCACCGGCAGGCCGTGCGGGTCGTCCGGCCGGGCCGGGTAGACGCGGAAGCGGTAGCCGTCCCAGCGGGCCAGGCCGTCCTGGGTGCTGGCCCACAGGTAGCCCTGGGCGTCCTCGGTGACGCCGGTGGCGATGGCGTGGGGCAGGCCGTCGTGCTGGCCCAGGTGCTCGAAGACCGTGTTGGCCATGCTCACCCAGCCGATGCTGGCGGCCGCGGCCGTGGCGGCGGCGGGCGCGGACGCCGGGCCGGCGCCGGGCAACGCCGCGGAGGCGACCGGGAGAGCAGACGCGACGAGTGCGGACAGCGCGAGCGCGCAAGCCAACGCGAGGCGACAGCCGGTGCGCCGGCGTCGCATGGACGCCTGCCCCGGATCGACCTGTTCGCTGTCCCTCCGCCTCACTCTTTCGCGCTCCTCGCGTGCTGTCCGACGGCCTGGCGCCCTGAAACGCCGGGCGGACGGTTGGCGGCGCGTCCCGCCACGCGGACTCGCCGAGCGCGATGAAGCGCATCCTCCCATTGTCGGCGTGCCTGCCGGCAACTGAAGGGGTTTGAACGCGACCGGGGAAAACGCCCAGCGGTCGAGCAGGGGGATCCGTCCGAAGCCAAGCGTGCAGCATAAGGCCCGCAGGCAGCGGTTTCCGAGGCCCGGCACGGCCCAGGGACTTGGCTTCGAGGCATGCGTCACGCGACCGCTAAAATCGTCGGATGACCCGACCCGTCCGTTCGCAATACGAAGATTTCATGCGCCTGGTGCGCGACCAGGGCCGGTTCAAGGCCGACCGCACCGGCACCGGCACCACCAGCGTGTTCGGCCACCAGATGCGCTTCGACCTGTCCGAGGGCTTCCCGCTCGTGACGACGAAGAAGGTGCACCTGAAGTCCATCATCCTCGAGCTGCTGTGGTTCCTGCGCGGCGACTCGAACGTGGCCTGGCTGCAGGAACGCGGCTGCACGATCTGGGACGAATGGGCGCGCGCGGACGGCGACCTGGGCCCCGTCTACGGCGTGCAGTGGCGCTCGTGGCCGACGCCGGACGGCGGCCACATCGACCAGATCGCCGAGGTCGTCAGGCAGCTCAAGACCAACCCCGACTCCCGCCGCATCATCGTGAGCGCGTGGAACGTGGCCGACCTCGGCAAGATGGCGCTGATGCCCTGCCACGCCTTCTTCCAGTTCTACGTGGCCCCGCCCGAGGTGCCCGGCGGCCGCGGCAAGCTCTCGTGCCAGCTCTACCAGCGCAGCGCGGACATCTTCCTGGGCGTGCCCTTCAACATCGCCAGCTACGCGCTGCTCACGCACATGTTCGCGCAGCAGTGCGACCTCGACGTGGGCGACTTCATCTGGACCGGCGGCGATTGCCACCTGTACGCCAACCACAAGGAGCAGGTCGACACCCAGCTCGAGCGCGCGCCGTTCCCGTACCCGACGCTGCGCATCAAGCGCAAGCCGGACACCATCCTCGGCTACGAGTACGACGACTTCGAAGTCCTCGACTACCAGCACCACCCCGCGATCAAGGCGCCGGTGGCCGTATGAAGGTCGCCCTGATCGCGGCCGTGGCGCGCAACGGCGTCATCGGCCACGACAACGAGCTGCTGTGGAAGCTGCCGGAGGACATGGCGTTCTTCAAGCGCACGACCTTCGGCAACCCCGTGATCATGGGCCGCAAGACCTGGGAGTCGATTCCGCCGCGCTTCCGGCCGCTGCCCGGCCGCACCAACATCGTCGTCACGCGCCAGGCCGACTGGCGTGCCGACGGCGCGCAGGTGGCGCACGGCTTCGAGGAGGCGCTGGAGCTGGCGCTGGAATCGGTCGCGCCCAACCCGCACGGGCTGCGCGCCTTCGTGATCGGCGGCGCCGAGCTCTACGCCCTCGCGCTGCCGCACGCCGACGAACTGGTGCTCACCGAGATCGACCGCGACTACGAGGGCGACGCGCGCTTTCCCGAGTGGCCGCGCAACCACTTCGTGGAGACCGCCCGCGAGAAGCACCACGCGGGGGCGCCGAACGACTTCGATTTCTCGTTCGTCGACTACCGCCGCACGCACGCGGCGCGCTGAGGCAATCGAGGAGGCTGGCGACGCATCCGTTCGCCATTGGCCGGGCGTTTCATTCGCGCCGATATGCGACTGGAGGGGTCTGGCTCCGACTTCATCCGCGCCATGCTGCGGCCAGCAGGGAAACGCTCATCGCGGATGAAGACGGTGCCTCGTATCTTCCCGATGCCTCGACTGAAGTAGATTCTCAATCTTCCGGCGAGGCCGGGTAGGGATGACACCGAAAAGTGCCTTGGGCCAAGAGCCTGTAGGTCAGATGGGTGCCCCTGCCCGTTTCTTCGTTCATCAATCCGTACGGTAACTTGGGCCCGCACCGCGCGTGAGCCCGCATACGAGGAAGGTCGAGAACGATGAGTCGTTTCTGGGTAGG
>FTJN01000294.1_pt2 | contig 15893 bp, 13 predicted proteins | sample 1658361 | NCBI WGS metagenome assembly FTJN01 (sample SAMEA3914819, study PRJEB12502) | metagenome | biome: forest; material: soil | place: Canada | collected 2010-06-26 | depth 0.3 m | reverse complement strand
ATTTTCCGCAACTGGCCGCGAATCCGGAAGAGGCGCATCTTGATCTTGGAGATGCCCCAGCCGGTGCGGGTGGAAATTTCCTCAAGGGAGTGGCCCTCCAGGTCGACCTGCAGGATGAGGTGCCGGTCCTCGGGAGGGAGGGTGGAAAGGAGTTTGTCGACGAGGTCGCGCGCGGCGATGACATCGGTCGCATCCGCCGTCTTCCCGCCCAGCCACGCATCGTCGAAGGCCTTCGATTCCTCCGGAGTCAGATCGGTCCAGCGAACCTCCGGGCGGATCTTCTGCGCCCGCAGGCGATCCAGGCACGTTGTCAGCGCGAGCCGCGAGACCCAGTGGGTCAGCGGCGCGTCACCCTTGTACTGGTGCAGCCGGGAAAAGAGCTTCATCAGGATTTCCTGGACAACATCGTCCTCGTGATCCCGCCGGGGCAGATTGGTCCGGACGATCCGCGAGATGACCGGGTAGAGGTGCCGGATAAGCTCCTCTGCCGCGCTTTCATCGCCCTGCTGCCACCGCTGCAGGCACGAATTAACATCGATAATCGGCTCCATTCCAACATTACTCTACCTGCCGGAGAAACGGTGCGATAGGGGATTTGCGTATTCACGAGCGAGAAAATAAGGGCCGCTGGCTCCTGCCCTTGCTTCAGGCGTCACGAAGGGCGGATACATGCTTCAATGACTAGACGTTTATCCGGCGTGAAGGGTCACACGAATTTTACAGGGCCATGCAGCTTTGAGCATTTGTGTCGCTTATTGGACATAAACAGGCATTGACCCCGCGCGGCGGAAACAACAGGCTGGGGGATGCCTTCCCCCTCCCGTTACGAGAAAATGAAATACCAGCGCTGCGGCAAAAGTGGCGTCCTCCTCCCCCGCATTTCCCTTGGCCTCTGGCACAATTTCGGCGATGTCGATACCGTGGCCACCCAGCGCGGGCTCATCGCCCACGCCTTCGATCTGGGCATCACCCATTTCGATTTGGCCAACAACTACGGCCCGCCCGCCGGCTCGGCGGAGATCAATTTTGGGCGCATCCTCCGGGAGGACCTCGCCGCCTATCGCGACGAGATGATCATTTCCTCCAAGGCCGGTTACTACATGTATCCCGGGCCTTACGGCGAGTGGGGCTCCCGCAAGTATCTCATCGCCAGCCTGGACCAGAGCCTGAAGCGCATGGGTCTCGAATACGTCGATATCTTCTACCATCACCGCCCCGATCCCAACACGCCGCTGGAGGAGACCATGGGCGCTCTCGATCACGCCGTCCGCCAGGGGAAGGCGCTATATGTCGGCATTTCCAACTACCGCCCGGAGGATACCCGCCGCGCCGCTGCGATCCTGAAGGGCCTCGGCACGCCGTGCCTGATCCATCAACCGAAATACAACATGCTGGATCGTTGGATCGAAAACGGCCTCACCACCGTGCTGGAGGAAGAAGGCATCGGTTGCATCCCGTTCTCGCCGCTGGCGCAGGGGCAGTTGACCGACCGCTACCTGAAGGAAATCCCCTCCGATTCCCGCGCGGGCCGGGGCGGCTTCCTCAAGACACCCGAGGTGGAGAAAAATCTGCCGAAAATCCGGGCGCTCAACGCCATCGCCGCGAATCGCAGCCAGCCGCTTGCCGAAATGGCGCTCGCCTGGATCCTGCGCCTGCCGCAGGTGACTTCCGCGCTGATCGGCGCGAGCTCCATCACGCAACTCGATACCAACGTGAAGGTGCTGGAGCGGCTCGAGTTTTCGGCGGAGGAACTGGCGGCGATTGAGGCAATCCTACGGGGGTAAAACTTCTTTCGCCCCTGCATGGTCAATTCGCGGTAAAGCTCACCCGCGCCAATGGCGCGGGTGCATAGGAGGCATTGCCCGTCTGGTGGGCGCCGACGGCAACCTTTCCGGCACCGGTGACTGTCAGCCGGTTGCCGGAGATCTTGGCCGGACCGGAAACGGAATAAGTCACCACCAAACCAGATGAGGCCGTAGCCCGGAGCGTGAAGACGGCCCCGATTTTTTGATTCGCAATGGCCCGAAAGGTCAGTGTCTGACTGGTCTTGGCCACCGCGAAGCTGGTCGTGATTTCCTTTGCCGCCGTGTAGTTCGCATTGCCCGCTTGATTTGCCGCCATGGTGACGACTCCAGCCCCGGTGATGGTGAGAGTTTTTCCGGAAATCGTGGCGGGGCCCGACTTGACCGTCACCTTCACCGCCAACCCCGAGGTAGCTTTCGGGAACGTGATACCAAATGGCGCAACGCCGTAAGTCTTTTCCGGTATGATGGAAAAGGGTGCGATACTCTGGGAACCCTTTTTCACGACCACCGTTTGCAAAACTGGCCAAGCGGCCGCAAAATCCGCATTCCCCCCCTGGTTGGCGGCAATTTGGACAGTTCCCGCTGTGGTAAAAGTTACCCTGTTCCCGTAAATGCTCGCTCCAGTGCCCGAATAAACGCTATAGGAGACGGGCAATCCCGAAGTTGCCGTGGCCGACAACGTCACGCTTTGCCCGACCTTCACGGAAGCCACGGCGGGAAAAATGATGCCTTGCGCGGTGAGTTCAAAGGGCTTGTAACCCAGAACATCCATCACCCGGATATCGAGGTCGGAAAACTCGTTTACGACTCCGAAGTAGGCGTAATTGTTGCAGGCGTCGTTGGAGCCCGGGGCCCAGTCGCCTGGATCAGACCCATTGCCATTGGGAAAATTAAAAGTCTTCAACTGGTTGTACCCGCCATCAATGGAAAAGTAGGCACCGGAGGCCGGATAAAAGCTCCGCAAGCCCGAGTTGGTGAAACGAAACAGATCAAAAACAGTGTAGCCGGGATTCGAATACCCGAGATTGGCTCCCATCGTTCTCCCCATGATCTCGGAGAGTTCGTGCTGGGCAATACCCACAAAATCTCCGCGCCCACTCATCGCCCGGTACGTGGTGTCCAGGTTGAAGGACTGGCCTGCACCAAAGGAAAAGGTCCCATCGCTATAGGTGCTCGGACTGAGAAGCCCCAACGCCTTTGCCTGGGCCCGGGTAAGGTAAAAGACTCCGCCAGAGGACGGATCGGAATAGGGCAGGTAAGACAAGGCTGAGCGGTCATCCGCAGTGGTTGACTTGGAGGACAGGGCATTCCGGATTTGGCCGTAGGTAAAGGGACCCGATACCCCATAGGTGCTGTGGCCATAGATACTGGTGCCCGACACGGCGTAGACCGTAACATTGATGGTCACATCGTCGGTAAACACGTCCTCCAATTCGGCGGCGGCAAAATCGACCGCGTTCATGTAGGCTGTGGCGTTAGGCAGGCTTGTTACCGAGTAGTCGTAGGTCAGGTTGAAGGTCAGAGCCGGCACCGAATTGATCGGGGAGAAGAGGAAAAAGAGGACCAACCCCAAAGAACGAAGAAACATGGGGAAGCCAAGTCGTCGGAACATCCCTTTTAATTTGCCGGAAAAAATCATTACGCGGTTGTAATAACCTAAGGGGTGGTAAATGTAAAAGAAGATCACTCAAATCTAAAATTCCTCCTCCCATGAAAAATTTATCCGAAGCCTCCCTCCTCACCCGCATCCGGGCGTGGACGCTTTTCTTCATCGCTGCCCTTTTCATCAGCGGTCTCACCGCCATCCCGCTTGGACCGGAACTCGATCTCTTGGTGCAACTCTTCGCGCAGGACAAGCCGCCGACGATCCTGGGCGCATGGCTTCTCCAGGTCCAGGCGGCCATCCACGATGTCGACACCCGCTGGCCCTTCCTCGGTCTCGGCATGGACTGGCTCGCCTTTGGCCATGTCGTGATCGGGCTGGGCTTTATCGGACTCCTCCGGGATCCGGTGCGCAACGAATGGCTGATTACCTGGGGCATGCTGGCCTGCCTGTTGGTCCTGCCGTGGGCTTGGGGCTTCGGCGCGTTGCGGGGCATCCCGTGGGGCTGGCGCCTGATCGACTGCTCCTTCGGGGTCGGGGGTATGATCCCGATGCTGATTCTTCGCGCCTACGTGCAGGAATTGAAACTTCGCCGCGAGGTGGGCGTGAGTCTTTAACGCCTTCATCCCACCGGGCGTCCCTAAAACTGGAATTCATCCCTCGACAAGGCGGGACCACCTGCTTTTAGATAGGGGGTCTGTTTTTCCCTCATGAAATCCGTTATCGTCATTCCCGCGCGCTACGGCGCAACCCGTTTCCCCGGCAAATGCCTCGCCCGCATCGAGGGCCGCCCCATGATCCAGTGGGTCTGGGAAGCCGCCTGCAAAAGCAAGCTCACCGAGCAGGTCATCATCGCCACGGATGACGAGAAGATCGCCGATACGGCTGCCAAATTTGGCGCGGATGTGATGATGACCAAGAAATCCCACCGCTCGGGCACCGACCGCGTGGCCGAGGTGGCCGACAAAATTTCCGCCCACCTCTACGTCAACGTCCAGGGCGACGAACCGCTCCTTTCCCCCACGGCGGTGGACGAGTTGATCCGCTCCATGATGGAGAGCCCACGCGTGCCCATCGGCACTCTGGCAAACCGGATCGAAACCGAGGCCGAATGGCGCAGCCCCGAGGTGGTCAAGGTCGCCTTCAACCGCCACAACGAGGCGCTCTATTTTTCCCGGTCGCCCCTCCCTTTCCAGCGCACCTTCGACCCGAAGGCCAAACTTTACCGCCACGTGGGTATCTACGCCTATCGTGCCCGCGCCCTCACCACCTTCGTCTCGCTCAAGCCCAGCCCGCTGGAAGTCGCGGAAAACCTGGAGCAGCTCCGCGCGCTGGAGCACGGCCTGATCATTCAGGTGATCGAGACGAAATATCGTTGCCTCGGCGTCGATACCCCCGCAGATTTGGCCCGCGTCGAAGCGGCCCTGAAGATACCGGCCAAGGCTCCGGCGAAACGTAAGCTTAAGAGGAAAAAGAAATGAAATATATTTTTGTGACCGGCGGGGTGGTGAGCTCCCTCGGAAAAGGCCTGACCGCCGCTGCTTTGGGCACCCTGCTGGAACACCGTGGCCTGAAGGTCGTGCTCCAGAAGTTCGACCCCTATCTCAATGTCGACCCGGGTACGATGAGCCCCTACCAGCATGGCGAAGTTTACGTTCTGGAGGATGGCGCGGAAACCGATCTCGATCTCGGCCACTACGAGCGTTTCACCTCCGGCAAGCTGACCCGCAAGAACAACCTGACCACCGGCCAGATCTACGAAGCCGTCCTGGCCAAGGAACGTCGCGGCGATTACCTCGGCAAGACCGTCCAGGTCATCCCCCACGTCACGGACGAAATCAAGCAGCGCATCCGCCAGGTCGGCCAGTTCCAGGATTGCGACGTGGTCATCACCGAAATCGGCGGCACCACGGGCGATATCGAAGGCCTGCCGTTCCTTGAGGCCATCCGGCAGTTCGCGCTGGAAGTCGGTATGGACAACACCCTTTTCATCCACGTCACCCTCGTCCCCTACATCAAGGCGGCGGGCGAACTGAAGTCGAAGCCGACCCAGCAGAGCGTGGCCAAGCTCCGCGAAATCGGTATCCAGCCCCATGTGCTGATCTGTCGCACGGAACACGACATCGACCGGGAGCTCCGCTCGAAGCTTTCCATGTTCTGCAACGTCAGCCCCGAGGCGGTCATCGAGGAAAAGGACGTCGCCCACACCATTTACGAAGTGCCTCTCATGCTCCAGCGGGAGAAGTTGGACGAGCTCGCGCTCAAGCACCTGAAGCTCGATCTCCCCCCCGCCGACATGACCGCCTGGCGCGGCTTTGTCGACCGCATCATCACGCCGAAGCACCGGGTGAAAATCGGCGTCGTCGGCAAGTACATGGAGAACCAGGATGCCTACAAGAGCATCTACGAATCGCTCACCCATGCGGGTGCCTCGGCCGATGCGGGCATCGACCTGATCGCGGTGGACGCGGAGGAAATCGAGGAGAACGGTCCCTCGAAATATCTTAGCGGCCTCGACGGCATTCTCGTCCCGGGCGGCTTCGGTGTCCGTGGCGTCGAAGGCAAGATCCTTGCGGCGCGGTATGCCCGCATCCAGAAAATTCCCTACCTCGGCTTGTGTCTCGGCCTCCAGATCGCCGTGGTCGATTTCGCCCGCGATGTGCTCGGACTCTCCAAGGCCCACAGCACCGAGTTCAACAGCGAGACGCCGGATCCGGTCATCTCCATGCTCGACGAGCAGAAGCAGGTCGTGAAGATGGGCGGCACCATGCGCCTCGGCGCGTCGGTCTGTCATCTCATCGCTGGGACGAAAATCCAGCAAGCCTACGGCTCCGACCGCGCCACTGAGCGCCATCGCCACCGCTACGAGTTCAATAACATTTACCGCGACAAAATGGTCGAGGCAGGCCTGATCATCTCCGGCGTGACACCGGACGGCAAACTGGTCGAGCTGATCGAGCTGGCGGACCACCCTTGGTTCGCGGCCTGCCAGTTCCACCCTGAATTTCAATCGAAGCCGAACAAGCCGCATCCGCTCTTCAGCGGATTCGTCAAGGCGGCAGTGGCCTACCGGGAAAGCTAGCCATGATGGGTGCGACCGATCTCTTGGGAAAGATGGGGCGCTTCGCCGCGGATCAGATGCCGTGGGAAGAGCGCCAGCCCAAGCCGATCCCCATCGCACCGGCCGATAGCTGGGTGAACGTCTACATGGAGTTGCTCATCGCGGGGGTGGGCATCCTGGCAGCCGTGGTCATCTTCAGCTACTACTGTTACGGTTTCTACCTGCAGCGGGTGCATGAGAGACACAACCGGATCAAGCGGAAGTATTGGACGGTGGACAAGATCAACGCCTGCTTAATCCCACTCGGGATCGCGGTCGGTTTCACGGCCCATTATTTCATGTCCCGGTAAGCGAGCACTGCCATCCCATGGAACGGACGATGACGGGTTTAGAAGCCCCAAAGGGGCGACCTATTTCAGCCCGGGGCAACGCCCCGGGAAAGGATTCAACCTCGGAAGCGAGCCCTGAAAGGGCGATTTTAAATGCTCCAAAAAAGGCGTTTAGTTCGTCCTTTTAGGGCTTGGCCGCAGGGTGCTTTTTCCTGGGGCGGTGCCCCAAGCTGGAATAGCTCGCCCCTTTGGGGCTGACGGATCAAGGCGATATTGAACCCACTCCTCCACGGGACAGGACCTGGTAAACGAGGCCCTCCAGAATGGCAGCAAAATGGAACATTTTCCAATTGGATAGACGCCGTTGCTAAATTTTAAAGCCGAAGGCTTAGCAGCACCGTAGCCAGTGGTTGAGCGAAGCGACACCACCGGATCGGTAGAAAAAGACAATCGAATCCTGAAAGGATTCCAGCGGCTGGCACCCCTTGCGGGGTGCAAATCTTGAGGAATTTATTCCGGTGGTGTCGCCGCTGCTGCGGACTCAACCACCGGCTACGGTGCTTTCAAGCCTCCGGCTTGAGATCCGAACGCCTTTACCCCACAAAAAAGCTGCGCGCAGGGACCGTTCCCCGCGCGCAGCCGTTCTGCCAATTTTAATGCGTCCAGGCGCGGACGTAATCGACCTGGAAGTCGCTCGCGGATCCATCATCGGGGATGCCGTAGTTGGCCATCACCTCGGTATCGAACCAGAGGGTCTGCATGTTCAGGACCTGCGTCTGGCCGTTGCCTGTAGGTGTCAAGGGAGGCACCACCTGGGGAATCGTCTTGACCAGCGTGCCATCGAAGTAGAAGCGGAGTTGGTCCGCCTGCCAATCCACCGCATAGACGTGGAACGCATCGGCCAGATGAATCGGCGGAACGGTCGTGTACGGCTGGGGGTTCGTGTAGGCGGTGCCGGCGACGGGCCAGTACCAGGTGTTGATCTTCATCTTCGTCGCCTCGGCGGTGTAGTAGTTCGGGTCGCCGATCTGCTCCGCGATGTCGATTTCCTGCGTCTTGATCGTGCCGGAGACTTCCTGCTTCATCCAGAAGGAGCTGAAGTGGGCATCCTGCGCCACCTTCATCCGCGCCTCGTAGTAACCGAAGGTCGGCATGGTGAGCGAGTTGATGACCGCTGCCGCGATGTAGTTACCCTTGTTCGCGGTGAACTTCAGTCCGCTCGGCAGGGTGGTGGGCACGAGGGAGACTTCATCGAAGTAGGCAATGCTGCCCGTTCCGCCATCGTTCTGCCCGTAGATGGTGACCGAGGTCTGTCCCGCTGCCGTGGTGAATTTGATCGACTTGTTGTAGCTCCAAAGCGAGCTGACCGAATTCAGGCTGGCCACCGGGCTGACCACGCCAACCGTGACCTTCGGCGTGATGCCAGTGGAACTCACTTTAAAGGTGGACGTGAGCATGTATTCCGTATTCGGCAAAACCGTGATGGTCTGCTGGAGGCTTGAACCGGGAACCGTCAGCTTGCTGCCATAGTAGTAGTTGGAAGACTCGCCCGTACTGAGAGTGGTCATCGCTGCACCACCGCCGGGATTGCTCCAACCGGCAATCGTGTTGGTTTCGAAGTTGCCGTTCACCAGCATGTTCTTGTTTTGGGTGTAGAGGTGAAGGTAACCGCCGGAGACGGCGATATTGGCGGGGTCGAATTGGGAAGGTTCGCGTCCGGCCCAGTAGCTGTAGGGCTTCCACTTGGTGGTATCGAGCGTGGTGCCGTTGAATTCATCCGAGAGGGCGGCCTTGGCGATCCAGTTGCCGCTGTTGGAGGGATCCGACAAGGGCTTGAAGCCGATGGAGAAGTCGTCGCCATAGACGGTGCCCGAGGTGCTGCCATTGCCGATCCAGACCGTGGCGGCCGTGTTCGTGGCGCCGGTGGTGAAGTTCACCGAATACTGCTGGTAGGTGGTTCCGGTGACGGTGGCCATGACCTGCGCCCCGCCGTAGTTATTGACGCCGATCCAGGCCGTGCAGGGCGAGCCGAGCTTGCCCCAAGCCACCAGGGTATAGGTGGTGTTCGGCGTCAGACCGGTGACGGTCTGTAGACAGGTGCCGTGATTGGTGATGTTGACCGCGCCGGCGCCGGTGTGGGGGTTGGTATTGCTCCACGTCACCGACCCGACACTGTAAATCCAGGACGAAAGGCTTCCCGATTCAAATCCGGCGTTGGCGACAGTCTGCGCGTGAGCGGTTACCGCCATTCCTGCGAAGAGGAAGAGGGCGACAACCGATCGGTTCCACTTCTGGAGCAAGTCCAGAAGTCCATGGGGTACGGCATGCCTGGTTGGGTAGTTCATGTGATGGCCACCATCGGCTTAAATGGTAAATTGAGCAAACGCGCTCCAGTTCTACTTGTTGAATTAGAATTCTACTAATAGAATGAATGGCCACAGCCCGCCGATTGAATCATTTCATTAGAGGTGTTTACCGAGCTCTACAAAATCGCCCATGGATATTCTACATGATGAATGACCGTCGAGACGGACCAGATGCAGAGGTAGCCGTCGACCTCCGGGCGACGGTCCCCAAGGGGACGACCGAACCTTGTCGGCTCCGAGGTAGCCGCCGCTGTCCCTAGCGGCGGAGCCTGTCGCTTCGATTAACCATAGGCACCGCCGTTAGGGACAACGGCGGCTACCCCGGAGTGGTCATCCTCATCCCAAAACGCGCTTCAATGAATCGCGCGGCGCTTCTGCACCCCGCCGATGACGTCCGCCAGGGGATGCACCATAATGAACGCGGAAGGGTCCAGTTCATGCACAATGGTCTTCACTTTGCCAATTTCCAACCTCGTGACCACGCAGAGCAGAATTTCCCGGTCGGCCCCGGTGAGACCACCGCGACCTTTGTAAACGGTAAGCCCCCGTTGGAGCCCTTCCGTAATGGCTGCGCGGATAGCTTCGCTCTTATCCGACATGATGGTGAGCGCGGTGAACTCCTCCAAACCGTGCAGAATGAAATCGAGGGTCTTCGAGGCGGAAAAGTAGGTCAGAATCGAGTAGAGGGCCGACTCGATGCCGAGGAAGTAGGCCGCCGTCAGGAAGATGCAGATGTTCATCCCCAGAATGACATCGCTGACCCGGAAGGAATGACTGTTCTTGCTGATCAGAAGGGCGGCGATTTCCGTACCATCGAGCACTCCGCCGGAGCGGATGGCCAGCCCGATACCGGCACCGAGGAAGAATCCACCGAACACGGCGGTCAGGAGCTTGTCGGACGTGACATCGGGAAACGTGACCAACGCCAGGCAGAGGGACAGACCAAAAATTCCGATGGCGCTGCGGATGGCAAACCCCCGGCCAACCAGCCGGTAGCCCAAGACGACAAACGGAATGTTGATCACGGCGATCAAGATGGAAAGAGGCCAGCCCAGCACAGCGGCCAAAAGCATCGAAATGCCGGTGACGCCGCCATCGATGAAGTGACTGGAAAGCAAAAAGCCTTCAATCCCCATCCCGGCGGAGAAAATGGCTAGCAGGAGAAGGGCAAAAGATTTGAGTTCGTCAGTCCAGGATTTCATCGAAAGGCATCTCAACATTCGAGGGAGGATGGTGCAAAACTAAAACGCATTATTTGTCGGGCGGATCGAATTTCAAAAAAAGTGATACTCGATGTTGCATTCCATTTGGCATTACGCGTATAGTGTCCGGCTCGTCTCCTAGTACACCCCATGGAGTAGCGGTTAGCTCACCTCCCTTTCACGGAGGTAGCACGGGTTCGAATCCCGTTGGGGTGACCATTTTGCTTTCAAGGCCTCAGCCCAGGGCTTGCAAACGCGCTTCCGCTTCCTGCACCAACCGGGCAAGACGGACCATTTCCGCCCTCCGGGCATCGAACTGCCCCTTCGCCTCCCCGGTGATGAGGCGAGCGGTCTGAAAGCTTTCGTTCACGATCATCTGCCCCTCTCGGCGCTCCCGGTCCAGGCGGTTCCTCAAGGCCAGGAGCGCCGAGGCGGGGATCGATTCCTGGTGATCGAAAACGAAGCTGTCTTGTTTTTCCCGGGCCCATTTCGACAGTAGCAACCACAGATCGGACGGAATACCGGGTGGGCGGGCCTGCGAAAGGACATCCCAGGCGTTGCGGACACCTGCCGCCTGCAGCTTCACGTCGAGGCCAAGTGCGAAGGAATCGAAGAAGTACCGGGGACACGGATGCTTTTCCAAATGAGCGCGCAATTGCCGGGGACGGCGCTGCCTCTCCAATTCCTGGATGGCGTCCCGTTGCTTGACCGGGATTTCCAGCAGTTCCCGGTAAGCCACTGCGGCCTTGCGCTTGGCCGCGTCCAGCTTTTCCCGATGCTGCGCGAGCCATTCGCGGAACTCCGCCTCGCCCTCCGCGAGGTCGGCGCGGGCCTGACCGAGTTCCTGCCGGGTCGTTCGCCGCAACTCCTGGTAAGCGCGGGTTTCGGTCCCGGTGCCGAGCAAGGCCACCGCTCCGATCGCAAAAAAGGCCCCGGCGATATAGAGCTGCAGAAAAAGGAGGAGCGCCGCCGTCGCGGCCAGGATACAGCCCGCGAGGAAGAGCCGGTTGATCCGGGGAACCGCCGGTGGGGGCACCGTCACTGCGGCAAGGTAACCCGCACTGGTGAAAACCGGAACCTGGGATCCCTCGATTTCCCCCATCACCCGGACCAGTTCCTCCATGGAGATCTCTCCCTTGTGGGCGAACCCGGCCGGGGTGAAGGCGGAGTAGCCGGCCTCATCCAGCGCGCAAAACGGGCATTCCCGACCACTGAGGTGGTGATGCAGCGGACTCTTTGCGCAGGTGGCCAGCGACGTCTCCAGCGTGCGCAGCGCCGTGAACCATTCGCCCGCCAGGGGACGTTGCTCCCGCCAGCCAGCCGGAAAGGGCGAGGAACATTGTCCGCACCGGATGGTGCCGCTGGCAACGCGCGGCACCCGGTTTTTCTGCCCGCAGGAGGGGCAGGGCACGATGGCCGAACCCCATTCCGAGCCCGCCAGGAAGGCCCGCTCGAAGAGCTGGAAAATCTCCGCGCCCACGTCCTTTTCCAGCAGCGTCAACGGCGGAGGCCGGATGCCCCGGGAGGAGACGGCATCGGCGTAGGTGAAGAGCCGCTGACGGATGGCGTCGTCCAGATCGCCCTGATGTGGGGAGGCGAAGGGATGCCGGCCGATGAAGATCAACTGAAAGAGCAACACGGCCAGTCCAAAGTTGTCGTGATTCGGCGTACGCGGATGAAGCTTGAAATCGAGGCCATGGAGCTCCGGCGGCGTCCAGATGCCGACCCCAACCGGGCAGAGATGACGGATGCCCTGATAGGTGATCTGGTAGGAATCGCAATCGATCAGCGAGACCAGGCCGGTTTTGGGATCGACCAGGAAATTACCTTCGTTGACATCGCCCAGGACGGCCCCGGCGGCGTGCAATTGATAAAAGGCGGCCGCCGCGTTGCGCGCGATGACGACGAGCTTCTTCCAGGTCAGGTCCGGGTAAAGGTTCTTTCGCTCCTTCGGGCTGTAGATCGTGTGGATCGGCACTCCCTCCACCTGCCGCATCACAAATCCGACCGGTCGCCCCCCGGCTAGGATCACCTCCATCGGCCACGTCGCGATCTGGTGAAATTTCTCCCCGGCATTCCGGCCGATCTGGATTAACGCCTCCACCTTCGCGGCCTTGGCCGCCGTGGGCTCGCGATAAATTTTGATCAACCGGCCAGCCTCGCGCGGATGCTCATGGATCGTCCCTTCCCCGCCTTGGAATTTCGGCGGGGCCAAGACCAGTTCGCGCTGCCTGGAATCGGAAACCTTCACGTCACGCTTCCTTCACGGCCAGGAGCAGGGTCTTGTCGTCATCGGTCCGCTCATTCACCCGGTCCGAGACCAGAAAAGCCCGGAGATGCTCCTCCGCCAGCCCCGGTGCGCTGGTCTTGAGACCGGTAAACATAGGCCCAAAGAACGCCGGCGAAGGCTCGCGGGCGGCCATCTTGAGCGCAAGCCGCTCCAAGCCGTCGGTCAGACCCGCCACGGCATCGACGCTCTCCACCGTCGCCGTCTGGTAGCCCGAAGCAAAACTGGCGGAGGTGAGGAAAACGGTCTCCCCCGCGAACTCACCCTGGTAGGGCCAGGTCGGGCACTGGAAGGTCTCCCCGGTACGACAGATCCAAGCACCATCCCCGATCTGGAAGAAAAGCGCCCGTTGCGGAAATAAAATTGCACCGAGCAGGGTACAGGCGTAATCGGCAGGTTTCCCCTCCAGGCTGTCGACGTGCGCAAAGAGGCGAGCCCGCACGGTATCGGCCAGATCGCGGAGCATTTTTTCGTCGCGATCAACGCCGGTCGATAGAAGCGCCTCAGCCTGGGCTAGCCATTCCCGCACGACAAACGCGGAGCCCTCCTCGGCCTTCGCCGCGCTCCCCGCCCCGTCGGAAATCGCCATGAGCAGTATCGGCTCTCCATCCAGGACCATGGAAGTGATGCCGCTGGCATCCTGGCACGGGACGTCGCGCAGCACGTGCGAAGTGCCTGCCACGGAAGCCAGAGCAGTCGTCCACATGCGGCCAGGCGCTAGGTGCTGATCACCCACGCGGGCGCGGGCAGGGCGATCTTGTCGTTCGGGGAGGAACGGGAGACGCTCTTTTGCGATTGGGACAGCCAGAGGAAGAGATCGCGAAAACGGGTGCCGTTCAGTTTTTGCGGACCGTTCAGCGCGGGCAAGTCGCGGAGCTTCTCGAAGTTGGCGTCCTCCACGCCGACGGCAAAAAGAATGAAGTTCTTCGCCTCGCTGCCGCGCTGGAGTTCCGCCACGGCCGCAGGCCAAAGAGTGACATCCGTGGGCTCGCCATCGGTGATGAGGAAGATCCAGGGCCGGTAGTAGCCGAGACCTGCCGCCTTGTACTGCTGCTTGCGGTTTTCCACCAACCGCACTGCCTCGGACAGGGCCGCCGCCATCGGCGTATTCCCATTCGGTGCCAGCGTGGGCACGTGAAAGGAATCGGCCGTGCTGAAAGCATGCTCCACCTTGACCATGCCGCCGAAGGTCACCACCGCGATCTCCACCCGTTGGCGGGCAAGCGAATCGCGCATCAGCTCCTCGCGATATTGTTCCAGCCCAATCTGCAATTCGCGGATCGGCGCTCCCATCATGGAAGCGGAGGTATCGAGCACCAGCACGCAGGGACAACGGGGCTGGGGGTTGTCGACAAATTCGACTTGGGCACCAAAGGGGGATTGCTCGATCATGTCGTGGATTTTGTGGCTTGGCCGAGTAGAGCATACGGGGGAAGCGGGAGCAATTCTCATTCTCCAGTAGCAGATCGGTGGCCCGGACAACTTTGTTGTCCGGGTGCGCAAAGCGCACAGGAAGCGAAACTTGGCCGGGGCGATGGTTGAGGGAGCCAGCCTGCGGGGGAAATCGCTTCCTGTCGCCTTCGGCGACCCGGGCAACAAGTAGCCCGGGCCACCAAATCACCCCCATCCGTGTGCGGAATGGGGATCAATCGTCTGGGAGCCGCCCCACCCGGCAGCTTGACCCTTCCTCTTGAGGCTGGTAGACTCTGACTTCCATGTCGCGATTTCGTCCCTTTCTCTTCAGCCTGGTCGCGTTCTCGTTTGCTGCCCCTTTGGCGCAGGCAGAACTCGTGTGGCGTCCCGGTGAAGGGTGGTCCGACGAGAGTGGTGGCGACGTTTCCGCCTCCAGTTCCCGAGATCAACTCGAACTCGCCCACAAGCTCGAGGCCAAGGGCCAGCGCGACGATGCGATGAAGGCCTACAAGACGCTGCTGCGTCGCTGGCCGCTTTCCTTCTTTTCGCCCGAAGCTCAATTCCGCATCGGCAAAATCCTGGAGGACGAAGCCGAATTCCAAGGCGCCTTCAAGGCCTTCCAGACCATGGTGCAGAAGTATCCCTCCAGCGAATACTTCGAGCAGGCGCTGAACGAGCAGTACCGCATCGCCAATCTTTACCTGGCCGGTGAACCCCAGCGCCTCTGGAAGATTCCCATCGGCCCTTCCATGGACAAGACCGTGGAAATGTACGAGCGGATCATCAAGAACGCTCCTTACGGCACCTACGCGCCCCAGTGCCAGTTCAATATCGGCCTGGCCCGCGAAAAGCAGCGCCGCTACACGGACGCCATCGACGCCTATCAGAAGGTGCTCGACAGCTATCCCCAGAGCGCCGTCGCCTCCAATGCGCAGTACCAGATCGGCTACGCTTGGATGCGCTCCTCCAGCTCCGGCGATTACGATCTCGGCGCGGCCAAGAAGGCGGTCGATGCGTTCCAGGATTACCTCGTCCGCTACCCGCAAAGCGACAAAGCCGCCCAGGCGCAGGAAAATATCCGCAAGCTGGGCCTGAAGCAGACCCAGGGAGCGTTCGATGTCGCCAAGTTTTACGAGACGCAGCACGATCCGCGCGGTGCCTACATCTATTATAACGAAGTGATCCGCGAAGACCCGACTTGCCCCCAGGCGCAGATCGCCAAGAAGCGGATTGCTGAATTGCGCCCCATTCTCGAAGCCCTCCCTGGCGGTCTTGGGCCCGATGGTAGCGGCAATCTGGCCAAGCCCAATGCCTTGGCTGGAGCCGGTTCGCCGGGGGGCAGAAACCGTGGCGGCGGTGGCGCGCCGGATGAAGGCCCCTTCCTGCCTAACTCCGCGCCCCCTCCCGATCCTTCCACCGCTCTCCCTTTGCCGAGCGATCCCAACGCGCCTCTGACCACCTCTTCTCCTGGAGCAACCGCCGCGGCGGAAGATCCCATGCCGACGCCAGCTCCGCCGATCGTTCCTGGAGCGAACACGCCCGGCGACATCCCTTCGATCCCGTCGCATCCCGATTCCGCACCGGACCCGACGCCTGCTCCCGCGCCCTCGACCTCAACGTCGTCGGTCCCGCCTCCGGCGGATAAACCTCCCGTCACGAAGCCATGAGCCGCGTTGCCCTGCTTCTTTTGGCCACGTTGGTGCTGGGCGGTTGCGCCGGTTATCGTGTCGGGAATATCTCCGGACGCGACCTGCAGGGCGTCCGCAGCGTCTACGTCCCCACGGCGCGCAATACCAGCCTGTCTCCCGATCTCCAGATGACGGTGAC
>FTJN01000391.1_pt1 | contig 15921 bp, 15 predicted proteins | sample 1658361 | NCBI WGS metagenome assembly FTJN01 (sample SAMEA3914819, study PRJEB12502) | metagenome | biome: forest; material: soil | place: Canada | collected 2010-06-26 | depth 0.3 m | reverse complement strand
AGCTTGTAGCCGTCGGGGCCGAACAGCTTGATGCCGTTGTCGGCGAAATCGTTGTGCGAGGCCGAGATCATCACGCCGAGATCGGCGCGCATCGAGCGGGTCATCATCGCCACGGCCGGGGTGGGCAGCGGACCAAACAATCGCACGTCCATGCCGACGCTGGCGAAACCGGCCACCAGGGCGGGCTCGATCATGTAGCCCGACAGCCGCGTGTCCTTGCCGATCACCACCAGGTGGCGGCGGTCGTCCTGCGAGCGGAACAGCTTGCCCGCCGCCAGGCCGACGCGCAGGGCGACCTCGGCGGTCATCGGGTGCTTGTTGGCCTGGCCGCGGATGCCGTCGGTGCCGAAATAGGCGCGCTTGCTCATGATCTTGATCTTGTCTCGATTAGGTCTTCATCGGAACGCGAAACGATCCGAAATGCAGATTTATGAGGGCCGCCGATAAGCGAATGCTAAAGGCGGCGCTCGAAATATACCGCGACGGTAGCAATAGTCCCCACCGCTGCGTTTTCCAAAGGATCATGGCCCATGTGCGGCATCATCGGCATCGTCGGAAAAGCGCCCGTCTCGGAGCGGCTGATCGACAGCCTCAAGCGGCTGGAATATCGCGGCTATGACTCCGCCGGGGTCGCCGCCGTGGTGGGCGGCCCCAATGGGGGAAAGGTCGAACGCCGCCGCGCCCAGGGCAAGATCAAGAACCTGGAGGCCTTGCTGGCCGAAGAGCCGCTGGTCGGCCAGAACGGCATCGGCCACGTCCGCTGGGCCACCCACGGCGCGCCCAACCTGAAGAACGCCCACCCCCACACCGCCGGCCGCGTCACCCTGGTCCACAACGGCATCATCGAGAACTTCGCCGAGCTGAAGGCCGAGCTGCACGCCACGGGCCGCACCTTCGAGAGCGACACCGACACCGAGGTCATCGCCCACCTGATCGACGCCGAACTGGCCACGGGTCTCGCGCCGCTGGAGGCCTTCAAGGCGGCGCTCGACCGCCTGACCGGGGCCTATGCCCTGGCGGTGCTGATCGAGGGCGCCGACAACCTGATCCTGGGCGCGCGCCGCGGCAGCCCGCTGGTGGTCGGCGAGGGCCAGGGCGAGATGTTCCTGGGCTCGGACGCCTTGGCCGTTGGGCCGTTCACCAACCGCGTCGTTTATCTGGAGGAAGGCGACTACGTGGCCATCGACCACAACAGCGCCCGAATCTTCGACGCCTCGGGCGCGCCGGTCACCCGGCCGGTCAAGGTCGTCCCCGCCTCGGCGGTGATGATGGAGAAGGGCAACTACCGTCATTTCATGGAGAAGGAAATCCATGACCAGCCGGAGGGCTGCCAGCGCACGATCTCGGCCTATGTCGACGCCCTGACCGCCCGCGCGGCCATGCCCGGCGACATCGACTTCAAGGCCCTGGAGCGCATCCAGATCGTCGCCTGCGGCACCTCCTACATCGCCGGCGTGATCGGCAAGTACCTGATCGAGCAGCTGGCCGACCTGCCCGTCGATGTCGAGATCGCCTCGGAGTTCCGCTACCGACAGCCGGCCCTGCGCCCGGGCTCGCTGGTCATCGCCATGTCGCAGTCGGGCGAGACCGCCGACACCCTGGCGGCGCTGCGCTACTGCAAGGCCAAGGGCATGAAGAGCGCCGTGGTGGTCAACGCCCAGGAATCGACCATGGCCCGCGAGGTCGACGTGGTCTGGCCGATCCATTGCGGCCCCGAAATCGGCGTCGCCTCGACCAAGGCCTTCACCGCCCAGGTCAGCGTGATGATCGCCCTGGCCGTCGCCGCCGCCAAGGCGCGCGGAACAATCGACGCCGCCGAGGAGCAGCGGATGGTCAAGGTGATGCTGGAGGCTCCGCGCCTGATCGCCGAGGCCATCGGCCTTGAAGACGCGCTGAAGGAAATCGCCTTCGACATCGCCAAGGCCCGCGACGTGTTGTTCCTGGGGCGCGGCCCGATGTCGGCCCTGGCCCTGGAAGGCGCGCTGAAGCTGAAGGAGATCAGCTACATCCACGCCGAGGGCTACGCCGCCGGCGAGCTGAAGCACGGCCCGATCGCCCTGGTCGACGACCAGACGCCGATCATCATCCTGGCCCCCTATGACAGCTATTTCGAGAAGTCGGCCTCGAACATGAGCGAGGTCATGGCGCGCGGTGGCCAGGTGGTGTTCATCACCGACCCCGAAGGCGCCAAGCACGCCCCGGCCGGCGCCCGCGTCGTCGTCACCGCCCCTGCCAGCGACCCGCTGGTCTCGACCCTGGTGATGTCGGCCCCAATCCAGCTGCTGGCCTATCACGTCGCCGTCGTGAAGGGCGCGGACGTCGACCAGCCGCGGAATTTGGCCAAGTCGGTGACGGTGGAGTAGGGCGCCGCCGCTTGACCTCAGGCTGCATAATCCGGAAGCTTGGACCCGCAACGACGGGGGGCGACTGTGCGGGCGATATGGGGTGCGCTGCTGATCGCGGCGCTCGGCTTCGGCGAGGCGCGCGCCCAGGTGGGTTCGACGAGCTTCGAGGGCTGGTCCGCCGTCTGTGACGACGTCGGCGAATGCTCGACCTGGGCCTATACCGGCGGGTGGGCGGCGCCGAGTTATATTCTCCTGCGGCGACAACCGAGCGGGCGATGGTCCGCGCATTTCGGCGTCACCGGCGCTCGCGGCGAGGAGCCGGGCGAGATCGAGATCAAGCTGATCGGGACCGATGGGCGCCCCGCCTGGACGCGCCGCCTCTACGGAAAGTCCGACGATCGGCACATGCGGGAGGCCGGAATCGACTCGGCGCAAGACCTCATGGCGCTGCGCGAGGCGATGGCGTCGGGCAAGACGGCCGAGGTCGTCACGGACGGCCGGATCGAACCGTGGCGGACGATCCCCCTGGCGGGCGCGGCCTCGGCCCTGCATTGGATCGACGCGCACGGGCCCGATTCCCGGCGCGCGGTGATCTGGCGCGCTCCCGCGGTGAGCCAGGCCAACCTGCCCAAGGCGCCGCCGGCGGCATCGCCGGATTGTGCGCAGGTGTCCCTATACCGCCTGTCGCCTGGGAAAGTGCTTTCTGTCCGCTGGTGTTCTGACGACGATCACGCCGCTGGAGCCTATACGGACATCAGCTTGCTCGACGAACGCGGTCGCCGCCTGCCCGGGCCGACGATGGAAGGCTACTCGGAAGAGTTCACGCCCGTCCTGGCGAACGTGGACTACGATCCCAAGACCCGCGGTCTGTCGGCGTTTCAGCCCGGCGAATACCGGCTCGGCTCGTGCGGGGCCGACATGACCTGGGTCTGGGACGGCGCCGAGTTCCGCTTGGCCCGCCTGACCGAAATGCTCGACTGCGTCAGCATGTCGAGAACACTCTGGCCTTCTCATCGCAATGTGCGCGTGATCGACGCCAAGCCGCTCCGGAACGCGAGACGGAAATGAAGCCGACAGGCCGTCAGGCGAGCTTCGAGTTGCGCGCCGAATAGCCGAAATACAGCAGGCACGCCGCCGCCGTCCAGACGCCGAACAGGATCCACGTATCCAGCGGCAGGCCGATGATCAGGTAGCCACAGAACGCCACGCTGACCGCCGGCACGACCGGATAGAGCGGCACGCGATAGCCGCGCGGCAGGTCCGGTTGCGTCCGACGCAGGATGATCACCCCCAGCGAGACGATGGCGAAGGCGATCAGGGTGCCCATGCTGGTCAGGTTGACCAGGGTGTCGAGCGGCACGAAGGCGGCCAGCAGGGCGATGAAGGCCGCGACGATGTAGGTGTTGAGGTCCGGCGACTGGGTCTTGGGGTTCACCCGCTGGAACACCTTGGGCAGCAGGCCGTCGCGGCTCATGGCGTAGAGGATGCGGGTCTGGCCGTACATCACCACCAGGGTGATGCTGAAGATCGAGACGATCGCCCCGATGCAGAGGATCAGCGAGGTCCAGGCCTGGCCCGTCAGGTTGCGCAGGATCACCGCCAGCCCCGCCTCCTGCCCCGCGAAGGCCGTCCACGGCTGGGCCCCGACGGCGGCCAGGGCCACCAGGATATAGACCGCCGTGACGATCAGCAGGCTCAGAATGATGCCCAACGGCAGGGTGCGGCGCGGGTCCTTGACCTCGTCGCCGGCCGTCGAGACCGCGTCGATGCCGATATAGGAAAAGAAGATCGACGAGGCCGCCGCCCCGATCCCGGCCATGCCCATCGGCGCGAAGGGCTTGAGGTTCTCGGCGTGGAAGCCGCTGAAGGCGATGACCACGAAGAACAGCAGCACCAGCAGCTTGAGCACCACCAGCACGGCGTTGACCGTCACCGACTCCTTCACGCCCCGCAGCAGCAGGATCAGGCACGACCCGACCAGCACCACGGCCGGCAGGTTGAACACCCCGCCCGCCCCCGGCGCCTTGGCGATGGCGTCGGGCATGCGCCAGCCGATCAGGTCGGAGAACATCTCGTTCAGATACTGCCCCCAGCCCACGGCGATGGCCGAGGCCGACACGGCGTATTCCAGCAGCAGACAGGCCCCGACGATGAAGGCCACGAACTCGCCGAGGGTGGCGTAGGCATAGCTGTAGGACGAGCCCGACACCGGAATGGTCGAGGCCAGCTCGGCGTAGCACAGGGCCGTCAGGGCCGCGGTGATCCCGGCGATCACGAATGAGGCGATCACGGCGGGTCCGGCGGCGGGCACGGCCGTGGTCAGGGCCACGAAGATGCCGGTGCCGATCGTGGCGCCGACGCCGAGCATGGTCAGCTGGAACAGGCCGATGGTGCGGTGCAGGCTTTCGTCCGGCAGATGCTCGCCGCCCTCGGCGATCACCCGCCCCACGGGCTTGCGGCGAAAGAGGTCGGCCGCGCGAAACTGGCCCATGCAAGGTCCCCAAGATCTGTTCGAGATCGCATCGACCCGGTCCGACGCGCGACGGCAAACTAGCGCCGCGCGACCGCGCACGGCAACCGGGTCGCGCGCGTCCTGGGGCAGAGTTCAATTCGGCCCGGCCAACGCCGCTTTGGTCTGTACGGCCGCCCCGCGACAGGGCAAGCCTGACCCTGTGTTCAGGTCGAGGGCGTTTCCGATGTCTCCCATTCTTCACAAGGCGGCCCTGCTGGCCGGTCTGTCCCTGGCGGCCCTGGCCGCGACCTCGGCGGCCGCCCAAGCGGGCGACCTGGTCGTCCAGGCCGGCAAGCTGTTCGACGGCCACGCCCTGCGCGGCCCCAGTTCGATCGTCATCCACGACGACCGAATCGTGACGGTCGAGACCGGCTACGTCACCCGGCCGGGCGCGACCGTTGTCGACCTGCGCGACGAGACCGTCCTGCCCGGCCTGATTGACGCCCACATCCACATCGGCGCGCCCCTGCCCAGCAAGACCAACGCCACCGAATACCTGGTCAGCCATTCCGACATCGACCGGGCCTTCGACGCGGCGGTCAACGCCAAGGCCCTGCTGCTGCAGGGCTTCACCAGCGCCCGTGACCTGGGCGGCGGCGACGAGACCCTCGGGGTGCGCGACGCTATCGACGCCGGCAAGGTTCCCGGTCCGCGCCTGTGGATCGCCCTGGAGCCGTTGGGCCCCACCGCCGGACATGGCGACGGCCGCACGGGTTTCGACCCGGCGCTCTCGAATCCGAACTGGGACCGGGGCCTGGTCAACTCGCCCGAGGAGGCCCGGTTGAAGGTGCGCGAGCACAAGCGGCGCGGGGCCACGGTGATCAAGCTGATGCCGTCGGGCGGCATCGCCTCGGCCGGCGATGATCCGCGAGCGCAGGTGATGGCGCAGGACGAGATCGAGGAAGCCGTGCGCACCGCCCACGCCCTGGGCCTGAAGGTCGCCGCCCACCTCTACCCGTCGGGGGCCATCATCACCTCGGTCAATGCCGGGATCGATTCGGTCGAGCACGGCTCGTTCGCCGACGCCGCCGCCTTCAAGCTGATGAAGGACAAGGGCGTCTATCTGGTGCCGACCCTGACGGTCTACGACGTGTTCTACGCGGTGGCCTCGCAGCATCCCGAACTGCTGCCGCCGGGCACGGCGCAGAAGGAGATGGCCAACGACCTGCTGCCCAAGAAGAACTTTCCGCTGGCGGTGAAGTCCGGCGTCAAGATCGCCTACGGTACCGATCTCGGCGAAGGCGACCATACCCTGGAGTTCGAGCTGATGGTCCAGGGCGGGCTGACCCCGATCCAGGCCCTGACCGCGGCCACGGGCGCGGCCGCCGACCTGATCGGCGACGCCGCCGACATCGGCCAGATCGCGCCCGGCGCCTATGCCGACATGGTGGCGGTGGCCGGCGATCCCTCGGCCGACATCACCACGATGCGGCACGTGCGGTTCGTGATGAAGGGCGGGGTGATCTACAAGACCGGCGGCAAGGAAGTGCTGCCGTAGGGTCCCCTAGATCCGCTCGCCCTCGAACATGTAGTCCCGGGTGATCGGCAGGGCCCCGACCTTCTTGGCGACCTGGATCTGGAAGACCATGTGGCCGCCATAGCGGAAGCCCAGTTCGGCCCCGCACAGGTAGAACTCCCACATCCGCCGGAATCGCTCGTCGAACATCGCGGGGATGTCCGGATCGGCCAGGAACCGCATCCGCCAGTGCTTGCAGGTCTCGGCATAGTGCAGGCGCAGGATCTCGATGTCGGTGATCCACAGGCCGGCCGCCTCGATGGCCTGGACGATCTCCGACAGGCCCGGGATGTAGCCGCCGGGGAAGATGTACTTGGCGGTGAAGGCGTTGGTGGCGCCGGGACCCGACATGCGACCGATCGAATGGATCACCGCGCTGCCGTCATCGGCCAGCAGGCGTTTGACGGTGTCGAAATAGGTCTGGAAGTTCGGGGCGCCGACATGTTCCAGCATGCCGACCGAGACGATGCGGTCGAAGGTCTCGTCCAGGTCGCGATAGTCGGTGAGGCGGAACTCGACCTGATCGGACAGTCCGGCCTTCTGAGCGCGCTCGGTCGCCAGGGCCAGCTGCTCGGTCGACAGGGTGACCCCCGTCATCTTCGCCCCATGGTCGGCGGCCAGGGTCAGGGACATGCCGCCCCAGCCCGAGCCGATGTCCAGCACCTTCATGCCCGGCGTGATGTTCAGCTTGGCGCCGATATGGGCCTTCTTGGCGGCCTGGGCCTCTTCCAGCGTCATGTCCGGCCGCGCGAAATAGGCGCAGCTGTACTGCATGTCCGCGTCGAGGAAGCGCTTATAGAGCTCGTTGGACACGTCGTAGTGGTGGGCGACGTTGCGGCGCGAGGCGATGCGGTCATTGACCGACTGCACCGTGCGCTTGATCGCCTTCTTGGCCCGCTTCAGCGGCGTGCCGCGCTTGGGCGTGCGACCGCCGCTCTTGCCGACGATCTCCAACAGGTCCCACAGGGTGCCCTGCTCGATCTTCAGGTCGCCTTCCATATAGGCTTCACCCAGGCCGAGGCTCGGATTGGCCACCAGGCGGCGCAGGCCCCGGCCGTTGACCCTCATGGTCACGGGCGGACCCGAGCCGTCGCCGGCCTTGGTCGTCGAACCGTTGGGAAGGTGGACGGTCAGGTCGCCGACCTTGACCATCTTTTTCAGCAGAGCTTCGATCATGGCGGCGACCCTAACGCGAGCGCCGCGCGGGAGAGAAGACGGAAATTTTCGTCCGCCTCCCCTTGCAAACCGCCATTCGCGAACCAAGCCGCGAACCAGTCAGTGCTCGCTGTCCAGGTGGGCCATCTGGGCCTCGGCATAGCGCGTGCCCGCCGCCGCATCCTTGGGCACGGCGCGCGCGATGGTGTCGAGATCCTCGCCCGTCAGGTCCACGTCCAGGGACCCCAGCGACTCGGCCAGGCGGGCGCGGGTGCGAGCCCCGATCAGTGGCACGATCTCGTCGCCCTGGGCGGCGACCCAGGCGATGGCGATCTGGGCGACGCTGACGCCCTTGGCCTCGGCGATCGCGCGCAAGGCCTCCACCAGGGCCAGGTTCTTGTCGACATTCTCGCCCTGGAAGCGCGGGGAATAGGCGCGGAAGTCGCCTTGGGCCTTGCCCTGGTCCTTGTCCCAATGGCCGCTGATCAGGCCGCGCGATAGCACGCCATAGGCGGTCATGCCGATGCCCAGTTCGCGCAGGACCGGCAGGATCTTGTCCTCGACGCCCCGCGAGATCAGCGAATATTCGATCTGCAGGTCGACGATCGGGTGGACGGCGTGGGCCTTGCGAATGGTCTCGACGCCGACCTCCGACAGGCCGATGTGGCGCACATAGCCGGCCTGGACCAGGTCGGCGATCGCCCCGACCGTCTCCTCGATCGGCACGGCGGCGTCGAGGCGGGCGGGGCGATAGATGTCGATATGGTCGACGCCCAGGCGTTGCAGCGTATAGGCCAGCGCGGTCTTCACCGCCGAGGGGCGGCCGTCGAAGCCGATCCAGCCGCCGGCCGGGTCGCGCTGGGCGCCGAACTTGACGCTGAGCAGGGCCTTGTCGCGCTTGGAGCCTTTCAGCGCCTCGCCGATCAGCATCTCGTTGTGGCCCATGCCGTAGAAGTCGCCGGTGTCGATCAGGGTGATCCCCGCCTCCAGCGCCGCATCGATGGTGGCCAGGCTCTCGGCGCGGTCGGCCGGGCCGTACATGCCCGACATACCCATGGCGCCGAGGCCCAGGGTCGAGACGACAGGGCCGGTCTTGCCCAGTTGACGCGTTTGCATGGTGATCTCCGTAAGAGGCGCTGGGGGGTGCGCCGGTGTTCGATGACGGGACTATGCGCCGCCGTCTCGTGTGCGATAATCCGCTCATTGCCGCACGAGGCGTTCGGATATTCGCACAATGGCTCAACCCGACCTCGCCGATCTCGCCGCCTTCACGGCCGTGGCCCAGGCCCGAAGCTTCCGGGGCGCGGCCGCTTTGCGCGGCGTGTCGGCCTCGTCGCTGTCGGAGGCCTTGCGCCGGCTGGAGGCGGCCCTGGGGGTGCGTCTGCTCAACCGCACCACCCGCAGCGTCACCCCCACCGAGGCCGGCGAACGCCTGCTGGCTCGGCTGACCCCCGCCCTGGCCGACGTCACCCTGGCCCTGGACGAGGTCAACGCCTTCCGTGACAGCCCGACGGGCGTCCTGAAACTCAACGTGCCGGGCGCGGTGTCGCGGATCGTCTTTCCCGACCTGATCCCCCGCTTCCTGAAGGCCCATCCGGGCATCCGCATGGAGATCACCGCCGACGACACCTTCGTCGATGTCCTGGCGGCGGGCTACGACGCCGGCGTCCGCTATGACGAGCGGCTGGAGAAGGACATGATCGCCGTGCCCCTGGCCGGACCCCAGCGGTTCGTGGTGGTCGGCGCGCCGGCCTATTTCGCCGCCCATGGCCGCCCCACCCATCCGCGCGAGGTGCTCAACCACCCCTGCATCCGACACCGCTTCGCCAGCGGGTCCAGCCATGCCTGGGAATTCGAGAAGGACGGCGAGGTGATCCGCGTCCAGCCCGAAGGGCCGCTGGTCACCAACAGCGGCGAACTGGAGATCGCCGCCGTCGAGGCGGGGCTGGGCCTGCTGGCCACCTTCGAGGGCTTCGTCGCCGCGTCGATCGCCGCCGGCCGGATGGAGACCGTGCTCGACGACTGGCTGCCGCCGTTCAGCGGGCCGTATCTCTACTATCCCAGCCGCAGGCACATGCCCGCGCCGCTACGAGCCTTCGTGGATTTCGTGAAGGCGGAGCGGCGATAGGCGCCGGAGGACGCCCCCTCCGTCACGATGCGTATTCGCATCGCGCCACCTCCCCCGCGATGCGGGTGAGGAGATCGAACTTCTCCTCCCCCGTGCAACGGGGGAGGTGGCCGCGAAGCGGACGGAGGGGGCGTCACCGCGCCAGGTGCAGAACCCGTCCACCCCAGGTGAAATCTGCCTCCAATGCCCCGCGCTAAGCGTCGCATTAGAAAGCCTGTTCTTGCTTCCAGGCCTTCCGGGGCGTAACGGGTCCGCTCCCGCCGCCGATGGCGGGCTCAGATACAGAAATTGGAGGCTGCGATGGGTTACCGGGTCGCCGTGGTCGGCGCCACGGGCAATGTGGGCCGTGAGATGTTCAATATCCTCGAGGAACTGAAGTTCCCCGTGGAGAAGATGCATGCCATCGCCTCGCGTAAATCCATCGGCGTGGAAGTCTCGTTCGGCAGCCAGACCCTCAAGTGCGAGGACCTGGCTCAGTTCGACTTCAGCACGGTCGATATCGTGCTGATGAGCGCCGGCGGCGCCATTTCCAAGGAATGGGGCGAGAAGATCGGCGCGGCCGGTCCGATCGTCATCGACAATTCCAGCCACTTCCGGATGGATCCGGACGTGCCGCTGGTGGTGCCGGAAGTGAACCCGGACGCCGTCAACCACCTGCCCAAGAACATCATCGCCAACCCCAACTGCTCGACCGCGCAGCTGGTGGTGGTGCTGGCCCCCCTGCACGCCGAAGCCAAGATCAAGCGCGTCGTCGTCTCGACCTATCAGTCGGTGTCGGGCGCGGGCAAGGAAGGCATGGACGAGCTGTGGGAACAGACCAAGGGCGTGTTCGTCCTGGGCGCTCCGGCTCCGAAGAAGTTCACCAAGCAGATCGCCTTCAACGTCATCCCCCACATCGACTCCTTCATGGAGGACGGCTTCACCAAGGAAGAGTGGAAGATGATGATGGAGACCAAGAAGATCTTGGATCCCTCCATCAAGCTGGTCGCCACCTGCGTGCGCGTGCCGGTCATGGTCGGCCACGCCGAGGCGGTGAACATCGAGTTCGAAACCCCGCTCGACGAGGACGACGTCCGCGAGATCCTGCGCGACGCCGACGGCGTGTCCGTCGTCGATAAGCGTGAGGACGGCGGCTACATGACGCCCAAGGAATCGGCCGGTGAGTTCCCGGTCTATGTGTCGCGCATCCGCACCGACCCCACGGTCGAGAACGGCATCGTGCTGTGGTGCGTGGCCGACAATCTGCGCAAGGGCGCGGCTCTGAACGCCGTGCAGATCGCCCAGCTCCTGCATGAGCGCGGCCTGATCAAGCAGAAACTCCCGGCCTAAGCCGCCTTCCGCAATTAGCGGGTGGACGATTTCAGGGGCTCCCGGGACTTAAGGTCCCGGGAGCCCTTTTTCATTCTGGACCAGAGGACGACGCCATGACGGCGGATGTGAGCAAGACCCCGGACGAAGCCCGGACGGCCCTGATCGCCGCGGTGGGCTGCTACCTGCTGTGGGGTTTCCTGCCGCTCTATTTCCACCTGCTGTCGATCCTGGGCGTCGGCTCGTGGGAGATGATCGCCCACCGCACCCTGTGGGCCGCGCCCTGGGCGTTCGTCGCCGTGTTGCTGGCCAAGCAGGGCGGTCAGGTGGCGGCGGTGCTGCGCCAGCCCAAGACCCTGATGATGCTGGCGTTCTCGACGGCGGCGATCTTCACCAACTGGTCGATCTATGTGTTCGCGGTCAATGCCGGCCACGTGATCGAGACCAGCCTGGGCTATTATATCAACCCGCTGATGAACATGGCGGCCGGGGCCATCCTGTTTCGCGAGCGGATCAGCCGCGAAGGCGCGATCGCCATCGGCCTGGCGGCGATCGGCGTGGCGATCCAGACCGCGGCCCTGGGCCACCTGCCGATCATCTCGCTGGGCGTGGCCTTCAGCTTCTGCGCCTACGCCATCCTGCGCAAACAGGTGAAGGCCGACGCCCAGACCGGCCTGTTCATCGAGTGCGCCTACCTGGCCGTGCCGGGCCTGCTCTACGTGCTGCACCTGCAGGCGACCGGCGCGGGACACTTCGGGACGGGCGCCGGCGTCACGACCCTGCTGCTGATCGCCGGACCGGCCACGGTGGTGCCTCTGGCCCTGTTCGCCTGGTCGGCCCGCCGCATGCCGCTCAGCGCCATGGGCTTCCTGCAGTTCATCGCCCCGACCATCCAGTTCCTGATCGGCGTCGTGCTGGGCGAGGCTTTCACGCCGATGCGGGCCCTGTCGTTCCTGTTCATCTGGGCCGGCGTCGCGGTGTTCGCCTATGGAGCCTGGAAGCGGACGCGGGGGGTGGCGGTCTGAGGCCGCGCCGTCACCCCAGCTTCGGCGCCTTCAGCCGGCGCTTGTTGACGTGGGCGGCCGGGGCGGGGGCCTGGGCCTCCTCGGGATATTCGCCCTTGAAGTAGAAGCGCTGCCAGGCCTCGCGCAGGGCCTCGGGCTCGCCCTTGGCGATGCGGGCGTTGAACTCGCCGCGCTTGGCGGCCCAGGTGTCGTACTGCTTGCGCAGGTCGGCGTTGGAATTCATCGAGCGGATCACCGGCTGCACCTGCTCCAGGGGCTTGTCCTGGATCATCATGAAGAAGCAGAACGGCTCGCCCTTCTCGAAGCGCACCGTGCCGGGGCGGGTGAAGCTCCAGTTCATCGTGAACGGGAAGGGCAGCCAGTCGGTCTCGACCAGCCCAGCCAGCGGCTGGACCCCGTCCTTGATGTGGTTGGGCGGACCCATGGTCCAGATCGACCAGTTCAACGGGGTGCGGAACAGATAGCCGGTGTGGAAGGTGATCACGCCCCGCGAGAAGTGCGATTTGACGAAATCATCGAAGCCCGGGTGCGGATAGTCGGACTTGAAGGTGATGCAGCTCTGGTGCGCTCCGCCGTCCCAGGTGGCCGAGAAGCCGACCGGGCAGAGGATTTCCCAGCCGGTGGTGTTGGCCATGGTCAGGGGCAGGCAGCGATAGGGATGGCGGTCGGCGAACGCGTCCATCCAAGCCCGCTGCGGCCGTCCCGGCACGATCTCGGGCGGACGGCTCTCGGTGGGGTAGCACTCCAGTTCCATGCCGATCCTGTCTCCCTGCGTTCGCCATTTCCTGTTCTGCTCTAGCGTCCGAAGGGCGAGTCCGTCCAGCACACCGGTTCACCCAGCCGAAAGGGGCCTCGTGAAACCCATCCCAATACGCCGCATCGTCCTCACCGGCGGGCCGGGCGCGGGCAAGACCAGCTTGATCCAGGCCCTGGAGCGGCGCGGCTTGTCCTGCGCTCCCGAGAGTGGGCGGGCGATCATCCAGGGGCAGGTCAAGGTCGGCGGGACAGCCCTGCCTTGGGCGGACCGCGAGGCCTATGCCCGCCTCATGCTGGCGATGGACAGCCGTATCCATGCCGCGGCCGGCGTCCTGAGCGGACCGGTGTTTTTCGATCGGGGCGTCCCGGACATCGTAGGCTATCTGCGGCTCTGCGGCCTGGCGATCCCGGAGGATCTCGCCGCCGCGGCCCAGACCCTGCGCTATGACCCGTTGGTGTTCATCGCGCCGCCCTGGCCGGAGATCTTCGCCAACGACGCCGAGCGCAAGCAGGACTTCGCCGAGGCCGCGCGGACCCACGCCATGATGGCCCAGGTCTATACGGAATTGGGCTACAGCCTGGTGGAGCTGCCTCGCGCGCCCGCCAAGGATCGCGTCGATTTCGTGCTCGAACACGTTTTCGGCCTGCCGTAGAAGGTCCGCATGAAGACCCGCGCCGACCTGTTCGCCTTCCTCGACGCCCATGGCGTCGCCCACTCCACCCTCGATCACCCGCCGGTGTTCCGGGTGGAGGAGGGGCTGGAGATCAAGGCGGCCCTGCCCGGCGGCCACACCAAGAACCTGTTCCTCAAGGACGCCAAGGGTCAGCTCTGGCTGATCTCGGCCCTGGGCGAGACGGCGATCGACCTGAAGCGCCTGCACACGGTGATCGGCTCGGGACGGTTGTCGTTCGGGTCCGAGGCGCTGATGGTCGAGACCCTGGGCGTGACGCCGGGCTCGGTCACGGCGTTCGGCCTGATCAATGATGTCGAGCATCGCGTGCGCTTCGTGCTGGACGCCGCCCTGGCCCAGGCCGACCCGGTCAACTTCCACCCGTTGGGCAACAACGCCACCACGGCGGTGTCGCAAGAGGGGTTCCGCCGGTTCCTGGCCGCGCTGGGGATCACGCCGATGATCGTCGATTTCGCGGCGATGGCCGTGGTCCAATAAGCCGCGTCACCCGATTGCGAACCGCGCGCCGAGGGACCATCTTGGCCGCGAAGACCGACCGGCGCCCGACCCTGGAGAAGATCCAATCGGCGCGCCATGCGTTGAAGACCCCGCGTGAGAGAGACCCCATGGCCCTGATCGGCGAAAAACCCGCTCCCATCCAAGCCGGCGGCCCCCATGGCCAAGCCGGCGCCAAGAGCGAGCACATCAAGGACGGCACCGACGCCAGCTTCCTGGCCGACGTGATCGAGGCGTCCAAGATCCAGCCGGTGATCGTCGACTTCTGGGCCACCTGGTGCGGTCCGTGCCGGCAGCTGACGCCGGCCCTGGAAAAGGCGGTCAACGCCGCCGGCGGCGCGGTCAAGCTGGTCAAGATCGACGTCGACAAGAACCCCGGCTATTCGGGCCAGCTGCGGGTGCAGTCGATCCCGACCGTCTACGCCTTCGTCGATGGCCAGCCGGTCGACGGCTTCCAGGGCGCGGTGCCCGAGAGCGAGATCAAGGCCTTCATCGCCCGGATTTCCGGTCCGCCGGCGCAGAGCGACCTGGACGCCCTGCTGGCCATGGCCAAGGAGTCGGTCGATCTCGGCGACATCGGCGGCGCGGCCCAGGCCTTCGCCCAGGCCCTGCAAATGGACCCGGCCAACCTCAAGGCCATCGGCGGCCTGGCCAAGTGCTACCTGGTCGGCGGCGACCTGGAGGGCGCGGCCGAGGTCGCGGCCACCGCCCCGGCTGGCGCCAAGGACCCGGACCTGGACAGCGTGCGCGCCGCCCTGGCCCTGGCCGAGAGCGCGCCGTCCGAGACCGCGCCGTTCGAACAGCGCCTGGCCGCCGACGCCGACGACCATGAGGCCCGCTTCGAGCTGGCCAAGGCCCTGGCCGGCGCCGGCCACCTGCAGCACGCATCCGATCATTTGCTGACCATCATCGAGCGCGACCGGACCTGGAACGACGAAGCGGCCCGCAAGCAGCTGCTGACGGTGTTCGAGGCCGCCGGCTACGCCTCGGAAGTGGCCAAGGCCGGCCGCAAGCGGCTGTCCTCCATCCTGTTCAGCTAGATCTGGGAGTTCTGGATGTCGGGAGTCTATCGTAGGGCGGACGATCTGCCGCTGGTGATCCCGGTGTTCCCGCTGGACGGCGCCCTGCTGTTGCCGGGCGGCCAGCTGCCGCTGAACATCTTCGAGCCGCGCTATCTCAACATGTTCGACGACGCCATGTCGGGCGAGCGGATCATCGGCATGGTCCAGACCCGCGCGGGCGGCGACGATGAGCGGCCCAACCTGGCGCCGGTGGGCTGCGCGGGCCGGGTGACCAGCTTCGCCGAGACCAGCGACGGCCGCTATCTGGTCACCCTGACCGGGGTCTGCCGGTTCCGGGTCGGCGCCGAGCTTCCGGCCCGCTCGCCCTATCGCCAGGTGCGCGCCGACTTCACCGCCTTCGAGGATGACCTGCACGAGGCTCCGGCCCAGGCGGCGGCGACCGGCGAGGCCTCGCCGCTGCTTGCCGCCCTGCGCCGCTACCTGGACCATCGCGGCCTGGCCATCGACTGGACCAGCGCCGAAACCGCCCCCTCGGACGCCCTGATCAACAGCCTGGCCATGGCCCTGCCGTTCGAGCCGGTCGAGAAACAGGCCCTGCTCGAAGCCCCGACCCTGGCCGACCGCCGCGAGACCCTGGTGGCCCTGCTGGAGATCGACGCGGTGGGGGACGATGACGACCCGACGATGATGCAGTAGCGGCGCCTTTTCCGCTTTCCCTCCCCCTCGTGGGGAGCAACCATGTTGCTCAGGCGTGGCGGACCCAGGGCCGCTGACGCTTGAGGACGAGGTTGGCGGCTTCGATGAGCTTTCGCATGACGGCGACAATAGCGACCTTGGCGGGTTTTCCGGCGGCGATGAGGCGCTGTGCGAAGGCCTTCAGGTCGGGATCGCAGCGTTTGGCGCTGAGCGCTGCGATATAGAGCATGCGCCGGGGCCGGGCGCGGCCACCGCCGATCACGCGCAGGCC
>FTJN01002281.1_pt2 | contig 15948 bp, 13 predicted proteins | sample 1658361 | NCBI WGS metagenome assembly FTJN01 (sample SAMEA3914819, study PRJEB12502) | metagenome | biome: forest; material: soil | place: Canada | collected 2010-06-26 | depth 0.3 m | reverse complement strand
AGCGGCGGCTTCTTGTGCGCGCGTTGCGCACAGGGAGTTGTCCGGGCTACCCCGGTGGACCTCAATACCGCTTTACCAACTGATACAGCGTGTAGAACGCCGTGCAGGAATAGAGGACGTAGCAGACGGAGATGATCGGATAATAGAACGCGATCATCCGGCTGCGCTCGGGAGCGAGAACGCCGCGGACCTGCGCCCGCAGATATTGCGCCAAGGCCCTAGCCAGGTCGCGGCCCTCGCGGCCGCGCTGACGGAAGCCGAGGTAGGCGTGGAATTTCTGGCGGAAGTAGCGGATGCGGACATCCAGCGGGCCGGACATATAGGAATTGCGTGGCTCCATCCAATCCGGCCGGAGGTTGGCCTTGGCGTAGAAGGCGCGGACGAGGCGGTGAATGTGATCCTTCTCGATGTTCAGCACCCGCATGGTCAGGCGCATGCGGTAGAGGCGATAGAGAAAGAAGACGATAATGATGCCCTCGATCACGTAGATCGTCCGGCCCATGCTGGCGTTCTGGTGATCCAGCCACCACCAGTAGACCGTAAGCACAAAGCGGAGGGTCCCCTCCACGATCGCGAAGCTGGATATCCAGCCCAAGAGCCTTTCCTGCGGCGTGGGGATGTAGATTTTGCGACGCCGGGCGTAGGAGGATTTCCGCCAGGCGAGGATGAAGCCGAGCAGGGCACCAAAGCCCGCCGCGCCCGCACCGACCCGCGCATTCAGCTGCATGGGAATGACCGAACTGTGGGCCAGGGCCAGTTGCCGGGCTTCTTCGCGCATGGCGTAGAGGTGGGGATTAATGACCGAGATGCGCGGGATGTAGCTCATCGGGTAGCCGAAGCGGTCGTAGTAGAGATAGCTGAGGAGGAGCGGGTCGCCTTGGGCATTGGTCTTGTAGGTGACCGTGGCGAAGCCGGTGACAGGGGCCTTCATCACATTGTCGCTGCCATCCCGCAGGCTGATCACGGTCCGGTCACCCTGTTTCCAGATCCGGATGGCGGGCACGCCGTACTTGGTGCAGGGCGTGGGCTGGCCCAAGCCATCGAAGTATTGCTGATGGCAGACGTCCCCATTGGCATCGTATTCCACCCGGAGGATGGCCGCGCCGAGGGACGGGATGATGGAGGGCATGTCGTCGTCGCCAAAGAAAGCGGTCTCGATGCACCGGTTCAAGTCGTCGTACTTGTAGGTGACCCGGGCATAGCCCCTGTTCTTTTCCTCCATCAGGCTGTCGTCGGTATTGTAAAAGGCTTCGGAAGTGGTGTTGCCCTGTTCGTCGTAGGTGTAGCGGCGCTCGTGCACCTCGCTCTTGATGTCCAGGCAGGGCGCCCCAGTGATATCGAAGTAGGCCTCACTCAACTTGAAGCCCCGGTTGTCCCGGAGGATTCGGATGGTATGCGCTCCGGTGTTCTTCTCCAATACGGCCAGGCCATTCGCATCGAAGGCACCGCGGCTGATCTGGATTTGTTCCGGGAAGATGGTGTAGGAGGTGCGGAAGCTGGCCACGCCATCGACGTTGTTCAGCGCCGCGCCGTTGGCGTCGAAATTGTCGTAGGAGGTCTTGCGGCTCTCGTTGTCGTACTGGGTGCGGGTCTCGAAGTAGCCGTTGTTATCCGTGATCGGCGTACCCAGGAGGCCGATGCGCTGGCCATTCACCACCCGGTTGAAGTTATCCAGAATGCGGGTGTAGTGGATGACGCCCAAACTGTCCCGCATCCTCGCGCCGGAGGCGTCCAGATTGGTCACATCGGTGGGATAGCCGTTGGTATTAACCGTCAGTTCCTCGCCCTCGATATCGTAGCAATTCTTCATCGGATCGCCCGCGCGGTTACGGAACCAGCGGCGCTCGACCCCGGGCTGGTACTCGTAATCGATGCGCACCACCCCGAGGAAGGGATCCTTCTGGGGCACGCCTGCCTTGCGATATTCGATCTGCTGCATCTTGCCGGCCGAATTGGCGATGAAGCGGTAGCAATCGGAAACCTTGGCTGCTTCCTCGGTCAGGGCGCCGCGACCGACGATCTGGTAGCGGGAATCGAGATCAATATTGAAGAAGTAACGCGGTCCGGTGAAGACGGGAGCCGGGGGCGGAGGCAGGGCGGCGGGCGTCTTGGCTTTCTTGGCGGCGGGCGCAGGCAGCGGGGCGGCCAGGAGGCTGGTGGCCATCGTCACCATGGCGACAAAAAGACAGGCGGAGATCGCCCATCCGTGGGTGCTTTTCCGGCTCCGGCCCGCAGGGCCACGCAACGTACTAGTCAAAAGAAAATCCATAATTGCTCTCAAATCGAACCGGCCACGTGGCTGGGAAGCAGGCGGCTGGCCAGTTCCCGAATCCTTTTTTCCTCCAGGTGCGGTCCGATGAGGACCAGCCCTGTCGCCACTTCCCACTCTTCGTCCAGCGGCAATAAAAGCAACTCGGCCTGGTCGCGCACCTGCTGGAAGGTGTGCAACTGGGTGGGCGATTCCGCGAGGCGGATGAAGCCCTTCGCGCGGAAGACGGAGGTGGGCAACGCGCCCAGAAATTGTTGAAAGGCCGCACGGTCCACTGGGGCGGTCAGCGGCAGAAATAGCGTCGAGGCGGCGTGGGGGAGAGCCTCTTCATGATGATGCCCGTGGTCATGATCGTGGTGATGGTCATGGCCGCAGCCGCACGGCTCTTCCCCGTGATGGTGATGGTGGCCTTCAGGCTCCCCGCTGAGCAGTACCGGATCGATCTTGCCGTGTTCGGCCAGAACGAGTTGCGCGTCCGGATTGATCTTCCGCAGGGCGATCTCGACACCGAGCCGGGCGTGGTCGTCCAGCCGATCGGTCTTGTTCAGCACGAGCAGATCGGCATAGCGGATCTGCTCCTCCTGCACCGCGCGACCGCGCCAGGAGCAGGGAAAATCGGAGCCGTCGATGACCATGATCATCCGGCGCAACACGGCACGTCCTTGGAGATCCGGCGCGCTGAGGTGGTCCAGCACTTCCTCGGGATCGGCCAACCCGGAGGTCTCGATCCAGACGAGCTCGATTTCCGGCTTCTCGGACAGGAGGCGGATTTGTTCCACCAGATCTTCGAAACTCTGGCAGCAGACGCAGCCTCCGGTGATGCTCCGCAGTTCGAGCTGACGCCGGGAGAGAAGCGCAGCATCGACGTTGACCTCGCCGAAGTCGTTGATGATCACGGCAATCTGTTTCAACGGCACCTCGGTGTGGCTGAGCCAGTGACTCAACGTTGAGGTCTTGCCGCTGCCCAGAAAGCCGGTGAGGACGAGGAGAGGAAGAGGTTGGGGGCGCATGGTGCTCAAAATCTACTTGGAAAAAATGAGTCTCAGGTCTTGGCAAATTGTCAGAACCACACTTACGGCCAAGACAATTACTCCGATCAAGCCCAGGGTTGCGCAAGTTGTCGCCACTAAAGTGACAAGAATGAAATCCCACTCCAACAAACCCAGACCGTATTGCCTCGCCAAGTCGTCCATCAAGAAGTGGTCGACGAGCATGGCCATCGGAACGCACAACCATATCGGAGAAAATAAAAAGACTGCACCGCATACGCGCAATCTCTGAGAGATGAATCTCGTGGGGTAAATGGACATGGTGCGGCTCGGTTGCCTTTTAGAGGCAGGTTCCCTACGATAGCGCAAATGTATCGCTGCTGGGCACTCTTTTTTCTCGCCGTTCTGGGGACTTTTACCGGCCTTGCCACCGCAGCGGAAACCGGCCGCCTCGGCCTGGATGCCCGGCAGATGGTCGTTTGCATCGCGCCGGATACCGCCTCCTCTGAAGGAACGCTGCAACGCTACCAGCGGGATGCCGCCGGAAAATGGCAGAAGGTGGGCCGGCCCTGGCCGGTTCTCTTTGGTCGAAAAGGACTCGCCTGGGGCCGGGGACTCCATCCTCCTCAACCCGGCCTGCAAAAGCAGACGAACGACAAACGCAACCCCATGGGCCTCTTCAAGCTCGGTCTGGCCTTGGGCGATGCCCCCCAGCCTCCGGCGGGCAAAGGCTGGCCCTACCATCAAGTGACCGACCGCGACGCGTGGATCGATGACGAGAAGCTGGGGCTACCTTACAACCATCTCTACACTCTCCCGGCGGGCGAGCCCTACCCGGTCTGGTGGGACAAGGAGCGCATGCACCTCGGCGACGTCGCCTACCAGTGGCTCGTTCTCGTGGAGCACAACTACGACAACCCCGATCCCAAAGCCGGCAACTCGATCTTCCTCCACGTCCGCCGGGGAGTCCACTACCGCACCGCCGGTTGCACCACCATGCAGAAGGAGAACCTCGAAGGCCTCCTGGCGTGGCTCGACCCCGCTGCCAACCCGATGCTGGCGGAGTTGACCAAGGCTGACTACGCGCGCTTCTGGAAGGCGTGGAATCTCCCTCCACCGGATAAGGATTGAGTGGAGATGGTGAAGCCGGAAGGTAGCCGTTGCGCGCCGTCGCAACGGTTCGGACGGCGCGGGGCCCTGGGGACCGTCGCGACGGCTACCTTCCGAACCTATTTACGTCGTGGTGGGAGGGGAAAGCGCACACGTTCAAAGGGAATCCGCGGATAGAGAAAATTTAAAGCAGATTGTCGAGTGCATCCGCGTTAATAAAGAGGCGTACGATGAACACCTGCTTCTCCCGCCTCATCCTGACCGCCCTTCTCCTCCCCATGCTCCCCGCCTTCGCAGAGCCCAAACCGGTCCCCGCCGGGGTGAGCTACGAACTCATCGGCACTTACACCGTCGACCGCCTCAACACGATCCTCACCACCGAGCTCAGGGCCTTCTCCAGCTATCCGGTCACCTACCCGCCCGCGCGGTATCCTGTGAGGCTCTACCGGGTGATCTATCCTTCGGTCATCCCGGAGCAAAACAACCGGCCCACCGTGGCTTCGGGCCTGTTGGCCGTGCCCGAGAGCGGTGCGGAGACCATGCCGGTGGTTTCCTACCAGCACGGCACTGTCTTCTCCAAAACGGAAGTCCCCTCCCGGCCCGATGAATCGATGGAAACGCGCCTCATGCTCGCGCAGTTCGCGGGGCAGGGCTATGCCATGGTCGCGGCGGATTACTTTGGCAAGGGCGACTCCAAGGAGGCCGACAGCTATCTCGTCAAGGCTTCCACCCAGCAGGCCTGCCTCGATATGCTGCACGCCGCGCAGGCGGTCAGCGCGGACCTGAAGGTGCATTGGGGCCCGCTCTTCCTCAGCGGCTGGTCGCAAGGCGGCTGGGCCACCATGTGTTTTCTGAACAAGCTGGAAACCGTCGGCATCCCGGTGAAGGCCGCCGCCACAGCGAGCGCGCCGAATGATCTCTACGCCATCATCAACCGCTGGATCCACCACCCGGCGGACGGCGATGCGGTTTACCTCCCGGCCTTGCTCGTGCTGCAGGTCAACGCCTGCCAGGAATACCAAAACCTGCCGGGCCTTGCCCACGCCGCCTTCAAGCCGGAATACGAAGCCACCGCGCGCGATCTCTACCAAAACAAGCTGACGTGGGAACAAGCCGGGCCGAAACTACCCAAGCGCGTGGCCGATCTCCTCAGCGACGAGCTCATCGCCGCCGCTGCGACCGGTACCAGCCGTTACTGGAATCTCCTCCAGGAAAGCCAGGCCTATCGCTGGCGCAGCCGCACCCCGTTGCGCACCTACTACGGCGATGCGGATGAAGTCATCCCGCCCTACATCGCCACCTTGCCGGTCGGGTATCAGAAACTGGTCGGCGGCGGTGCGACCGAAGGCATCGAAGTCACCGGAAAAGCCGATCACCGGGGCACCTTTGTCCACGCGGTGGCGGAGGAGAAGAAGTGGTTTGACGAGCTGGGCAAGTGAGGGCCAGCGGCTACGCTAAAACTTCGCGGCCGCTTCAATCTCGGCAAGCTCCGCCGTGGGGCTCACCACCGCCAGGTTCATCCGGGCGTTGTTCACCAGCAGGGCGGCCGCCGCGCGGACTTCCTCCGGCGTCACCGCTTCGATCTGGCCGATAAGCTTGTCGGGATCGATCACCCGCTGGTGACCGAGCAACCCCTCGCCCAGCCACATCATCTGGTTGTCCGTGCTCTCGAGACCCAGGTGGATCTGGCCATAGGTGTATTCCTTCGCGCGACGGAGTTCCCGCCCGCTCGGCGCGCGCCGGGAAAGTTGCCGCACGGTCTGGAGGCTGAGCTTGATCGCCTGGGCAATCTTGGAGTTCTCCACACCCGCATTGATAAAGAAGCTGCCGGTCTCATGGTAGTAGTTAGCGCCAGTATTGATCGAATAGGCGAGGCCATGCTTCTCCCGCACCGTCTGGAAGAGGCGGGAGCTCATGTTTTCGCCGAGAATGACGCTCATGAGCCGGAAAGCCGAACGGCGCGGATCGTGCCGGGAAACGCCGCGCATACCCATCACGAGATGCGTCTGCTCGATCGGCTTGCGCGTGACGTGGAAGCGGGAGGCGGTCTGGGGCCGGGGCACGGGGGTGAATTGCGCCGGGGAGCCGGTCGGGAACTTGCGCAGCAACGGCTTGAGCAGGTCTTTGATCTCGGCCAGGTCGGTCTTGCCTGCCACGGTGATGCAAAGATTGCCGGAGTGGTAAAACTTGCGCCGGTAGGCGATGAGGTCTTCGCGCGACATCCGGCGGATATTGGCGCTGGTGCCCGCGAGGGGCCTCCCCAAGGCGTTGTTCGGCCAGAGAAGGGCGGAGGCCATGTCCTGGGCGAGGGCGGCGGGCTGGTCCTCGTACATCCGGATTTCCTCCTGGATGACGCCACGCTCGCGCTCGATTTCCGCCACAGGGAAGGTGGAACGCAGGAGCATGTCGGTCAGCACGTCGATGACAAGGGGGAGGTGCTTGGCGCTGGCGCGGGCGTAGTAACAGGTCATCTCCTCCGCCGTGAAGGCGTTGAGGTAGCCGCCGACGCCCTCGACCGCCTCGGAGATTTCGCGTGAGGTGCGGTTGGTCGTGCCCTTGAAAAACATGTGTTCCAGGAAATGGAAGATGCCGTTCTGGCGCTTGGCCTCATGCCGCCCGCCGACGCCGAGCCAGAAGCCGACCGAGGCGCTTTCCACGTGAGGCATCTGCGCGACGGCGAGCTGCGCGCCCGAGTCGAGTCGTTCCTGGGTGAAAATCATGCCCTAAGTGTCGTTTCGAGAGGAGGATGTGTCAAACCCGTGTTTGGGGGCTACTTAAGGAAGCCATGGCCCCGTCAATCCGGTGGCCCGGACAACTCGTTGTCCGGGTGCGCAACGCGCACAGGAAGCGTGCCTTCTTACCGTTAGTCGTGCACGTTTGGGCTAAGATCCTCGCTTCCTGTTGCCTTCGGCAACCCGGACAACAAAGTTGTCCGGGCCACCAGACGGACGGAAATCCTGCGTACGGAAAATAAAAGTGAAGAAACTTTGAAGCAGTCCGATTTCCATGACGTCATATCTTCCACAACTCAATTATGAAATTCTCACTCCCCACCTCCATCGTCGCCGCCATCCTCGGACTCGCTCTCGTCAGCGTTCCTGTTACGGTTCAGGCGCAGCCCGCCACCCCTCCTCCCGCCGCTCCGGCGAAGGCCAAGGTGCGCAACCCCGTTTTCCACGGCCCCGTGACGGCGGTTGATGCGACGGCTGGCACCGCCACGGTCGATATTTCCACCAAGAAGGCCCCCGGCACGACCGTGGACCTCGTGATTGCCCCCACGACCAAGATCAAGAAGGACGGCAAGGCTGCCACCCTGGCCGATTTCAAGGTCGGTGATGTGGTCGGCGGTTCCTACACCGCGGATGCGGCTGGCAAGAAGACTGCCGTGACCTTTGGCTCCGCAAAGGCCGCAGCGCCCAAGCCCGAAAAAGCCCCCAAAGCTGCTCCCGCCGCCAAATAATCTCTCCCATTTAACCTCAACCCAAACAAAAAGGCCGCCCCTCGCAAGAGGAGCGGCCTTTTTCTTTTCATTCATTTCCGGGCCCTCCCGGAGAGAGAATTCTCCTCTCAAAACCGTCTTGCAGGGCAGGGCTGCCTCCGGGTTCCCCGGGAATATTAGAATTGTGATCGTGCCCAAGTTTGATACCTTCGGGCTCCAACATCCATGGCCAAACGCAAACACTCTCGGGCCGAAGTGTTGGGGACGCTCCTTCGCACCAGCGTCTATCTCCGCCCGTACCGTGGAAGATTGACCGGCGTCTTCTTCCTGATCATCCTCGTCTCCCTCCTCTCGCTCATCTTCCCGGCGGTGACCGGCTGGGTGATCGATCTCTCCAACGGGAACCATCCCAAGAACATGGTCTGGCTGCTGGACCTCATCCTGCCGCGCACGGCGACGGGCTGGGCAGCCATCCTGCCGCTGCTGCTGCTTTTCGGCGTGCTGCTCGTGGGTCGCGCTGCCGCCTTGCTCACCCGCAATCACCTCATGCAAACGACCGGCATGCGGGTGACCTGCGATCTGCGCGTCGCCATTTTCTCCCATCTCCAGAAGCTCTCGCTCAAGTTCTATGAAGAACGCCAGACGGGCCGCGTCGTTGCCCGTGTGACGGAGGATGCCGGGTCCGTTCACGTTCTCGTGACGGGGGCCTCGGTCTCGCTCATCGGGGATATGACCATGTCGGTCGGCGTCTTTGTCCTGCTTTTCTTCTTGAACTGGCAGTTGGCCCTCCTTTCCATCGTCCTCATCCCCCTCTTCGTCATCAATTACTTCTGGCACCGCCGCCGGATGCGCTTTGAGAGCCGCCGTCATCGCCGGAACTGGTCCAAAGTGGTCGGGTTCCTGAACGAACGCATCGCCAATAACCGGGTGGTCCGCGCCTTCGCCACTGAGGAGGAAGAGGAAAACGTCTTCCGTGGGGGCATCCAGGCCGATTTCAACAACTACAACCGCATCCAGTGGCGCAATACCCTGATGGGTGCCACGGCGGAACTGCTCTCCGGCATGGGCACGCTGATCACGCTCGGCCTTGGCTCGTGGCTCATTCTCCACGGCAAGTTCAGCTCCGGGCAGCTGATCGCGTTTCTCGGCTATCTGACCCTGCTCTACGGGCCGATTGTTCGCGTCTTCGAGGCCAACGCGGTCATCCAGAACGGCGTGACCTCCATGGAGAAAATCTTCGCCATCCTCGATACCACGCCGCACATCCCGGAGAACGATGCCATGCCGGAACTCCCCCGCATCAAGGGGAAAGTGCAATTCGAGGACGTCTCCTTCGGCTACCGCATCGGTCAGGCCACGCTGGATCATGTCAGCTTCACGGTGCAGCCCGGGGAAATGATCGCCCTCGTCGGCCCCAGCGGCGCGGGCAAGAGCACGATTATCACCCTGCTCGCCCGGTTCTACGATCCCACCAGTGGCCGGGTCCTGGTCGATGACCGGCCCATCACGGAATACAACGTCCAGTCGGTCCGCCGCCAGGTCGGCATCGTCATGCAGGACAACATCCTCTTCTCCGGCACGCTGGAGGAGAACATCCGCTACGGGCGACCCGGCGCGACCCGGGAGGAGGTCATCGCGGCGGCCAAGGCGGCCAACGCGCACGAGTTCATCTCCCAGCTTCGGACCGGCTACGAATCGCGGGTCGGCGAGCGCGGCGTCTCGCTTTCCGGCGGCCAGCGGCAGCGGGTGGCCATCGCCCGGGTGTTGCTGAAGGATCCCCGCATCCTCATCCTCGACGAGGCCACCTCCGCGCTCGATTCCCATTCCGAGAAGCTGATCCAAGACGCCACGGAAAAGCTGATGAAGAACCGCACGGCCATCGTCATTGCCCACCGGCTCTCCACCGTGGTCAACGCCAACCGCATCCTGGTCATGGATCACGGACGCGTCGTCGACAGCGGTTCTCACGCCGAGCTCCTCGCCCGACCGGGACTCTACCGCAACCTCTATCAGCTCCAGTTCGCCGACCGCGCAGCGGCGTAGGTACCAGCAGTGCGGTGGTGGCCCGGACAACCAGCAAGTTGTCCGGGGCCACAAAGGGTTGTCTGTTCCGATTCCCACTTTGGCCTAATGGCCGGGCGTGACCTGTTCGTCGAGATTCTGGTGGCCCTTGACGGTTCCGTCGTCGAGGTGATTGACTCGCTCGCCGCGCAGGCGCTGGAAAAATTTGCCGATTCCGCGCACCCCGCCCCACGTGAACCAGACGCCGGTGACGGTGGCGAAGAGAATGGGGAAGCCGACGCCGACAACATGCCAGTAGCCGGGCCAGAAGGAAGGCGGCCAAGGTGAAGCCGAGACAGGCCAGGAGGAGGCCACCCACGGTGAAAGATAATTCCACGTCGTGCCCACAATGAAGACGGTGGTGAGCGAAATGCTCCAGCCGAAAAGCAGGCAGGCGATCCACTTGTCCCCCACGGAAAAGTTTTCGTCGATGCCGATGAAGCGCCCCAGCCAGACGTGTCGGGCAGGCTTGTCTTCAGGCAGCGACTTGGGGTCCTTCTTCAGCGCATAAGCTCCGCGATGGAGCAGGCGATCCATGTTGAAGTCCTCTTTCTTCGTCAGCAGGGAAACGACGACATAGAGGGAGATGGCGATGAGCATGGTGAAGAAGGAGATTTGCGCGCCATTGAGCGGAAAATGGGGATTCATCTGCTTCGCGATAATGCCGCCGACCGAAAGCGAAGATCCGGTGGCCAAAGCAACCCAGGCCCCTGAGGTCGTGCCGCCCTTCCAGTAGAGGCCTCCGATGATCGCCGCGCCGAGTCCGCCAACGTAGATGGCAGTGGTCACCGCCCACCACATGACCACGTAGTCGACCTGACGATAAAAGGCTCCGAAGAGGAACGCCCAAAGGGCGACACCCACAATGGAACACCGGAGCGCAAAGAGATGCTGCTTGGGGCCGAAGGGCTTCTTCCGCAAAGGCACGATCACGTCCTGAACGAAGATGCTGCCCCAGGAATGCAGGTGGGTGGCGTCGCCGCCGAAGACGCCCATGAGGAAGATCGCGCACAGCACGCCCTTGACTCCGACGGGGAGCATGTCGGAAACGGCTACCGGCAGGAGCATCTGGGATTGAACCTTGGGATCGGAAATTTTCTCCACCTGATGGTGAACCGCAGCGGAATGGGCGGCGAAATCGGGGTGGGAGAGGTAGGTCATGGCGCAGATGGCCAGCAGCGTGATGACCGCGCCCTTGCCCATTTCCCGCCAACGGCTGAGCACGTTGCCCATGCGGGCCTCGTGCGGGGTGAGCGCGGCACCCTGGTACCCGGCGGCGTTCTGCCAGGCCATGGTGCCATAGATAGTCGTGCAGATGCCCATCAGGATGTACCAGACGTTGAAGTCTTCCACGCCGCTCGAATCAAAGGGATTGAAGAGCGAATGACCGGCAGGCCGGTTCGACAGGACGGTCGTGATCTGGGACCAATCGAACATCATGAGAAGAGCGATGATGATGACGATGTAGAAGACCTGGGCGACGATGCCTTCGAGGCAGTTGACGATGATAACCGTGATCAGGCCTCCGGAGAGGCTGACGAAGAGCGAGATGGAAAGGAAGAGTCCCATGAGCAGGACGTAAGTGGGGATCTCCATTCCGAAGATAAGAAGATTCTCCGGCAGGCCCCAGAAGTAGGCGAGACAGCGCGCGCCGACGGCAGGGATGATGCCGAAATTGAGAATGCCGGCGAAGAAGCCGAGAAAGCCGGTGAAGAGACGGAAACGTTTGCTGTAGCGAAGCTCGAAGAACTGGGCGAGCGTCATGGCGCGCGTTTCCCGGAAGCGGTAGATGACAAACCCGGCGATGCCGACAATCAACGCGATGGGACCGGACAGGTATGTCCACCAACCGAGGGCAAAACCGGATCGGGAAATCACCTCGAAACTGGCCACGAAAACGACCGCACCCGCCTGCAACTCCCCGCCCGCGATGGAGAGGAGATAGCGATCTGCCACGCGGCCACCGGACATGAAATCAGCGACGCTGCGGACATACCTTTTACAGTACCAACCGACGGAAAAGACAACGAGAAGCGGGGCGGCGGTAATGATCCAGTCGAGTAGTGTCATGATGCGAAGCGGAAAACGCTAACCTTGACCATATCCCATGGCATTAAAAGAAGTCTTTTGTGGTGATCGTAACTCGAAAAAGGACCTCTATTTGGGCAAAAAAAGAGGCCGTCCACCTCTGGAAAACATCTGCTGACAGGCGGGGGAGATCACCGCCCCACGCAACAGTTATACCAAAATAATGGACTATTGCGGAGGAGCGAGCAGCAGGTCCTTGTCGAACCGGACAAGGAGGAAGCCGATGATATTCATGGCCATCCGCTGACATTCGATCGAAGCTGGCACCGAGAAGTTACGATAGAACAGCCCCCGCCGATCCCACATGAACCGGTTGGTGATGTAGCCGGGATATTTGACCGGATTCGAGAGATCAATCTGCGTGTCGCCATTCAGGATGTGCATGTACATCATGTCGCTGTAGTTGTTTGGCGTGTAGAGAATGGCCAGCTTGCCGTCGATATCGAGGTGTTCCAGCGGCTCGGCGTAGTAATTCATCCCCTCGGGAACCTCGGTGATGTTGAACCAGCTCTTGACGAAAACGTCGTCCGACATCTTGATCGGCTCAAAGTTCTTGTCGTCGTCCGGCACCACACGCTTCATCTCGCGGCGGAAGGCGACGTCGAACCGCGACCCACGGCCCGCGAGGCAGTTATCGCCCCAGATGGCACCGCCCACTTGGAGATAGTTGCGCAGATTTTCAATCTCCTGGCTGGTGAGAATGAAATCCTTGTGCCCGGTGAAGAAGACGAAAGGCGGCTTCTTGTCCATCAGGTCCGGTCCGCCGATGTTCAGCGGGGTGGTGATGACTTCCCCGGTGATATTGCCATGGCTCCACTGGTTGACCTTCTCGACGAAGTTCATCAGGCTGCCCGCGGTGATTTTATCGCCGGAGATCTGGGTATTGCAGTTCCAGTCGCCGTTGGCGTATTTGGCCAGGAAGAGCGGAAACTTCGCCTTCACATTGTGAGGATCGCTGTTGGAATTGCGGATGTTATCCGCGCTGCGCCAGGAGCTGACCGTCTGGCGGATGCCATTCAGGCGTGCGTTCAGGTTGTTTGGGGCGGTGCTCTTCACCTGGGTCATCGTCTTGGAGACGGCATCCGGCGCGGGAGGCGCGGTAGAGAAGTCCGGCAGGGGAACGGTGAAGCTGGCGTTCGGCGAAGGGGTGGAAATGACGGCGGTCGGCGGGCTGACGACCTTGGTCGGCACCTGGACGGCGGTTTCCTGCGGCGGCGGGGGTGGCGGAGGAGCGGAAGGCGGGGGCAGGTAGGTCTTCTCGAACGTATCGACCGGCGGCTTGAAGGCCGGGAAGATGATGTAGGTTGCGAAGATGAAAAAGAGAATCAAATGCAGGAAGAGCGCGGCGAAAAAGTAGCCCGACCGGGAGAGCTTCTGGGCCCATTCCTTGACATTGAACTGAGGGGGGGTATCGACCGGTGGCATGGCAGCTCCTTAATCCGAGGGTGATCCGAAAGCGAGATTTTTGACCTTCGCCTGGGCGCAAGCATTCAATACATCAACCACCCGCTGGTGGACGGTGCTGCGGGACGGGGTGACCACGACAGGTTGCATGGCGTTGGTCTGAACGACACCCTCGAGCCGCTTCGTGGTTTCCGGCAATTCATGATCGGTTAACGTGTCGAAAGGTGCGCCGTTGACCGTGACCTGGCCGTCGCCATCGATGGTGATTTGAACCGGAATATTTCCCGGAGGTCCACCTTGCCCCGGCAATTGCGTGCTCAGGTTCGTTTCGTGCTTCTGCGCTCCGGCCGAGACCATGAAAAAGAGCAGGAGCACGAACAAAACGTCCAGCATGGGCGCAATCTGAAATCCGTGTTCTCCATCAACGCTTCCTGACATAGGGGCTCCTTAGTTAACTCCGCCTGCGGGTGGGGCAGGGGCATCTTTACCGCTGTCGCCGCCGGTAATGACGGCAAAAGTGACCGTGCCGATGCCGGCTCCGGCGCAGGCGTTCATCAAATCTGACACGTTACTATACTGCACGCCCTTGTCCGCGCGAATCAAAACATAGGTGGCGGGGTTCTTGGCAATCTTGGAGGCGAGGTAACCGGTGAGGGATTCCGCACTGGGATAACCTTTGCCGTCCGCCGAGAACTGGGCCTCACTCGTGGCTGGATTCCAGCCGATATTGACGACCGTCTCGTTTTTCTTGTTGTCCGGCTTCTTGCCGTGCTTGGCATCGGCGAGCTGAATGTTTTTGTCCTTCTTCAACACTTCGGTCGAAGTGATGGCCATGAAGAAAAGCAGGAGCACGAGCAGCACGTCGACCATGGGGGCGACCTGAAATTCCGGGTCGCCGTCCGCATCGTGGCGGCGGCGCTTGCGCTGGCGTTTAACACTCTGGGAAGGCATGAGGGCGAAAGGTTGGGCTTAGCTGCCCCAGTCGAGAACGGTGCCGCAATTCGGGCAGGGGCTGGTGCCGACGGTAATCGGGGCGTTGCAGGATGGGCAGTTCGTGGTCACGTTGCGGGAGACCTTCTGGGAAACCCCGGAGCGGGCCGAGCGGGTCTTGCTGGCCGATTCGGTGCCGAAGTTCTCGCCGATGCGCACGCCGGAAAGCTGATCGTAAGGGATATCGTCCAGCAGGCGGTAGACCTGACCTTCAGCGAAGAGAATGGCATTCTGCGCCAGCGAGCGGAGAATATAGAAGAAAATAAACGCCGGAACCGCGACGATGAGACCGGCCATGGTGGCCACGAGCACTTCACCGATCTGGCCCGCGAGCGCGGCGGGATCGGAGATACCGTTGTTGCCCAACATCTTGAAGGCGCCGATCATGCCCCAGACCGTACCCGTCAACCCGATCATGGGCGCGACCACCCCGATAACCGAGAGGTAAGTGGTGTTGGTCTTGAGATTGTTCGACTCGGCGACAGTGGTTTGCTCGACGGCAAATTCAACCGCGTCCTTATTGCGGCCGACGCGTTCCAGACCGGCAGCAAGTACCGAGCTCAGGTAGCACTTGTTCGTCTTGCAGATGTTCCAGGCTTCCTGGTAGTTACCGGCGGCGATTGCCTCCCGGAGGCGGGCGATCAGCGCGGGAGGAGCCAGCTTGGCGGCGCGGAAGATGACGAAACCTTCAATCGTGAACCAGCAAAGACAGACTGAGGCCGCCCCAAGGACGAACATGACCGGACCGCCCTGGGCCAGGAAGCTGGCGACATTGGTTGCTTCCGTCCCTTTGTGTCCGGGAGCGGCAGGAGCCGCGGCATCCGTGGGGGCAGGGGCTGGTGCCGGAGCGGCGTCTTGGGCCAGAAGCTGGTTCAACGCCAAGGGCGAGGCCAGGAGCACAAGCGCCAGCAGGCCGGTTCGAAGGGAGGTCGGGAGGATGGAGGACATAGTCGGGTGAGGATTAATCTTGGGGTCAGGCTAACGGGTTAAAACGGAGGGCGCTATTCCACACCCACATCGGGATGTTGTTCGCGCAGCTTCTTCGCGAGCTGGTCGGATTGTTCCGCCAAGGCGGGATTCTGGTAGAACATGGTCTTCACGGTCAGGTAGGCTTCCAGCGCCTTCTCGAACTGCTTTTGCGACTCAAGCGCCTGTCCGTAAACGATAAAGACCGTGGCGTAAAAGCCACCTTCCGACTGGGAGGGCGCCAGGTTCTTGTTCGCCTCATCAATGATGGGCTGCAGATCCTTGATCGCCTCATCCGCCTTGCCCTGCTGGACTTTGATGCGGGCGCGACCGGCAACTGCCTGGTAGTGATACTTGCTGCCGGGGTAAAGATCGTCGATCTGCGTGTAAATCGCAGCAGCCTTATCCGTCTGCGGCGGCGTCAACGCGTTATAGGCGTCAGCCAGCTGCCCCATGGCGTCGGTGACCCAAGGCACTTTCAGGCCGGCAAATTGCTTCACCAAAGGCTCCAGCGCCGCCACCACCGCCTCGGGTTTCGCGCCTTTAACTTGGGCCACGGCCGCCGGGGTATCCATCGTGACGGTGGCGATCAATTCATCCCGGTAGGGGAGCTTGGCGGTGCCGCCGCTGGC
>FTJN01000963.1_pt1 | contig 15958 bp, 12 predicted proteins | sample 1658361 | NCBI WGS metagenome assembly FTJN01 (sample SAMEA3914819, study PRJEB12502) | metagenome | biome: forest; material: soil | place: Canada | collected 2010-06-26 | depth 0.3 m | reverse complement strand
CCGCGCCCGCCTGCTCCCACCCGTGTTCGAACAACAGCCAACCGCCGGCGCGCAGCCGGTCGCGGGCGCCTGCGGCGATGCGGGCGATGTCGGCCAGGCCGTCGTCGGCGGCCACCAGCGCGTCCAGCGGCTCGTGCGTCAACGCCGCCAGGTGCGGGTCGTCGGCGGCGATGTAGGGCGGGTTGCTGACCACCAGGTCGAACTCCGGGGCGTCCGCGGCGGCGGCCAGCGCGTCCCACCAGTCGCCGAGCGCGAAGCGCACGTCCAATCCCAGGCGCGCCGCGTTCGTACGCGCGACCGCCAGCGCGTCCGCGCTGCGCTCGCCCGCCCAGACCCGCGCGCGCGGGCAAGCGTTCTTCAGCGCCAGCGCGATCGCGCCGCTGCCGGTGCCCAGGTCCAGCAGCGCCGGTTGCGCGGTGTCGTGCAGCTCGCCGCGCAGGATGTCCAGGGCCCAGTCGACCAGCGTCTCGGTGTCGGGGCGCGGCACCAGCACCGCGCTGCTCACCGCCAGCGTCAAGCCGTGGAACTCGCGCTCGCCCACCAGGTAGGCGAACGGCTCGCCGGCGGCGCGGCGCCGGGCGAGCTCCTCGAACGCGGCCGCGTGGTGTTCGGGCAGGGCGTCGTCGCCGTGCGCCAGCAGCCAGGCGCGCGGCTGGCGCAGCACGTGGCCCAGCAACAGGTGCGCGTCGAGGCGCGCGACGCCGAGCACGCGCGCCGACTCCAGCGCGCCGCCGATCGTCGGGAAATGGCTCATCGGGCGACCCTTCGCCTGGCGGCTGCGGTGCGAGCGCCTGCTGGCGACCGGGCGCTGCTCATGCCCCCGACTCCAGCGCCGCCAACTGCTCCTGCGCGCGCGCCGCGCGCAGCGCGCCCACGACGTCGCCCAGGTCGCCCTCCATCACCGCGGCCAGCTTGTAGAGCGTGAGGTTGATGCGATGGTCGGTGAGCCGGCCCTGCGGGAAGTTGTAGGTGCGGATCCGGTCGGAGCGGTCGCCCGAGCCGATGAGACTCTTGCGTTCGGCGGCGTCGCGCGCCTCGCGTTCCGCGCGCTCGCGGTCGCGCAGGCGCGCGAGCAGCACGGCCATCGCCTTGGCCTTGTTGCGGTGCTGCGAGCGGTCGTCCTGGCACTCGGCGACGATGCCGGTCGGGATGTGCGTGATGCGCACCGCGCTGTCGGTCTTGTTGATGTGCTGGCCGCCGGCGCCGCTGGCGCGGTAGGTGTCGATGCGCAGCTCGGACGGGTTGAGCGTGACCTCCGCGGCCGCGTCGGGCTCGGCCAGCACCGCGACCGTGCAGGCGCTGGTGTGGATGCGCCCCTGCGTCTCGGTGGCCGGCACGCGCTGCACGCGGTGCCCGCCGGACTCGAAGCGCAACTGGCCGTAGACGCCATCGGTGGCCGCGGCCAGGCCGCGCCCGCCGGACGGGTTCTCCAGCCGCACGACCACTTCCTTGAAGCCGCCGAGGTCGGACTGGCTCTCGCTCATGATCTCGCTGCGCCAGCCCTGGCGCTCGGCGTAGCGCAGGTACATGCGCAGCAGGTCGGCCGCGAACAGGGCCGATTCCTCGCCGCCGGTGCCGGCGCGGATCTCGACGAAGGCCGGCCGCTCGTCGTCGGGGTCGCGCGGCAGCAGCGTGGCCTGCAGCGCGGCGTCCAGCGACTCGAGGTCGGCATCGCAGGCGGCGAGCTCCTCGCGGGCCATCGCCACCATGTCGGCGTCGTCCCCGCCGTCGTCCAGCATGGCCAGCGCCTCGGCGCGATCGGCCTCGCGCCGGGTGAAGCGGCGGTACAGCTCGACGATCTCCGCGGCCTCGGACTGCTCGCGCGCGAGTTCGCGGAACTTGCCCATGTCGGCGGTCGCGGCCGGGTCGGCGAGGCGCGCGTCGAGCTCCTGCAGGCGCATGCACAGGCGGTCGAATTGTTGGCGGAGCGAGTCTTTCATGGGGGCGGTTCGAGCGGAAGCGGGCGAGGAGCCGGCGGGGACGGCCGGCACGGCGAACGGGCGCCGTCGACGACGCCCCGGCGGCTTCGCGTCGCTACAGGCCCGGGTCGGCCGGATCGCGCGTGGACTGGCGCAGGAACAGCCGCGTGACGGCGTCCGTCAGCCGATGGCGCTGGTCGCCTTCGCTGGTGCGCAGCTCGGCGAGCGCGCCATGCAGCATCTTCTGCGTGAGCCCGCGGCTCATCGCCTCGAGCACCGCCTCCACCGATTCGCCCTTGGCCAGCGCCTTGCGCGCGCGCTGGAGCTCGGCGCTGCGCCAGTCGTCGGCCTGGCGCGTGAGCGCCTGGATCAGCGGCACGGTGGCGCGCTGGTCGAGCCAGTGCGAGAAGCCCAGCACGCCGGCGTCGATGATGGCCTCGGCCTGCTCGACCGCGGCCTGGCGCTTCGCGCCGGCGCTGCGCACGAGCTCCGACAGGTCGTCCACCGTGTACAGGTAGACGTCGCGTTGCTGCGCCACCTCGGGCTCGATGTCGCGCGGCACGGCGAGGTCGACCATGAACATCGGGCGGCGCTTGCGCGTCTTCAAGGCGCGTTCGACCGCGCCGAGTCCGATGATGGGCAGCGTGCTGGCAGTGCACGACACGACGATGTCGAACTCGTGCAGGCGGGTGGGCACGTCGGCCAGGCGCAGCGCCTGCGCGCCGAGCCGCACGGCCAGCTTCTCGCCGCGTTCCAGCGTGCGGTTGGCCACCGCCATCATCCGGGGCGTGCGCGCGGAGAAGTGCGTGGCGACCAGCTCGATCATCTCGCCGGCGCCGACGAACAGCACGCTCAGCTTGTCGAGGTCGCCGAACAGCTGCGTGGCCTGGCGCACCGCGGCCGCGGCCATGCTGATCGAGTGCGCGCCGATCTCGGTGGACGTGCGCACTTCCTTGGCCACCGAGAACGAGCGCTGGAACAGCTGGTGCAACGTGGTGCCCAGCGTGCCGGCCTGGTCGGCCTCGCGCACGGCCTGTTTCATCTGGCCCAGGATCTGCGGCTCGCCCAGCACCATCGAGTCGAGGCCCGATGCCACGCGGAACACGTGGCGCGCGGCCTCGCGGTTCTCCAGCACGTAGCTGTGGTCGAGCAACTGCGCGCCGGTGACGCCGCCGTGCGCGGCGAGCCAGTCGGCGACCGGCCGCACCAGCGACGCGTTGTGCTCGGGCGCCGCGACGTACAGCTCGGTGCGGTTGCAGGTGGACAGCAGCGCCACCTCGGGCGCGCCGACGATCACGCCGCCCGAGTTGGGGCGGCCGAACTGGCCCACGAAGGCCTTGAGCGCCGGGGACAATTGCTCGAGCGGGAACGCGAAGCGCCCGCGCAGGTCGATGGGCGCGGTCTGGTGGTTGAGGCCCAACGCGAACACAGACATGTCCGCATTATAAAATTACGACGCGACCAGAGCGTAACCGCAGGTCTTCTCCCCGCCGCCGCTGCGCCGATGGCGCCTCGCCTACCCCGCAATTCAGCCTGCCGACGCCTCTTGGACGCCCTGGAACTGTTCTGGCACATCGCCAACTTCGTGCTGCCCGCGGTCGGCGTGGGGGCGCTCAGCGCCGCGCTGTGCAAGCTGTTCTGGCGCCGCGCCCTGGCCCGCGTCGCGTGGTTCACGCTCGCCTGGCAGGCCAGCGCGGCCGGCCTGGCCGTGCTGGTCGCCGGCCTGGTGATCACCGGCCATGACGGCCGCATGATCACCTACGCCGGGCTGGTGGTCGCCTGTGCGGCCGTGCCCTGGCTCAGGGCGAGCCGGTAGCTGGAAGCGTCATTCCGGCGCGTGGATCCTGCGACTTCGCGCAGGATGACACGACAGGTCCTGCGACTTCGCGCAGGATGACAAAACTTGTCATTCTGCGCGGAGCGAAGCGCAGTCGCAGAATCCACCCCCGCCACGACCCGTTCACCTGAAATCGCCCAGGCCTTTCAGAGCGCGACGGCCTGCCCGCTCTGCAACGATTCGCTGGCCGCATCGGCCAGCCGCTGGGCGGCGACGCCGTCGGCGATCGTGGTGCGGAAGGTGCCGCCGGACTGCAGCGTCTCGAAGAAATGCGCCAGCTCGAGGCGGTAGGCCTCGCGGTAGCGCTGCAGGAAGAAGTGCTCCGGCTTGTCGGCGTGCACGCCGCGCGCGTCGGATTGCACGACCTCGGTGGGCCGGTGGTTGCCGCACTGGAGCATGCCCGCCGAGCCCAGCACCTCGAAGCGCTGGTCGTAGCCGTAGGCCGCGCGGCGGCTGGTGTTGATCTGCGCGAGCCGGCCCTGGCGCGTGCGGATCGTGACGGCGGCGCTGTCGATGTCGCCCACGGTCGCGATCTCCGGGTCGACGAGGCACGAGCCGGTGGCGCAAAGCCACGCGGCTTCGTCGCCGTCGGCGCACAGGATCCAGCGAAAGATGTCGAAGTCGTGGATCAGCATGTCGCGGAAGATGCCGCCCGAGCCCTTCAGGTACTGCGCCGGCGGCGCGCCCGGATCGCGGCTCGTCACCACCAGCATTTCGGGCTTGCCGATGTCACCGCGCGCGAGGCGTTCCTTCGCGTCGTTGAACGTCGGGTCGAAGCGGCGCTGGAAGCCCATCATGCAGGCGACGCCGGCCGCGCTCACCGCGTCGGCGCACGCCTGTGCGCGGGCGACGGACAGGTCGATCGGCTTCTCGCAGAAGATGTGCTTGCCCGATCGGGCGGCGCGCGTGATGAGGTCGCTGTGCGCGTCGGTGGGGGCGGCGATCGCGACGACGTCGATGGCGGGGTCGGCGAACACGGCCTCGGGCGTGGACACCTGCGCGCCCAGTTGCGCGGCCAGTTGCGCGGCGGCGTCGCCCATCGGGTCGCAGACGAACTTGAGCGAGACGCCGGGCAGCGCCGCGAGGTTGGCGGCGTGGATCCGGCCGATGCGGCCGGCGCCGAAGACGGCGACATTCTTCATGGGAACTCCGTTTCAGGGGGAAGGTGCGGGCACGCGGGAAGGCGGCCCGAGGTCAGGAAGCGGCCGGCCGGGCGCTGCCGGGCATGTCGAGTTCGAGCCGGTAGGCGAGCGCGATGAACAGGCTCTGCACCAGGGCCATCGTGTTGGTGAGCGAGCGGAAGCCGAAGGTGCTGCTCTCCGAGACGAGCAGGCTCACCGCGGCGTCGGCGGCGAGCGGGCTCATGCGGCTGTCGGTGAGCGCGATCAGGCGCGCCCCGCGGTCGCGCGCCTGGCGGGCGGCCTCCAGCGTCTCCTCGGCGTACGGCGCGTAGCTGATCGCCACCATCACGTCGCCGGCGCGCAGCCCGCGCAACTGGCCTTCGTGCATCGCGCCGACGCCGGTGACCAGGTGGATCGGCCGGTCGACGTGCTGCAGGGCGTACGTGAGATAGCTGGCCGCGGGAAACGAGCGGCGCGCGCCCGCCACCCAGATCGACGGCGCGTGCGCCAGCAGCTCCACCGCGTCGTCCAGCGTCGAGGCCTGCACGCTGCGCTGCAGCTCGCGCATGCCGGCGATGGCGCCGCCGATGAACTCTCCGGCGATGTCCGCGCTCGAGAGCCGGCCCTGCGCGTGGTCGATCACGTCGCGGATGCGGGCCTGGTAGTTGTGGTCGGTCGCCAGTTGATGGGCGATGCCGTCGCGAAAGACCTTCTGCAGTTCGGTGTAGCCCGAGAAGCCGAAGTGCTTGGCGAACCGCACCACGGCGGACGGCTGCACGCCGCTGCGCGCGGCGACCTCCTGGATCTTGTCGAGTCCGACGTGGTCGCGGTGCTGCTCCACGTAGCGGGCGATGAGCTTGAGCTGGCGGCTCAGGCCGGTGAACTCGGTGCTGATGCGCTCGAGCAGGGCATCGACCGCGGCCGAGTGGCTCGCCGGCAGGGCCGGTGCGCCGTCCTTGCCGGCGCGCCTGGCCGGGCGGGCGGGCTTGGCGGACGCGGGCTTTTCGGGGGCGGGCTTGGGAGAAACGGGTCGCGGCATCGAGTCGGTGGGAGGCGGAGCGGGCGATGATAGGTCGCGTCCTTCCGGGATGGAAAAAGTTTTCCAATCCGGCCTGCGCTTGGAAGAAGACGGATCCGGTCGCGCCATGTCGCTCAGACGAGTTCCATCTGGCCGCTGCGCAGCGAGCGGGTGATCGCCAGGCCGATGCGCGTGGCCTCGGTGGCGTCGGACAGCGCCAGCGGCAGCGCCTGTTCGCCGCGGCAGCAGGCCACGAACGCCTGCAGCTCGCGCTCGAACGCGACGCCGAAGCGCTCGAAGAAGTCCGCCACCGACTGCCGGTGCACACCTCCGGCGTCGCTCGTCACGATGCGGTCGCGCTCGCCGCCCTGGCCGACGAGCAGCTGTCCCGCGGTGCCGATGACCTCGGTCTGTGTGTCGTGCCCGTGCGCGAAGGTGCGCGAGGCGTACAGCACCGCGCGCTGGCCGCCTTCGAACTCCACGATGGCCATGCCGTTGTCGACGTCGCCCAGAGGCCGCAGGCCCTCGTGCAGCGCGATCGTGCCGCTGGCGAACACGCGGGTCGCGCGCGGCTTGCCGAGCAGCCAGCGTGCGAGGTCGATGTCGTGCACGCTGCAGTCCATGAAGATGCCGCCCGAGGTGGGCGCGAAGCGCACGAAGAAGCCGTCCGGGTCGTTGCGGTCGCAGGTCTGCGAGCGCACGACGAAGGGACGGCCGATGGCCCCCTCGGCGATGTCGGCCGCGGCGCGGGCGTAGCTCGGATCGAAGCGCCGCACGAAGCCCACCATCGCCACGAGGTCGGGCCGGCGCGCGGCGACGCGCTCCACGCGCTCGCAGTCTTCCACGTTGAGCGCCAGCGGCTTCTCGACGAACACGTGCTTGCCGGCTTCCAGCGCGGCGATGGCCTGGTCGGCGTGCAGCGAGGTCGGCGTCACCAGCAGCACCGCGTCGATCTGCGGGTCGCGCACGAAGGCGGCGAAATCCTCGTGCAGCGTCTGCACGCCCAGCGTATCGCGCGCCCAGCCGAGCTCGGCGGAGACGGGGCTGCAGGCGCTCGTCAGTTGCGCACCGCGCGTGCGAAAGGCGACCTGCTCCGCGTGGCGCTTGCCCAGCCGGCCCAGGCCGGCGATGCCGACCCGCAAGGGCGCCCGGTTCGACTCGTTCATCGCGAAACTCCTTGCAGCGTCTGCACATCTCGAATGTTGCGCATGATAGGTCGCGACCGCCGGAAATAGAAAACTTTTTCTAAGTGATTGCCCGTATGGAATGTGAATTCCATCGGCCTACGATCCCGTCACGTCCCGACCGATGCGCTCGGGCCCTGCCACGGGCCGCGAGAACGAGACGCCCCAAAAACACGAAGGAGACAGGATTCATGAACAACCTGAGCAAACGCCTGGTACTGAAGACTTTGGCCATCGCCGCCCTGATGACGCTGGGCATGGGTGCCGCCCACGCAGCGGGCAAGTACGTCCTGGTCAGCCACGCGCCGGATTCGGACTCGTGGTGGAACACCATCAAGAACGCCGTCAAGCAGGCCGGCGAGGATTTCGACGTCACCGTCGACTACCGCAACCCGCCCAGCGGCGACCTGGCCGACATGTCGCGCCTGATCGAGCAGGCCGCGGCGCAGAACTACGACGGCGTGGTCACGTCGATCGCCGACTACAACGTGCTCAAGGGCTCGCTCAAGAAGGTCACGGACAAGAAGATCCCGCTGATCACGATCAACTCCGGCACGACCAAGCAGAGCGAGGAGCTCGGCGCGATCATGCACGTCGGCCAGCCCGAGTACGAAGCGGGCCACGGCGCCGGCGAGCGCGCCAAGGCCGCCGGCATCAAGAGCTTCCTGTGCGTGAACCACTACGCGACGAACCCGGCTTCCTTCGAGCGCTGCCGCGGCTTCGCCGAGGCGATCGGTGCCGACTTCAGGAATTCCACGCTCGATACCGGCGAGGATCCGAGCGGCGTCGAGGCCAAGGTGTCGGCCTACCTGCGCCAGAACCCGAACACGCAGGCGGTGCTGGCGCTCGGGCCGCTGTCGGCCAGCCCGTCCATGAAGGCGATCGACAAGGCCGGCCTCAAGGGCAAGATCTACTTCGCCACGTTCGACCTGAGCGACGAGATCGCCAAGGGCATCAAGGACGGCTCCGTGCAGTTCGCGATCGACCAGCAGCCGTACCTGCAGGGGTACATCCCCATCGCGGTGATGGCGACGATGAAGCAGATGCACACCACCGACCTGAAGAAGGTGTCGGCGGCGGTGCAGGCCAATCCGAAGGTGAAGGCCCGCTTCGAGGAGTACGGCCTGCAGCCGGTCTACGGCGCGCGCCACATCCTGTCCGGCCCCGGCTTCATCACCAAGGACAACATCGCCAAGGTCGAGAAGTACGCCGGGCAGTACCGCTGAGACGAGACGAGACGGGCCGCGCCATGACACTTCCTTCGACCACCGCTGCGCCAGCCGTCGCGACGGCCGCTCCCGCGGCCGCCGACGAACGCCTGCGCGCCGTCGGCGCCTGGCGCCGCCTGCTGGGCCGCCCCGAGTCGGGAGCGCTGTCGGGCGCCGTGCTCGTCTTCCTCCTGTTCGCCGTCAGCGCCGGCGGCTCCGGCATGTTCAGCGCCGAGGGCATCGTCAACTGGGGCACCGTCGCCGCCTTCCTCGGCGTGATCGCCGTCGGCGCCGCCTTGCTGATGGTGGCCGGCGAGTTCGACCTGTCCATCGGCTCGATGATCGGCTTCGCCGGCATGTTGCTGGCGGTGCCGTGCCTCTACTGGGGCTGGCCGGTGTGGCTGGCGACGCTGTTCGCGGTCGGCGTCGCCTGCGCGCTCGGGGCGTTGAACGGCTGGCTCGTCGTCAAGACAGGCCTGCCCAGCTTCATCGTCACGCTGGCCTTCTATTTCGTGCTGCGCGGGCTCAGCCTCGCGCTGTCCGTGATCCTCACGGGCAAGACCATCGTCTCCAGCAACGGGCCGGCCGTGCTGTCCGAACTCATCGCGGCCGACCCGATCGTGCATGCGCTGTTCCAGGGTCACGTGCTCACGGGCCTGTTCGACGCGATGGCGCATGCCGGCCTCATTGCCGCGCGCGACGACGCCACCGCGCTCGCGATCGGCGTGCCCAAGGTCGTCGTGTGGTGGCTCGCGCTCACCGCGATCGGCGCGTTCATGCTCGCGAAGATGCGCGCCGGCAACTGGATCCTGGCCGTCGGCGGCGATCCGATCGCCGCCAAGAACGTCGGCATCCCGGTCGGCCGCGTGAAGATCCTGCTGTTCATGCTGACGGCTTTCTGCGCCGCGCTGTTCGCGATCCTCCAGGTGGCCGACGCCGGCTCCGCGGCGGCCGACCGCGGACTGCAGAAGGAGTTCGAGGCCATCATCGCCGCGGTCATCGGCGGCTGCCTGCTCACCGGCGGCTACGGCTCGGTGATCGGCGCCTCGCTCGGCGCGCTGATCTTCGGCGTCGTGCAGATCGGCATCGGCTACACGAGCATCGACAACAACTGGTACCGCGTCTTCCTCGGCGGCATGCTGCTGGTGGCGGTGCTGTTCAACAATTTCGTCCGCCGGCGCGTCGCGCTGGGCCGGCGCTGAAAAGGCAGGCCCATGGCAGATTCGATCCTGCACCTGGACAAGGTCAGCAAGTACTTCGGCCCGGTCATCGCACTGTCGGACATCACGCTGGAACTGCGGCGTGGCGAGGTGCATTGCCTGCTGGGCGACAACGGCGCCGGCAAGAGTACCTTGATCAAGATGCTGGCCGGCGTCTACGTCCCCGACGGCGGCGAGTACCGCGTCGACGGCCAGCCGGTGCGCTTTCGCTCGCCGCGCGAGGCGCTCGACGCCGGCATCGCCACCGTCTACCAGGATCTCGCGCTGGTGCCGCTGATGAGCGTCGCGCGCAACTTCTTCATGGGACGCGAGCCGGTGCGCCGGCTGTTCGGCGCGCTGCCGGTGATGGATCACGCGCTCGCCGAACGAACCGCCGCCGAGCGGCTGGCCGAGATGGGCATCCGCGTGCGCGACGCGGGCCAACTGGTGGGCAACATGTCCGGCGGCGAGAAGCAGTGCCTGGCGATCGCCCGCGCGATCCATTTCGGCGCGCGCGTGCTGATCCTCGACGAGCCGACGGCGGCACTCGGCGTCAAGCAGAGCGTCAACGTGCTCAAGCTGATCGCCCGCGCCCGGGCACGCGGGATCTCGGTCATCTTCATCACGCACAACGTTAACCATGCCTACCCGATCGGCGACCGCTTCACGCTGCTCAATCGCGGCAAGTCCATGGGCACGCACGCCAAGACCGACGTGTCGAAGGAGGCCGTGCTCGACATGATGGCCGGGGGCGCCGAGATGAAGACCCTGATGCACGACCTCGACGGCGTGACGATCTGACACCGGACCCCTCGATGAGCTTCCTCACCTTTCCCGCCGGCCGCCGCTTCGACCTGGCCTGCCTCGGCCGGCTCGCCGTCGACCTGTACGCCCAGCAGGTCGGCTCGCGGCTGGAGGACGTCGCGAGCTTCGCGAAGTATCTCGGCGGCAGCTCGGCCAACATCGCCTTCGGCGCCGCCCGGCTGGGGCTGCGCGCGGCCATGGTCTCGCGCGTCGGCGACGAACAGATGGGCCGCTTCCTCGTCGAGTCCCTGCAGCGCGAAGGCTGCGACACCTCGATGGTGCAGGTCGATCCGGAACGGCTGACCGCGCTCGCGATCCTGGGCCTGAAGGACCGCGACACCTTCCCGCTGCTGTTCTACCGCGAGAACTGCGCCGACATGGCCGTCGACGCCGACGGCATCGACGAGGACTTCATCGCCGGCTGCCGCGCGCTGCTGATCACCGGCACCCACCTGTCGCAGCCGGTGGTGCGCGCCGCGTCCACGCGCGCGCTCGCGCATGCCGCCAGACACGGCACCCGGCGCGTGCTCGACATCGACTACCGCCCCGTGCTGTGGGGCCTCACCAAGCGCGGTGACGGCCAGACGCGCTTCGTGCCCGACGCCCGCGTCACCGCCAGCCTGCAGGAACTGCTGCCGCAGTTCGACCTGCTGATCGGCACCGAGGAGGAATTCCTGATCGCCGGCGGCGTGCCCGGCGACTTGCTGGCCTCGCTGCGCCGCGTGCGCGAGATCACCGCTGCCGCGATGATCGTCAAGCTGGGCCCGCTCGGCTGCTGCCTCGTCGCCGGTGCGGTGCCCGCCCGGCTCGAGGACGCACCGACCAGCGCGGGCGAGCGCGTCGAGGTGCTCAACGTGCTGGGCGCGGGCGATGCGTTCGCCGCCGGCCTGCTCACCGGGCTGCTGCGCGGAGAGGACTTCGCCGCGGCGGCCCGCATCGCGAACGCGTGCGGCGCGATCGTCGTCTCGCGTCACGCGTGCGCGCCCGCGATGCCCACGCCGGCCGAACTCGCGCACTGGTTCGGCGGCCGCCGCAACGCCGACGTCGCGGCCGACGCGACGCTCGCCCATCTCCATCGCACGACCGCCGCACGGGCGGCGTGGGACGAACTCAACGTGCTGGCGTTCGACCACCGCAGCCAGTTCTTCGAGCTGGCGCGCGATGCCGGTGCGCCGGAATCGCGCGTCCCGCCGCTCAAGCGCCTGCTCGTGCGCGCCGCCGAGCGGGTGGAGGCCTCGCGCGGGCTGCGCGGGCGTCTGGGCGTGCTCGTCGACGACGTCTACGGCGAGGATGCGCTGCATGCCGCCACCGGACGTGGCTGGTGGGTGGGTCGGCCGGTGGAGCTGCCCGGTTCGCGGCCGCTGCGCTTCGACGGCGGTGCGTCGCTGGGCACGCGCCTGCTGCAATGGCCGCGCGAGCAGGTGGTCAAGTGCCTGGTGCACTATCACCCGGACGATGCGGTCGACCTGCGCCTGGAGCAGGAGGCCCGGCTGCAGGAGGTGTGGGCCGCGACGCGCGACTCCGGCCACGAGCTGCTGCTGGAGGTGATCCCGCCGCGCACGCCGCCCTTCTCGCCGGAGGCCGACGCCACCGTGCTGCGCGCGGTGCAACGCCTCTACACGATCGGCCTGAAGCCCGAATGGTGGAAGCTGGCGCCGATGCAGCCGGCGGGCTGGCAGGCGCTCGCCGCCCTGGTGGCGGCGCGCGATCCGACCTGCCGCGGGGCCGTGATCCTCGGCCTCAACCAGCCGCTGGCCGAACTGGCGCGCGGCTTCGCGGCCGCCACGCATCCGCTCGTCAAGGGCTTCATGGTCGGCCGCTCGCTGTGGGTGGCGCCGGCCACGGCCTGGTTGCGCGGCGAGATCGCCGACGACGCCCTCGTCGCCGCGGTCGCCGCCAACTTCGAGACCCTGGTCGACGCCTGGCGCGCCTCCCGCCCCACGCCTTCGCACGCGGATTCGCACGCGGATTCGCACAGCTTGCGCGCCGCTCCGGCTTCGGTCCAATCGGCCTGAGCCCTTCGAACGATCTCGAGAGAACACCGACGATGACGACCTTCCGACTCACCCTCGCGCAGGCGATCGTGCGCCACCTGGCCGCGCTGCGCGTCGAGCTCGACGACGGCAGCGTGCTGCCGTATTGCGGCGGCGTGTTCGCCATCTTCGGCCACGGCAACGTGGCCGGGCTCGGCGAGGCCCTGCACGCGTCGCGCGGCGAGCTGCCCACGTTCCGGGCCCACAACGAACAGGCGATGGCGCACGCCGCGATCGCCTACGCGAAGGCGAACTTCCGCCGTCGCATCCTCGCGGTGACGACCAGCATCGGACCCGGTGCCACCAACCTCGTGACCGCCGCGGCGCTGGCCCACGTGAACCGCCTGCCGGTGCTGCTGCTGCCCGGCGACACCTTCGCGTCGCGCGCGCCGGACCCGGTGCTCCAGCAGCTGGAGGACTTCCAGCACGGCGACCTGAGCGTCAACGACAGCCTGCGGCCGGTCACGCGCTTCTTCGACCGCATCGTGCGGCCCGAGCAGATCCTCACCGCGCTGCCGCACGCGATCCGCACGATGCTCGACCCGGCGCTCTGCGGGCCCGTGTGCCTCGCGCTGCCGCAGGACGTGCAGGCCGAGGCCTTCGATTGCCCGGAGAGCTTCCTGGCACCGGCCACGCTGCGCATCCGGCGACCCGCGCCCGACGCCGCCGAACTGGAACGCGCCGTCGTGGCGCTGCGCGCCGCGCGCCGCCCGCTGATCGTCGCCGGCGGTGGCGTGCTGTACAGCGAGGCCGGGCCGGCGCTCGCCGAGTTCGCGCGCCGGCACGGGGTTCCCGTGGCCGAGACGCAGGCCGGCAAGGGCAGCCTCGCCTGGGATCATCCGCTGAACGTCGGCGCGATCGGCGTCACGGGGTCGCCGGCGGCCAACGGCTGCGCGCGCGACGCGGACCTGGTCCTCGCGGTCGGATCGCGCCTGCAGGACTTCACCACCGGCTCGCACACGCTGTTCACGCAGGCCCGCCTGCTCAGCGTGAACGTGCAATCGTTCGACGCGCACAAGTGGCATGGCGATGCCCTCGTGTGCGATGCGCGGGTGGGCCTGGCGGCGTTGTCGGCCGCGGCGGCGGGCTCGCAGGCGGACGCCGGCTGGACGGGCTCGGCCGAGCGGGCCGCCGCCGCCTGGAACGCGCGCGTGACGGCGCTGACCACCCAGCCGCAGCCCGACGTGCTGCCCTACGACGCCGACGTCATCGGCGCCGTGCGCGACTCCGCCGTGGATTCGGCGTCGGACGACATCGTCGTCTGCGCGGCCGGCACGCTGCCGGCGGAGCTGCACAAGCTGTGGCGCACCGGGCGGCCAGGCGGCTACCACGTCGAATACGGCTATTCCTGCATGGGCTACGAGATCGCCGGCGGGCTGGGCGCGAAGATCGCGCATCCGACACGCGAAGTGATCGTGATGGTGGGCGACGGCTCGTACCTGATGATGAACTCCGAGATCGCCACCTCGGTGATGCTGGGCCGCAAGATCATCGTGGTCGTGCTCGACAACCGCGGCTACGGCTGCATCCAGCGCCTGCAGCAGGCGTGCGGCGGCGCCAGCTTCAACAACCTCATCGACGACTGCATCGCCGAGGACGGCGCCGACGTGCGCATAGCCTTCGCCTCGCACGCCGCTGCCATGGGCGCGGAAAGCGTCCACGTTCCCGACGTCGCGGCCTTGCGTGAGGCGCTCGTGCGCGCCCGCGCGGCGAAGAAGACGCAGGTGATCGTCATCGATACGACCCACACCCGCACCACCGACGACGGCGGCTGCTGGTGGGAGGTCGGCATTCCCGAAGTCTCCGAGCGGCCGGAGGTCGTCGCGGCGGCCGCCGCCGGCCGCGACGCCAAGCAATCCCAACGGCCCTGAATCTTCCTCTTCTTCAAACGGCGACATCCCATGACCTGGAACATCCGCATCGGCATCAACCCGATTTCCTGGAGCAACGACGACCTGCCGGAACTCGGCGGCGACACGCCGCTCGAAACCGCGCTGAGCGAAGGCGCCGAGATCGGCTACGAAGGCTTCGAGCTCGGCAACAAGTTTCCGTCCGATCCCGCGGCGCTGAAGGCCAAGCTGGCCGAGTACGGCGTGGCCTGCGTGAGCGGCTGGTACTCCGGCCGCCTGGCCGAGGAGAGCCTGGAGGCCGAGATCGCCAACTGCCGCGCCCACATGGCCAAGCTGCAGTTCAACGGCTGCAAGGTGGTCGTCTACGGCGAGGTGGCCGGCTCGATCCAGGGCCGCATCGACACGCCGCTCGCCAAGCGCCCGCGTTTCGCCGACGCGGCCGCTTGGCAGGGCTACGCGCAACGTCTCGACGCGTTCGGCGCGCACCTGAAGGCCACCTACGGCATCACGCTGGCCTACCACCACCACATGGGCGCCTACGTCGAATCGCCCGAGGACATCGACCGCCTGATGGCGCTCACCGGCCCCGACGTGGGCCTGCTGTTCGACACCGGCCACGCCTGGTTCGGCGGCGCCACCGACGTCACCGTGCCGTTGGCCAAGCATCTGAAGCGCGTCGTGCACGTGCACTGCAAGGACGTGCGGGCCCAGGTGGTGCGCAGCGCGCGCAACGACGGCTGGAGCTTTCTGACCGGCGTGATGAACGGCACCTTCACCGTGCCCGGCGACGGCGTGATCGACTTCGACGCCGTGCTGACGATGTTGCACCAGGGCGGCTACGCGGGTTGGCTGGTCGTCGAGGCCGAACAGGATCCCGCCGTCGCGCCCAGCTACGCGTATGCGAAGAAGGGCTACGACACGCTGCGCGCCATCGTCGATCGCCTGGACGGCGGCGCCGCGCGAAAGGTGGCGTGATGACCAGCCCGCTGCTGCGCAAGGCCCGCGCCGAAGGCCGCGACATCGTCGCCGTGACGCCGGAGCAGGCAGGCTGGAAGCATGTGGGCTTCCGCGCCGTGCGCCTGCGCGCGGGCGAGACGGAATCCATCGAGACGGGCACGCGCGAGCTGTGCGTGGTGGTCCTGCGCGGCACGGTCGACGTGCGGGTCGACGACGTCACCCACACGGGGCTGGGCACGCGCGGCAGCGTCTTCGACGACGCGGCGCCGGCCGCGATCTACGTTCCCGGCGGCTGCGCCGTGGCGATCACCGCGGGCACGGACGCGGAGGTCGCGCTGTGCACCGCACCGGCCGGCCCGACGCCGCGCGCCGTCAAGCGGCTCGACTCCGCGGCGATGCGCCGCAGCGTTCGCGGCCAGGGCAGCAACCAGCGCTTCATCTGCGACGTGCTGCCGCACGACGACCCGACGGCCGCCCACCTGCTCGTGGTGGAGGTGCGCACGCCGGCCGGCCATTCGTCCAGCTACCCGCCGCACAAGCACGACACCGAGTCGCCGCCGTCGGAGACCCAGCTCGAGGAGACCTATTTCCACCGGCTGAACCCGCCGCAGGGGTTCGCGTTCCAGCGCGTCTACACCGACGACCGCAGCCTCGACGAAGCCTGCGCGGTGGAAAACAACGACCTCGTCCTGGTCCCGCGCGGGTATCACCCGGTGGTCGTGCCGCACGGCTACGAGTCGTGGTATCTCAACGTGATGGCGGGGCCGCACCGGCTCTGGGTGTTTCGCAACGATCCCGCGCACGAGTGGATGCTCGCGGGCACGGCCG
>FTJN01000613.1_pt2 | contig 16055 bp, 18 predicted proteins | sample 1658361 | NCBI WGS metagenome assembly FTJN01 (sample SAMEA3914819, study PRJEB12502) | metagenome | biome: forest; material: soil | place: Canada | collected 2010-06-26 | depth 0.3 m | reverse complement strand
GGGGACACACACTCACCCCGCCGCCGTGGCCGACCGTCATGAGCCGTGCCATGAGTGTGTGTCCCCATCTCGCGCACGGAACCCCCATGTCCAAGTCGCATCGCTACGCCACGACCCTGACCTGGACGGGAAACACTGGCGAGGGGACCGCCAGCTATCGCGGCTACGAGCGCGCTCACGAGATCGTCGTCGAGGGCAAGCCGGCGATCCTCGGTTCGTCCGATCCCAGCTTCCGGGGCGATCCGGGGCGCTGGAACCCCGAGGAGCTGCTGCTGGCCTCGATCAGTTCGTGCCACCAGCTGTGGTACCTGCACCTGTGCGCGGTGAACGGCGTGGTGGTCACCGCCTATCGCGACGAGGCCACCGCCGTGATGGTCGAGGACGAGACCGGCGGCGGCCGCTTCGAGAGCGCCACCCTGCGGCCGCGCGTGACGATCTCGGCGGGCGACCCCGCCACGGCCCTGGCCCTGCACCACGAGGCCAACGCCAAGTGCTTCGTCGCCAACTCGCTGAACTTCCCGGTGGGGCACGAAGCCAGCGTGGTGGTGGTGGGTTAGCGGGGCGGCGCCCCAAACTTTCCGCTCATCCCGGCGAATGCCGGGACCCAGATGGAATGGCTTTGAGGTGGGTTCCTCGGGCTCCGCGCCTCTCCAATCATCCACACCGCTAGGGATCTGGGTCCCGGCATTCGCCGGGATGAGTGGAGTTTAGGGTGTTGACCCCTAAGCGATGATGTCCGGCATCAGCTGATCCTCGAGCCGCACGATCTCGTCCTTCAGGGACAGCTTGCGGCGCTTGAGGCGGGCGATCTGCAGCATATCGGGCTGGGGGCGATCCTCCAGGGCGGTGACCGCGTCGGCCAGGTCCTGGTGCTCTTCGCGCAGGATCGCCAGGCGTCGCTCGATGGCGATGTCGCTGTCTTCGGAAGCGTCGTCGTCGTTCATGGACGCTCCTTCAAGCGAGGTCCCACAATGCCCCCATTCACGGGTCGTTGGGGGCGGTGATAGATAGCAAAGCCTGACAGCCCGTAAAGGCGTCATCTCGGATCCTAGGAGAGGGCGTCGACCAAGGCTTGCAGGGCCGTTTCGCGCGGGGGATCGCCGCCGGCTCGGGCGGCCTCCAGCAGAGCGGGCAGCAGGTCCAGCGCCGGGCCCGGCTCGCCGCTCAGGGCCTCCAGGCTTTCCATCAGCACCTTCTCGCCGGCCAGTTCGACGTCCTTGACGACGTTGCGGAAATCCTCGCGGGCGCCGTCGTCGATCTCGGGCCAGGCCGGCTTGATCGCCCGGCGCACGGTGCGCAGGGGACCGCCGACCTCGGCGTCCCAGCGCCTGACCAGCTGGAAGGCGGCCGGGACATCGGCCGGGCGGCCCTCATGGGCGCGCCAGGCCGTCCACAGCAAATACGGCACGTTCTGTCCGTGGCCGTCCTGCAGTGAGAGGCACGCCGCCGCGACCGAAGGTCGCGCATAGACCTCCAAAGCCCACTGCCAAAGCCGCATCTTGGTTAACCCCCAAAGCCTTTCGAGCGCCTTTTCAGGCCTCTCCGACGACCGTGGCGATGTCCTCGCCCCAGCGTTTGACCGGCCGCCACGACAGGCCGAACAGGTCCAACGCGCGGCCCACCGATTGGTCCACCATCTCGGCGATCGATCGCGGCTTGGCGTAGAAGGCGGGCAAGGGCGGGGCGATCACCGCGCCCATTTCGGCCAGCTTGGTCAGGGTGCGCAGGTGGCCCAGGTGCAGCGGCGTCTCGCGCACCATCAGCACCAGCGGCCGGCGCTCCTTCAGGGTGACGTCGGCGGCGCGAGTCAGAAGCGAAGTCGTTACGCCCGTGGCGATCTCGCTCATCGTGCGCACCGAGCATGGGGCGACAATCATGCCGAGCGTCCGGTACGACCCTGAGGCGATCGCCGCCCCGACGTCGCCCACGCGATGCACGACATCTGCCTTTTCATTGACCTCCCCGACGGAAAATTCGGTCTCCTGCGACAGGGTCAGGACCGCCGACTTGGACATCACCAGGTGGCTCTCGACCCCCAGTTCGCGGCAGGCGTCCAGGGCCCGCAGGCCGTACACAACCCCTGACGCACCAGAGATTCCGACGATCAGGCGGGGCTTTTCGGGCGAGGCGAGCGGGTCCGACATGATGAATTTTCGTCCGTCTTGGGAGCAAGCATGGCCACGTCAAGCGCCGCCCATTGCAATCATATGTGATCTGACAGCTTCGCGCAGCGGGTGTTGACTTTGATCTCCACCAGCAAGGAGCCGACAGCCATGGCCATCGAATCCCGTATCCGCGAACTTGGGTCCCGCCACGAGAACCTCGATCGCACGATTCAGGACGAGACCCGTCGACCCGTCAGTGACACTGCCCGCCTCGCGGAACTGAAGCGGCAGAAGCTCAGGCTCAAGGAGGAGATCGAAGGCCTTAGGGCGCGACTTCACTAGCCCCCTCTAGCCATCGCCGCGTCGAAAAGGGCGGTGGCCGCCAGAGGAGGCCGAAAACAGAAAGGCCCGCTCCGTTCCGACGGGGCGGGCCTTTTGCTGTTCGGATGGGGGCATTGTCGGATGGGGACAGGCGCATGCGCCTGTCCCCAATCGCGGATCAGTCCTCGTCGTCTTCGTCCTCGTCCGGGACGTAGGTCGACTTGCCGAACACGTCCTCGGCCTTGGGCTCGATGCGGCCCTTGCGGATCGCGGCCTCTTCCTCGTCGCGGTCGTCCGGCACGGTGCTGGTTTCCGAGGCGGGGCGCAGGGTCGGATCTTCCGGCAGGATGCCCTTCTTCAGGTCGTCCTTGGCCTTCTTCTCGGCCGCCTTCTTGACCAGGGCGTCCAGCTCCAGCTGGCCGACCAGGCCCAGGGTCACCGGATCGACCGGCTTGATGTTGGCCGAGTTCCAGTGCTGGCGGTTGCGCACCTGGTCGATGGTCGACTTGGTGGTGCCCAGCAGCTTGGAGATCTGCGCGTCGGTCACTTCCGGGTGGTGGCGGATGAACCAGGCGATGGCGTCCGGACGGTCCTGGCGACGCGACACGGGGGTGTAGCGCGGGGCCTTCTTCTGCGGCTTCAGTAACTCGGCGTGGCGGCTGACCTGGGCCTTCATGCGGTACTGGTCGTTGGCCTGGGCCTTGTCCAGTTCTTCGCGGGTCAGCTGGCCATTGCCCATCGGGTCGGCGCCGCGGATGTCGCGCGCCACTTCGCCGTCGGCGATGCCGCTGATTTCCAAGGGGTGCAGACCGCAGAAGTCGGCGATCTGCTCAAAGGTCAGCGACGTGTTTTCCACGAGCCAGACGGCGGTCGCCTTGGGCATCAGGATGTCGGCCATGAGGGGCTCCAGAAATGACGGCGCCCGACCTTGCGGCCGGGCGGGATGTTCTAGCGTGGACCTATAATGCGGTTCTCGAAGAAAGGGAACGGGGATCAATCGTCGCGCTCTCCGTGTCGAGACGACCTTGGTCGAATTTGAATTCGAGGCGTTTTCAGAATCGTGGGAATTTGAAAGCGAGGCCACGGCCTCGTTGGAGACTCGATGTCGGCGTCGGCGGATTCTATCATGAAGTCGGCCCTGGTGATCGGACATCCCGGCCATGAGCTGCGCTTGACGACGTGGATCGCGCAGGCACGGCCGTTCCTGTTCGTGGTGGCCAAGGGCTCGCGCTCGGGCCGCTCAGAGAGCCGCCTGGCCGCCAGCCGCGCCACGGCGGTCGAACTGGGAGCGATCGTCGCCGAGCCGTTCGGCGCGGCCTTCGACACCGAACTCTATGACGCGATCCTGGCTGGCGACATCGGCCTGTTCGCGCGACTGACGGATACGCTGGGAGCCGCTTTTGTCGCGCGGGGCATCGACCGGGTGATCACCGACGGCTGGCAGAACTACAACCCCGTTCACGACCTCACCCATCTGGTCGCCCGTGTCGCGGCGGCCGAAGCCGGGCGGCGCAGGGGGCGGCCGGTGGCCTGCCTGGACTACCCCGTGGTGCTGGGCGAACTGGCTTACGCGCCGTGCGGCCCGGAACGGATGCGGATTGTCCTGTCCGAGGCCCAGGTCAAGGCCAAGCTCGACATGGCCAAGCGTCATCCGGACATCGCCGAAGACGTCGAAGCGCTGATCGCGGCGGCGGGGCGATCGACCCTGCGGCTGGAGACCCTGCACGTCCCGCCGCCGCTGCGGGAACTCCTGCCCACGCCTATCGCGCCGCCCTGGTACGAGCGCCACGGGCGGGCGCGTGTCGCGGCCGGCGTCTACAGCCGCGCCCTGACCTGGTCCCACATGGCTCCGATCGTCTCGACCCTGGCGGCGCGCCTGGCCCTGGCCGAGGCGGAGTTGGTGGGATGAGCGGCGCGCCGGACCAAGGCTTGCGGATCCTGCTGACCAACATGGCGCTGGCGGGGCGTTCCGGCACCGAGATCGTGGTTCGCAACCTGGCGCTGGCCCTGTTGCGCGCCGGTCATCGACCGATGGTCTATTCGCCGAGGCTGGGCGCGATCGCCGATGAAATCCGGGCGGCGTCGATCCCGGTCACCGACGACATCGCGACCATCACCGAGCCGCCCGACGTGATCCACGGCCACCACGTGATCCAGACCGCCGTCGCCGCCGCGCGCTTTCCCGCCACGCCGGCCGTGTTCGTCTGCCATGACTTCGTGGCCTGGCACGATGTGCCGCCGCGCCTGCCCAACCTGGTCGCCCACGTGGCGATCAGCGAAGGCTTTTTGGAGCGTCTGATCGTCGAGCGCGGCGTGGCGCGCGACAGCGCGTCGGTGATCCTCAACGCCGTCGATACCGACCGTTTCCAACCCGGGCCGCCGCCGCCGCCGGTCCCTCGGCGCGCCCTGGCCTTCGCCAAGAACCATGGGCACCTGGCGGCGATCCGCGAGGCCTGCGCCCAGCGGGGGATCGAGGTGGACGCCGTGGGCGTGGGGGCGGGCGGGGTCACCGCGTCGCCGGAACTGGCCATGCCGGGCTATGACCTGGTGTTCGCCAGCGCCATGACCGCCCTCGAGGCCATGGCCTGCCTGCGACCGGTGATCGTCTGCGATGGTCGCGGCTTCGCCGGCATGGCGACCAGCGCCCGGTACGAGGCCTGGCGGCGGGAAAACTTCGGCCTGCGGCTGTTCTCGCGACCGGTGACGGTCGAGGCGATCCTCTCGGCCCTGGACGAATATGACCCCCAGGACGCCGTCGCCGTCGGCGAGCGTGTGCGCCAGGAGGCCGGCCTCGCGCCTTGGGCGGAGCGGTATGAAGCGCTTTACCGGCGGGTGATCACCCAGGCCGTCGAGAGACCGCCGATCGCGCCGGACGACCGGGCTTTGGCGCTGGCTCTCCACCTGCAGGCCTGGAACCCGGATGGCGACATCGGCGGCTGGACCGGCGAGCGGGCCAGCCTGCTGGAGCGGATCGACAGTGTCGCGACGGGGCTTGAGGTGAGCGAGCTGGGCTCCGAGCTCAAGACCGGCGAGATCACGCGCCTGGCGCTGACCGGCTTTCATCCGCCGGAGCCGTGGGGTGCATGGTCGCGGACGCCGCGTTGTCAGGCCCGGTTCCGCACCGCCCCCGACGCCACGCCCACGCGCCTGAGCCTGCGGGTCACGCCGTTCTTCACGCCCACGCGTCCCGACTACGAGGTGGTCTGTCGCCTGAATGGAGCGCCGCTGGAACGCCTGGCCCTGGATCCTCCCGAAGGCCCTCGGGTCGTGACCTTCGACATTCCCGCAGCCGCGTTGGACGGCGCCTACTGGCTGACCTTCGAGACCGAGCGCTGTCCTTCGCCGTTCGCCGAGGGCCTGTCGCACGACGACCGTCCGCTGGGCTTTGGCCTGATCTCGCTCCGACTGGATTGAAGGCGCCGATCACCCCGCCACGTACGGCTTGAGTTCCTCGCCCAGCTCGGCGTTGCGCGCCTCGCGTTCCTTGGCCGCCGTCTCGTCATAGAGGAACGGCAGAAAGGCGAAGCGGCGGCCGGCGGTGATCGGATCCACCATGTGCAGCAGCGAGCACGAGAACACCACGGCCCCGCCGGTCGGGGCGCGGTAGCGGTGCGGGCCGAATTCCGGGAACGACAGGTCGCCGCCTTCATAGTCCTCGGCGTTGAGATTGATGGTCACCGCGAACCGGCGATGGGCGGTGCCGGCGGTGGTGTTGTCGCGATGGGCCCGGAAGTGTCCCCCCTCGGCGGCGTCGTAGCAGCCGACCAGGTAGCGCTCCATGCGGGTGGCCTGGAACTGGAAGGCCTTGGCCACCTCGGGAGCCAGGCGGTCGCGGACGCGGCCGGCGACGGCCTGGCGCAAGGCGGGGTCGGCCAGTTCATGGTCGCTGCGCTGCTTGTGGCTCGGGTCGAGGATCAGCCGGGTCTTGCCGTCAACGTCGCGCATGAAGCCCGAGGTCTGGCCGCCGTCGGCCTCGTAGGCGTCGATCAGCCGGCGGCACAGAGCCGGCTCGAACACCCGGGGCAGGATCAGCACCGGCGCGTGCAGCGGCGCGCCGGCGTGGTCGCCGACCTCGGGCGCGGCGGCGATGAAGTCGAGCACGGCGCGGGTCTCGGTGATCGGCGCGTTGAACACGCAGCGCAGTTGCGGATCCAGCACCAGCCAGAAGGGGCGATAGGTCACCTTACCCTCGGCGGCGGTCTCGGCCGCCGCCGCGCCGTACAGGCGGCTGACGGCCAGGTCATGGTCCCAGAACCAGCGCAGGCCGGGCAGGCTTTCGACGACCCGGCCCTGGGTCTCGTCGGCCGGATCGATGCTGACCCCGAAGAACGAAGCCTTGAGGTCGTCGAAGATCGCCCGCCGCCGCGTCACCTCGGCCAGGGCCGCCGCCGCCAGTGGATGCTCGGCCGCGCCCAGGAAGCACAGGGCGACGTAGCGCCCGGCGGCCGTATGGAAGGTGAAGCGGGGATTGGAGGTCGAACGCGCCGTGAACCACGGCGCGGGCTCGCCGATGCGGGGGCCGGGCGGGGATGTCACGACGTCGCGGGCGGGGCTCTGAGTGTCGGTCACGCCAGCAACACCACCTTGCCCACGTGCTCGCCCGCTTCCAGGTGCGCGTGGGCCTTGGCGGCGTCTTCCAGCGGGAAACTCGCATCAATCACCGGCTTCAGCTTGCCCGCCGCGATCCACGGCCAGACCACGCGCTCGATCTCGGCGGCCAGGCGGGCCTTTTCGTCGGCGGGGCGCGGCCGCAGGGTCGAGCCGGTCAGCACGGCGCGCTTCTGCATCAGCTTCATCACCGGCACCTCCAGCACCGGCCCGGCCAGGGCGGCGATGTAGACGATGCGGCCGCCGGTGTTCAGGGCCTCGAGGTTCTTGTCGAAATAGCTGGCCCCGACCATGTCGAGCACCACATCGACCCCGCCGGCCGCCTGGGCGACCTTGGCGAAGTCCTCGGTCCTGGCGTCGATGGCGATGCTGGCGCCCAGGGCCAGGGCCTGGGCCTGCTTGTCGGCGCCGCGGCCGGTGGTGATGACCCGCGCGCCATACGCCTTGGCCATGGCGATCGCCGTTGTCCCGATACCGGACGTCCCACCATGAATCAGCAGGGTCTCGCCAACCTTCAGCGCGCCATGTTCGAACACATTGGCGAAGACGGTGAACACCGTCTCGGGCAGGGCGGCGGCGTGGGCGAAGTCGAAGCCTTCTGGAATGGGTAGAGCATGGCGGGCGTCGACCACGGCATATTGGGCGTAGCCGCCGCCGCCCAGCAGGGCGCAGACCTTGTCCCCGGCCTTCCAGCGTCCCGCGCCGGTCACGACTTCGCCAGCCACTTCCAGACCCAGGGTGGTCGGGGCGCCGGGCGGCGGTGGATAGAAACCCAGGCGCTGCAACAGGTCGGGGCGGTTCACCCCCGCCGCGCGCACGCGGATCAGGATCTGGCCGGGACCCGGTGTGGGGCGGACCACGGTCTCCGGACGGAGGGCGTCGGCCGCCCCCTTGCCGCCTTCGATGGCGATGGCGGTCATGGTCTCGGACATGGTGGTGCATCCCGTGAGGCTTGCGTCGCGCCCTTGGTAGGCGTCAGATGGCGGATCGAAAAGGGGTCGAGCAAAGGGAGACCGATCCGATGCTGGAAGAACCGGTCGAGCCGCGCGCTTTCCGAGGCGACGCGCTGAACGCCACCACGCACGAAGATCTGGACACGTATGGCGTGGCCGAGTTGGAAGAGCGGATCGAGGCGCTGGAGGCGGAAATCGCCCGCACCCGTGCCCAGCTCAGCAAGAAGAAGGCGGGGCGAGACGCGGCCAATGCGTTGTTTGGTCGCCTGGACTAACGAACGGTTTACGCTACAGGCGGACTCTCCAGGACGTCTGACTCGCATATTGGTCTGGTCGAGCTATTGGGGGGCGGTCGCGAAACGGGACGATCTGGTCTGGCACGGGGGTTGCAGTCCCCCTGTCTGGCGAGACGCTCTCGCGGCCTTTCGAAGGGGCACTAAGTAGCTATGACCGAGTTGAACGTGGCCGCGGCCCCTTGGCGCGCAGGCGTCATCCAGGATTTCGCCCGCTCCGAGCTTTTCGACCGCACGTTCGAGGAGGGCATGACTCTCGTCGAGGAGACCGCCGCCTATCTGGACGGGGCCGGACGCCACGACAGCAAGATTCTCTCGCGCAACGCCGCCCTGGCCTATGCCAGCGAAAGCATGCGCCTGACCACCCGTCTGATGCAGGTGGCCTCGTGGCTGCTGGTCCAGCGCGCGGTCAAGGAAGGCGAGATGGAGGCCCAGGCCGCCTGCGCCGAGAACTACCGCCTGGGCCTGGAAGCCGGCGAACCCGCCGCCGTCGAGGATCTGCCCTTCGGCCTGGTCAACCTGCTGCAACGCTCCGAGCGCCTCTACGAGCGCGTTCGCCACCTGGACAAGCGCATGTATGTCGAGCCGGGCGAGGTCGAAGCTCCGCGTCCCGTACAAGCGCACTTCGACCGGCTGAGCGCGGCGTTCGGCGCGGCCTGAGTCCTTGGCGCCTTTGAAAAGCGCCTTGAAAGTCATTCTGGGACTTGTCGGGGCGCTGTTCGCGCTGGCCGTGGTCACGGTGGTACTGGTTCTTCAGCCGTATGTGTTCGTCGTTGCGCACAATTTCAGCGGCGCGCCGCTGAACCTTTCGCTGCACATCCGCGGAGATGACCTCGGGCCGCATCGCCTGGCGCGTGGCGGCTGGATGCTGGGCGCGCTGAAGGTCAGGGGCGACGCCGATCTGAACATCGTCTGTCAAGCCGACGGGGTTTTGCCGGTCGTCACCGAAGGCGGCTACATGTCGTCCCACATGCAACAGTTGGCGGTGATCGAAATCAGGCGCTGCGATCAGGTCAAGGACCGCGAATATTCGGTGGACGGGCTTCTGTACGGGCTCTTGCCGGAAAGCCGCTGAAGGCGCTCCAAAACAGAAAAGGCCGGCCCGCGAACGCGGAACCGGCCTTTCGTCGCCCTTACGGCGAGAAGCGTTGAAACGCTTACTTCTTGGCGGTGAAGCCGGCGAACTTCGCGTTGAAGCGCGAAACGCGGCCGCCGCGGTCCAGCATCTGGCCGTTGCCGCCGGTCCAGGCCGGGTGCACGCGCGGATCGACGTCCAGCGCCAGAGTCGCGCCTTCCTTGCCGTAGGTCGAACGGGTTTGATAGTTCGTCCCGTCGGTCAGGGTGACGGTGATGAAGTGGTAGTCGGGGTGAATGTCTTGTTTCATCGGGCGATCCAACCGACTTGAGGCGGCGTAATGTGGGCGGGGGCCATCCTTGCGGGTGGCTCTCGGAGACGCGCGGCTATAAAGAAAGCGCGCGAATTTGGCAAGGGACAGTTGATGAGTGACGTGAACGCGGGCGAAATTTCGGCCGACGGCAGGCCGAGCGCGGGCGCGGAGCTGGTCCAGAACCTGGCCGAGGCGGCCAACCGTCGCCCCCGCCGCAAGGACATCCGTCCGCTAGCTCATCTGCTGCCCTTCGTCCGTCGCCACGTCGGCGACGCCCTGGCCGCCGGCTTCTTCCTGATGTTCTCCACCGCCGCCTCGCTGGGGATGACCGGGGCGTTCAAGGGCGTGATCGACAAGGGCTTCGCGGGCGGATCGGGCCACGCGATCAACGCCGCCTTCCTCGGCCTGGGCGCGGTGGCCCTGGTGCTGGCCGTGGCCACCGCCCTGCGATTCTTCTTCGTCACCCGCCTGGGCGAGCGCGTGGTCGCCGACCTGCGCCGCGCGCTCTATGGCCACACCCTGACCCTGGACCCGGCCTTCTTCCTCAAGACCCGCACCGGCGAGGTGCTGTCGCGGATGACCACCGACATCACCATCATCGAGCAACTGGTGGGCACCAGCGTCTCGGTCGCCCTGCGCAACATCCTCAGCCTGGTCGGCGGGCTGGGCTACATGACCTTCGTCAGCCCGAAACTGGCGGGCTTCATCGTGCTGATGGTGCCGGTGATCCTGGCGCCGATCTTCCTGTTGGGCCGCAATGTCCGCAAGCTGTCGGTCAGCGCCCAGGACAAGTTCGCCGACGCGGTGGGCTATGCCGGCGAAAGCCTCGACGCCCTGGACACCGTCCAGGCCTTCGGGCGCGAGGGCGCGGCCAACGCCCGGTTCGGCGGCGCGGTCGAGGCGGCCTACAAGGCCTCGGTCAAGCGCATCAGCGCCCGGGCCGGCATGACCGCGGCGGTCATGGGCCTGGCCTTCTGCGGCGTGGCCCTGCTGCTGTGGGTGGGGGCGCACCTGGTGCTGTCGGGCGAGATGACCGGCGGCACCCTGGCCCAGTTCGCTCTTCTGGCCATCCTGGCGGCCGGCTCGGTGGGCGCCCTGGGCGAGGTCTGGGGCGACGTGCAGAAGGCGGCCGGCGCGATGGAGCGCATCTCCGACCTGCTCAATTCCGATCCCGACATCGCCGCGCCGGACAAGCCCCAGATCCTGCCGGTTCCCTCGCGCGGCGCCATCGCCTTCGAGAACGTGACCTTCGCCTATCCGGGCCGCCCCGACCTGCCGGCCCTGAAGGGCTTCGACCTGGTCGTGAAGCCCGGCGAGACCGTCGCCCTGGTCGGACCCTCGGGGGCGGGCAAGAGCACCGTCCTGCGGCTGTTGCTGCGCTTCTATGACCCGCAGCAGGGCGTGGTGCGGCTGGACGGCGTCGACCTGCGCGCCGCCGATCCGGAGCAGGTGCGCGCGCGCATGGCGCTGGTGGCCCAGGACAGCCCGCTGTTCTCCGGCTCGGCCATGGACAATATCCGCTTCGGCCGCGAAGACGCCACCGAGGAGGAAGCCCGCGCCGCCGCCCAAGCCGCCCAGGCCACGACCTTCATCAACGCCCTGCCGCAGGGCTTCGACACCCCGGTCGGCGAGCGGGCCAAGACTCTGTCGGGCGGCCAGCGCCAACGCCTGGCCATCGCCCGCGCCTTGGTCCGCGAGGCGCCGATCCTGCTGCTGGACGAAGCCACCAGCGCCCTGGACGCCGAGAACGAGCGGCTGGTTCAGAAGGCTCTGCATGACGCCATGTCGGGCCGCACGACGCTCGTGATCGCCCACCGCCTGGCCACGGTGCTCAAGGCCGACCGCATCGTGGTCATGGAAGACGGCCGGGTGGTGGAGCAGGGGACGCATGCCGAACTGTCGGCCCAGGGCGGGCTCTATGCCAAGCTGGCGCGGCTGCAGTTCGGGGTGGAGGCGGCTTAAGATTCCTTCTCCCCTTGCGGGAGAAGGTGGCCTCGCGGAGCGAGGTCGGATGAGGGGTTGAAGACAGAAACCGCCGCGATCAGCCGAGAGGTCGGTCGCGGCGGCTTTTGTTTGTGCGACCCCTCATCCGTCAGCTTTCGCTGACACCTTCTCCCGCAAGGGGAGAAGGGGCGCTAGCCGGCCGCCCCCTTCTCCTCGCGCCGGATCACATCCACATGCTCAAGCTGCAGCTTGAGCGCGGCGATGGCCGGGTGCTCGGGCATGCCCTGCTTCTCGGCCCAGTCGACGACCACGGCCAGCGCCTCGCCGATCCGGCCCAGCTGGCGGCCGTAGCTGCCGACCTCGTCGAGGATCCGCGCCTCGAGGTCGGGCGCGGCCGACTTGCCCAGGTTGATGCTGAACAAGCTGATATTGCCCGTGGTCCAGGACCACGGGTTGATGGTCTGGGTCAGCTGGCTGGGGGCGAGGGCAAGCTTGAAGTCGGGCATCTGGGGGCTCCCGGAAGGATGGCGCAGTATCAACGCTGAGATGTGTCTCGGCGTGGGACATCTTGCGGGATGGGGTGACAATCGTGTGCGCGCCTAACGCCTAGGCGCCTTTCCCTCCCCTTCATGGCGAGGGAAAGCGTTGGTGAGGGACGGGGTCTTCGTCAGGCCGCCTCGCGCCCTTCCAGGGCCACCAGATCCACGCCCAGCCGCCTCCGCAGCTCCTCTCGCCCCAGCGTCGTCAGCCGCGCCGCCCGGCTGCCGGCCACGGTCTCGATCCAGCCCAGCGCCACCATCCGCGACAGCAAGGTCACGCCCAGCGGGCCGGCCAGGTGGTGGCGGCGTTCGGTCCAGTCCAGGCACTGGCGGGCCGCGCCGCGCTTGGAGCGCAGGGCGTCGAGGTCCAGGCCCAGGTCCTCGAACCAGGCCCGGCCCGCCGCGCTGACCTCGTACAGCTTGTCGTCGGCGGGACACAGGACGCCCCGCGCGACCAAGGCGTCGGTCACTGCTATGCCCAGCCGTCCGGCCAGATGGCCGTAGCAGCAGCGGCCTTCGCGCAGGGCGCGGGCCTGGGGTGAGCGGGGCTGTTCCAGCGAGCGGACCGGCGCGGCCAGCACGGCCAGGGCCTCCAGCACGTGAGCGACCTCGGCGTTGGCCAGGCGGTAATAGCGGTGGCGGCCCTCGCGCTCGACGCTGACCAGCCCGCCGTCGACCAGCTTGGCCAGGTGGTTGCTGGCGGCTTGCGCGGTCAGCCCGGCCGCCCAAGCCAGGGCCCCGGCCGGATGGGCCCGGCCGTCCTGCAGCGCCTGCAGCATGGCCGCCCGGCTGGGATCGCCGATCAGGGCGGCGGGGGAGGCGATGTTGGCTTCCATGCGAGAACTCCGCTTATCCCACCCCAAACGCCCTTCATCCCGACGAAAGTCGGGACCCAAGCTGGCCTTCAGAACCGGCACGATCCAATCGATCGTCCGTGACCTTCGCCTAGCCTCGGCTTGGGTCCCGACTTTCGTCGGGATGAAGGGAATATAGGGGAGGCATAAGCCCGATGCTTCAGCCATCGCTGTAACATCCCCTCCCAAACCGGGCGAAGATCACGGCCATGACCCGAGTCGCGCTTCCGCCCCGCCTGCCGCTGATCCTGACGGCCGCCAGTTTCGGCTTCACGATCGTCCAGCTGGACGTGACCATCGTCAATGTGGCGCTGGACGCCATTGGGCGCGAGTTCGGGGCGCCGACCGCCAGCCTGCAATGGGTGGTCGACGCCTACACCCTGCTGCTGGCGGCGCTGTTGCTGTCGGCTGGAGCCCTGGGCGACCGCCTCGGCCCGCGCCGGGTGTTCCTGGCCGGGCTGGTGCTGTTCGCGCTGTCGTCGGCGGCCTGCGGCCTGGCCCAGAGCAGCCTGCAACTGATCCTGTCGCGCGCCATCCAGGGCGCGGCCGCCGCCCTGCTGGTGCCGCCGTCCCTGGCCCTGATCACCCACGCGGCGGCCGGTGACGACAAGGCGCGGGCCTGGGCCGTGGGCTGGTGGACCGCGGCCGGCGGGGTGTCGATCGCCGCTGGCCCCGTGATCGGCGGGCTGCTGATCGGCGCCTTGAGCTGGCGCTGGGTGTTCCTGGTCAACCTGCCGCTCTGCCTGGCCGCCGTGGCCCTGACGCTGATCTACGTGCCCGAGGTGCCGCCGCGCGAGAAGCGGCCGCTGGACCTGCCCGGCCAGGCCCTGGCCTTCGTGGCCCTGACCCTGCTGGTTGGGGCCGTCATCGAGGGCGGCCACAGGGGTTGGAGCGATCCGCTGGTGCTGGGCGCGCTCGTCGCCGGTTTCGCGGCCGTGGCGGCCTTCCTGGCGGTCGAGATGGGCAGCGCCCATCCAGCGGTACCTTTGGATGTGTTCAGGAGCCGGATGGTCTGGTCGGCGGTGGTGGTCGGGGTCGCGGTGAACTTCACCTATTACGGCGTGATCTTCGTGCTGGGCCTCTTTCTTCAGCGCTCGGCCGGCTACAGCGTGATCCAGGCGGGCCTGGCCTTCCTGCCACTGACCGCCACCTTCATCGTCGCCAACCTGCTGAGCGGCCGGGTGGTCCAGCGCTTCGGACCCGCGCGGACCATGGCCGGCGGCGTGGTGGTGGCCGCGATCGGCTACGCCCTGACCAGCCGGCTGACACCGGATACGCCGTTCTGGCTGATGGTCCCGGGGTTTCTGCTGATCCCGGGCGGCATGGGCACGGCTGTGCCGACCATGACCAGCGCCTTGCTGGCCAATGTTGACCGGCATTTCTCGGGCACGGCGTCGGGGGTCTTGAACGCTTGCCGCCAGGCGGCGGGGGCGGCCGGCGTGGCGGTGATGGGCGCCCTGGCGGCCGGCGGCCCGGCGGCGATCGCGGCCGGGCTCCGGGCATCCGGGGTGATCGCGGCGGTGGTGTTGGTGGCGACGGCGTGGGTGGCTTGGCGTAGCGAGGGGAAGGCCACTTAACTCCGCTCATCCCGGCGAATGCCGGGATCCAGATGGAATGGCTTTGAGGTGGGCTCCTCAAGCTCAGAGCTTTTCCAACCCGACACACCGCTACGGGATCTGGGTCCCGGCATTCGCCGGGATAAGCGGATCAAAAGAAGCCCCAAAAGAAAACGCCCGCCCCGGTTTCCCAGGGCGGGCGTTTCTAACTCACCAAGCGCTCAGGCCTTAAACCAGCGCCCCGTGGCAGTGCTTGAACTTCTTGCCCGAGCCGCAGGGGCAGGCGCCGTTGCGGGCGGTGTATTCCCAGCCTTCCGGCAGGACCGAGACCGGCAGGGCCTCGCGTTGCTGGGGCGACAGGCCCTCGGGCAGGGCGCCGGCCACGGCGACGTTCTCGCCGGTCAGCGGGTCGAGGTGAACCTCGGTCAGGCCTTCGGGCGAATGCAGCGGCTCGGGTTCGGCATAGGCGATCTCGACCGTCATCAGCCAGCGGGTGGTGTTGGTGCGCAGGTCGCCCAGCAGCTTCTCGAACAGCGAGAAGGCCTCGGTCTTGTACTCGTTCAGCGGATCGCGCTGGCCGTAGCCGCGCAGGCCGATGACGTTGCGCAGGTGGTCCAGGTGCATCAGGTGCTCGCGCCACTGCAGATCGATCATCTGCAGCAGGAAGTTCTTCTCCACCGAGCGCATCTGCTCGGGGGTGATGATCACCTCGCGCTCGGCGGCGAATTCGTCGGCGGCCTTGTTGAGGCGCTCGCGCATCTCCTCGTCGCCGAAGCCTTCCTCGGCGGCCCACTCCTTGAGCGGCAGGGTCAGGCCCAGGATCGACTGGACGCGCTCGTCCAGGCCCTCGATGTCCCACTGCTCGGCATAGGCCTTGGGCGGCATGTAGCGGGCGACAAAGTCGTCGACCACGTCATGGCGCATCTCGGAGATGATATCGGAGAGATCGGTGGCCTCCATGAACTCCTGGCGCTGCTCGAACACGGCCTTGCGCTGGTCGTTGACGACGTCGTCGTACTTCAGGAGGTTCTTGCGGATCTCGTAGTTGCGTTGCTCGACGCGCTTCTGGGCGGTGGCGATGGCGTTGTTCAGCCACTTGTGGGTGATCGCCTCGCCTTCCTGGACGCCGAAGGTGCGCATGATCGCGTCCAGGCGCTCGCCGGCGAAGATGCGCAGCAGGTCGTCTTCGCACGACAGGAAGAACTTCGAACGGCCCGGGTCGCCCTGACGGCCCGTTCGCCCTCGAAGTTGGTTGTCGATGCGGCGGCTTTCGTGGCGCTCGGTGCCCAGCACGAACAGGCCGCCAGCCGCCAGAGCCTGGGCCTTGGCCGCCGAGATCTCGGCTTCCAGCTCGGCCTTCTGAGCCAGTTCATCCTCGTGGGTCGGGGTGATCCCCAGGCCCTTCTGCTGCTGACGCCAGTTGGACAGCCGCATGTCCAGGTTGCCGCCCAGCTGGATGTCGGTGCCGCGGCCGGCCATGTTGGTGGCGATGGT
>FTJN01000723.1_pt3 | contig 16069 bp, 8 predicted proteins | sample 1658361 | NCBI WGS metagenome assembly FTJN01 (sample SAMEA3914819, study PRJEB12502) | metagenome | biome: forest; material: soil | place: Canada | collected 2010-06-26 | depth 0.3 m | reverse complement strand
GCCGCGCTCTCCACGGCGCAGGTCGCCGCGCTGACCTCGGCCGAGGTCGCCGCGCTCACGCCCACGCAGGTCGCCTCGCTCGCCACCGCCGACATCGCGGCGCTGACCACCACGCAGGCCGCCGCGCTCACCGCCGCCCAGGCCGCCGCGCTCGGGGTCGACCAGCTCGCCGCGCTCTCCAGCGCCGATATCCGCGCGCTGCGCACCGCCGCCATCGACGCGCTCAGCACCGCGCAGTTCGCCGCCCTGCTGCCCGAGCAGCTCGCCGCGCTGGGCACCTCCCAGGTGGCGGCGCTGACGACCACGCTGGTGTCGTCGCTGGCCCCCGCGCAGCTCGCCGCGCTGACCACGCAGCAGTTCGCGGCGCTGTCGTCCGCCGCCGTCGCCTCGCTCACCACGGCGCAACTGGCCAGCCTCGGCACCGGCGACGCCGCGGCGCTGTCCACGGCGCAGCTGCGCGCGCTGAGCGCGACGCAGCTCGCCGCGCTGCCCACCAGCGACCTCGTGGTGCTGTCGACCCAGGCCGTCGCCGCGCTCACCACCGTGCAGATCGCCGGCCTGCCGTCCGACCACCTGACCGCGCTGACGCCCACGCAGTTCGCCGCGCTCACCTCGACCCAGATCGCCGCGTTCACGTCGGCGCAGATCGCCGGCTTCAGCACCGCGCAGATCGCCGCGCTGCCAGCGAGCGACATCGCCGCGCTGTCGACGGCCGCCCTGCCCGGCCTGGGCACGGCCGGCATCGCGGCGCTCAGCACGGCCGACATCGCCGCGCTGCGCTCGACGCAGGTGGCCGCGTTGTCGCCGACGCTGGTGGGGGCGTTGCGCACCGACCAGATCGCGGTGCTGTCCACCGCCAACGTGCGCGCGCTGGGCACGGCGGCGCTGGACGCGCTGAGCACGTCCCAGTTCTCCGCGCTCACGACGGCGCAGCTCGCCGCGCTCACCACGACGCAGGTCGCCGGCCTGATGACGGGCCAACTGGCCGCGCTGGGCACCGACCAGCTCAACGCGCTCGGCAGCAGCCAGTTCGCGGCGCTGACCACCGCCGAAGTGGCGGCGTTGACGGCCACCCAGCTCAACGCGCTGCAGTCGCAGGATCTCGCGGCGCTGTCCACCGCGGCGATCCGCGCGCTGGGAACGGCCGGCGTCGCGGCGCTGTCCGGCACCGAGGTCGCCTTCCTCACCACCACGCAGATCGGCGCGCTCGGCACGGCGCAGATCGCCGCGCTGGACACCGACCAGGTGAGCCACCTGAGCACCGCCGCCGTCGCGGCGCTCGGCTCGAACAACGTCGCCGCGTTGACCCTCGCGCAGATCGACGCGTTCACCACGGCGCAGCTCGCGGCGCTCACCACGACGGAAGTCGCCGGCCTGACCGCGGCCCAGGTCGTCTCGCTGGGGGTCGTGAGCCTGGACGCGCTGACGACCCGCCAGTTCGCCGCGCTGTCGACGAGCGTGATCGCCGCGCTCGGCACCGACCAGGTGGCCGGCCTGGAGACGGCCGATCTCGCCGCGTTGAGCACCACGCAGGTGCAGGCCTTGGGCAGCGACGCCATCGGCGCGCTCACCACCGCCGAGATCCAGGCGATGACCACCGCGCAGTTCGCCGCGCTCACCAGCACGCAGGTCGTGACCCTGAGCACCGACGCGATCCATTCGCTGAGCACGGCCGACGTCCACGCGCTGTCCACCGGAACGCTCGCTGCGCTGAGCACCGCCCAGGTCCAGGCGCTGGGCACCGACCAGACGAGCGCGCTGAGCACCGCGCAGGTCGCTGCCCTGACCACCAGCCAGATCGCGGTGCTGGGCACCGAAGAACTGGCCGCCTTCAGCACCGCGCAGTTCCACGCGCTGACCGCGTCGCAGTTCTCGGCGCTCACGACCGACCAGTTCAGCAGCCTGTCCACCACGGCGATCGCCGGCCTCACCACCGCGCAGATGCAGGGCCTGAGCACCGACGACATCGCCGCGATGACGACGACGCAGGTTCAGGCGCTCTCCACCGGCGACATCGCGGCGCTGTCGATGGAACAGGTGGCGTCGCTCACGGGGGGCCAGATCTCCGTGATGTCCGGGGCGCAGATCGGCGCCCTGCTCGGCACGTCGCCGGTCGTGCTCGACCTCGACGGCAACGGCGTGAGCACCACGTCCGCGGCCCAGGGCGTCACCTACGACCTGCTGGGCAACGGCCACGCCACGAAGACCGGCTGGACGTCCTCCGCCGACGGCCTGCTGGCCATCGACCTGAACCACAACGGCCAGATCGACAACGGCAGCGAGCTGTTCGGCACCGGCACGCGCCTGGCCGACGGCACCCGGGCCAGCAACGGCTACCAGGCCATGGCGCAGTACGACAGCAACGGCGACGGCAAGCTGACCGCCGTCGATGCGCACTTCAAGGACCTGGTGGTGTGGATCGACGCCAACCACAACGGCAAGACCGAGGCGGGCGAACTCAAGTCGCTCGCCGACCTGGGCATCACGGCGATCGACCTGCACGGCCTGGCCGGCACGGCGACGGAGCACGGCAACCTGCTGGGCCTGACCTCCAGCTACACGACGGCGGACGGCGCCACGCATGCGATGGCGGACGTCTGGTTCGCCAAGGACGCGGCGTCCCCCGCCGCCGCGGCGACACCCGCGCTGTCCGACCTGCTGTCGCAACCGGCCGCCGACCTGTTGCCCGGCCATGACGCGCAGACGCGCGCGCATTCGGATCCGGCCACCGGCGCGCACGCGCACGCGACGGCCTTGCACGGGCTGATGGACCATCGCCTGCTCGGCGACGACGAACAGGCCCGCTCGGGCCCGTTGCTCTGACCTTTCGAAAGGTCGCCGCGCGCCGGTGACACCGCGCTCCCGCGCGGCCTCCGGCGACCCGGCTTACCAGCGGTGCAGCCTCTGGCCCGGCCGGGCGATGACGTCCTGCCCGACGAGCTCGAAGCGGCCCGGGCCCCACGTCTTCAGGAAGCGCACCGAGGCCGACAACATGGCAGCGCCGGCGCCGACGAATGCGTCGCAGCGCGCCGCCACATAGGCCGCGACGGCCGAAGCCTCGCCCGCGCCGCGCGGCGTGCCGGCGCGCAGGTCGAACACCGTCACGCGATCGCCGAGGCGCGCGCGGAAGCCGGCGATCACGGCGTCGCTGTCGGCGATCAGCAGCACGCCCGCCAGGCCGGCGTCGGCTTGCAGGCGAGCGGCCACGCGTTCGTGCAGGACCGCGTGGGCCGGCGCGAGATCGCGCGCGCCGGCGTCGTCCTCGCCGCCCGGGGCGTGCACGGCGAGCCAGCGCCCGCCCTGCAGCCGCTCGCGCTCGAACGCGTCGACGCGGGCCTGCAACGCGGGCTGCAGCCGCAGGTGGCGCGCCACGAGGCGGCGGCGGACGTCGTCCGCATCCAGGCCGTGGTGCGCGCTGCCGGGTTCGATCCAGGCCTGCAGCTCGCCCGCGGTGCTGCGGAAATCGCCGACCACGAGGGCCTCGTCACGCGCCAGCAGGTGCAGCGCCGACAGTCGCGCGCCGGCGCCGACGAAGCGGTTCACGCCTTCGTCGCGCAGGTTCGCGGTCGTCCACTTGGGAGGAAACACCGACGCGGCGTGCTCGCAATCCGCGGCCAGCGTGGCGTCGGACAGCGGCGCGAAGAAGTGCTCGAACGCGCTCTGCGCGGCCGTGCCCCCGAAGCGCGAATTCGCGCCCCAGTGGACGACGGGCTTGCGCCCGCCCAGCTCGGCCAGCAACGCCTGTCCCAGCACGTGGTCGACGTCGGTCCAGAAATCCTCGCCCCAGGCCTTGATCAACAGCAGCTTGCCGTCCGCGGCCGGCGCGACCGCCGCCTTGCCGGCACGCGCGGCGTCCAGCCACTGGCCGATCTGCGTGGAATCCGGTTGCCGCGCCAGCGCCCGCGCGAACAGGTGCTCCGCGATCGCGTGGCGACGCAGGCCCAGCGCCAGATGGCCGCGCAGCGACAGCGCGACGACGTCGTCGGGCGAGTGCGCGAGGGCCTCGCGCGTCAGCTGGTCGGCCAGCACGAGGTTGCCGCGTCCCAGCGCGTCGTTGGCGCTCTTGGCCAGCGCCGCCGGGCCGGTCATGCCGAGTGCCGGCGACACGGCCAGGCCGCCCTCGGGGCTCACCGCCTCGCATTCGAAATACGGCGCACGGAAGTTCAGGCCGCCGATGCCCGACAGCATCGACGTGTAGTGCGAGAAGCCCGACCACCAGCCGGCCCAGGCGTTGATGTGGTGGTTGGCGCGCGAGTGGCGCAGCAGGCACATGTCGACGGCGACGGGACGCACCTCGTCGTCGAAGGCGCCATGGCGCGAGCGATGCGCCAGCATCAGCAGGCCGTAGCGGCGCGCGAGATCCAGCTTCAGCTCGTGGCAGTCGCTCGTGATCACGACCGGGTGCGCCGCCGCCGGCAGCACGTCGCGCTCGATCAGGCTGCAGATGGTGCGGAAGGCGATGTCGTCGGGGCGGCCGTCGGCGCCGTAGAAGCGGTCGCCGCAGCGCACGCTGAGCACTTCGTAGTGCTGCACCGGCAGGCCTTGCGCGAGCTCGCGCTCGATGTCCTCGGTGAAGCGGAACAGGCCCTGCATCGCGACGCGCGTGCGCTCGGGCAGCGTCGTGCGGTTCCAGGCGCCGGCGTTGGTGCTGACGTGCAGCACCTGCTCGTCCGAGGCGAGGAACGCCTGCAGGCGCAGGCGCAGCGCGACTTCGTCGTTGAAGAACTCCTCGGCCTCGGCGACGGCCTCGGGTGTGCTCGCATGGAACAGCGCCGGATCGTGCTCGATGAAGCGGGCGAAGCCGGTGCGGCTGATGTCGACGCGCATCTCGATGCCGGTGCCTTCGAGCATCTCGTGCACGTGGCAGGCGCCGCGGATGAAGTCGCCCAGCCCCGGCGGGCTGCTGTACCACTCGCTGGACGGTTTGAAGGTCTGGATCACGCACTTGACGGCCAGGGCCGGGCCGGCGCCCGCCGCATCGGCGGGCGGCGCGTGGCGGGCCGCCAGCGCCTTGGCGGCCTGGCCAATCTCGCGGGCGCGCGCGAGCCAGTCGCGGATGTCGGTCGACTGCGGCTGCAGCGCCTGGGCCCGGCCGAAGAACACCTGGGCGTGGTGGAACTTCTGGAGCGCGAGCGCCACGTGGCCGCTCACGCACAGGCCGACGACGTCGCGCGGGTTGCGGCGCAGCGCCTCGCGGCAGAGACGATCCGCGAGCGCGAGCTCGCCGCGCGCCAGGGCCTCGTTGGCGGACACCGCCATCGAAACCGGCGGCTGTTGCACGACCGGCGCTTCGGTGACGGCACCGCTCATGCGGCCGCCGCGCTCAGCGCGTCGCTGGCGCCGCCCAGCTGGGTCTGGCGCCACATCGACGTGTAGATGGCTTCGAGGTTGCGGCAGAAGCCGTCGGCGTCGCACAGCGCGTTGGTGGGCTGGGTCGCGATCAGCTGCGCCTTCAGGCGCGCCAGGCGTTGCGGGTCGCGCGCCAGCTGCAGCGCCAGCGCCTCGTAGTCGGCCAGCGAGCCGGTCACCAGCTCGGGGATGCCCGCGGCGTGCAGCAGGCTGCCCGCCACGCGCGAGGGGAAGGCGCCGCCCATGCAGGTGACGACCGGCAGGCCCGACATCAGCGCGTCGGCGCAGGTGGTGTGGGCGTTGTACGGGTGGGTATCGAGGAACAGGTCGGCCTGGCGGTAGCGGGCCAGGTGGTCCTCCACGCGCGGGACGCGCTGCGCGAAGACCAGGCGATCCGGATCGACGCCGCGCGCGGCGGCCTCGCGGCGCAGGTTTTCCTGCGACAGCGGATTGCGCGACATCAGCCACAGCACGCTGCCCGGCACCTGGCGCAGCAGGTTCATCCACACGGCGAACACGTGCGGGGCGATCTTGTAGTCGTGGTTGAACGAACAGAACACCACGCCTTCTTCGGGCAGGCCGCATTCGGCGCGCGTGGGCGTGCGGTCGGCGATCTTCAGGCCCGAGGCGGCCGGCAGGTAGGCGTCCGGCAGGTAGACGACCTTCTCGTTGTAGAACTGGTGGTGCTCGGGCGGGATCACGTGGCGGTCGGCCACGATGTAGTCCATGTACTTCGTGCCCATCGTGCCGGGGTAGCCGAGGTAGTTCACCTGCACCGGCGCGGGCCGCATGCCGAACACCTCGCTGCGCGAGTCGGAGGTGAAGCCCGCCAGGTCGATGGCGATGTCCACTTCCATCTCGCGCATGATCTCGGCGATGCGCCGGCTCTCCATCATGCGGGCGTCGATGAAGTGGTCGAAGGTGTCGAGCATGCGCTGGCGCAGGCGGCTGTTGTCGTCCACGCCGATCGAGATCGCGATGGTCTCGAAGCGCTTCTTGTCGTGGCGCTCGAAGATGCCGGCCATCAGGTGGCCCACCGGGTGCTCGCGCAGGTCGGGCGACACGTAGGCGATGCGGATGCGGTCGTGCTTGTAGCGCTGGCCGGTCCACAACGGCGCGTGGCGCACGGGATAGCGGTGGTTGGCGAAGGTCTCGGCGCACTGGTGGTGCACGGCAGCGGAGTCGGTGATCGACATCACGCCCAGCGACTTGGCCGATGGCTTGCCGGCGGCGATGCCGGCGAGGATGCGGGCGACGTCCGTGTCGAAGCGCGACCAGTCGCAGATGTGCATGCGCTCGTAGCAGATCGAGCCGATGCCGTACTCGAAGTCCGGGTTGATCTGCAGCAGCCGGTCGAACATCGCGATCGCCTCGAGCGGCTTCTTGAATTCGGTCAGCATCACCGCGCAGTTCGACAGCGCGTTCTGGTGGTTGGGATCGATCGCCAGCGCGCGGTTGAAGCGCTCCAGCGCCGGCAGGTGCTGCAGCGTCTCGCGCAGCAAGGTGCCGCTGTTGATCAGCGCCTCGACGTAGTCGGGCTTGACCTCGATGGCCTTGTCGTAGCTGGCCAGCGCCGCTTCGCGCTTGCCCATGCGTTGCAGCACGGCCGCGTGGGCGTACCACAGCGGCGCGAAGCCGGGGTTCTTCTGCACGCCGCGCTCGACCAGCGGCAGCGCCCGCTCGGGGCCGCTGGTGCCCATCAGGATGACGGCCAGCGAGTACAGCGCGATGCCGTCGTCGGGAAAATGGGACAGGTACAGCTCGAAGACGGCCTGGGCCTGGGGCAGCTGGCCCTTGTTCTGCAGCTCGATGCCCTGGATCAGCAGCGTGCGATCGACTGGGGCGAGGTCGCTGGCCGGAGCCGCCGCCGCCGGAGCCGCGGCGCCGATCACGGCGTTCTTCGCGGCGCCCGACGGGTGCGATGCGGTGGCTTGCGGCGTGACCTGACTCGATTGCATGCGGCGGCTCCTGGAAAGCGGATGTGACAGCCTGCATGGTCGCGCGGCGGGGCCGGCGGCGATCGGACGAAAAGGCGCCGGGCGGGGGCGCTTATCGGCGCCCGCACGGCCGGACTGAAGCCGGCCGGCCAATATCTACACCGGCGACAGGGTCAATGACGCGCGGTCACTGGAGGTGGACGGCCAGCCCGAGGCCCAGCGACCACAGCAGCGCATTGCTCTGCTGGGTGTCGTAGAGCGCATCGACGTATTGCACGCGCATGTTGTAGTGGTCGCCCTCGGCGGCCATCACGTCGAACAGCGAGCGCCGCCCGAGTTGCTGCCATTGCTGCAGCGTGAAATTGCGCACCAGCTCGCTGTTGTGCAGGATCTCGACGACCGATCGGGCCCGCTGCATGGCGTGGTCGGCCTGCTCGTGCACCTCGGTCATGCGGTTCTTGCGCGCCTCCAGCGCGTCTTCGCGCTGCAGGCGGGCCGCCTCGGCGCGCTTGCGTGCCGAGTTGGTGGTGTAGGTGTTGGCGGCGTTGAACAGCTGCCAGCTGACGGTGAGCCCGCCCGAGACGGAGCGCGAGTTGCCGGCGCCGCCCGACTTGGTGGCGGCCACCAGCACGCCCAGTTGCGGCTTCTGGCCGTCGAGCACGGCGCGCACGTAGCTGTCGAGCGCGTCGGCCTGGGAGCCGAGCGCCTGGATGTCGGAAGCCCGCGAGGCGATGGTGAGCAGGTCGTCCAGCGCCGGGGTGTCCAGCATCACCGACGTGATGCCGCCGACCGGCGGCAGGTCGTCGCCGACGAAGCGGCGCAGCCGCACCTCGGCCAGGCGCTTCTGCGACAGGCTCTGGTCGCGCGACAGCTCCGCCTGCTGCTGGGTCTTGCGCGCCTGCACCAGTTCGCTGGTGCGGCCGCGGTCGACGCTGACGATCATCTGCAGCGCGTCCACCAGGCAACCCATCTTGTGGGCGTACTGTTCGTAGACCTGCGACTCGACGCTGTAGCGGCTGCGCTCGAGCGCCAGCGACACCGTCTGCAACGCCACCTGCTCCTGGGCGCCGATCTCGCCGAAGCGCGCAGCCTCCGCCAGGTGCCGGCGCCAGTCGGTCAGGTCGGAGATGCGGCCGCCGTCGTAGAGCGGCGCCGAGACGGACACGCCGCCCTGGAACTGGGCGCCGCGGGTGGAGACGGTGTTCGGCGCGCCGGCGTCGACGCCGCCGACCTGGCCCGAGATCGTGGCCTGCGGCATGCGGGCGGCGCGCGCCTCCTCCACGTCGTAGGCGGCGGATTCAGCGAGCAAGCGCGTCGCACCCACCGCGTTGCTGCGGCGGATCGCCAGCTGCACGAGGTTGAGCAGGTCCATGCGCGGGCCCTGCACGTCGGCCGGCAACGGCGCGGACGACGGCAAGGCCGACGCGCTGTGGAAGATCGGCGCCGACTTGGGGTCGGCCGACTCGTCGCCCACGCAGCGGTTCTTCAGCGACGCGGCGGCGGGCTCCAGCTTGGGCAGGGGCGCGTCGACGACGATGGGCTGGCGCACCTGGGCCGCCGGCGCCGCAGCGGCGGCGAACAGCGCGAGGACGAGCGACAGGCCGGCGAGCCGACGGTTGCGGAGGATCTTGGTTCCCATGGGAAGTCGTTGCGGACGCGGCACCCAGGGGCGCCGGCGAACGCGGAAACGGTCAGCGCGCGAGCGCGGCGACGATGTTGGGGATGGGCGGCATCGCCGGCAGGACGATGGTCGGCGCGAGGTCGGCCGTGAAGTCCAGCGTGCGGCGGAAATAGGCCACGGTCTCCTTGAGGCCGTCGGCCAGGCTCACCTTCGGCTCCCAGCCGAGCTTGGCCTGGGCCTGCGAGATGTCCGGACGGCGCTGCTTGGGGTCGTCCTGCGGCAGCGGGCGGAACACGATGGGCGACTTCGAGCCCGTTTCAGCGACCACCAGCTCGGCCAGTTCGCGCATCGTGAACTCGACCGGGTTGCCGACGTTGATCGGGCCCGTGACGGCCTTGTCGGAGTCCATCAGGCGCATCATCCCCTCGATCAGGTCGTCGACGTAGCAGAAGCTGCGCGTCTGCTGGCCGTCGCCGTACAGCGTGATCGGCTCGCCCTTGAGGGCCTGGACGATGAAGTTGCTCACCACGCGGCCGTCGTCGGGCTGCATGCGCGGGCCGTAGGTGTTGAAGATGCGGATGACCTTGATCGCGAGCTGGTGCTGGCGCCAGTAGTCGAAGAACAGCGTTTCGGCGCAGCGCTTGCCTTCGTCGTAGCACGAGCGCGGGCCGATCGGGTTCACGTTGCCCCAGTATTCCTCGCGCTGCGGGTGCATGGACGGGTCGCCGTAGACCTCGCTGGTGGACGCCTGCAGGATGCGCGCCTTCAGGCGCTTGGCCAGGCCCAGCATGTTGATCGCGCCGTGCACGCTGGTCTTGGTGGTCTGGACGGGATCGTGCTGGTAGTGCACCGGGCTCGCCGGGCAGGCCAGGTTGAAGATGCGGTCGACCTCGACGTAGAGCGGAAACGTCACGTCGTGGCGCATCAGCTCGAAGTTCTTGTTGCCCATCAGGTGACGGACGTTGCCCTTGCCGCCGGTGTAGAAATTGTCCACGCACAGCACCTCGTCGCCACGGGCGATCAGGCGATCGCAGAGGTGGCTGCCGAGGAAGCCGGCGCCGCCGGTGACAAGGACTTGGGTCATTTCTCGCGCTCCATGCGTATTGATGGAAGCGATGATCCGGCCGCGAGGCCGCGCCTGTTCAGCCGATAAGCGGCGCGAATTCGAGTCTTTCCTGCGCCATGCGCAGCATCCGGGCCAGGCGGTCGGCCGCGTGGTGGTGGTCCAGCCCCAGGCGGTGGCGGGCCAGGATGCCGGCCTCGCCGCCGGCGTCGAACAGGGCGTTCGCGCGCGCGACGACGGCTTGCGGCTCGAGCACGTCCTGCGGCCCGTAGAACACCACGTGCTCGCGCGGCAGCGTGGCCACCGGGGCGAGAAAGCGCAGCGATTCGGGCAACAGGGCGATGCCGCCGGTCGACAGGGCGTCGAAGATGCGGATCGGCACGTCGTTGAGCACCGGGATGATCCAGTGGGCCTTGTGGTCGGTCCATTCGCCCAGGCGCTCGTCGTCCGTCTTCACGCGGAACGCGCGATCCGTGAAGCCGACCTTGGGATAGTGCTTGCCCAGCGTCACCACCGTCTGGTTGCGCATGCTGAACGCCTGGTAGAAGAAGTGCATGCCCAGCGGCTGGTCGCTGCGCGGCGCGCGCAGGATCTGCTCGAGCCGGTCGGCCAGGAAGCGCTGCGGCCATTGCACCGTCGCGCACGGCACCGGGCCGCAGGTCAGCGCGTTCATCCGGGTCAGCAGGTACATGTTCTCCTGGTGCGCCGGGAAGTACAGGTCCGTGTGCGCGGCCAGCATCAGGCTGGCCTCCATCCAGTGGTGGTTGTCGTAGTCCCAGCCCAGGAAGATCGTGTCGTCGGCTTCGCCGAACAGCCGCATGATGCCGGGCGCCGACTGGCCGAAGGAGAAGTCGTTGTTGTTGATCAGGACGATCGCGCCGGCGAGCTCCTGCACCACCTGCTGCAGGCCGTCGCCCACGGCGCGCTCGAAGTAGTCCTTGGGCAGCGCCACGACCTCGACGCCGGGCAGCTCCAGCCCGGCCGGGGTCAGGTTGGCGCCGATGAAGATCTTCGTGACGCGGCGGCCCTTGAAGCGCTCGCGCAACGCGTTGACGCGCTGCGCCTTCTCGAACGCCAGCCGGAAGAACACCTCGGCCTGGCCGTAGTCGCGATACGCCGCCACCTGCTGCGTGATCAGCGCCCGCTCGCCCACGGCGCTGAAGATCTCGTTGATGCGGTTGGTCATGTCGTCTCCGTTGATGCCGGCGCGCTTCGTCGTCGCCCGGCGTCGCCATCATGTCAGCGTTCGCGGAACGCTTCCTTGGATTTCAGCATCGGCCGCAGCAGGAAGTTGAGCACCGAGCGCTCGCCGATGTTCACCTCGGCGCTGCCGGTCATGCCGGGCAGCACCGCGAGCGTCCTGCCCTTCTCGTGCAGCGTGTTGCTGTCCACGCGCAGCATCACGCGATAGTAGGTGGCGTCGGCGCCGCCGCTGGAGGCGCGGTCGGGGTCGCCGATCGCGTCCGGCGAGATCGTCTCGATGCTGCCCTCGAGGCCGCCGTAGATCGTGAAGTCGTAGGCCGCGAGCTTGATCTTGGCCTTCTGGCCCACCTGCAGGAAGCCGATGTCGCCCGGCTTCACGCGGGCTTCGATCAGCGTGCGCTTGCCCAGCGGCACGATCTCCATGATGGGCGAGCCGGGGCCGACGATGCCGCCCAGCGTGTTGCTGCGGATGTTCTTGACCAGGCCGTGCACCGGCGACTTGATCACGGTGCGGCTCAGGACGTCCTGGCGGCCGGCCTGCTGCTCCTCGATCTGCGCCAGGTCCGTCTGCAGCTTCGCGAGCTCGGAGCTGGCGTCCTGGCGGAAGCGGTTCAGGCGGTCGGAGCTCTGCAGGCTCATGTCGTTGATCTGGCGGCGCAGGTGCAGCACCTCCACCTCCGAAAGCAGACCCTTGGCCGACATCGCCTCGGACATCGCCAGCTCGCGCCGCAGCATGTCGACGCCGCGCTGGTTGGAGCCGATCGCGTCGTCCATGGCGTGCTTGCGCGCGGCATAGGCGTCGCGCTCGCTCTGCGCCACCGTCGGGGCGGCCAGCACTTCGGGCGGAAACTCCAGCGCACGGCCGGACGCTTCCGCGGTGAGCCGCGCGATCTGCGCCTTCAGCGCGATCCGCTTGGTCTCGCCCTCGGCCTGCTGCGACTGGTAGCGCGTGGGGTCGAGTTCGGCCAGGCTCTGGCCCTCCTCCACCTGCTCGCCCTCATGGACGAACAACTCGTGCAGGATGCCGCCTTCGAGGCTGGCGATGACCTGCTCGCGGCCCTCGGGCACGACGCGGGCGTCGGCCTTGGTCACCTCGTCGACGCGCGCCACGGCGGCCCAGGTCAACGCCGCGGCGAGCGCGGCGGCGATCAGGTACAGGATCCACGCGATGTGCGGCGAGGCCTCGACGACCTGCGCCGCGCGCACGCCGCTCATGAACGCGTCGTCGCCGCGGCGCGGGCGGCCGGCCGACGAAGGGCTGGCCGTCAGGAGCGAGGCTTTCTTGCGGGACCAGAACATGGCGGTCGTGAACGTTCAGGCCGCCGCCGCCCGTTGCATCGCCGGCGCCGCTTGCGGCTGCCGTTGCACGGGTTGCTCGGTCGACGGTCCCGGGCGCTGCGCCGGGGCGGCCGGCTTGATGCCGGACAGCGCCGCGAGCACGGCCGCCTTCGGCCCGTCCATCACCACCTTGCCGCCGTCGACCACCATCACGCGATCGACCAGCTCCAGCACCGCAGGGCGATGCGTGACCATGATCAGCGTGCGCGTGCCGGCGGCTTCCTTGAGCTGGCGCAGGAACATCACTTCGGATTGCGCGTCCATCGAACTGGTGGGTTCGTCCATCAACAGGATCTGCGGCTTGGTGATCAGGCAGCGCGCGAGCGCCACGAGCTGGCGCTGGCCGCCCGACAGCAGCCCGCCCATCTCGCCCACCGACAGCTCCCAGCCTTGCGGATGCGAGGCCACCACGCGGTCGAGGCCGGTCACGCGCGCCACTTCCTGGAGCCGCGCGGCGTCGAGGTTGGCGCGTCCCATCATCACGTTCTCGCGCAGCGTGCCGTTGAACAGGCGCGGCTCCTGCGACACGAAGCCCACCCGCATGCGGTAGTCCGCCGGGTCGATCTGGCGCAGGTCGAGGCCGTCGACGTCGACCATGCCTTCGGTGGGCTGGTAGAGGCCCGCCATCAGGCGCAGGATGGTCGATTTGCCGCTGCCGATGCGACCGAGGATGGCGATGCGCTCGCCGGCCTTCACGCGCACGGTGACGCCCTTGAGCACGCGCGGCGCGAGCGACTGGCTGGTCTGCGGGTAGGCGAAGCTGAGTTCGTTGAGCGCGATCGCGCCGGTGACGTTGTGGCCGGTGACATAGCTGCGGCCCTTCTCGCGCTCGGTCGGCAGGCTCATCATGCGATCGAGCGAGATCATGGCGGCGCGGGCGCCCTGGTAGCGGGTGGCCAGGCTGACCACGCTGCTCAGCGGCGCCACGGCGCGGCCGGCGTACATCACGGCGCCGATCAGGGCGCCGCCGGTGATCACGCCGTCGTGGATCAGGTAGACGCCCCACACCAGCATGATCAGCGTGACCAGTTGCTGCGAGACCATCGACATGTTGCTGGTCCAGCTCGACATGCCGCGCGCCTTCAGGCCGGTCTCCGCGGCGGCCGCGGTGGCGTCCTCGTAGCGGTGCAGGAAGCGGCCCTGGGCGCCGACGGCCTTCAGGTCTTCCAGGCCCTCGACCGCCTCGACGATCACGCCCTGCAGGTCGGCCTGGTGCGTCAGGTTGGCGCTCATCGCCTTGCGCAGGCTGCGCTGGATGCCCAGCGCCATCGTGATCAGCAGCGGGATCGCCAGCACCAGGACCCAGCCGAGCGGGCCGCCGATGACGAAGGTCATGGCCACGTACAGCACGATGAAGGGAACGTCGCTGAGCGCCGACAGGGTGGCGCCGGCGAAGAACTCGCGCACCACCTCGACCTGCGCCATGTGGTGGGCGTAGCTGCCCGCCGATTCGGGCCGGTGCTCCATGCGCACGCCCAGCGTCTGGCGGAACAGCAGCGAGCCGATGATCAGGTCGGCCTTCTTGCCGGCCGTGTCGATGAGGTGGCTGCGCAACTGGCGCGACAGCAGGTCGAACAGCAGCGCGATCGCGGCACCGGCGGCCAGCGCCCACAGCGTCACGAAGGCCTGGTGCGGGATCACCTTGTCGTAGACCACCGAGGTCACGAGGCCGCTGACCAGCATCAGCACGTTGCTCAGCAGCGCAGCCAGCATGGCCGAGCGGTAGTAGGGAATGAAGCGGCGCAGCGTGCCCCAGAGCCAGTGGCCGGACATGTCGAGGAGCGGCTCCTCGCCCTTGGAGCTGCCCGCCGCCTGCGCGGGCTGGGGCGTGGCCACCATCGCGAAGCCCAGGTACTCGATCTCGAGCTCCGACTCGCTGGCGCGGCAGACGTGGAACTCGGGCCCGGGCATCACCAGTTCGCACATCGGGGACACGCCGGGCGCGGCCTCGAAGCGCTTGACGAGCACGCAGGCGTCGCCGTTCTTGAGCAGCAGGATGGCAGGCAGCAGCAGCGCGTGGATGTGCCCGATGTCGCGCTGCATCAGCCCGGCGTTGTAGCCGGCCGCGCGCATCACGCGAACGGCCTGGTCGGGGTTGAGCAGCCCGTCGATGGGCATGCCGTCCAGCAGCGAATTGGCGGAGCGCTCGTTGCCATGGTGCCGCGTGAGGTAGACCATCGAATGCAGCAGCGCATCGTGGTCGACGCCGATCGCGTCCAGCTCCGGAATCGCGTCCACCGCACCCTCTTCCTCGATCGTCGGGCGCACGCCGACCCGCTCCTCGTCACCGCCGGGGCGGGACTGGGCGTCTTTCTCGAATTGCAGGAAGGGTTCCTGGCGGCTGCTCATGGGACGTCAGGCGTCAAGCAGCCGGCAAGCGTGGAAGGCGTTCATCGCGGATTCTTCTGGAGAGAGCTTCAGTTCTCCTGATTCTGCGATGCGGCCGCGCTGTCCATTGGGCGCATCAGGCGGGTCAACCGGGCCCTATTCCCGTCTCTGGAATGCGAAGAGCCCGCGGTTGCGGGCTCTTCTTCGGGGCATTTCCCGGGTTCAGCGCTTGGATCGCTTGGACGCCGGCTTGCTGCCGCGCGAGGCGGTCTTGGTGATGGCCGGCCGGTGCGCCACGCCCGGCGTGCCGGCCGTCTTGGTCTTGCGGCTGGCGCGCTTGACCTGGCGGTCCTGGGCCTCGACGGCCGCGAGCTGCTCGGCCGCCGTCGGCGCCGCGCCGCGCTGGGCGCCCTCGCCCTTGCGGCCCCGGCCCAGCAGGCGTTCGCTGTCGGCCTCCCGGACGATGCGGAAGTCGATCTTGCGGCCGTCCAGGTCGACGCGGCTGACCTGCACGCGCACCCGCGCGCCGATCGCGTAGCGGATGCCCGTGCGCTCGCCGCGCAGCTCCTGGCGCACCTCGTCGAACTTGAAGTACTCGCCGCCGAGCTCCGTGATGTGCACCAGGCCCTCGACGTAGAGCGTGTCGAGCGTGACGAACAGCCCGAAGGTGGTGGCCGCGCTGACCGTGCCCGAGAACTCCTCGCCCAGGCGCTCGCGCATGAAGCGGCACTTGAGCCAGGCCTCGACGTCGCGCGAGGCCTCGTCGGCGCGGCGCTCGTTGGCGCTGCAATGCTCGCCGGCCGACACCCACTGGGCCATCTCGCCCTCGCCCGACTTCGCCGGGCCGCGGGCGTTCTTGCGCGCGCCCGCGGCGGCCGAGTTCTCGACCTCCGGCGCCACCAGGTGGTAGCGCTTGCCGTGCAGCAGCGCCTTGATCACGCGGTGCACCAGCAGGTCGGGATAGCGGCGGATCGGGCTCGTGAAGTGCGCGTAGGCCTGGTAGGCGAGGCCGAAATGGCCGCTGTTCTTGGGCGTGTAGATCGCCTGCTGCATCGAGCGCAGCAGCATGGAGTGGATCTGCTGCGCGTCGACGCGGTCCTTGGTGGCCTGGGCGAGCGCCTGGTACTCGGCCGGCTTCGGATCGTCGCTGATCGACAGCCCCAGGCCGAGCGCCTTCAGGTAGTTCTGCAGCGTGATCTTCTTCTCGGGCGTCGGGCCCTCGTGCACGCG
>FTJN01924465.1_pt1 | contig 16113 bp, 10 predicted proteins | sample 1658361 | NCBI WGS metagenome assembly FTJN01 (sample SAMEA3914819, study PRJEB12502) | metagenome | biome: forest; material: soil | place: Canada | collected 2010-06-26 | depth 0.3 m | reverse complement strand
CTTCAGGATGCACCGCTTTTTTGAGAAATACCGGTGGTGTCGCTGCGCTCAACCACCGGCTACGGTTCTGGCCAAGCCTTCGGCTTGGCTCAATCCAACTGCATGGTTACGGCTTAGAAACTCATTCCCCCGGCTCGTAATAAGACTGCTCGCTCAGGGTCCCGCATTTAAACTGCGGCTTGAGCGCCATTTTCCCGGGAGTGTCAGGATAAGTCACCACGTCCGCCAGCGGATGATCCGCGATGACGTAGAACACCAGGTCAACCTCCCCCGTATTGCGGATCTGGTGCGCTTCACCTGGCCTGAAAATCACGTGATCTCCCGCCGTCACCGTTCGTGTGCATTCCGGTCCGCGAGCCTCCCCGGTACCGCCCAGAAAAAGAAACATCTCCCACTGCGCGGCGTGCGCGTGATAGGGAAAATTCGCGGCACCCGGCGGAACACGCACATGCTCCACATCGAAGGGATGTCCTCCGCCCCAAGTGCCAACGTCTTTCACTCCGCCCAGCGCCTGCGAAACCGATTGTCGGGCCAGCCGGTATTTGCCCTGAGGAGACGAAACGGACTGCGCAGGAATGGAGGAAAGATGGGCGATTTGCATAAACGGAGTTACCAAATGCACCCAAGCGGCAAAATATATAAATTTCTACCAGAGGCAAAAGCGTACAGCTTAAAAAAATTTTATTGTGATGACGCTCCCGCAGGCTAGAGCTTGTAGATGCCTGCTTCTAAAAGTCGTCGCGATTTTCTTAAAATGCTCGGCCTCGCCGCCGCTGCAACCCCCATCACCAGCTCCATGGCCGCCACCCCCGGTACTGGTGGAAAAAAGAACATGATCCTGATCCTGACCGATCAGCAGCGAACCACCCAATGGTTCCCGGAAGGCTGGGAACAGGAAAACCTGCCGGCCATGACTTACCTGAAGTCGACCGGCATCACCTTCACCCAATCGGTGAACAATACCTGCGCTTGTACTCCGTCGCGGACGACAATCTTCACCGGCAAGTACCCCACCACCAACTTCTCCAACCAGACGTTGACCGAATTCTTCCAGCCCGACAATGCGACGGCGACGCCGTTCGAAAGCCCGGAAGATAACGACACCAACGGTCCCACCGCCGGGCCTTATCCCGCGCCGCTTTCGTACAGCGAGGTGCAGTTGGACCAGACGATTCCCAATCTGGCCACCGTTCTGGCCGACGCCGGGTACGACACTTTTTACAAGGGCAAATTCCATCTCGGCAAAGGCGTACTTGGTTACGATAACTACCTTTACGAACCCGATCCCTCGCGCTACGGCTTCCTGGCGTGGGATGCTCCCGACGCCGGACAGGATGCGCAAAAGCAAAATTACGGTGGCGGCACCGCCGATAACGACGGTCGTTTCACCAAGGATGCCGTCGCTTTCCTGAAGGATCGCGTCGCCAACGCCGACAAGTACACGCGCCCCTTCTGCCTCGTCTTCTCGCTCGTCAATCCGCACGACGTGCTCGGCTATCCCAACAACTGGGTGAACCTGGTCGATAACGGCGGTTATTCCGCCGAGGACCTGAAGGGCTCGATCCGCATTCCGCCCACCATCAACGAGAACCTCCGCACCAACTACAAGCCCAGCAGCCAGCAGAATTGGCTTACGGTGATGGGCTCGCTGGAAGGCGCGCAACAGCGGAACTATCTCAACTTCTACGGCAACCTGCTCAAGCTGGTGGATAGCCAGATCATGAAGTTGCTCAACGTGCTCCGTGCTCCCTCCGGTCGCGACGTCCTGAATGAGACCATGATCGTCCGCACTTCGGATCACGGTGAGATGGGCATGACCCATGGCGGCATGCGCCAGAAGTGGTTCAACATCTACGAGGAGACGATCAAGGTCCCGCTCGTCTGGTCCAATCCGGTGCTCTTCCCGAAGCCGGTGACTTCCGACGCGCTGGTCTCCCTGGTCGATCTGTTGCCGACGATGGCCTCGTTCTGCGGCATCAAGAACCTGAAGCCGTACGGATTCCAAGGCGTCGATTACTCGTCGCTCTTCACGAACCCGACGGGCTCCGTCCAGGACTACACCTACTTCATCAACACCGACGTGCGCGCCGGCCAGAAAGTGGCCGAAGCGGCGCTACCGCCGAACAACATCGCGGCGGTGCGCAATGCGCAGTACAAGTACGCGCGCTATTACGGCGGCATCACGCCGGATGGCTCCACCTCCAAGGAAATCCAGGAGGAATTCTACAACCTCGCCAACGATGTCGATCCCGCCACCGGCGAGTCGGTGGAGTTGCACAATAAATCGGCTTGGGCAGTCGCCAAGGGAGCACCCTGGACCATCGAGCCCTACGAGGAAAAGAAGCGGACCGAATTGCAAATTCTCCTCCGCAAGGCCACGGGTGCCGGCGGGGTGCTGGCGCTCTCGGATCGCGTCATTCCGCCGATGCCGATGAAACCGCGTGCGAAGGTGGTCGTGAATGCCTGGGGCGCCTACGTCGTTCCGACGGCACAAGCCTACCAGGTCATCTGCTACTCCCAGTACACCTACAAGTACACGCTCCAGTATTACACCGGCTCTGCCTGGGCGGATACCGCAAGCACGACGACCTTGGTGCCAACCACCTTGGACGGCAACAATGGTCCCATCCTGTTCCAAGCCCAGCCCACGCAATCGAAGCCCCCTCACTACCGCGTCGCCCGCACCGCGCCCAATGGCGAGGTGACTTATGGGAATGTGGTTTGGGAAGATTACACCGTCTCCTAACGGAGCGGTTGGTAGCCCGGACAACGTTTTGTCCGGGCTACCGCAGGCGATTGGGGATGAACAGAAGACTTCCATCCATCTCCCATCCCTCGTTCCCAAGTGCAACTTGGGAACGAGGGAACGGGGAGTTTACCAAGAGAAGAGCAGTTCTCCGCTGACGTTGGAAACCGTTACCATCCTCCCATCTACCGTGTCTTCAAACTGAGGCGATACGAAGTCCCCGACGAAATAGGGGAACTGCGGTTCGCGCAGAATTTCCAGCCGCGACTCGGTTCCCGGGACGGGGAAAAAGCGGACGGTTCCCTGGCGGAGACCGCTGATGAGCAGCCGTTCCGAATACCCATGCTGAATGGCGGGAATGATGCGGCAGGTAACCAACGAAGGGCCTTCTGCCTCCTCGATCACAAACGTGCGGCAGACGTGATGCCAGGAAGGCGGCCCTGCGTAGACGAGCGTGTCGTTTTCGACCCGGTTGCGCTGACCCGGAAAAAGCGGGGCTCCCTTTTCGAAGCGTATGCGCAGGGCGATGGAAGCGTCCGGTTGATATCCGGAGAAGACAAAGGCGTTGCGATGACGGTGAACGGTCAGTAGGGGCGTGAGTGAGGTTGAGATGCCCGGAGCAAAATCGACGTTCAGGCCCAGACGGGAAATCATTTTCCGGGCGATGGATTCCGTCGTAATGAAGGCGGTGGGATCGAGTTCCATCAGGCGCGGCCCTTTAATGGGTGCGGGGTCTTCGGGATCAAACTCGGCCGTGGCGAGTGAGCCGCGAACCCAGGCGATTTTTCCTCCGCCGGGGAGTTCACGTACCAAGGCGACAGCCCGCGCTTGATCCTGTTGCGTTGCGGTGATCGTCACGGCGGCATCGGTTCCGCTGACAACTTCCCGCCAGGGACCCGCGCTCAGAAAAGAAAGATGGCGGAGCGTGCGGGTTTCATCCCCCAAGGCAAAGTCTCCCTCGAGTGGTTCCGCCAGATCGATGCCGAGCCGTTCGCGCAGAACGGGCGATTGATCCAGTGGGCCGTAGAAGAGAACGCGTCCGCCTGCTTGGGCATATTTTACGAGCACCTCCGTTACGCCACAGCGTTCCGGCAAGACAGGCGCAATCAGGATGGAGCCCCCCAGCGCATCGACCCGGGTTTCGATTAAAGTGCGGATGTCGCCCAAATTCGCCACAGTATTGACCGGAACGCCGTGAGCGATCAGCCCCCGCACAAACCAATCGCCGAAAAAGGGCAGCGAAGGATCGGGATTTTCACCCAGCACGAGATCGTGATATTCCGCGAAGGGATAGACCCAGACAAGCGGCGCAGGCGCATCGGGCAGGAATTCCCGCGCGTGGAGCAGATGGGGGATGACTTCGGTGGGCACCACCACGGGGAGGTGGCCGTGCGAATCGTCCACGGTCAGAAAAGCGAGATCGCACGGAGGCTCGACCTGGCCATCGGCAAGGAGACGGCTGACCGCGAGCGGCAGATAAAGATCGAACGGCTGGCGCTGATAGCGATCCAGCCACGGGCTGTTCAGCCACCAGGGATCGTGGATGTAGTAGCGGAAGCGGTAGCCGGTGCCCGGCAGTTGCGCGATGTGCGACATCCACCCCGCGAGTTCCAGTCCCACATCGCCATCCAGCGCCGCCCACGGCGAGTTGACGGGAGCATCGATGGGCCCCGCCTCGCGAAAGATGTTACCGATGGGTGAGGCATCGGAGCCGAGGTCGATGCCGGTGGTGAGATTGGTGCCGCGTGTGCGCACCGGTACTCCGGGACATTCCTCGCGGAAATCGCTCCAGAATTTCAGGATGCCCTGCGCGGTCTTCCGGGCGTCACCGGCTTTGAAGGTGGAGCCGTCGAACAGGGCGCCGGTCAGGGCCCAAGGTTCCAAGGCGAAGCCAAAGCCGTTGGAGAACCAGATGAAATCAAACGCAAAGTCGGTGGCGAAACGCTGCGATTGCCGGCCGAGAAAAGTGCCGACCGAGGTCTCCTCCGGAATGCCCTGGGGAAAGCCGGCGTAGGCGCGCGAATCGCCCTTCAGGTTCGCGTCGCAGCGGATAAATTTCGCCCCGAAGAGCGCACCGCCGCCGCAGATTTCGCGATGCCAATCGTACTTGAAGTGCGAGACGGCGAACTCCGGCCCGATATCGAACGTCTCGCCCACCAGAATCTTCTTCCCCGTGATTTCGTGTCCGATGCGCTTCAGCGCCTGCACCAATTCCCCGAGCCAGCGGTAGGTGAAAACCGCCGGTTCCGGGCGATAGAGATAGGAGCGCTTGTGCACGCCGCGCCCTTCAGGATCGCGCTTGTCCGAATGATGTCCGATATCGACGGCACCGTGATCGGCATCGCCCTTCTTTGGCTTGGTTTTTACCACTGCCGGCTTGGTTTCGTAGGGAACATCCTGGGACCAGACCTGATTGGCTGAACCGTGATGGCGGCCCCATTCGAAAGTCGCATCCAGCGAACCCTCGTACTCCAGAATCTCCGAGCCATCCCCGATCCAGAGCATGATGGAGATCGATTCCGCATGGCGGCAGAGCGGCTGCCACTGGAGGAAGAGTTCGCGGCAAACCGCGTCGCGCGTGGCCGTTCCGGCATCCCAAAACGGCTTGAGGCTCATCTCAAGTTGGACATCCCGGAAATGGTATCCGGGAGGAATGCAGGCCTGGGGCAGATCCATGGGGGATTATAGTGAGGATTCGAACGGCGTGACCACGGCATAATCGAGATTGAGAATTTTCGCGATCTCGACCAACTCCGCCGCATGGTGACCGATGCCGAGGGCGAAGTGATGCGTCGGGGCTTCCGCCACCCACTTCTTGAGAAACGTCCGCACGTTCGGCGGGAAGATGCCATGCGTGTTCGTATTCCCGGTGGGCGGGATGGGACGTTGTTCCGAGAGGCCTTCCGCGATGATGAACTTGAATTTTCCGGCGGCATTCAGACCGATGCTGAGCATGGTGATCGGGCCTTCCCGGATCTGGAATTCCACGCTCGCGCCCGCCCCCGGCTTGCCGTGATATTTCTTGAGGCTGCGGATGACCGGCTTGCTCCCGGCGATATTGATGTGGTGCGGTCCGTCGTGGCCGACCAGCACGCTGTCGCGCTGGAAATCGACCGGGTGGAATTCCGCGAAGCTGCCGCCGATATCGAGGCGATCCATGATCAGCATCGCGATGCAGGTCTTGAGATCAAATTCACCGCACATCGGGAAGCCGGCGCTGGTCAGCAGGGAATTGCCCACGATCAGGCTGGTCACGGCGGTGCGCATCTGCGATCCCGCTTCGCCTTCATGGTAATAGGCGAGGCCGTCGAGACGTTTCTCGGCGATGAGCCCGTCGAGCGCCACAGCGCCGCGCGCGGCAGACTCGAGGTCCTTGTCGGTCAACTTTTCCGTCAGCGGCTCCGACTCGGGATTCGGAGTATCGAAGAAGTTCAGAATCTCGGTCTGCTTTTGCGCGATGGAGACTTCATTCGCATCGCGGAAATGGCGCAGGATGTCGTCCGGCTCCACCAGCACGATGTGAGGGCCGAAGGCAGAAGTGATCGCGGTGGGATCGGTGTGCATGTCCAGCATCGCCTCCAGCACATGGCCCATCAGGCCAATGCGGGATTTGCGCAGGTCGTGCAAGACCTTGGCAATGGAACACCAGCTTTTGAGTTCGGCATCGGCCTGGGGATCGTTTTCCATGTGGCCGATGATGCAGGGCGGCGGGCGGCGGCCGAAGCGGACGGCGACCCCGGTGAATTCCGGGATGGAACAGTAGTCGTCGTTGCAGAGCTGCATGTAGGTCGTGCCGCGCGCGTAGTCCATGGCTTCGAGCGGTTGAAGTGCCACGAGCACCATCGGAACGTTGATCTCGCGGCAGAGGATGCCGAAGGTGGAAGAGGTCGCGTAGGTGACCATGTCGATGAAGAGGAGATCAATGTTGGCAGCCTTGATCTTTCCGACCGCCTCGTACGCGGTCTCGGCATTGTCGAGAAGACCGAATTCGACGACCTCCAGATTCTCCTTCTCCAGGCGGACCTGGAGGTGCTTGATTTTGCGGTGCATCTCGTCCAGCAATCCCGGGAATTGGGCCCAATAGGTGCGGTGGCCCACGCCCAGAAGGCCGACGCGTGCGGCGAGGGGATGTCGGCGGTCGACTCGAAGTAGATCAGTGCTCATGGGGTGATCGTTAGGGCAGGTCGGGCCTTAAGTCACAAACAATGTGATCGCATTGGCGAAGGCAATCAGCGATTCTGCTAGGCATGCCCACCCGTGCCTACAGCCGGAAAATTCACCTCCTGCCTGCCGACCGGCCCCGTTGGCTGAATCCCGAAAGTGAGAGTCATACTCTCCATTATTTGGCGTGGGGAGACCGGTTCTTTGGCCGTGATCCCATTCCGGTTTATTTACACGAGGGTTGGTCCTATACGATTATTTTGCAGGGAACACCGATTTTGCTACTTGATGGAAGACAGGTGAAGCTCAAGCGGGGGGATGCCGTCCTGATCGGACCGGATTGTCCCATGGGCTGGGGAGCGGAATCGGCCCGGGCGAAGACCCAAGTGCTGGGTTGGTCCTGGCGGGGGGGGCCCTTTTTTCTCGCGCCCGAGGAAGACCGGGAGGCCTGGTATCGCACGCCGCTCTCGCCCGAAGCACTGAAGCGCCTGCAGGCCATCCACTCGCGTTGCCGCCAGGAGGTCGAGCGTTCCGACTCCGCGACGGGCACTGCTCTGGACGGCCTCCGCGCCTTGCTTGATGTCGAACTCTGCCGCCACCTGAAAATCAAGCGCGCCATGACGGATAATGCCCTGCGCTACCAACTGGCTTTGCGCTGGATGGAGCGGCATCTCAACGCTCCCGCCCCCATGCGTCGTCTGGGCGAATATCTGCAGATTTCCCCCGCCACGTTGAAAAGCCTGTTCCACGAAAAGGCCGGTTCGAGTCCCCAAGCCTGTTTCCAGAAGTTGAAGTTTCGCCAGGCCGAGAAGCTGTTGGCGGGCAAAGATGCCTCCGTAAAGGCGGTCGCCTTCGAGTTGGGCTATCGTCACGCCAACGACTTTTCCCGCGCTTTTCGCCTCTTCACCGGCCGATCTCCCGGAAAATAGGAAAAAGAGTGCCGTTTGGGCCTCCAAACGAAGTCGGTGATTGCTAAAAGGCCCCCGATTGGCTTATAGATCAGAAATGGCCTTGTTTCAGCAAACGATTGATTCGCCGGTTTTCCCTGCGCTGGATGAGGCTGCGGAAATCCTTCAGCAGCTCACCCTTGAGGAAAAGGCGTCGTTCCTCGCCGGGGTGGATGACTGGCATTTCCGGGGCGTCCCCCGTCTGGGCGTGCCTTCCATCCGTGTCACTGATTGCGGCCATGGCGTGACCCTTTGCGGCGATCGCTCGAGCCCTTCGACCTGCTTTCCTACCGGCATCGGCCTGGCTTCCACCTGGAATGAGGCGTTGCTGGAGAAAGTTGGCGCCGCCATCGGTCGGGAAACCCGGGCGCTGGGCTGCTCGGTTCTCCTGGGGCCCAAGATCAACTTGCATCGCCTCCCGCTGAACGGGCGGAGCTTCGAGACCTTCTCCGAGGATCCCTACCTGGCGGGAATCTTGGGAGCCGCCGAAATTCGGGGCATTCAATCGGAGGGCGTTGGCGCCTGCGTGAAAGCGGTCACGGCGAACAACCAGCAGAAGGACCAGGAATTGGTTAGCGCCGAAATCGATGAACGCGTGTTGCGCGAACTTTATCTGCGCGGCTTCGAAATCGCCATCGAGCGGGGGCAGCCCGGGATGGTGATGACCTCGTACAATTCGGTGAACGGAGAGTTGGCCTCTGAAAACCGGTGGCTGCTCACTGAAGTGATCAAAGGCGACTGGCAGTTCCCCGGCATGATCGTTTCCGATTGGCGCGCCGTCCGTTCGACCAAGGTTTTGCGATCCGGCCTCGACCTGGAAATGCCCGGCCCCGGCAAGCTGCTCAACACCCGCGCCGTGCTCAATGCCCTGCGGGAGGGCCTGCTCACCGAAGAGGAACTCGATGACAAGGTGGAGCGGATTCTCCGCGTGATCCTGAAGTATGGGCAGGACGAAAACGTTCCTTTTGGCATCAGCCAGCTCCTGGATTCATCTGAAAACCGCGAGACGGCTCTTTTTGCGGCCGAAGAATCAATCGTTTTACTAAAAAACGAAAACCAAGTTCTACCGCTGAATCGCCACGCCATTCGCAAGCTTTTGGTGGTTGGTCCCAATGCGGCGGAAGCCCGTTTGGGAGGAGGCGGCAGTGCGTCGGTTACGCCCTTTTATACCATCAGCCCGTTGCAGGGTTTGCAGGATCTCGCCGGGCCGGATGTCGAAGTCGAATACCTCGAAGGCTGCAGCCTCGTGGGTACAATGGAACCGGTTGGCGGGGGCCTTGAGCACGAAGATGACGAGGGCCGATGGATTCCCGGGCTGCGGGCCGAGTTCTTCAATCACGGTCAGGTCTCCGGTTTGCCCGATGCGGCGTGGGATGTGAAGGAGGTCAATTTTTCCTGGGGCTGGGCCGCGCCCGGGCCGGGAGTGCTCCGCTCCAACTATGCGGTGCGCTTTTCGGGACGCCTCGTGCCTCCGGTCACGGGCCCTTACCGGTTCGGCGTGTTCGGGCAGGAAGGCTGCCTCCGTCTCTCTCTCAACGGCGAATGGGTCTACCAGGCCTGGCCGGCAGGGGGCACGTTCGAGGATGACTACGTCACGCGCTATTCGACTTTCGAATGCGATCTCGTCGCGGGGGAACCGGTCGAGATCGCGGTGGAATATGGCAAGCGCGCGGCACGCGGCGCGGTCCGCCTGGAGTGGGAGGTGCCGGGCCGGCCTGACCCCATTCAAAGCGCTGTCGCAGCGGCGAAGGCGGCCGATGCTGTGGTGATCTGCGCGGGCCTTTCCAATCTCCTCGAAGGCGGCGGGCGCGATCGCGCCGATATCGATCTTCCGCAGGAACAACAACGGCTGATCGAGGCAGTGGCGGCGGTTAATCCACGCACCATTGTGGTCCTAAATAACGGTGGTCCGTTGGCTCTGCCGTGGGAGCCCAAGGTCCCGGCCATTCTGGAGGCGTGGTACCCCGGTCAGGAGGGGGGGCGCGCGCTGGCCAGGATTATTTTCGGCGAGACGAATCCTTCGGGGCGGCTGCCGGATACCGTGGCGTATCGGCTGGAAGATCACGCCGCAGCGCAAAATTATCCGGGCGATGGACGTCATGTTTACTACCGCGAGGGTCTCTTCGTGGGCTATCGCCATTTTGATTCGCACGTGGTTCAGCCGCACTATCCTTTTGGCTTCGGCCTTGGCTACACCACTTTTGAAATCGCCGCGCCGGTGCTGAAGGCGAGCCGCGTTTCCGTGGGTGATGAGGTGCTTTTCACCACGTCGGTAAAGAACACGGGCGGGCGTGCCGGCAAGGAGGTCGTCCAAGTCTACGTTCGTCCGTTGCAACCGAGTGTGCCCCGTCCCGAGAAGGAATTGCGCGCGTTTCAAAAAGTGGACCTGCAACCGGGCGAGGAAACCACCCTAAGCTTCACGCTGACGGCGCGCGATTTTGCCACCTATGATACCGATGCTGGCCAATGGTGGGTGGAGCCGGGCCCTTACGAAATTCTGGTGGGGCGACACTCCCGGGATTTCAAAGCCGTCGCTCTCTCGCTCGAGTAGACCGACTTTTTTACTTCATGAATTCTCGTCTTCTCATCCTTTGCGCACTGGCTTTTGCCTTCTGCGCCGAAATCTCCTGTGCGCAGACTCCGGCAGAAGCTCCAGCCACAAGCTCAGCCCCCGCCAAACTTCCCGAACCCCTTTCGACGACCACGCCGGATAATACCCGCTATCTGAACAAGCCCGATCTCCTCAGCGGTTGCCAGTCCCGGGTCGCCGCCATGAAGGGGCAGCGGTGCGATATCATCTTCATTGGCGATTCCATCACGGAATTGTGGTTGAGAACGGGGAAGGAAATTTGGGAGAAAAGCTATGTTCCCCGTCACGCCCTCAACTTTGGCATCGGTGGGGACAAGACGCAAAACGTCCTCTGGCGGTTGGAGAATCTCGATATCCGCGACCTGAAGCCGAAGGTCGCCGTCATCCTTATCGGCACGAACAACGGCCGGAACAAGCCGCCGGAAATCGCCGATGGCGTGAAGGCGGTGGTGGCCAAGACTCAAGCGATTTTTCCCGGCGCGAAGATCATCCTCGTCAGCATCCTGCCGAGCTTTCGCGGCCGCACCATCATGCCTGCGGTCGATGAGATCATTAAGAACTATGCCGATGGAAAGAGGATATACTGGCTCGATCTCGTGCCGCTGATGCCGGAAGTCACCACCACTTCGCCCGATGGTAAAACCGAGTTGAATTGGAAGGGCATCGGGACACGCGACCGCCTGCACCCGGATGCCACGGGCTATCAAATCTGGAGTGAGGCAATGGAGCCTCTTCTCGCCCGCCTGCTGGCCGAAGGAAATACCCCATGAAAAATTCTTTGTCCGTCCGCCTCGCCCTCCTGCTGTTCGCACTTTCGGTCGCGCCGACCTGGGCGCAGTTGCCCGGGGAGGGGCATGAAACGGAAGCAATTGGGTTGCCCAATGACTACACCAAGGTCCTGGCCACCTCCTTTCCTCCCGGCACACGGGTCGAGCACTTCATGGTTCCCATGAGGGACGGCGTCAAGCTGGCGACGGATGCGCTTATTCCGCCCGGAGCGGGGCCCTTTCCCGTGATGTTCTCGCGGGGCTACTATGGCCGCCTCAACCAGACGAAAGGCGCTCGCGGGTGCAAGGAGGGTGGCCTCGTCTTTGTCACCCAGGATTGCCGCTCTACGTTCGATTCTGAAGGGCAGCGAGGCCGGCCCGATTTCAAGAATGCCGATTTCGAGATGAACGATCTCCAGGACAGCATCGAATGGCTCGCCAAGCAGTCGTGGAGCACCGGCAAGATCGGCATGATCGGCGCGAGTGGCAACGGCATCAATCCCAGTGTCGCCTATCTGATCAAGAATCCCCATCTCGTGCTGACCTCGCCGAGCATCTCCGTGCCCTATCCCTACTACTACTGGGGCTTCAGCAATGGGGTGCGCAAGGGGCTCTACAGTTGGTTCAAGAATGCCAGTTTCGATACCAGTCCCTGGCCGGATCCGACGATTCCCGGTTACGATCTCGAGAAGTGGAAAGCGATCATGGCGGAGGCCGCGAAGGACAATCCCACGGCACTGATCACCTCCAGCGGTTGGTACGATATTGCGAGCGAGGCGGTACTGGATGAGTTCGAGAAATTTGGCCCCACCGGCCGGGTCTTCGCGCGCATCGGGCCGAATGCCCACGCGGGGAATCCGCTTTATCCGTGGCCCGTGCTGAAGAATCCGGCTGGTATGAATTTCCCTCCGAAGGTGTGGGATTATCTGCTGGGCAAGGGCAAGATTCCGGAAAAATCCCAATTGGTCTACTATGTCCTGGGTAATTTCCGCGATTTGAGTTCGCCTGGGAATTTCCAGAAGATCACCAACGTTTGGCCCGTGCCGAGCACGCCGACGCCGTGGTACTTCCACGCCAACGGCGGGCTTTCCCAGGAGAAGCCGACGGAGGCCGATGCCTCCCAAGCCTACGATTACGATCCCCACAATCCGGCCCCGACTTTCGGCGGCAACTACACCTATCTGGCCGCAGCGGGCCCCAAGGATCAACGACCGTTGCTCGACCGGAAGGACCTCGTTCACTTTACGTCCGCGCCGCTGATCGATCATCTGCAAATGACGGGGAAGGTCCGCGCGACGCTCTATGTTTCCACCGACGTGCCCGATACGGAATTCGTGGTGAAGTTCACCGACATCCATCCCGATGGCTACGAGATGATCGTGCGGGAATCGGCCGTGATGGCCCGCAACGCGGTCGAGTTTGGCGGGCATCCTGCGCCCTTGGAGACGGGCAAGGTTTACCGGCTGGAGATGGATCTTTGGAGCACGGCGTTGGTGTTGGCCAAAGGTCACAAGCTGGGCGTGATCTTCACCAGCAGCAGCAAGGACGCCTACGAGGTGCATCCGAATTCTTTCACCCCGGTGACGTCGCTCGAAGGCGCGCCCATCGCGCATCAGAAGGTCCATTTCTCCGCGCAATATCCGTCGTGCTTGACGCTGCCTGTTGTGCCCTTAGATGCGGAGGCGTTCAAGCCTGCGGAGGTGCCTTCGGTACCGGCGAAGGAGTGATGCCCGTCGAATTTGCATCGCAGAACCAAAAAGCATTGTCATCCTGAGCGGAGGCGAGCCTATAGACTGGTCTTTCCCCAGAGACAATCCGAGCCGCAGTCGAAGGACCCAGCTACGCTTTGCGGAAGTGTTGAGGAGACGGAGGAAATGATCGTTTGAACGAGGCCGGTCGCCGCTGTTCGCTCAGGCGAAGCGCGGCAATCTGGCAATGAGAAAGGTATCTCCTCTCCGCCGAGGTAATCTTTAGGGCAAAGGTGCTGGGTCCTTCGACTTCGGCTCGGGTGAGCTTTTCGGAAAAACAAACTTTTAGGCTTGCCTCCGCTCAGGATGACAGCGTTTTTTGATCACGTTAAGGTAGGAATGCGGCCATCTACCGAACGCCTTAAATCGCGAAATCCTTATACTCCGGCCGCGCGACTTCCGTCGGCGCGTAGAGCATGCCCGCTGCGACCGTCGCGTTGGTGCCTTGCTCGATCAGGATGAAGGAGCCGGTCAGGCGGTTTTGCGCGTAGCCGTCGAAGATGAGCGGCTTGGAGGTCTTGAGCCGGATTTCGCCGATGTCGTTCATCGCCAGCTCGGCGGGGGCAGGTTCTTCCTCGAGCGTGGAAATGTTGATCCGGTGCTCGATGGAGCTGATCTTGGCCTGAACCGTCTGGTTCATGTGCTTCAGGTAGTAGCCTTTCCCGGAGGAGAGGGGACGCGGATGCATCCAGCAGATCTTCGCGTGGAGGTTGGCGCTGGCTCCGGGCAGATCGTTCAGGTCGACGATGACATCGCCCCGGCTCACGTCGATGTTGTGCTCCAGCACGAGCGTGACCGATTGCGGGCAGAAGGCTTCCTCGCGCGAGCCGTCGAGTGTCCAGATTTCCTTGATCTTGCTCGTGAATCCACCGGGCAGCACCATGACGGGTTGGCCGACGCGGACGATGCCCCCGGCAATCTGGCCGCTGAAGCCACGGAAATCGTGCAACTCCGGGTTCTGCGGATTGTTCGGGCGATTGACCCACTGGACGGGGAAACGGAAGTCGCGCAGGTTCCAGTCGCTGCCGATGTGGACGGTTTCGAGATGGCCGAGCAGGGTGGGGCCGCTGTACCAAGGCGTGTTGACCGAGGGTTCGACCACGTTGTCGCCGTTGAGTGCGCTGACGGGAATGAAGGTGACGTCCTTGATGTCGAGGCAGGGGAGAAATTCCTCGAACTGATAGCGGATTTCGTCGAAACGTTCCTGGCTCCAGCCGACCAGATCCATTTTGTTGACGGCGACCACGACGTGCGGAATGCGCAGCAGGGAGGCCAGACAGGTGTGACGGCGGCTCTGCTCAATGACGCCGAGACGCGCATCGACCAGGACGATGGAAAGATTGGCCGAGGACGCGCCGGTGACCATGTTGCGCGTGTACTGGATGTGGCCGGGTGTATCCGCGATGATGAACTTGCGACGCGGCGTGGCGAAGTAGCGGTAGGCCACGTCGATGGTGATGCCCTGCTCGCGTTCGGCGCGAAGGCCGTCGGTCAGGTTGGCGAGATTGATCTGGCCGCCGCCGGTGATATCGGCGGAGCGCTCGAGCGCCTCGATCTGGTCGTCCATGAGCGACTTGGAATCGTAGAGCAGACGGCCGATGAGAGTGGATTTGCCGTCGTCCACGGAACCGCAGGTATTGAAGCGGAGGAGATCGACGGGGTGGTGAGTGTGGGAGGACATGGGAAAAGAGGTGGCGCGTTCTTCGTTCCCGAATTTATTGGGGAACGCAGTATAGGCGCAATTTTAGGGTGTCAGTTCAGATCGCTGGGTTGGGCATCACACGCGGAGGCAACGAAGTTGCGGGGACAGGGGACGTTCCCAAATGAAATTTGGGAACGAGGACTCGTCTGAGGAGGCATGAGTTCCTAGAAGTAACCGGCCTTCTTGCGGTCTTCCATCGCGGCTTCGGAGACTTTGTCATCCGCGCGGGAGCCGCGTTCGGTGACGCGCGCGATGGAGGTCTCGGCGATGATGTCGTCGAGGCTGTTCGCGGGCGATTCCACCAGCCCGGTGCTGATGATGTCGCCGATGGTGCGCACGCGGACGATGAGATCAGCCACTTCCTCGTTCGGTTTGGGCGGCAACAGGTCGGTCACCGGTAACCATTGACCGTGGCGGCGGACGCACTGGCGCTTGTGGCTGAAGTAGATCGTGGGGACCTCCAGCTTTTCCTGGCGGATGTATTCCCACACATCCATCTCGGTCCAGTTGCTGAGCGGGAAGACGCGCATGTTCTCGCCGGGGTTGAGGCGGCCATTGTAGAGGTTCCAGATTTCGGGGCGCTGATTCTTGGGATCCCATTGGCCGAAGCCATCGCGGAAGCTGAAGAAGCGTTCCTTCGCGCGGGCTTTTTCCTCGTCGCGGCGGGCGCCGCCGATGCAGCAATCGAAGCGAAATTCCTCGATGGCCGCGAGCAACGTGGGGATCTGCAGACTGTTGCGGCTGATCTGGCCGGGAGGCAGCACCGCGATGCCCTTGGCGATCGCGTCTTCCACCTTGCGGATGATCAGCTTGCCACCGAGTTCCTTCGCGCGTGAATCGCGGAAGGTGTTCAGCTCCGGGAAGTGATGCCCGGTGTCGATATTCAGAAACGGCATCGGGATGTCCGAAGGACGGAATGCTTTTTCCGCGAGGCGGAGCAGGCAGATGGAATCCTTGCCGCCGGAGAACATCAGCGCGGGGCGTTCGAATTCCGCCGCGACTTCCCGCATGACGTGGATCGCTTCGGTCTCCAGGTACTGGAGGTGATCGAGGTAGTAGCTTCTCATTTGGCGAGCGTGAGCGGGTTGGTGCCGACGTGGTGGAAGGTGGCGTCTTTCGGGATGACGGCGCGTTCGCAGTAATCGCCAAACTCCTCGCCTTCGTTCCGTTCGAGGGCGTAGCGCTTGATCACCGGCGTGAGCAATTTCACCGCGTCGTCGATCGTCGTGCTGGGCGAGACGAGACGGTTCAGCCGTGTGCCGTTGTACTTCGCACCCAGATAGAGGGCGTACTTGTTCGGCGCCTTGCCGACCAGGCCGATTTCGGCGAGGTAGGGGCGGGCGCAACCGTTCGGGCAACCGGTGACGCGAAGGCTGATTGCGTTTTCGTGCAGTCCGGCTTCGTCCAGCACGGCTTCGAATTTCTCGAGGATCTCCGGCAGCGCGCGCTCGC
>FTJN01001192.1_pt1 | contig 16120 bp, 19 predicted proteins | sample 1658361 | NCBI WGS metagenome assembly FTJN01 (sample SAMEA3914819, study PRJEB12502) | metagenome | biome: forest; material: soil | place: Canada | collected 2010-06-26 | depth 0.3 m | reverse complement strand
ACGTGGATCGGCGTGGGCGTCAGGCCTTCGGCGGCTTCCAGCTTGCGGATCTCGGCGATGGCGGTCAGGCCGTCCATCACCGGCATCTGCATGTCCATCAGCACCAGCTCGAAGGCCCCGGCGCGGAAGGCCTCGATGGCCTGCAGACCGTTCTCGACGCAGGTCAGCTCGACCCCGGCCGCCTCGAGGATCAGTTCCACCACGCGGCGGTTGGTCGGATGGTCCTCGGCCAGCAGCACGCGCATGCCGACCAGGGGGTCGGACGCCGGCTCCGGCCAGGCGGCCTCGTCGTGCGGCGTCAACGCGTCTTCGCAACGCGGAAGCTCGGCGATCAGGGTGAAGGTCGCGCCGCGGCCGGGCTCGGCCTCGGCTTCCAGCCGACCGCCCATGGCCTCGGCCAGGGAGCGCGAGATCGACAGGCCCAGGCCGCTGCCGCCGAACTTGCGGGTGATCGAGCCGTCGGCCTGCTCGAAGCGCGAGAACAGCCGCTGCTGGGTCTCGGCGTCGAAGCCCGGACCGGTGTCGTGGACATCGAAGCGCAGTTCCGAACCGTAGGCGCCGTGATGGGCCTCGACCGTCAACCGCACCCGTCCGGACTGCGTGAACTTCACCGCATTGCCCAGCAGGTTGGCCAGGATCTGCCGGATGCGGGCGGCGTCGCCGACATAGGCGCCCAGGGCGTCCGGGGCGATCGTCACCTCCAGGTCCAGGCCCTTGGCCTGGGCGGCGGCGTCGAACAGGGCGCTGCAGGCGTTGACCGAACTGGCCAGGTCGAAGGGCTCGGGCCGCAGCTCCATCTTGCCGGCCTCGATGCGGGCCAGGTCGAGGATGTCGCTGAGCAGGGTTTCCAGCGTCTGGGCCGAGGTTTCGACCAGCGCGACCATCTCGCGCTGCGGGGCCGACAGCGGCGTGCGGGCCAGGGCGCCGGCCACGCCCATGATGCCGTTGAGCGGGGTGCGGATCTCGTGGCTCATATTGGTCAGGAATTCGGACTTGGCGCGGTTGGCCGCTTCGGCCTCGGCCGCCGCCCGCTGCAGCGCCTTGGCCGACTGGTGCAGCGCCGTGACGTCCTCGGCGATCCACAGCAGATGGCGCTGGTCGCGTTCGTCGCGGAAGATGATGTGCTTGACGCGCGAGCGACGCCCCGAGGCCTGGTCGTGGCTGACGTCCAGCTCGGTTTCGGACACGCCGCCGGCGGCCTCGGTCCTGGCGATGTGGGCCTCGAAATTGGCTAGAAGGTCTTCGCCGAGCGCCTCCTGATAACGCCGCCCGATCGACGCGCCGAGCAGGCTGGCGCTGCCGTTGATCAGGCCGTCGTTCAGCAGCTCGATGATGCCGGTCTCGAGATTGAGCAGCGCGATCTCGGCCGGCAGGTGGTTGACCACGGCGCGCAGCAGGTCTTCCAAGCCGCGTTGGGCGAACTGGGCCTGAACCTCCGCCGTGACGTCTTGCAGGATGAACAGGACGGCGAAGGGGCGATCCTCGGTGTCGCGCCAATAGCTGGCCTGGGAACGGAAGGTGATCCGTCGGCCGTCGGGGGCGTCCACGGTCGCCTCCACCTGGACCACCGGCTCGCCCCGCGCCAGTCGTTCATAGGTCTCGCGGATGTCCGATTCCACTTCCGGACTCAGTTCTTGGACCCGGGAGCCGACGACCGCCTCGCGCGCATAGCCGGACGCGACGACGAACATCTGGATGAATGACGGACTCATCTCCAGCACCCGGCCGTCCAGATCCATGAGCGTCATGTAGAGCGGCGTGTGGGCCACGAACTGTCGCGCCGCGTCCGCCGGACTATAGGTCTTGGCCTCGCTCATCACTTCCCCCGGGTCGTCGCCGCATCTTAGGCGGTCTTCGTTCAGGTCTCGTTGGCGGCGGATGCGACCGACTGTCGCTCACGCCATCGCGATCCTGCGCCGACGATCGTAGCCGTTCCGTGAAGATTGCCGCAGGGGAAGGGGATCGGGGAGGGCGATCGATCGCGGGGGCGCTACCGCCGCTCGCGACCCACCAGCCAGCAGGGCACCGCCTAGGCTAAGCCCGCCGCCCAGCCGCCCAGCCGCCCAGCATGTCATGGGTCCAGTGAACGCCGAGGAAGACCCGACTGAAACCCACGACAGCGGCCGTGGTCGCGTCCTTCAGGTGTCAGTCGATCTTGACGAAGGGCGTCGCGCCGCCGGTCACCTTGGGCAGCTCGCCGTTCCACTTCTCGATGGCCAGCTGCTGCAGGATCTGAGGGTTGGCGCGGATCGCCTCGCCCTTGATGCGGATCGACTCGGCCTCGCCGCGCGCCTTGGCGATGGCGGCGTTGGCCAGGGCGGTTTCCTTGGCTTCCAGCGCCTTGGCCGCCAGGGCTTCCTGCTCCAGCTGGGTCTTGTTCTGCATCTGCTGGATGATGGCGTCCGGATAGCGGATCGAGCCGATCCAATCCATCTGCGAGACGGTCACGCCGTGCTTGGCCCACTTGCCCGACACCCGGGCGAAGGCGCGCTGCATCACCGCCTGGCGGCCGCCGCTGTAGAGGGTCTCGACCCCGACCTTCTCGGCCTCGGCCGCGACGGCCGAGCGCACGTCGTTACGGATCGGGCCGTCCAGCAGCTGGTCGAACGACAGTCGATAGGTCTGATAGAGGTTCGGCGCCGAGGCCGGATTGACCTGTAGCGTCACCGAGACGTCGGCCGTCATCGGCAGGCCGGTATTGTCGGAGAAGGTGATCTCCTCGTTTTCGTTGCCGCGCTCGTCCTTCTCGCGAGTGTAGCTGTAGGTGCGCTGGATCACCGGGTATTGGACGATGCGCTCGCCGATCCCCCGGAAATACCAGCGGGCGGGCAGGGGCTCGGGCGAGACGCCGGCCCCTGACCCCAGGGTCTTGATCTTCACCCCGGCGTTGCCCGGCTCGACCGTGGTGCTGTGCGAGGCGACGCTGCACGATCCCAGCAGCAAGACCGCCACGGCGACGCCGCCGACGGCGATGGTGCGGCCGGTGTTCTTGATCCGCGCGCGGGCCTTGGCGGCCTTGGTCTGGAAATCTTCGCTCATTCCCCGGTGTCCCCGTTGGTCGATTGGCGTGTCTTGTTGATGTCCCCGAGCATGATCGACGCCAGCTTTCCCAGGCCGACGACGCCCAGGGCGAAGGCGATGGGCGCGGCGATCAGGCCGATGTCGGTGGCCGAGCCCCAGAGCGGGCCGACGATCACGCGTAGCAGGACGGTCGCCAGCGATATCCAGGCGACGAGATAGGCCGTGGCTTTAGCGTAGATCATCGTGCCCTCCGCCGCGCTCGGCTCGGCCCAGGGTAGATTGGCAAGCCTGGGCAGGCTAGGCACGTGAAACCTTGTCCATGAGGTCGTTCAAAAACTTATCCCCATCGCTCACAGCGTGTTTCCTCAACGAATTCAAGGCGTCGAAATCGTTTATCCGCCGGGACTCCCAGCGGCCGTATGATCAACCCACTTCGAGGCGATGGGGAGGGCGTGAGGCCTACGACCTTCGCGGCCTTGGGGTGCGGTCGAGCGGGCGTGCTCGTCGGCGGCGGTTCCGCGAGGGGCCGCGACTTCATCCTTCTGGGGCCGGCCGGGCATGGAACACAGATACGGCGTGGGATGAGGGCCGAAGAGACGACAGGCTTGCGGTGACGCAGGCGTTCCGGGATCGGGCTTCGTGGGCCCGGCCCGCCCGTCGGGGGCTAAGACTGGCGAGGTCCGAACAGGACCGACCGCCGGGCGCTTCCGGATAACGATCGCGCGGAGCGTCGGTCTTGGTCGAAACGGTATTTCTTCAATAGCTTCCGGGCCCGGCCCGGCGCTCCGCGTCCTTCCCTGAACTTCAGCGGCTTTCCGCGTGAGGCGGCGAAGTCGTGTCCAAAGGCCAGGAGGTCATCATGCCCCGATCCAGAACGCGAGCCCGCATCCGCGCCGCCAAGATGGCGTCCAGAGCGATTCAATTCGATCCCGAGCTGACGCCCGGCCTCATTGGCCATTTCCGCCGCAAGGTCTGGCACAGGTTCGCCAGGCTCGAAGACTATCCCAGGAGGCGGCCGGAGACTGAGGACCGCAAGGCGAGGAAACTCGCGATCTTGTCGGAAATGGAAAAGTGGTTCGCCGCAATGACCCAGAAGGAACGCGAGTGAGCTCCACGTCCTATTCGCAGAGATCGCTCCACTTCTGGTCCACGACGTCGCTGCCGTCGATCTCCTCCAGGGTCAGGGCGCCTTGCGACCAGACGAAGCGCTCGAAGCCCTGGAAGCTGTCCTGCTCCTCGGTGATGTCGACTTGGCCGCAGACCGAAGGGATCTCGCCGTCCCAGCGGACGAAGACCTTGCCGAAATTGACGGCCTGGGCTTCGGGCAGGCGGCCGGTGACCGCGATCCGTGCGCCCTCGATGGCCTGGGCGTCGTCGGCGGCGCGGTCCACGGTTTCGGTGTGGGTGTCGCGCAGGACGAAGACGGTCAGGCCGGCGCCGAGGCCAGCGAGGATGAGGACGGCCACGGCGCCGGCGATCAGTTGCGTGCGGGAGGGGTTCACCATCTTGGCGAGCAGGGTAGCGGGCAGGGTGAGCGGCGCAAGCGCCGGTGCGCGGCGTGGGGACGCACGCATGCGTGCGTCCCCAATCCAGTCAGTCCCGCAGCAGCGGCAAGCTCAGCCCCATGGCCGGCCTTGCCGCCAGGATCTCGCGGCGGAAGCGGAACAGCTCGGCCGGGCGGCCGCCGGTGTCGGCGTCCTGGCGGCCAAGACCCTCGACCAGATCCTCGCGCTCCACGACCCGGCGGAAGTTCTGCTTGTGCAGCGGCACGCCGGCGATGGCCTCGACCGTGCGCTGCAGGGCCGAGAGGGTGAACTCGGCGGGCATCAGCTCGAACACCACCGGGCGGTACTTGATCTTGCCCCGGATGCGCGAGAGGCCAGTGGCCAGGATGCGGCGGTGATCGGAGATCATCGGCTCGCCCAGGGCGGCCGACAGGGCGGCGGGCTCGGCCGGGTCGTGGCCCTCGGCCCGGGCCCGGTCGCGGGCGGCCTCGGGGGCCAGGCCCGCCTCGTAGAGCAGCTCATAGCGCTCCAGCACCCGCTCCTCGTTCCACGGCGCGCCGTCCAGGGCGAAGGCCAGGCGGGCCCGCGACCACTGGGCCGCGTCGTCGCCCGCCCAGCGGCGCAGGGCCGGGGCCAGGACCTCGTCCAGCAAAGTGGGACGGCCGTGACGCCAGTCCTCCCAGGGGAAGAAGGCCGACCAGGGGGCCCAGGCGGTATCGGGGGCGCGGGTCTCGACGGCGGTGGGGGTCAGGCCTAGATAGCCGACCGAGACGATGCGGGCCGCGCCGGCCCCCATCTCGGCGCGCGGCGCGTCGCGGCCCTCGTCGCCGAAGGTGTAGAGTTGCTCGACATAGCCCAGCTGGAACCGGGTCTGCTCGGTGACGAAGGCCCGCAGGCCCAGTTCGAAGGTGCGGTGGCCGGCCGGGTCGAACGGGCCGAACGGCAGGCCGGGCAGGGGGCTGGCGATGTCCGTGACCGCGTCGTGCGGCCGGACGGTCAGGACCACGGCCTCGCCGTCGCGGATGGCCACCACCACCGCCGACAGGCCGATGACGACCGAGGTAGGGGAGCCCGTCATTCGGTCTCGAACGCCGCGCCGGGCGCGGACTCGAAGCCGGCGGCGCGGGAGAGGACATGAAAGCGCTGAACATACCGGGCCTGGGCCTCGAACGGCGGCAGGGGAAGGATCTTCAGGTCGTAGCCGGGCGGCGGAGCGCCGAAGATGGTCAGGGACTCGGCGTGGTCGAACCCGGCCAGCTGGGTGGCCTCGAAAAAGGCGCAGGCCCGGTCGGCCGACTTGATCAGTTTCTGGATGGCCGGAGGGGTCTTCACCGGCAGGCCGAAGCGGATGTGGATGGCGTCCTCCAGCCGGGCCTCGAAGTCCTTGTAGCTGACGCCCAGGGCGGCCTTGAACGGGCTGATCATATCGCCGATCACGTATTCGGACGCGTCGTGCAGCAGGGCCGCCAGCCGCCATTTGGGCTCGAGGTCGGGCTTGATGTGGGTGGCGATCTCCTCGACCACCACGCTGTGCTGGGCCACCGAGAAGCCGTGCTCGCCGGTGGTCTGGCCGTTCCACCGCGCCACCCGGGCCAGGCCGTGGGCGATGTCCTCGATCTCGATGTCCATGGGCGAGGGATCCAGCAGGTCCAGCCTGCGTCCCGACAGCATCCGCTGCCATGCCCTCGGAGGCGTTTTATGCAGCCCTTTGGCCACGAGATCGTTCCTTACGGTGAAGGTGCGGGCCTTACGCAGTCTGGACTGACCCATCGTTTGACAAAGATCAATGAGGGGAAGGTCGTTGCCTGTGGAAATGCCTTCGCCGTTCGAAATGCTTGGACTGGGAGAACGATCATGAGCTGGGCGAGAATCATGGCGCCGCTGGCCGGCTCCGCCGCCGATCGCGGCCTGCTGGAAGCGGCCAAGGTGCTGGCGCAAGGCTTCGACGCCGAACTGGCCTGTGTCCACGCTCCGGCCGACATGGCGGACCTGATGCCGTGGATGGGCGAGGGCTTCATGGGCGGCGTGCAGGTCACGGCTCTGGAGAGCTTGAAAGAGGCCGCCGTCGAGGGCCATCACGCCGTCCAGGAACTGGTCGGCGAGCTGGGCTATGCCAAGGCCCGCGCGATCGGGCTGGAGTCGCCCGTCTGGGCGGGCCTGGCCATGGAGGGACGACTGTCGGACGTGATCGTCTTCGACAGCGCCGCGGCGCGCGGCAAGGGACCGCTGGCCGAGGCCTTCCAGCAAATGATCGCCGACGAGCAGCGGCCCGTGGTGGTGGCGCGGCCTGGCCTGAAGGTCGGCGGAACCGTGCTGGTGGCCTGGGACGGCGGCAAGGAGGCCAGCCGGGCCATGCGCACCGCGCTGCCGCTGTTGCAGAAGGCGTCCAGCGTGGTGGTGGCCGGCGCGCCCGGGGCCTCGTCGCGCGGTTTCGAGCTGGCCCATCTGGTGGCCTTCCTGGCGGCGCGGGGCGTCACGGCCACGTCCAAGGTGCTGGACGGTTCGGGCGACGCGGCCACCCTGCTGCTGGCGGCGGCGAAGGATATCGGCGCGGACTTCCTGGTCGCCGGGGCCTTCGGCCATCCGCGTCTGCAGGAGTTCATCTTCGGCGGCACGACCCGCAACCTGCTGAACAATGACGGCCCGTCGCTGTTCCTGTCGCACTAACCGGTTCAACAACAAGGAGGACACCCAATGTCCCTGTCACGCATCGTCATGCGTCTGGCCCGCAATCCCGGCACCGAGTTCGCGGGGGGCGACGACCACCGGGGCTATGCCCTGACCGCGCCGCTGACCGAGGACGGCCTGCTCGACGCCGCCGCCTACGCCAAGGCCAAGAACGATTGCGTGGTCCGCCGCTTCGCCCCCGACGAGGACGCGGCCGATGGCCACCTGAATCGCCGCGGCGAGCGCTGGTTTTTCGATTATGACGAGGGCGAGGATCTGGACGACGAACCGGTCCACCGCCTGGGCCAGCATCGCTTCGCCCTGGGCGAATACGTCACCGTCACCGACGATGACGGCCGTCCGCTGACCTACAAGGTGATGGAGGTGACGCCGGTCTAGGGCTCACCCCCCGACATTGTGCCGGACCAGGGTCTTCATGTCCTCGAACACGTCGTGGTCGCTGCCGTCGCGGCCCTTGGCCTTGACGGTGGCCACGGCCAACGGGCCGCCCTTGGGGCCGCGGGCTTCGTAGCCGACCACGCGATAGCCGCTGGTCGCCTTGTCGCTGGCCAGGATCAGGGTGGCGCGCACGCCGTCGCCGCGCTTGCGCTGGCGGATCTGGGCCCCGCCTTCGTTGGCGTGGATATCGATGTCGCCCTCGTCCTCGTCGCTGGTCTTGACGCTGACATTGGAATTGCCGCCGCTGGTGCGTTCGGTGATCTGTTTTTTGGTGTCGCCGTCGCTGATGGTGACGTTCTTGGCGACCTTGACCTCGGCCGAGCCGTCATTGGCGTTGATCGTCAGGCCGCCGATCTTGATGTCGGCGCCCTTGTCGTGGGCGTCGATGTGGATACCCGGCAGGTTGATCCGGGCGCTCTCACCGCGCGGCTTGCCGGGCTTGCCGCCGAGGGCGGGCGGCGGGGGAGGCTGGGGCGCCGCCTTCATCGTCGGCATCAGGGTCTTCAGGTCCGCCTCGATCGGCGCCAGGGCGGCTTCGGCATCGCCGCCGTTCAGGGCCACCAAGCGCAGCTCCACCTCGGCGTTCTGGCCGCCATAGGCGCAGCTCAGGCCGTCGGCGGCGACGCTGAGGCGGGTCAGTTCGCCCTGCTTTTCGGGACAGTCCAGCTTGCTGATCGCCCGCAGCGGCTCGTGCCGGCCGGGCCGGGCCTTGCCCTCATGCCGGGTCTCGACCTTGGGCGAGCAAGCGCCCAGCGCCAGCAGGCTCGCGCCCAGTGCGAGCAGCGTCAGGTTCTGCATGAGGAATCCTCCCGTTCGCCGGGAAACTGGTCCGGCCTCGCGGTCAGGTCCAATGAAATCGGCGTAAGGCTATTGGCCGGGACGGGCGCCCGAGCCCTCGCGGCGGGCCAGGAAGGCCAGGCGCTCGAACAGGTGGACGTCCTGCTCGTTCTTCAGCAGGGCCCCGTGCAGCGGCGGGATCAGCTTGGTCGGATCCTTTTCGCGCAAGGTCGCCTCGTCGATGTCCTCGACCAGCAGCAGCTTCAGCCAGTCCAGCAGCTCCGACGTCGAGGGCTTTTTCTTCAGGCCCGGCACCTTGCGCATGTCGTAGAAGATCCGCAGGGCCTCGGCGACCAGCTTCTGCTTGATGCCCGGGAAGTGGACGTCGACGATGGCCTGCATCGTCGCCTCTTCCGGGAAGCGGATATAGTGGAAGAAACAGCGGCGCAGGAACGCGTCCGGCAGCTCCTTCTCGTTGTTGGAGGTGATGATGATGATCGGCCGCACCTTGGCGCTGATCGTCTCATTGGTCTCGTAGACGTAGAACTCGTTGCGATCGAGCTCCTGCAGCAGGTCGTTGGGGAACTCGATGTCGGCCTTGTCGATCTCGTCGATCAGCAGGACGGGGCGGACGGGCGCCTCGAAAGCTTCCCACAGCTTGCCCTTCTTGATGTAATTCTTGACGTCCTTGACCTTCTCGTCGCCCAGCTGGCTGTCGCGCAGGCGGCTGACGGCGTCGTATTCGTAGAGGCCCTGCTGGGCCTTGGTCGTGGACTTGATGTGCCAGGTCAGCAGCGGCGCGCCCATGGCCTTGGCCACTTCGTAGGCCAGTACGGTCTTGCCGGTGCCCGGTTCGCCCTTGATCAGCAGCGGACGTTCCAACGCCACGGCGGCGTTCACGGCGACCTTCAGGTCATCGGTGGCGACGTAGTCGGCGGTGCCTTCGAAGCGCGAGCTCATGCGGTTTCCTGACGGCGTCTTGAAAGAGGACGCCTCGAACAGTTGTTCAAATCAGGGAATAACCTACAGAGCAACGGTCGCCAGGATCAAGCGGCCTTATTGTTCCTCGCTGTCGACATCGCCGGTGTGGTGCGGCGGGGCGCGATGCCGGCGGGCGACCGACGGAGGATCGCTGGCTGGGAAGCTGTCCTCCAGGCCTTCCTCGAGCTGATCTTCGAGATTTTCGCGAGGGGGTTCCTCGGGGGGCGGCTTGGCGTCGGTCATGGAGCATCTCCTCTCGGACACGGCATGTAGGCGCCGGCCGCCCCGCCTTTCAATGGCCGTTCAACCGCGTTTGGCGTCGGCGATCATTTCGCGATCGTTGGCGTCAAGCGAGGTGGATTCAAAGTCGGACGGTTGGTCCTGGTCGTCGGCGACGCCGTCCTCGTCATCGGCGGCGATGGCGTCCAGCGGTTCGCGCTCGATGTCGAGGCCTTCGTCGTCGCGGCCGCCTTCGAGGTCGTCAAGGATGTCATCGAGATCCTCGTCGTCGAGCAGACCGTCGACGTCCTCCTCGTCCTCCGCGTCGTCGCCCTCGGCCTGGGTGACGTCCAGGACGTCGTCGATCTCGTCGAAATTGGCGATGCCTTCGCCGTCGTCGGTGAGATTGGTCTCGTCGAGGACTTCAGCGGTGTCCTGGGCGTCGTAGTCGGTGTCGGTGGGCATGGGAGACTCCTCGGACCTGACGAGGCGCACGCCTCGGCCTCCCGGAATCAACCGTCGCCCGCGATGATCGTTCCGCCGTTTCCGCCCCCCAATTTCAGGTGAAAGGCAGAGCGTAGCCCTTGGCCAGCAGGCGCTGGGCCATCTCCTCGCGCTTGGCCGGCCAGTCCTGGGCCAGCAGGCCAAGTCCCACCACGTCAGCCGGCGCGCCGTCCTTGATCACGTGATGGCGAAACAGCGCCTCGCGTTGGAATCCGTAGCGTTCGTGCAGCTTCCAGACGCTCTCGTTGGATAGCAGCACCTCGCACCACAGTTTGTCGAAGCCCAGGGGGCCGAACACGTATTCGATCATCCAGAACTCGATGTACGAACCCACGCCCAGGCCGCGCACCGAGGGGCTGGCCAGGTAATAGGCCCAGGCGCAGCGGCGGTTCCTGGTGTCGATATCGGCCAGATTGGCCAGGCCCACCGGCTCGCCGTCGACCTCGATCACCCAGTAGCGACGGCGGGCGTCGCCGGCCATGCCGTCGAACCAGCGGTCGTGCTCGGACTGGCCGATCTGGTGGTCCGAATACATGAAGGCCGCGACTTCGGGACTGTTGCGCCAGTCCAGCAGTCTGTGGCGATCGTCCTCGGTGACGTCGCGAAGCACCACGGTGTGCGAAGCCTGGTCGGTCATACGCGGCGATCTCCTCCCAGATGGGCCAGGTCCGGGCGTCCGGCGACAAAGGCGCGCACGTCGTCGGAGGAGAAGGCCGGATTGGCGGCGTAGAGCTGATCATACACCGCGCGGACGAAGTCCAGGTCGTCGGGTCGGTCGACCGTCCAGCGCACCTCGCCTTCGTCGGCGCTCTGCTCCAGCCCCTCGACCTTGAAGCGCTTGGGGTTGCGATAAAGAAACGGCGTGACGTGCTCGTGGTCGTAGGGATCGGAGGTCTCGGCGGCCGCCACTCTTAGCGCCACGGTTTCGAAGACCTCGACGTCGAGACCCTTGGGATAGCTGCGGCGGGCCGGGGTGTTGGAGGTGTAGTCGGCGCCCGAGCGCAGGTGCAGCGCCAAGGTCGCATCGATCAGGTCCGGATCGGCCAGAGGGCAGTCGCCGGTCAGGCGGACCACGGTGCGAACCGGCCCGAACGCCTCGATGGCGCCCATGAAGCGGCCCAGCACGTCGTCGAGCGAACCGCGAAACACCGGGACGCCCGCCGCGATCAGGCAGACGGCGAGGGGATCGTCGCTGGGCTGGTCCGACGTGGCGACCACGATACGGCTCAGCCGCGTGGCGCGCTTCAGCCGCTCGATCTGCCGCAGGATCATCGGCATGCCGGCCAGCTCGGCCAGCACCTTGCCGGGCAGGCGGGTCGACGACATGCGGGCCTGAAGTATGGCGAGCGGCAAATGGTTTCCCCGACGGGCGAGCAGGACGCGGGAGGCCTGCTCGCGGTGATCATCTACACATAAATGCGGTTGGGCCGTGGCGGTTCTATCCCGCTATCCGGTCGGGAAACGCTCCCGCAAGGCCGCCCCGACCTCCTGCATCGTCGGGTTCCAATCGTTATAGTCCGGCGTGATGAAGCAGCGAGTTTGCGGATACCAGGGATAGGTCTGGGCCCCCAGCCGCGTCCAGGAGGAGGCGCCGGTCAGCATCCAGATCGGCGCGCCGGTCGCCCCGCCTAGATTGGTGGTGGCGTTGGAGAAGCCGACGATCAGGTCCATGGCGCAGCACAGGGCGGCGACGTCGTCGAGGTCCTGCTTCAGGTCGATGCCCGGCGGCTGCCAGATGTCGACGCCGAACTCCTGCTTGGCCAGGGTGATCTCCTCGCCGCAGTCGCCGTATTGCAGGTTCACGAAGGTGAGGCCCGGAACCTCGAACACCGGCCGCCACAGCATGAAGGGCGAGAACTGCCGGGCCCGTTCGCCGTTCAGCTTCAGGCTCTTCCACAGCAGGCCGACCTTGGGACCCTTGGGCGCCTTGTCCAGTTCCGCACGCCAATGGGCGACCCGCGCGGGATCGGCGTCCAGGAAGTTGGGGCGGTCGGGGAAGGACGCGATGCTGGGGCGGAGGACCTCCAGCAGGGCGCCCATCGGGGTCCAGAAGTCGAAGCCGCTCCAATCCTCGATCTCCGGCGCGCCGCGATACACCCGGCCCTCGTAAGAGACGGTGCGATGGGGAACGACGGTGATCTGGGGGAACGAGCGCTTGAACAGCGGGATCAGCCGGCGCTCGACCGCCAGGGTCAGCGTGCCGCCCGGGCCCAGGGCCTCGACCACGTCGGGCAGCATGTTGGCGAACATCACCTCGTCGCCCAGGCCCTGCTCGGAGCAGATCATCAGAGACTTGCCGGCGAGCTCCATGCCGGGACGCCAGCGCGGAGCCTCGATGGTGAAGCGCGGGGCTTCCAGAAGGTCTTTGGAGAACCGGGCTTCGTAGGTCTTCCAGCCTTCCTCGACCCGGCCCAGGGCCAGCAGGATGGTGGAGCGGCCAAACTGCATGGTCGCCAGGTCCTCCGCGGATTCGGCCACGGCGATAGCCAGGTCGCAGTCGGCCAGGGCCCCCTCGACGTCGCCGAGGTCCAGCTTGGCGTAGGCGCGGTTGTGGTAGGCCTTGCCGAACTCCGGCACCAGACGCAGCGTCTCGTCGAAGAAGGTCACCGCGGTCTTGCCGTCGCCCATGCTGCACATGACGGTGCCTAGGGTGTTCCACAGCAGCGGCTGTTCGGGATGTTCGCCGATCGCCGGACGCAGGACCTCGATGGCCTCCTCGCAGCGATTGAGGTCGCGCAGGGCGCAGGCCAGGTTGTTGACGCCCTCCAGGTCGCCGGGCTTGGCCTTCAGATAGTGAATGAAGAACTTCGCCGCGATCTCCGGCATGTCCATGCGGAAGGCCAGGCGCCCTAGGTCGCCGGCGACCGGACCGTGCTCGGGCAGGAGCTTCAGCGCGGCGTCGTAGCAGCGCATCGAGCCGGCGAAGTCGCCGATCTTCTCGCGGGCGATACCCAGCACGTGCCAGGCCACGCCCAGCTTGTCATCGCGCTCCAGCGCCTTGAGCGCCAGCTTCTCGCCCGTGGCGAAGTCGCGGTTCTGCATGGCGTGGATCGACTGGGCCAGCAGCTTGGCGGTCTTGTGGTTGTGGACCTCGGTGGTCTGGCGGTTCAGGCGCGCCAGGGCTTCTGCCGAGGCCGCGTCGCCCACGGCCGAGGCCTTGAAGCCCAGATTAACGGCCTGAGCGACGGCCTCATGGGCCATGGCCAACGCGCTGGCCGAGATATGGGTGTCGCGACTGTTGGACATCTATTGAGGCCTTGGCGATTGGAGAGAGTCATCCTCTGGGTCAGTATGCTTAATTGTATCCTAAACTGCGTCTCACGGTCGCAGGCTTGGCAAGGAGACGTTAACCGCCTCCGCCTAGCTTGTGGCCGACACCGTCATCGCGACGGCTCGGGGCGACTACAGCAATGCTAGAGGGAGCGGCCTTGTGCCATTGAAGCTGTCGCTGAAACCCGGCGAGAAATTCGTGCTGAACGGCGCGGTGGTCCAGAACGGCGACCGTCGCGGCGTGCTGGTGCTTCAGAACAAGGCCTCCGTGCTGCGTGAGAAGGACATCATGCAGCCCGATGAAGCCACGACGCCGGCGCGTCGGATCTATTTCCCGGTCATGATGATGTACCTGGATGAGGCCAACGCCGAGCGCCAGTACGAGGAATTCGCCACCCGCCTGACCGAATTCATGGGCGTGGTGCGCAATCCCGATGTGCTGACCGACTGTATCGCCGTCTCCAAGCACGTGATGGCGCGCGAGCACTACAAGGCGCTCATGCTGAGCCGCAAGCTAATCGAATACGAAGATCAGAGGTTGGGGCATGTCTCTTAGGGCCTATCAGCAGACGGCGACGCGGACCGAAAACCCGCGTGAGATGGAGTACCGTCTGTTCGGTCAGGTGACGCGCGCCCTGATGGCGGCGTCCGAGGCTCCGGCCGACGACATCGCCACCCGTATCGACGCGCTCGACTGGAACCGTCGCGTGTGGTCGGCCCTGGCGACCGATTGTTCGCTGCCCGAGAACACCCTGCCGGTGCAGCTGCGCGCCAGCATCATTTCGCTCAGCCTGTGGGTCGGCCGTCACTCCAGCGCCGTGATGCGCAAGGAGGAGGATTTCGAGCCGCTGATCGAGATCAACCGCATGATCATGCAAGGCTTGGCCGGTCGCGCCGACGCGGCCTGATCGCGCGGAGGAGGGCGCTTTAGGCCCTCCGGCAAACCTTTCCGGTAAAACCTGCCGCCCGGCGAATTCTGCATTCGCCGGGCGGTTTTGCGTTTGGAGCTTTGCCGGAAAATACCGAGTAAAATCAGTGATATAGAAATTTCGTCAAGGCGGCGCCGAGTGGCCCGCTGCTTGCGATGGTTTCCGTGGGCAAAACGCCCGACCGGCAAAACGCCGGGGCAATCCTCCCAAAATGGCGAGAACCACACCATGATGAACTCGATCAACACCAATGCCGGCGCCATGATCGCGCTGCAAAACCTGAACGCAACCAACTCGGAGCTTCAAACCACTCAGCAACGCATCAACACCGGCAAGAAGATCTCGAACGCCAAGGATAACGGCGCGATCTGGTCGATGGCCAAGATGCAAAGCACGACGTCGAGCTCGTTGAATGCCGTGAAGGACTCGCTCCAGCGCGGACAATCGACGATCGACGTGGGCCTTGCCGCTGGCGACACCGTCACCGATCTGCTCGGCAAGATGAAGGAAAAGGCCCTGGCCGCTTCCGACACCTCGCTGAACACCGCCTCGTTCAACGCCCTGGTTTCCGATTTCACCTCGCTGCGTGACCAGATCACCAAGGCTGTCACCAACGCCAAGTTCAACGGCGTCAGCCTCGTGGACGGCACCACCTCCAAGCTGCAGTTCCTCAGCAACTCGGATGGCGTCGCCTACACGGTGAGCGCGAAGACCTTGTCGCTCGTCGGCCTGGGTCTGACCGCGACCTCGTCCTTCACGACCGCCGCCGCCGCCAAGACCATGATCACCACCATGACCACGGCGATGACGACGGCGACGAACAAGTTGGCGAACCTGGGCACCAGCTCTGTCGGCCTGGACATGCATCTGACCTTCACGGGTAAGCTGCAAGACAGCCTCGACGCCGGCGTGGGCAACCTCGTTGACGCCGATCTGGCCAAGGAAAGCGCGAAGCTGCAATCGCTGCAGACGAAGCAGCAACTGGGGGTGCAAGCCCTGTCGATCGCGAACCAGACGCCTCAGTCGATCCTTTCGCTGTTCAAGTGATGGGCGACTAGGCTTCAAGAAGCGATCAAAGCCGGGCGGCCCAAGGGCCGCCCGGCATTTCTTTTTCAGAGACCTGGGTTCGTCGAGATCATCCGGCTCAGACGCATTTTGCCCGGCAAAATCTGCCCACGACATCTCGCCGCAGGCAAAAGCTGCCGAGCCAGGGCGTGGTAAACAAGACTATAACTCAACCATTTCAGGTTGTTGGCGCTTTTTGCCTAGTGGGCAGTTTTGGCCCGATCCTTGCTGCCTAGTTCCTCGAGCAAAATGCTCCCGGCCGTCAAAATGACGTCGGATCCCTTGAATAGGAACCTGTCGCGATGGGCTTGAATAGCATCAACACGAACTCGGGCGCGATGATCGCCCTGCAAAACCTGAACGCCACGAACTCGGAACTGGGCGTCGTCCAACAGCGGATCAATACCGGCAAGAAGGTCGGTAACGCCAAGGACAATGGCGCGATCTGGGCCATGGCCAAGAACCAATCGACCACCGCCAACTCGTTGAACGCCGTGAAGGACTCCCTTCAGCGCGGTCAATCGACGATCGACGTGGCCCTGGCCGCCGGCGACACCGTCACCGATCTGCTGGGCAAGATGAAGGAAAAGGCCCTGGCCGCTTCCGACACCTCGCTGAACACCGCTTCGTTCAACGCCCTGGCCTCCGATTTCAACAGCCTGCGCGACCAGATCACCAAGGCCGTCACCAACGCCAAGTTCAACGGCGTGTCGATCGCCGACG
>FTJN01026577.1_pt1 | contig 16209 bp, 14 predicted proteins | sample 1658361 | NCBI WGS metagenome assembly FTJN01 (sample SAMEA3914819, study PRJEB12502) | metagenome | biome: forest; material: soil | place: Canada | collected 2010-06-26 | depth 0.3 m | reverse complement strand
CACCCTCGAATTCGTCATGCCTTGTTCATGCCCACGTTGGTGGCCGCGAAACACAATCCGACGATCAAGGCATTCCGCGACCGCCTGGTCGCTGCTGGCAAACCCAAGAAGTCTGCTGCCTTGGCCTCGATGCACAAACTCGTCCACCTCATGCACGCCATCGTCTGCAAAGGGGTCGGTTTCGACCCTCGGTTTGGTCAATTGGCACTTGACGGCCAAGACGGTATCTGACCTCGATCCCCGCCAACCTCCGCTCAGGGGATCGAGGTCAGGCACCGGCCAGGATCGCAGTCGGTGTCGTGGCTCGCGATGGATGCCCGGCGCGATCCCGGCCGGTGCCCGACCCCTCCGTCGCACATCGACGCCGTCGCGTGGCTTGCTGGTCGCGGCCGACCTGTAACTGACAAAACGGACAGCCGACCGGAACGAAAGGTGATACCCGAAAGATGAGGGTACCTTCACTTGTTCTCACTATGATCGCGGGCTTGACTCCAACGGGATTGCCGCGTCCATGAACCTGATCCAGCTCGCGCTGCGACGGCCCTACACGTTCATCGTCATGGCGATGCTGATCGTGCTCGCGACGCCGTTCGCGCTGCTGAAGATGCCCACGGACATCCTGCCCGAGATCAACATCCCGGTCATCAGCATCGTCTGGAACTACACCGGCATGTCGGCCCAGGAGATGGGCCAGCGCATCACGGCGTCCAACGAGCGCAGCCTCACGACGACGGTGTCCGACATCGAGCACATCGAGTCGCAGACGCTGGCCGGCATCGCGGTCATCAAGATCTTCTTCCAGCCCAACGCCAACATCCAGACGGCGATCGCGCAGGTCACCGCCATCGAGCAGACGCAGCTGCGCCAGCTGCCGCCCGGGATCACGCCGCCGCTGATCATCAAGTACTCGGCCTCCAGCATCCCGGTGGTGCAGCTGGGGCTGTCCAGCGGCACGCTGCCGGAGCAGTCCATCTTCGACGCCGCGGTCAACATCCTTCGCCCGCAACTGATCAACATCCCGGGCGTGGCCATCCCCTTCCCGTACGGCGGCAAGAACCCGCTGATCTCGGTCGACCTGGACACCAACGCCCTGCAGGCGCGCGGCCTGTCGCCGGCCGACGTCGTCAACGCCGTCAACCTGCAGAACCTGATCCTGCCGTCCGGCACCGCCAAGTTCGGGCCCACCGAGTACACGGTGAAGATGAACGGCTCGACCGACACGATCGCCGCGCTCAACGACCTGCCGGTGCGCACCGTCAACGGCGCCACCACGACGATCGGCGACGTCGCCTTCGTGCGCAACGGCTACGCGCCGCAGACCAACATCGTGCGCCAGGACGGCCAGCGCGGCGTGCTTCTGTCGGTGCTGAAGAACGGCGGCGCGTCCACGCTGGACATCATGTCCAACCTGCGTGCGCTGCTGCCGAAGGCGGCCGAGCAACTGCCCAAGGAGGTGACGGTCAAGACGCTGTTCGACCAGTCGGTCTTCGTCAAGGCCGCCGTCGCCGGGGTCGCGATGGAAGCGCTGATCGCCGCCGGCCTGACCGCCGCGATGGTGCTGCTGTTCCTGGGCAACTGGCGCAGCACGCTGGTGATCGCGCTCACGATCCCGCTGTCGATCCTCACCTCGATCATCATCCTGCAGGTGCTGGGCGAGACGCTCAACCTGATGACGCTGGGCGGCCTCGCGCTGTCGGTGGGCGTGCTGGTCGACCAGGCGATCGTCACGATCGAGAACATCGAGCGCCACCTGCACCTGGGCACGGAACTGAACGAGGCCATCATCGTGGGCGCCGGCGAGATCGGCGTGCCGGCGTTCGTCTCCACCGTCTGCATCTGCATCGTGTTCGTGCCGATGTTCTTCCTGTCGGGCGTCGCGCGCTTCCTGTTCGTGCCGATGGCCGAGGCGGTCGTCTTCGCGATGGCCGCGTCCTACCTCCTGTCGCGCACGCTGGTGCCGACCATGGTGATGCTGCTGATGCGCGGCCAACACCATGGCGCGGCACCCGAAGGCACGAAGCCCAGCCTGCTCAAGCGCCTGAACAAGGCCTTCGACGCCCGCTTCGAGCAGGTGCGGCGCGCCTACACGCTGGCGCTGTCGGTGCTGCTCTCGCACCGGCGCAACTTCTCGATCGGCTTCATGGCGTTCTGCCTGCTGTCGTGCGGGCTGTTCTTCGCCCTCGGGCGCGACTTCTTCCCGGCCGTCGACGCCGGCCAGGTGCGCCTGCACATGCGCCTGCCCACCGGCACGCGCATCGAGGAGACGGCGCGCGCCGCCGACCAGGTGGAGGCCGCGATCCGCGAACTCGTGCCGGCCGACCAGCTCGCGACCGTGCTGGACAACCTGGGCGTGCCCAACTCCGGCATCAACCTGTCGTACAGCAACGCGGGCACGATCGGTACGCTGGACGGCGAGATCCAGATCGCGCTGAGGGAAGGCCACCAGCCGACGGCGAAGTTCGTCACGATCCTGCGCCGCGAGCTGCCCCGGCGCTTCCCCGGCATCCAGTTCTTCTTCCAGCCGGCCGACATCGTCACGCAGATCCTGAACTTCGGCCTGCCGGCGGCCATCGACGTGCAGTTCACCGGCAACAACGTCGACGCCAACGCCGTGCTGGCCGCCGCGCTGACCCGGCAGATCGCCCGCATCCCGGGCGCCGTCGACAGCCACGTGCACCAGCGCAACGACGCGCCGTCGATCAACCTCGACATGGACCGCGCCCGCCTGCAGCAGATCGGGCTGAGCGCGCAGAACGTCGGCCAGAACGTGCTGATCGCGCTGTCGGGCAGCTCGCAGACCGCGCCCGCCTTCTGGCTCAATCCGCAGAACGGCATCGTCTACAACATCGCCGTGCAGACGCCGCAGTACAACGTCGACTCGCTCGACGCGCTGCTGGCCACGCCGGTGGGCACCGGCGCCAACGCGGCGTCGGCGGCCGGCGCGGGCAACACGCAGTTGCTGGGCAACCTGGTGAAGGTCACGCCGGCCGTGCAGCAGGCGATCTCGTCGCGCTACAACATCCAGCCGGCCATCGACGTGTTCGTCAGCGTGCAAGGCACGGACCTCGCCAACGTGGCGTCCCAGGTGACGCAGCTGGTGGACGCGATGCGCCCGAAGCTGCCGCGCGGCAGCTCGGTGGTGATCCGCGGGCAGGTGCAGACGATGCAGGCCTCGTTCGTCGGCCTGCTGGTGGGGCTGGCGATGGCGATCGTGCTCGTGTACCTGCTCGTGGTCGTGAACTTCCAGTCGTGGATCGACGCGCTGATCATCATCGCCGCCCTGCCCGCCGCGCTGGCCGGCATCGCGTGGATGCTGTTCATCACCGGCACCACGCTCAGCGTGCCGGCGCTCACCGGCGCCATCATGACGATGGGCGTGGCCACCGCCAACTCGATCCTGATGATCTCGTTCGCCCGCCAGCGCCGCGAAGAGGGCGTGCCGGTGCTGTCGGCCGCGCTCGAGGCCGGCGCCACCCGCCTGCGCCCGGTGATGATGACCGCGCTCGCGATGATCATCGGCATGATCCCGATGGCGCTGGGCCTGGGCGAAGGCGCCGAGCAGAACGCGCCGCTGGGCCGCGCCGTCATCGGCGGCCTGCTGTTCGCCACCGTGTCCACCCTTCTCTTCGTGCCGGTGGTCTTTGCCGGCGTGCACCGCCGACTCGAGACGCGCCGCCATCATGACCCGGCGGCGCCCGTCGCCCCCCATCCGCAGGAGATCCGACCATGACCGAGCAGCGCCATGCCAACCTGGGCATCCACGCCGCCGCACCGGGCGACGATCACCCCGACCAGCTCCACCGCCGCCAGATCGTGCGCCGCCTCAAGATCGCCGCGGTCGCCGTGCTGGTGCTGCTGGGCGTGGGCGCCGCGCGCACCGTGCTGAGCCGGGCCGCCAACGGCAGGGAGCTCGACGCCGGCGTGGCCGAGCACACCGCGATCTACGTGAAGACGACGCTGCCCAGTCCCGCCGGCGCCGGCCGCACCGTGGCGCTGCCCGGCACGCTGCAGGGTGCCGTGCAGGCGCCGATCGCGGCGCGCGCGGCCGGCTACGTCAAGAGCTGGAGCAAGGACATCGGCAGCCGTGTCGACAAGGGCGACGTGCTCGCCGAGCTCGAGGCGCCCGAGCTCGACCAGCAGGTCTCGCAGGCGCAGGCCGCGCGCGACCAGACCGCCTCCACCGTGGCGCTGGCGGAGTCCACCGTCGCGCGCTGGGACGCGCTGCGCAAGAAGGACGTCGTCTCGCAACAGGATCTCGACGAGCGCCGCGCCGGCCTCGTGCAGGCGCGCGCCAACCTCGCCGCCGCCGACGCCAACCTGCAGCGCCTGAAGCAGCTCGAGGCGTTCAAGCGCGTCACCGCGCCGTTCGCCGGCGTGATCACCCGGCGCAACATCGACGTCGGCGACCTGATCGACACCAGCGGCAAGCCGCTGTTCCTGCTGTCGCAGACCGACCCGCTGCGCGTCTACGTGAGCGTTCCGCAGTCCTACGCCAACCTCGTCAAGACCGGGCAGTCTGTGGTCGTGACGCAGGCCGAGCTGCAGAACCAGCCGTTCAAGGGCCAGGTCACGCGCACCTCGGCGTCCATCGACGCCAGCACGCGCACGATGCAGGTGGAGGTGTCGCTGCCCAACAAGGACGGCGCGCTGCTGCCCGGCGCCTACGTGCAGGTGGCGTTGCCGCTGGGCGCCAGCGCCACGTTGTCGGTGCCCAGCAACGCGCTGCTGTTCCGCGGCGAGGGCACGCGCGTGGCCGTCGTCGACCCGAATGGCAAGGTCACGCTGAAGGCCGTCACGCTGGGCCGCAACAACGGCACCACGGTGGAGGTGAGCGGCGGCCTGCAGCCCACCGATCGCCTCGTGTTGAACCCGCCCGACTCGCTGGTGGACGGGGACGTGGTGACCACGCAGGCTCCGACGGCGAAGGCCCCCGCGTGACGACGGCGTTCCGATTCACGCTGGTGGCCGCGGCGCTCGCGCTCGGCGGTTGCGCCGTCGGCCCCGACTACCAGCGTCCGGCCGCCGACCTGCCCGTGACCTGGAAGCTCGACGCGCCGTGGCGCACCGGCATGCCGGCCGACGCCGCCGACAAGGGCGCCTGGTGGAAGGCCTTCGGCGACCCGCAGCTCGACGCGCTCGAGGCGAAGGCGCAGGCCGACAGCCCCACGCTCGCGATCGCGGCCGCGCGTCTCGCGCAGGCGCGCGCGACGGTCACCGCGCAATCGGCCGGCTTGTTCCCCTCGCTGGCGCTCACGTCGCGCGACCAGCGCTTCCGGATCTCGGCCAATCGCCCGCTGGCCAACTATTCGTCGCCCAACTTCACCACGGTGCAGAACGACTTCACGCTGGGCGTGGGCGCCAGCTACGAGGTCGACCTCGCGGGCCGGGTCTCGCGCAGCGCCGAGGGCGCGAAGGCCTCGGCCGAGCAGTCGGCGGCCGACCTCGCCAACACGCGCCTGGTCGTCAGCGCCGAACTGGCGTCGGACTGGTACAGCCTGGTCACGCTCGATGCCTCGCTGGACGTGCTGGACCGCTCGATCGCGTTGCAGCGCAAGGCGCTGGGCTTCGTCAACTCGCGCCACGAGCTCGGCGCCGGCACCGGCCTCGAGGTGGCGCAGCAACAGGCGCTGCTGGACAACACGCTCACCCAGGTCGACGTGCAGAAGCGCCAGCGCGCGCAGTTCGAGCACGCGATCGCGACGCTGATCGGCGCCCCGGCGCCGGCGTTCAGCCTGCCGCCCGTCCAGCGCGACCTGCAGCCGCCGGCCATTCCCCTGGGCGTGCCGTCCGACCTGTTGCAGCGCCGCCCCGACGTCGCCTCCGCCGAACGCGCGATGGCCGCCGCCAACGCGCAGATCGGCGTCGCGACCGCGGCGTTCTATCCGAGCGTGATCCTGCAACCCACGATCGGCGAGGAAAGCCGCATCCTCAGCGCGCTGTTCGACGCGCCCAGCCTGGTGTGGTCCCTCGGCGTGTCGGCCACGCAGACGCTGTTCGACGCCGGCCGCACCCGCGCCAACGTCGACTTCGCCCGCGCCGGCTACGACGCTTCCGTGGCGACGTATCGCCGCACCGTGCTGGTGGCGATGCAGGAGGTGGAGGACGGCATCACCGGCGTCGCCTCGCTCGATCGCGCCACCGCCCAGGCCAACGTGGCCGTCGCCTCGGCGCAGCGCGTGCTGGACATGTCCAACGCGCGCTACGAAGGCGGCGTGGCCACGTACCTCGACGTGATCACCGCGCAGCAATCGCTGCTGTCCGCGCAGTTGCAGGCCGCGCAGCTCGCGGGGCAGCGGCAGCTGGTGGCGACGGCGCTGGTGAAGGCGTTGGGCGGAGATTGGCGCGGACCGTCCGACCGGCCGTGAAACGGCGGTCCGCCGACACGATCCACCGGGCCACGGCGATGCCTGTCACTAACCTGAATCCGACCGCGATCTGAAAAAACAATGATCGCTGGCCACAGTTCTCCGCGGAAGCGCCGAAGTCATGGCGACTGCGGAGAAATAAATTGGCACTGCGACTCGACTCATTCAAATTGGCACGGCGGCTCACGCTCGGTTTCTGCGTGGTGCTCGCGCTCGTGATCACGATCGCCGTCGTCGGCGTGCGCGCGCTGAGCAACGCGCAGTCCGACAACCTCCGGACGACGCTCGCGATGCAGCAGGCGGCCGATTCGGACCGCTGGCGCGGGATGACGCAGCTGAACGTCAGCAGGACGCTCGCCCTGGCGAAGTCCGGCAACGCTGCCGCCCTCAAGGCCTGGTCGGGCCCGCTCATGAAGGAGACCTCGGCCGAGATCTCCGCGATCCAGAAGAAGCTCGAACTCGCTGCGGTGTCGGACGACGCGAAGGCCGCGTTCGCGGACATCGCGCAGAAACGCAAGCGCTACGTCGGCACGCGCGACGAGATCTTCAAGCTCCTCGACGCCTCGGATCCGGCCGCCGTTGCGCGCGTCGACTCCGACCTGCTGCCGCAGGCCGAGCAGTACATGGCGGCCGTCACCGAGTTCGGCAAGCACCAGCGGGACGTCTCGATCGACGTCATCGCCGACGGCGTCGCGCAGGCCGATCGCACGCGCGTCGCGCTGGTCGTGCTCGCCGCGATCTCCATGGCCATCGGCGCGCTGTGCGCCTGGTTCATCACGCGATCCGTCACGAAGCCGTTGCGCCAGGCGGTGGAGGCGGTCGAGGCCGTCGCGGCGGGGGACCTCAGCCGTGCCATCGCGGTCGAGGGCCGCGACGAAGTGGCGGCCTTGCTGACGGGGTTGAACCGCATGCAGACCTCGCTGAGGCAGCTCGTGGGCGACGTGCGCGACTCCTCCGGCTCGATCCAGGTCGCCAGCAACGAGGTCGCGCAAGGCAGCAACGACCTGTCCGTGCGCACCGAGCGTTCGGCCGCCGGCCTGCAGGAGACGGCCTCGTCGATGGAGGAGATCTCCGGCACCGTCCAGCAGACCGCAGCGGCGGCGCGCAGCGCCGACGAACTGGTGTCGGCCACCGCCCGCCAGGCCGCCGCGGGCGGCGAGGTCGTGTCGCGCATGACCGCCACCATGGACCGCATCACGACCCATTCGAACAAGATCGGCGACATCATCGGCGTCATCAACGGCATCGCGTTCCAGACCAACATCCTGGCGCTGAACGCCGCCGTCGAGGCGGCTCGCGCCGGCGAACAGGGCCGCGGCTTCGCCGTGGTGGCCAACGAGGTGCGCAGCCTTGCGCAACGTTCCGCTGCCGCCGCGGCCGAGATCAAGACGATCATCGGCGAATCGGGCCTGGCCGTCGCGGCCGGCGCCACGCTGGTGCGCGACGCCCAGACGTCGATGGCCGACATCAACAGCTCCATCGAGAAGGTGTCCGCGGCCATCGGCGAGATCCGCAACGCGTCCTCGGAACAGTCCGACGGGATCGGCCAGGTCAACATCGCGGTGTCGGAACTCGACCAGTCGACGCAGCAGAACGCGGCGCTCGTCGAGCAGACGGCCGCGGCAGCCGAAAGCCTCAAGGAGCAGGCCGTCCGGCTCGTGCATGCGATGGCCGTCTTCAAGCTGGAGTCGGCGCAGGGCGCCTGAGGCGAGGTGCGCCGTCCGCCGGGGTGCCGGCCGGATGGGCGAGCACTCGACCGGGGCCGTGGGCGCCGGCCGCCCCGCAAGCCAGCGCGGGCGGCTCAGCGACGCGCCATCAACGCCTGCAGTTCGCCGTAGGCGAGCGGCGACTGCCCGCCGCTGCCGTCCAGCCGTCCGGTGGCGAGGAACTCCCGCATCATGCCGAGCACGACCCCGTGCATCGCCTCCGAGATCGCCGAGCCCGCGCTGAACCGGCGCACGCCGAGCGAGCGCAGACGGTCGACGTCGGGCAGCCCGGACCAGGCCAGCACGTTGATCGGCATCGCGGCGCCCGCGACGAGCGCGGCGATCTCGCCGGCATCCGTGATGCCGGGTGCGAACAGGCCGTTCGCGCCTGCGGCGCGGTAGCGCGCGGCGCGCGCGAGCGCCTCCTCCACGCGCCGCGCGGGCTCCACCAGCGCGCGCAGCCAGACGTCCGTGCGCGCGTTGATGTACAGGTCGATGCCGTGCGCGGCCGCGGCCTTGCGGGCGGCGGCGATCTTCGCGGCCAGCAGCGCCGGATCGCTGCCGCCATCCTCGATGTTGATGCCCACGGCGCCTGCGCCGACCACCGCCGAGACGAGGTCGCCGACGCGTATCGGATCGTCCGAATAGCCGCCTTCGATGTCCACCGTCACGGGCACGTCGACGGCGTCGACCACGGCGCGCGTCGTCTCGAGCACGCGTTCCACGGGCAGCGCATCGCCGTCGGGCCAGCCATGGGCCCAGGCGACGGCGGCGCTGCTGGTGGCCACGGCCGGCGCGCCGGCCGCCTGGGCCAGGCGCGCGCTGCCGGCGTCCCACGCGTTGGCGAGCAGCAGCAGGCCGTCGGCGTGCAGGGCATGGAATCGGTCGGCGAGTTCGGGCTTCATGCGGGCTCCTGATGAGGTGTCGGGGTGGATCGTGGCACGCATTGTTCCGCGACGCAGGCCGGATGCGGACATGTCCCCCTCGAGAACCCCCGTCCCGGCATCCGGCCGGCCTGGGCCCACTTCGGCACGTCCGGGCTCGGGGGGTCGAGTTCTTCGCTACCATCGCCGACTGGGCGACATCCCGCGGGGCGTCGCGACATCCTGCCTCGTTTGCGAAAGACACTCCCCATGTCCTCAGGTTTCCACGTGCACGGTCCGCACGACCATGAAGTCGAACACGCCGCCCAGCATGGCGCCGGCGGCATGGTCGGCCAGCTCGCCGTCATCACCGCCGTCCTCGCCACCGTCGGCGCGCTGTTTTCCTACATGGGCGGCGCCACGCAGGCCGATGCCGCGCTGGCCAAGAACGACGCGGCCATCCGCAAGACGGAAGCCTCCGACCAGTGGAATTTCTACCAGGCCAAGAACTCGCGCCAGGCGATCGCCGAGGTCGCGCTCGACCTGGTGCCGGCCGAGCGCCGCGACGCGTACGCGAAGAACATCGAGAAGTACAAGGCCGACAAGGAGCCGATCATGGCCAAGGCCAGGGAGCTGGAAGAGCAAGGCAAGGCGTTCGACGAGCAGTCCGAGCACCTGATGCACCAGCACCACCGCTGGGCCGCCGCGACGACGGTCATCCAGGTCTCGATCGCGCTGGCCGCCATCGCGCTGCTGACGCGCCGGCGCTGGCTGGAATGGGGCACGCTGGGCGTGGCCGGCGTGGGCATCGCGATCGGCATCGCGGCCTTCCTCAAGGTCTGACGCCGCGACACGGGAGTTCGACATGAAGGTCTGCATCTACGGCGCCGGCGCCATCGGCCTGCTGATCGGCGCCCGCCTGGCCGCCACCGGGTCGCACCAGGTGAGCGCCGTCGCGCGCGGCGCGACGCTCGCCGCGCTGAAAGAGCACGGGCTGCGCGTCGACGGCTTCGCCGGCCCGATCTCGGGGCCCGTCGTCGCCAGCGCGGAGCCGGCGTCGCTGGGCGTGCAGGACGTCGTCGTGATCGCGGTGAAGGCGCCGGCCCTGGCCGACGTCGCGCGCGGCATCGCGCCGCTGCTGGGCCCCGACACGCTGATCGTGCCGGCGATGAACGGCGTGCCCTGGTGGTTCTGCCACGGCCTGCAGGGGCCCGCCGCCGGCCTGTCGCTCAAGAGCGTCGACCCGGACGGCGCGATCGCGGCGCACCTGCCGCTGGCCCGGGTGATCGGCTGCGTCGTGCACGCCGCCGCGTTCGTCAGCGCGCCCGGCCTGGCCCGCAACCAGATGGGGCGGGGGCTGGTCATCGGCGAGCCGCTGGGCGGCGTGTCCGAACGCGTGCTGGCGCTCAAGGCGGCGTTCGACGCGGCCGGCTTCGAGACCACCGCCAGCGACCTGATCCAGCGCGACATCTGGTACAAGTTGTGGGGCAACATGACCACCAACCCGATCAGCGCCATCACCGGCGCCACCACCGACCGGGTCATCGGCGACGAGCTGGTGCGCAAGCTCACCGCCGACGCGATGCTCGAGTCCGGCCGCATCGGCGAGCGCCTGGGCTTCGCGATCACGCAGACGCCCGAGGAACGCCACGCGATCACGCGCAAGCTGGGCGCGTTCAAGACCTCGATGCTCCAGGACGCCGAGGCCGGCCGCGCCATCGAGCTGGACAGCCTGGTCGGCGCGGTGCGCGAGCTGGGCGGGCACGTGGGCGTCGAGACGCCGCTGATCGATGCGATCTTCGGGCTGGCGCGGGTGTTCGGCCAGGTGCACGGGCTGTATCCGCAGCCGCAGTGAGCGACAAGACCCTGCCGGCGCGCGGACGGGCCTGAACCCGCAGACTCGCTGGCGGCATTCACCAGTCCACCCACCACGCCGCCGTGCCGCGGCCGGAGACCCTCATGAAGTCGTTGAAGACCCTTCGCATGGCCGCCCTCGTGCTGGCCGGCGCCGCCGCCGCCCTCGCCTCGCAGGCGGCATCCGCCGAGGGCGTGCGCATCCGCGGCACCGTCGTCAGCGTCACCAACGACACGCTGCTGGTGAAATCGCGCGACGGCGACAACGTCCCCATCGCGTTGGGCCTGGGCTGGAAGGCCGGCGGCATCGCCAAGGCCAGCCTGGCCGACATCAAGCCGGGCGACTTCGTCGGCATCGCCTCGCTGCCCAATGCCACGGGCGGCGCGGGCGCGCTCGAGGTGCTGGTGTTCCCGCCGGCGATGCGCGGCACCGGCGAAGGCAGCTACGGCTGGGACCTGAAGCCCAACAGCACGATGACCAACGGGTCGGTGTCGGAGGCGGTCCAGTCCGTCGACGGCACGACCGTCAACGTCGTCTATCACGGCCAGTCCAAGAAGATCGTGATCACGCCCGGAACGCCCATCGTGACGTTCGCCAAGGCGACGAATGCGGACGTGAAACCCGGCGCCGCGGTCTTCGTCCCCGCGCAGAAGGCCGACGACGGCAAGCTGAGCACGACGCAGGTCGTGGTGGGCAAGGATGGCGTCGTCCCGCCGATGTGAGCGGATTCAGGGGTCGTGGTGTAAGGTTCCGAACATGCCGTGCGACCAACGGCGATGATGCTCACGAGGCCCCCCATGACCACCGCCAGGATGCCGTCCGGCACCTTTGCCCGCCGAACCGGTTCACCGGCCCGGCGACTCGTGCCGCGCCACTCGGCGCTGGTGCGGCTCACGCACTGGATCAACGTCTTCTGCTTCTCGCTGCTGCTGATGACCGGCGCGCAGATCTTCAACGCGCATCCCCGGCTGTACTGGGGCGAGTACGGCGCCGACAACGACCATGCCTGGCTGTCGGTCGACTCGCTGCAGGGCAGCGGCGGCTATCGAGGCGTCGTCCACATCGGCTCGCTGACGATCGAATCGACCGGATTGCTCGGTGCGTCCAGGGAGAACGGCGCCCTCACGCCACGTGGCTTCCCGGCCTGGCTGACGATCCCGTCCTACCAGGACCTCGCCGCGGGCCGGCGCTGGCATTTCTTCTTCGCGTGGCTGTTCGCCATCAACGGCGCGGTGTACCTGCTGGGCGGCCTCGTGACGCGGCACTTCAGGCGCGACCTGCTACCGGCCAGGGCCGAGCTCGCGCCGGCGCACCTGGTGCAGGAGGTGGTCGACCATGCGAAGCTGCAGTTCCCCAAGGGCGAGGCCGCGCGGCGCTACAACGTGCTGCAGAAGCTCACCTACATGGCCGTCGCGTTCGTGCTGCTGCCCCTGATGGTGCTGACCGGGCTGACGATGTCGCCGGGCCTCGACTCGGCGTTCCACGTCCTGCTCGACGTCTTCGGCGGCCGGCCTTCGGCCCGCTCGATCCACTTCATCTGCGCGTCGCTGCTCATGGCCTTCGTGGTGGTGCACGTGGTGATGGTGCTGGTCTCCGGCGTCTGGAACAACCTGCGCTCGATGATCACCGGCCGGTATGCGATCGAGCCCGAGGAAGACAACTCATGAACCCGAACGTGAAGTTCAGGAGCGGCGCGATGACGCCGTTCCAGGCCCGCCGCCGCTGGCTGACGGCGTTCGCCGCCGGCGCCGGCAGCCTCGCGCTGGCAGGCTGCGACAAGGCCGTCAACAACGCCCGCATCGACGCCACGCTGCGCAGCGCCGAGAAGCTCACGTTCGCGAGCCAGCGCCTGATCCTCGACCACCAGCCGCTCGCCAAGGAGTACGGCGAGCGCGACCTGTCGCCCGTGTTCCGCGCCAACGGCTCGTCGATGCCGGCCGGCAAGGAATACGCGCGCCTGCTGCAGGGCGGCTTCGCCGACTTCCGGCTGAAGGTCGACGGCCTCGTGCAACGGCCGCAGGCCTTGTCGCTGGCCGAGCTGAAGGCGATGAAGTCGCGCACGCAGATCACGCGCCACGACTGCGTCGAGGGCTGGAGCGCGATCGGCAAGTGGCAGGGCGTGCCGCTGGCGCAGGTGCTCGATCTCGCCGGCCTGAAGCCCGGCGCGCGCTACGTGATCTTCCATTGCGCCGACAACCTCGGCGAGACGCCGGACGACAGCGGCCTGTACTACGAGAGCATCGACCTGCTCGACGCCTACCACCCGCAGACCATCCTGGCCTACGGCATGAACGGCAAGGACCTGCCCGTCGCCCACGGCGCCCCGCTGCGCCTGCGCATCGAGCGCCAGCTGGGCTACAAGCAGGCCAAGTACGTCACCCGCATCGAGGTCGCCGACGCGTACGCGCACCTGAACGGCGGCAAGGGCGGGTTCTGGGAAGACCGCGGCTACGAGTGGTACGCGGGCATCTGAAGGCGGCGCTCAGCGCTGCGCCGTCGGCCGTACGATGAGTTCGTTGACGTCCACGTCGGCGGGCTGGTCGATCGCGAAGCCGATCGCCTGCGCGATGGCGGTGGCGGGGATGGACGACTGCTCCATCATCGCGCGCACGCCCGCGCGCACCTGCGCGTTGGCGATGCCGTCCGTCAGTTCGGTGCGAGTCAGCCCGGGGCTGACCAGCGTCACGCGCACCACGTCGCTTTCCTGGCGCAGCCCTTCCGACAGTGCGCGCACGGCGTACTTGGTCGCGCAGTAGACCGCCGCCGTCGGATCGACCCGATGCGCGGACACCGATGCCACGTTGACGACGTGGCCTGCGCCCTGCGCGCGCATCGCGGGCAGCACCGCGGCGATGCCGTGCAGCACGCCGCGCAGGTTGACGTCGATCATCCGGTTCCAGTCGTCGATGCGCAGTTCTTCCAGGAACGACAACGGCATCACGCCGGCGTTGTTCACGAGCACGTCGATCCGGCCGAACGCCACGAGCGCCGCGTCGGCGAAGGCCCGCATGCTCGCGAGCGAAGCGACGTCGAGCACCACGGCCACGGCCTCGCCACCGGCCGCGCGGATGTCACGGGCGATCGCCTCGACGCGGTCCGCGCGGCGTGCGCCGAGCACGAGGCGACAGCCCTTCGCCGCGAGATGGCGGGCGGTGGCCTCGCCGATGCCGCTGCTGGCGCCGGTGACGAGCACCGTCTTCGGGTGGGTGGCGACAAGGGAAATGGAAGGAGTCATGGGAGCGTCGGTCCGGCAAGGCGTGGTGGAGGGAAATTCCTCGGTATTCAGTGTCTTGCCGCGACCCGGACCCGCGTTATCCCGATCCACCGGACTTCATGCACGATCCTGCAAATCGACTGTCGGCCCGCCTTCGATTGCCGGAATATCGGGCAAGCTGTCCGCATGCAACGCACCTGGACGAATCAATGACCGACGCGACCACCGCCTATCGCGAGATGGCGACGCTCGTTGCCCGATATGCCGCCAGCGAAGGCGAGGTGTCGACCGCCGTGGAGTCGCTGCACCTCAGCCGGCGCAGCACGCCGTCGCTGCCCTTGCACACGGCGCAATGGCCGTGCTTCGCGCTCGTGGTGCAAGGCGCCAAGCGCCTGACGCTGGGCCGCGAGGTCTACGACTACGGCGTCGGCAACTTCCTGGTGGTGTCGCTGGACCTGCCGGTGATCTCGCGCACGACCGCCGCCAGCGCCGAGAAGCCGCTGCTCGGGCTGGGCCTGGCAATCCGGCCGGAGCGGCTCCAGGAACTCCTGCATCGCGTCCGTCCCGCAGCGTCCGCAGCCGAAGGCGACGCCGTGCGCGGCGTCGCCGTCAACGACGCGGACGCCGGACTGATCGACGCGACCTTGCGCCTGCTGCGCCTGCTCGACACGCCGGCCGACATCCCGGCGCTCGCCCCGCTGGTCGAGCAGGAGATCCTCTACCGCCTGCTGACCGGCCCGTGCGGCACCAGCCTGCTGCGCATCGCACAAGCCGACAGCCCCGGCAACCGCATCGCCAAGGCCGTCGGCTGGTTGCGCGAGCACTTCACCGAGCCGCTGCGCATCGCCGATCTGGCCCGCCATGCCGGCATGAGCGTGTCGTCGCTGCACCACCATTTCAGCGCGGTCACCGCGATGACGCCGATGCAATACCAGAAGCAGTTGCGGCTGCACGAGGCGCGCCGGCTCCTGTGGGTGGAGCGGCTGGAGGTCGGCGGTGCCGGCTTCCGGGTCGGCTACCAGAGCCCGTCGCAGTTCAGCCGGGAGTACCGGCGGCTGTACGGCGTGGCGCCGTCGCATGACCTCGCGCAATCCGCGCCGCGGGACGGCACGCCCGACTGACGTGCGCGACGCATCCCGCTGTCGGATACTGGCGACCCCGCCGCACGCCCGGAGAGTTCCCATGACCGATGCCGACCGCCCCGTCCGCCAGCTGCTTGCCGACTACGCCGCCGCCGTCCTCGCCAAGGACGTCGACGCCTTCGTGGCCCTCTACGCCGACGACGCGTTGATCTACGAGCTGTGGGGGACGTGGACCCACGACATCGCGTCGTGGCGCGAGATGGCCAAGGGCTGGTTCGCGTTCCTCGGCGACCAGCGCTCGGTCGTCGAGGCCGCCGACGTCCGCACGACCGTTTCGGGCGACATGGCCCTGCTCACTGCCTTCCTCACCTACCGCGGGGTCGACGCGAGCGGCCAGGAGCTGCGCTCGCTCGACAACCGGCTCAGCTGGGTCCTGCGCGAGCGCGGCGGACGCTGGCAGGTCGTGCACGAGCACACCTCGGTGCCCATCGCCCACGAGGACGGCAAGGGCGTCTTCAAGCGCCCGGCCACGGCGTGAGGCCGCGCGCATAGGCCTCGGTGAACGCCGGCGGCATGCGGCGCACCTTGCCGCTGGCGATCTCGACGCAGACGAAATGCGTCGCGCCGCGGAACAGCGTCGCCCCGTCGGATTCGCGCACGAACTGGTAGCGCCGATGCAGCGACAGCCGGTCGAGCGCGACGATCCACGTGGCCAGCAGCACGCGATCGCCCAGCAGCGCGGGGGCGACGTAGTCGAGCTCGTGCCGCCGCACCACCATGCCGTGGCCCAGGCGCGTGTAGTCCTCCTGGCGCATGTCCAGCGCGACGGAGTGATCCCACGCGACGTTCTCGAGCCACTGCAGGTAGTGCACGTTGTTGGCGTGCTGCATCAGGTCGATGTGCGCCTCGGTCACGTCCACGGGCAGCACGTGCGGCCGCGGCGCGTCCCAGGCCGGCGGGTTCAGGGGTTCGGTCATGGGACGAGCTTATCAGCGCGCTTGGCCAGCGCCCTTCGCCGATGCGACAGTTGCCCGGGGTAACGCACAGAGGTCCGGCCAGACGGTCGGACGTCGTCATCCTGCGCGAAGTCGCAGGATCCACGCGCACCGGGACGCCACGTCGGA
>FTJN01003204.1_pt5 | contig 16217 bp, 15 predicted proteins | sample 1658361 | NCBI WGS metagenome assembly FTJN01 (sample SAMEA3914819, study PRJEB12502) | metagenome | biome: forest; material: soil | place: Canada | collected 2010-06-26 | depth 0.3 m | reverse complement strand
GGCCTGGGCCTGTCCATCGTGCGCGACATCGCCGGCCACCACGGCGCCCGCGCCGAACTGCTCGACGGCCCCGGCGGCGTCGGCTTGAAGGTGCGCGTCACCTTCGCGCCCGTGAAGCCCGGTCCCCGGGCCTGACTTCGCGGTTCGGGGACAATCGGCTTCATGTTCCAGCCGTCCCAGCACGACGTCCGTCGTTTCTTCTGCGAGACCCATGCGCTCGCCGCCTCGGGCGCGCCGATGTCGCCGATCCAGATCCTCGCGTCGCAGTGGATCGCGGAACACCCCGAGTACCACGCCGACCTGGCCGACGTCGATGCCGCGCTGGCGGCCGTGTTCGAGGTGGACGACGGCCGCACGAATCCGTTCCTGCACCTGGCGATGCACCTCACGATCAGCGAGCAGTGCAGCATCGACCAGCCGAGCGGCATCCGCCAGGCGGTGGAACTGCTGGCCGCTCGCCGGCAGTCGCTGCACGACGCGCACCACGCGGCGATGGAGTGCCTGGGCGAGATGATCTGGCAATCGCAGCGCAGCGGCCTGCCGCCGGACGGCCATCAGTACCTCGACTGCGTGCGCCGCCAGGCGACGAAGGACTGAACGGCGGCGCCCGACGCGGCGCCCCCTCCCGCGTTCAGGGGACGGCGCCGAAAGAGGCGCGTAAGGAATTGCGGCGCATGCTGGCGGGTTGACGCCACGCAAAGCTCGAATTCGAGGGCCCGACGGCTGTCGTCCAGCCGTGCGGAGCGCCGGCGGGGCCTCTCGGTCGCCTTTAATGTCGCGTTAACGTCATCAAATGATGACAAACAGGCACGGCCGCGCTTTGTTCACAGATTCGAAACCCGTGTTGGCAATGATTGCTTAGGCAGTAATTTCATGGGGGCATCGCTTGCGGCAGGGAAAAACCCTACTACCATGCCCCGCAGATCGTCGCGCCGAGAGGCCGCGACGCACCTGGATACCGAGGAGCAGGAATGATTAACGAAATCCTCCGACGCCCGCCCTGGCGCGCCAGCGCCATGAGCGTCGCGGTCGGCCTGGCCTTGTCGGCGTGTGCCGTCGGGCCCGACTTCCACGCGCCGGACGCGCCCAAGGTCGCCGACGCGAGCCACCCGTACACCCCGGCCCCGTTGCCGGCGATGGCGGCCAGCGGCACGAGTCCGGCCTACGTGCCGCAGCATATCGTCGACGGCCAGGACATCTCCGCCACGTGGTGGGAGGCGTTCCAGTCGCCCGCGCTCAACGCGCTCGTGCAGTCGGCGCTGGCGCAAAGCCCCACCGTGGCCGCGGCCCAGGCCACGCTGCGCCAGGCCGAGGAGAACTACCGCGCCGACTACGGCTCGAAGGTCTTCCCGTCGGTCACCGGGCAACTGAGCGGCACGCGCACGCGCCAGGCGCTCGCGCAGTCGCCGCAGGTCCCGGCCGGCTACACGTCCAACCTGTTCCAGGCCGGACTCGACCTCTCGTACACGCTCGACATCGTCGGCGGCAACAGGCGCGAGCTCGAAGGCGTGCGCGCGGCCATCGACTACCAGCGCTACCAGGTCGAGGCCACCTGGCTGAGCCTCACCTCCAGCGTGGTCGCCACGGCGATCCAGGAGGCGTCGCTGCGGGCGCAGCTGAAGGTGACGCACGACGTCGTCGACAACGAGACGAAGTCGCTCGACGTCATCTCGAGGCAGGTGCAGCTCGGCGCCCTCGCCCGTTCGGCCGTCCTGCAGCAGCAGACGCTGATCGCGCAGTCGCAGGCCCAGCTCCCGGCGCTCGAGAAGTCGCTGGCGCAGACCCGCCACCAGTTGGCCGTGCTCGCCGGACGCCTGCCCGGCGACGACGGCCTGCCCAGCTTCGACATCGATTCGCTCACGCTGCCGCGCGAGCTGCCGCTGAGCGTGCCCTCCGCGCTGGTGCGCCAGCGCCCGGACCTGCGCGCGAGCGAGGCCTTGCTGCACGAGGCGAGCGCGCAGATCGGCGTGGCCACCGCGGCGCTGTACCCGCAGATCACGCTCAGCGCCGGCGTCGATCGCCAGAGCCTGAAGCTCGACAAGCTGTTCGACACCGGCACCACCGGCTGGAGCCTGGCCGCCGGCCTGGTGCAGCCGATCTTCAACGGCGGCTCGCTGCGGGCGAAGAAGCGGGCCGCGGTCGCCGCGTACGACGCCGCGCAGGCGCAGTACCAGTCGACGGTGCTCAACGCGTTCCTCGACGTGGCCAACGCGCTGCGCGCGATCGACACCGACGCCGACGCGGTCAACGCCAACGCCGAGGCCGAGCGGCTCGCCAACGAATCGCTGGGCCTCGTGTCGCGCCAGTACCAACTGGGCGCGGTCAGCTACCTGGCGTCGCTGGACGCGCAGCGCACGTACCTGTCCACGCGCGTGGCGCTGGTGCAGGCGCGCGCGGCGCGCTTCACCGACACCGCGGCGCTGTTCCAGGCGCTGGGCGGCGGGTGGTGGAACGCGCCCGACGCGGTGGCCTCGGCCGCGAGCGCGCCGGCGGCGGCGCGCTGACGACGAATCCTGCGGACGCCGGATGCGCCGGCGACCCGCGCACGAACATCGAACACGAAATCTGGAGTGAGAACATGACGAAGCGGATGCTCATCATGATTGGCGGGATCCTGGTGCTGGTGGTGATCCTGGCCGGGGGCTTTGCATTGCACATCAAGAAGCTGATCGCTTCTTCGCCCAAGCCGGCCCCGCAGACGGTCACGGCCACCAAGGTCTCGTCGCAGGACTGGCAACCCACGCTGGCCGCCGTCGGCAGCGTCGTGCCGGTGCGCGGCGTCGACGTGACGACGGAAATATCGGGCCTCGTGCGCGAGATCCATTTCAAGTCCGGGCAGGACGTCAAGAAGGGCGACATCCTGGTCGAACTCAACGCCGATTCCGACAAGGCTCAGCTGGCCTCGCTGGAGGCCGCGGCCGAGCTCTCGGCCTCGGTGCTCAAGCGCGACAAGGCGCAGTTCGAGGCGCAGGCCATCGCGCAGGCGCAGCTCGACTCCGACGCCGCCGACCTGAAGAGCAAGCGCGCGCTCGCCGCGCAGCAGCAGGCCAACATCGACAAGAAGACCATCCGCGCGCCGTTCGCCGGCAAGCTGGGCATCACCACCATCAACCCGGGCCAGTACGTGAACCCGGGCGACAAGATCGTGACGCTGCAGACGATCGACCCGATCTACGTCGACTTCAACCTGCCGCAAAAGCAGGTCGGCTCGCTCCAGGTGGGCCAGGTCGTCAACGTCACCAGCGACGGCTTCGCCGGCGTCGTCTTCCCCGGCAAGATCACCGCGATCAGCCCGAAGGTGGACACGACCACGCGCAACGTCGTGGTCGAGGCCACGCTGTCGAATCCGAAGCGCCAGCTGCTGCCGGGCATGTTCGCCAACGCGAACGTCGAAGTGGGCGACAAGAAGCACTACCTCACGCTGCCGCAGACCGCGATCACCTACAACCCGTACGGCTCCACCGTGTTCGTCGTGATGACGGCCGACGAGGCCGCGGCGGCCGCTCGCGCCAACGCCGCCAGCAACGGCGCGGCGGCAGCGTCGGCGCCCGCGCCCGCGCAGGCGGCGTCGGGCTCGGGCCTGGTCGTGCAGCAGGCCTTCGTCATCACCGGCGAGACGCGCGGCGACCAGGTGGCCATCCTGAAGGGCCTCAAGGAAGGCCAGCAGGTCGTGACCAGCGGCCAGGTGAAATTGAAGAACGGCACGTCCATCGTGATCGACAACACGGTCTCGCCGGCCAATTCGCCGAACCCCACCCCGCAGGAACATTGAGGCGCACGCCATGAAGTTCACTGACCTCTTCATCCGCCGGCCCGTGCTGTCCGGCGTGATCAGCCTGCTGATCGTCGTGCTGGGACTGCGCTCGCTGTTCAGCCTGCCCGTCAACCAGTACCCGAAGACGCAGAATTCCGTCGTCACGATCTCGACCACGTACTACGGCGCCGACGCCGCGACGGTGGCCGGCTTCATCACGCAACCGCTGGAAAGCGCGATCGCGCAGGCGCAGGGCATCGACTACCTGTCGTCGTCGAGCTCGAGCGGGGTCTCGACGATCACCGCCACGCTGCGCCTGAACTACGACGCCAACCGGGCGATGACCGAGATCAACACGCAGGTGAACTCGGTCAAGAACCAGTTGCCCGCGCAGGCGCAGGCGCCGGTGCTGACCGTCGCGACCGGCCAGACGATCGACGCGATGTACATGGGCTTCTACAGCAAGGACCTGCCCACCAACAACGTCACCGACTTCCTGCTGCGCGTCGTCAAGCCCAAGCTCGACTCCATCACCGGCGTGCAGACCGCCGAGCTGCTGGGCGCGCGCCAGTTCGCGCTGCGCGCGTGGCTGGACGCCGACAAGATGGCGGCGCATGGCCTGTCGGCCGCCGACGTCAGCGTGGCGCTGACCACCAACAACTACCTCGCGGCGCTGGGCGCGTCCAAGGGCCAGATGGTCACCGTGCCGCTGACCGCGGGCACCGACCTGCACTCGCTCGACGAGTTCAAGCAGTTGATCGTCAAGCAGAGCGGCGACTCCGTCGTGCGGCTCGAGGACGTGGCCAACGTCACGCTCGGCTCCGAGAACTACGACTTCAACGTCGCCTTCAGCGGCGTGCGCTCGGTGTTCATCGGCATCAAGGTGGCGCCCGAGGCCAACATCCTCGACGTGGCCAAGCGCGTGCGCGAGGCCTTCCCCGACCTGAAGAACCAGCTGCCCACCGGCGTGACCGGCGAGATCGTCTACGACTCCACCGACTTCATCAACACGTCCATCAAGGAAGTGGTCAAGACGCTGGTCGAGGCGCTGGTGATCGTGGCGGTGGTGATCTACCTGTTCCTCGGCACGTTCCGCGCCGTGCTGGTCCCGCTGGTGGCGATGCCGCTGTCGCTGGTCGGCGCCTTCTTCATCATGCTGATGCTGGGGTACTCGATCAACCTGCTGACGCTGCTCGCGCTGGTGCTGGCGATCGGGCTGGTGGTCGACGACGCCATCATCGTGGTGGAGAACGTCGACCGCCACATGAAGGAGGAGCACAAGACGCCGATGCAAGCCGCGCTGATCGCGGCGCGCGAGCTGGGCAGCCCCATCGTGGCGATGACGGTCGTGCTGATCGCCGTGTACGTGCCGATCGGCTTCCAGGGCGGCCTCACCGGCGCGCTGTTCACCGAGTTCGCGTTCACGCTGGCGGCCTCGGTGTTCGTCTCGGGCGTCGTCGCGCTGACCCTGTCTCCGATGATGTGCGCCCAGATCTTCTCGCCCGAGCAGGACAACGGCAAGTTCGCCAAGGCGATCGACCACGTGTTCGAGAAGGTGCACCGCACGTACACGCGCTGGCTACGCAACCTGCTGGGCACCTACCCCGTGCTGATCGTGATGGGCTTCATCCTGCTGGCGCTGCTGGTCGTCATGTTCAAGATGTCGCAGTCCGAACTCGCGCCCGAGGAAGACCAGGGTGTGGTGCTGTCGCAGGTGGTGGGGGCGCCGACGGCGACGTCCGACCAGATGCAGACGTATGCGCAGCAGGTGTTCGACATCGCGCACCAGACGCCCGAATACAAGCAGATGTTCCAGATCACCGGCGTGCCGACGGTCAACGCCGGCATCGGCGGCGTGCTGCTGAAGGACTGGGGCGACCGCACGCGCAACGCGCACGAGATCCAGATGGACCTGCAGGGCAGGTGGAACAAGATCGCCGGCGCGCGCGTCGCCGCGTTCCAGTTCCCGCCGTTGCCCGGCACCTCGGGCCTGCCGGTGCAGTTCGTCATCACGACGACCGAGCCGTTCGAGAACCTCAACACCGTGGCGCAGCAGGTGATCGCCAAGGTGCAGGCCTCCGGCAAGTTCTACTACATCGACGGCGACCTGAAGCTCGACGCGCCGCAGGCCACGGTCGAAGTGGATCGCGACAAGATCGCGGCCCTGGGCATGACCCAGCAGGACGTCGGCCAGGCGCTCGGCGCCGCGCTGGGCGGCGGCTACGTCAACTACTTCTCCATCGCGGGCCGCTCGTACAAGGTGATCCCGCAGGTGCAGCAGGTGGACCGCCTGAACCCTTCCAACGTGCTGGACTTCTACATCAAGACGCCCAGCGCGGGCCTGATACCGGCCAGCACGATCGCGTCGCTGAAGTACAGCGTCCAGCCGGAATCGATCACGCGCTTCCAGCAGCTGAACTCGGTGACGATCTCCGGCGTGGCCGGACTGTCGCAAGGCGAGGCCCTGAAGATGCTGACCGACGCGCTGCACGAAGTGGCGCCTGCCGGCTACAACGTCGACTACGCCGGCCAGTCGCGCATCTTCGCCAACGAGTCCGGCGGCTTCATCGTGACGCTGGCGTTCGCCATCATCATCGTGTTCCTGGCGCTCGCGGCGCAGTTCGAGAGCTTCCGCGATCCGATCGTGATCCTGGTGTCGGTGCCGCTGGCCCTGTTCGGCGCGGTCATCTTCGTCTTCCTCGGGTTCACGTCCATCAACATCTACACGCAGGTGGGGCTGGTGACGCTGATGGGGCTGATCTCCAAGCACGGCATCCTGATCGTCGAAGTCGCCAACAACGAGCAGAAGAAGGGCCTGTCGAAGCTCGACGCCATCATCGAGGCCACCGGCATCCGGCTGCGACCGATCCTGATGACCACCGCGGCCATGGTGTTCGGCGTGGTGCCGCTGGTGATCGCTTCCGGCGCCGGCGCCGCGGGCCGCCAGGCGATGGGCCTGGTCATCTTCACCGGGATGTCCATCGGCACGCTGTTCACGCTGTTCGTGGTGCCCGCGTTCTACCTGCTGATCGGCTCGAACCACGAGAAGACGGTGAACGAGGACGCGGCGCTGGACGACGAGACGCGCAAGCTCGACGACGAGATGGCGCCGAAGCCGGCGCACTGACCGGCCTGCGCAAATGCAAGGGGCCCGACGGCGACGTCGGGCCCCTTTGTCATTCGAAATCGCCGAGGCGAGGTTTGAAGAACCGCATGGCCGTCCCGATCCACGACCGCCGCCGCCTGAGGGGCTCTCCCCGCATCGTCTTTCCGAAGACTTCGCAGCCTGTCCACAGCCCGAGCGGCACCAGCACGACGGCGGCCAGGCCGAACGGCGTGTTGCGGCAGAGGATCCAGCTCATGAAGAGCGTGGGCACCACGTAGATCGAGGCCATCGCGACCGCGGCGATCCGGGTCCCGATGCCGGGACGGGAAGACGCCTCGCGCACGGGCGTCGGGGGCCGCGGCGATGCGGGCGCAACCGCAGCCGATGCGCCCAGGCGCGGCTGCAGCCACCACCAGGTGACACCGAACAAGCCTGGCGCGACGAGCACCCGCGCAAGGATCAGCCACGATGCACCCGCGCCGGGCAGCGGCATGACGATGCCGAAAAGCGCATCCAGCAGCCGAATCGCCGCCATCGGCAACAGCGCGGCCAGGACCGCGCGCAGCAGGATGCCTTCGCGAGTCAGCCGCGGCCTGGGTGGGGATGTCGGGCGGCGCATGGCGGTTCGATCGCGATTGTCCGCGGCAAGCCCGCGTGGACTCAACGCTTGGCGGCTTCCCCCGCCCACAACTCGTCGAGGAACGTGAAGTTCCACTTCTCCGGCGATTCGCGCGCGACGATGCGGTCGCTGGTGCCGCCGGACAGGTCCAGGCGCTGCAACGACACCGGCATGCCGGACTTCACCGAAAAGAACACGCGCACCACCGGTGCCGTCAGCGTGGCCGGACTCTGCTCGATCACCACGGCCAGGCGCTCGGACTGCAGCCGCACCAGCGAGCCGGTCGGGTAGATGCCCACGCTCTTGACGAAGGTGGCGAAGACCAACGGATCGAACTGGCCCTTCCAGCTGGCCATCTTGCCGATCGAGTCGGCCGGATCCCAGCCCATCTTGTAGGGGCGGTTGGAGGTGATCGCGTCGTAGACGTCGCAGATCGACCCCATGCGCACCAGCTGGTTGAGCTTGTCGTTGGGCAGCTTGTGCGGGTAGCCGCCGCCGTCGAAGCGCTCGTGGTGGTGCAGGCAGACGTCCATCGCCTCGGGCACGGTGCCGCGCGCCTCCTGCAGCAGCTCGTGGCCGCGCACCGGGTGGCTGCGCATCACGTCGAATTCCTGGTCCGTGAGCTTGCCGGGCTTGTTGAGGATGTGCAGCGGCATCAGCGCCTTGCCCACGTCGTGCAGCAGGCCCGCCGTGCCCGCGGTGCGGCACTGCTCCTCGTCGAAGCCGAGCTCGCGGCCGAGCGCAACCATCAGCGCGCAGACGGCCACCGAGTGCATGTAGGAGTAGTCGTCCTGCGTCTTCAGGCGCGCGAGGCTGACGATCGCGCCCGGATTGCGGATGACCGAGTCCGAGATCTCCTGCACCAGCGGCATGCAGGCCTCGGCGTCGAGCGCGCGGCCCAGGCGGGCCTCGCTGAACATCTTGTGCATCTGCGCCTTGCCCCTCTGGCAGACCGCGGTCGCGGTGCGCATCTCCTCGGCGAAGGTCTTCGAAGGGGGCGGGACCGGCGTGGACACCGGTGCGGGGCGCTGGGCCGGCGGGGCCGGCACCGTGGCCGGACTCGCGGCCGACGCGGGGACGCCGCTCGCCAGCACGGGGACGGCGGCAGGCACGGCTGCCGGCGGCGCGGCGACCTCCTCGGGCACGTCCAGGCCCTTGCCGGGGTCGATCCAGACCTCGGCAATCACGCTCTCCTGCAGCTTCCTCAGCTGTTCGGCGTCGCGGATGACGAAGCGCGTCTTCCAGAACGGGTGGTCCATCCACGCCCCCTCCAGTGCATGGAGGTGCATGCCCAGGCGGACCTGGTCGACGCGAATCTTCTTGAGCATGAGGCGTGCAGGCGGAAAGCAGGTGCCGACGGGAAGCCGGCGCTGCCCTGTTTTCGGCCGCACGCGGCTCGACTGTAGCGAGCAGTCTCAATTCGAATAAAACAAAACCGCTCGAGGCGGCCTTGTCGTGATCGAATCCCGCCGGGGACGCCCGGCCGCTTCGCCTACTTGAACTTGGCCTGCGGGACCGTGCGCAGGTCGCCCGGCAGCGCGGCGAGGTAGTCGGCGATCTCGGCGATCGTGTCGTCCTTCAACGGCTTGGCCATCGCGCCCATCACCGCGTTCGCGCGGCCGTAGTGCGGGTTGCCCTCGACCTTGTACGACCTCAGCGCGTTCTGCAGGTAGTCGTTGTACTGGCCGGCCAGGCGCGGGATGGTGCCGTCGGTGGGCGTGGAGAAGTTGACGCCGTGGCACGACACGCAGGTGGCGACCGCGGTGCGGATCTTGTCGGGCACCGGCGTCTCGAGCGCCGCGGGCACCGGACCGTCGGGCTTGCCGAGTCGCGCGTAGTAGGCGGCGATGTCGGCGATGTCCTGGTCGGTCAGGGCCGAGGCGACGCTGCGCATCGTGGGGAACTTGCGGTCGCCGGCGCGATACGCCGTCAGCGCGGAGGCGATGTACTTGGCGTCCTGGCCGGCGATCTTGGGCACCTTGTAGACCTGCGGAAAGTCGGCCTGGTAGCCGACGATGCCGTGGCAGCCGATGCACATCTGAACCTTGGTCGAGCCGCGCTGCGCGTCTTGCGCATGGGCGATGGAAAAGACACCCGCGAGGGCGAGAAGCAAGGTCAGGGTTCTTGTCATCGTCTCGTCTTTGTTGATCCGCAAAGGCTGCACTTCCGGGGAACAGGTCCGTGCCGGCCTGCTCCGAACGATTATAGGAACGTCCCTTTATACTGGAACGACCCACTCCGTCAGGCAAAACCCGCCCCTGGTGCCGTGAGTCGGAAATATTTCTTGGCTCGGCTCCCGTTCAACGAATTTACAACTCACGACACCCCGCCATGAAGTTCGAAGGTTCCAGCAACTACGTCGCCACGCCCGACCTGATGCTCGCGGTCAACGCGTCGATGACGCTGCGCCGTCCGCTGCTGGTCAAGGGCGAGCCCGGCACCGGCAAGACGATGCTCGCCGAGGAGGCCGCCGCGTCGCTGGGCCTGCCGCTGCTGGAATGGCACATCAAGAGCACCACCAAGGCGCAGCAGGGCCTGTACGAATACGACGCGGTGAGCCGGCTGCGCGACAGCCAGCTGGGCGACCCGCGCGTCAAGGACATCCACAACTACATCCTCAAGGGCGTGCTGTGGCAGGCCTTCACCAGCGAGACGCCGGTGGCGCTGCTGATCGACGAGATCGACAAGGCCGACATCGAATTCCCGAACGACCTGCTGCGCGAACTCGATCGCATGGAGTTCCATGTGTACGAGACCAAGGAGACGATCCGCGCGATCCAGCGTCCCGTCGTCTTCATCACCAGCAACAACGAGAAGGAGCTGCCCGACGCCTTCCTGCGCCGCTGCTTCTTCCACTACATCAAGTTCCCCGAGGCCGCGACGATGCAGCAGATCGTCGACGTGCACTTCCCCGGCATCAAGCAGGAGATGGTGGCCGCCGCGCTCAAGAGCTTCTACGACGTGCGCAACCTGCCGGGCCTGAAGAAGAAGCCGTCCACCTCCGAGCTGCTCGACTGGCTCAAGCTGCTGCTGGCCGAGGACATCCCGGTCGCCGCGCTGCAGTCCAAGGACGACAAGGTCTCGATCCCGCCGCTGATCGGCGCGCTGCTCAAGAACGAGCAGGACGTCACCTTGTTCGAGAAGCTGATCTTCATGCAACGCAACAACCGCTGAACGACCGATGCTGAACGTCCAACCCGTCATCCTCACCGACGGGCGCATCCGTCTCGAGCCCCTGTCGCTGGACCACGTCGAGGCCCTCAAGGCCGCGGCCGCCGACGGCGAGCTGTGGAAGCTGCGCGTCACCTCGGTGCCCGACCCCGACGACACGCGCGGGTACGTGGAACGCGCGCTCGCGATGCGCGAGCAGGGCAACCGCCTGCCCTTCGTCGTCGTCGATCTCGAGAACGCCGGCCGCATCATCGGCTCGACCAGCTACCACGACATCGTGCCAGCGATCGATCGCCTGGAGATCGGCTGGACCTGGTACGCCAAGAGCACCCAGCGTTCGCACGTCAACACCTGCGCCAAGCTGCTGCTGCTCGTGCACGCGTTCGAGACGCTCGGCGCGAAGCTGGTGGGCTGGCGCACCGACAACTACAACTTCGCGAGCCAGCAGGCCATCGAGCGGCTGGGCGCGAAGAAGGACGGCGTGCTGCGCCACCACGCGGTGCGCCGCGACGGCACCGTGCGCGACACGGTGATGTACAGCGTCGCCGCGGGCGAGTGGCCGGAGATCAAGGCGCACCTGCTGTACCAGCAGACGAAGCCGCGCTCATGATCCGCTCCGGATCGCCGGTCGTTCCGGCTCGAGGCGCATGAGCGAGCAGAACGAAAGATTTCCGTCCGCCTTCCAGGCCCTGCTCCTGGTCCTGGCGCTGTTCGCCGCCGAACTCCTGGTCGGCATGCTGCTGCGCTCGGCGCAAGGCCTGTTGAACCTGACGTCGTCGCAGGCCTGGGCGCTGGGCTCGCTCATCGCCAACGGCTGCGTGTTCGCCACGGTGATGCAATACCGGGGCCTGACGTACCGCGCGTTGTTCCATCCCGCGGGCACCTCGATGCGCGACACGGCGCTCGCCCTCGTCCCCTGGGTGGTGATGCTCGTTCCGGCGCTGGTGCTGGTCGCGTCGACGCTGGTGACGATCGTGACGCAGGCCTTCCCGCTGTCCGACAGCGAGCGGGCGTTGTTCGAGCGCCTGGGCGACGACGACCTCGCCACCATGCTGCTCGGTTGCGTCATCGCGCCGGTCGTCGAGGAGATGCTGTTCCGCGGCGTCATCCTGCGCGGCTTCCTGCAGCGCTACCCCCGCTCGAACGCGATCTGGGGATCGGCCGTGCTGTTCGGCCTGGCCCACCTCAACATCTACCAGTTCGTCGCCGCGTTGATGCTCGGCGCGGTCAGCGGCTGGCTCTACGAGCGCGCGCGCTCGCTCGTGCCCTGCATCGCACTGCACTCGGCCTACAACACCGCGTTGACGCTGCTGGCCCATGCCCCGGCGGGCGCCGACGGCGATGGAGACGGGTCCGTCTCCGGCGGCCTCTGGATCGCGAGCCTGATGCTCGCGGCGGTCGGCCTGCTGTACCTCGTGCGGGCCTTCGGCAGCTCGAACAACCCCCCGCCGGGCCCGGACGGCTGACGTTCAGGGTCGGGCGGTGGCGTCCACGCCGTCGGCCGTGCCGGCGGCACGGCCGGCTGCTCGCCACCCCGAGAACCAGCTCACCATCGGGCTGGCCATCGCCGTGGTCACGAGGGCCATGACCAGCAGCATGGTGAACAGCTCGCGGCCGATCAGGCCCGCATCGAGGCCGATCTTCATCACGATCAGCTCCATCAGGCCGCGCGAGTTCATCAGCGCGCCGGTGCACAGGCTGTCGCGCCAGTCGTGGCCGCAGGCCTTCGCGCCCAACGCGGCACCGCCGATCTTGCCCACCGCCGAGACCCCGACGATCAGGGCGATCGCGCCGAGCCCGGCCGCGGAGAAGGCGCCGCCGGTCGTCGCCAGGCCGGCCAGCGCGAAGAACAGGGGCATCAGCACGACCATCGAGATCGGCTCGACCCGCTGCACCAGCGAGCGCAGCAGCCGGTCGTCGCGCGGCAGGCCGGCACCGAACAGGAAGGCGCCGAACACCGCATGCAGGTGCATCCACTCGGTGAGCATCGCGCACACCAGCAGGCCGATCATCAGCGCCGCGAGCACCGTCGCCGTCGGCTCGCCGTCGGCGGCGTGCACGCGCAGCAGCCACGCGTAGGCCGGCTTGAGCACGAGGAAGACGAAGGCCAGGAGCAGGATCATCCCCAGCCCGATGCGCACCAGGCCCGGCCACCCTTCGCCGGCCCCGGCGAGCGCGACGACGAAGGCCAGCAGGATCCAGGCGATCGCATCCACCACGGCGGCGGCGCTGAGCGAGAGCTGGCCGAACCGCGTCCGCGTCATGCCGCGATCCTTGAGGATGCGCGCCATGACCGGGAACGCCGTGATCGACAGCGCCGCGGCCAGGAACAGCGCGAACGGCCAGAAGCGGACGCCGGCCGGCGCCAGGCTCGGGTACAGCAGCGGCGCGATGGCCAGCCCGAGCAGGAGCGGCGCGACGACGCTGGCGACGCCCACGGACGTCGCCGCGCGGATCTGCGCGCGGGCGCCGTCGGGCCAGCGCAGCTCGAGTCCGATGACGAACATGAACAGCACGAGGCCGAACGTCGACAGGGCCGTCAGCCCGGAGAGCGAACCGGCGGAGAAGATCGCGGCATGCGCCTTCGGGGCCAGCGCGCCCAGCACGATCGGCCCCAGCACCACGCCGGCGGCCATCTCGCCGACGACGCCCGGTTGCCCGAGGCGATTGGCGATCCAGCTGCAGGCCTTGGCGACGACGAGGACGACGATCAGTTGCAGGAGCAGGAGCGTGGTGGCGGACATGGGCGTCAGGGTCAGGAGCGTGCGGATTGGCATGGAATGATGAAGGCGCGTCCCGGCGGGTCAGCGCAGCGGCGTGCAGCCGCCGCGGATCTCGGCGTCGCCAGAGGCGATCGCGTCGCGGCGATCGGCGCCGGCGACCGCGATGCGGCAGTCCTCGAAGCGGACGCCGCGCGCGTTGCGCACGAAGAAGGCCCAGCCCGGCAGCGCGTAGTCGACGACCTCCGACTTGGCGGTGGGCGTGGCGAAGATGAACTTCGGGTCGGGATACCCGCCCCCGTAGGCCGGAAAGCGTGCGATGTCGGCCGCGGTGCTGCCGTAGACATGCGGCCCGGCGGCGCCGGCCGCCCCGGTCCAGGTGATCGCGACGTCCTTGAAGGTGATGGCATCGAGATCGTGCCGCCCGGCCGCGTCGGCCGGCGCGCCGCTGAGGAGCGCGCCCCACGGATAGCGCAGGTGGCCGCCGCGGATCGTCTCGAACCGCACGTCGTGGATCGCACCAACGCGGGCCTGGCCCCGCGCGCCCAGCAGCATGAACACCGGCGTGCCGACGTCGGACAACGTGATGCGGCGAAAGGTCAGGTTCGACACCTCGCCGCCGTCGACCGACTCGACCGCCATCGCGGCGGCCTGGGCGTTGCGGATGTCGATGTCCTCGAACACGATGTCGCGCATCGGCCCGACGGTGGCCGTTCCCAGCTTCAGGCCGTTGGCGACGCCGGCGCCCAGGATGCGGTTGCGCCGGACGACGACGTCGCGCAGCCCGGTGGCGCTGCCGCTCTTGAGGCAGATCCCGTCGTCGCCCGCGGTGATCGTGTTGTCCTCGATCAGCACGTCGCGGCCGTCGACCACGTCGATCCCGTCGTGCGTCGGCCCGAGCGGCGAATCGACCGTGATGCCGCGAACGACCAGGTGCGTCACTTCGAGGTTGACCACGGCCCAGGTCGCGGCGTTGCGAACGGTGATGCCCTCGATCGAGACGTCGGACGACAGCGCCGTGAAGATCGCCATCGGCCGCTGGCCTTCCGGCCGCGCCATGCTGCGCCACTTGTCGATGTCGGCGTTGCCGTCGATGGTGCCGCCGCCCTCGATGCGCACCGCCGTGGCGCCTTCGGCGTAGACCAGCGCCCGCCTGCAGTTGGCGAGCTCGGTGTTGCGGATCGGGGGCGCCTGGGTCGGGTAGTCGGCGTCGTCCCGGCTGCCCAGCAGCGTCGCGCCCGCCTCGATGCGCAGCGTGACGTGGCTGCGCAGCACGATGGTGCCGGAGACGAAGGTGCCGCGCGCCAGCACCACGGTACCGCCGTCGCCCGTGGCACAGGCCTCGATCGCGCGCTGCAACGCCGCCGTGTCCTTGGCCCGGCCGTCGCCGACGGCGCCGAACGCTCGCGCGTCGCACGTGCGCGCGGCCCGCGCCGGCGCGGGCGCTTGCGCTCGCGCAACCGGCGCCAACGTCGAGGCGTCCCGGGTCGCGCAGCCCGCGGCGAGGACGGCAGACAACGCGACGAGCGCCGATCGGCAGGGGGCGATTGACATGGGGGAACTCCGAAGACGGTGCCTGGGCCCGCATTCTGCACCGCCGAACTTGGGGTTGCCGCAACGCCGTCGCAGCCCTCCAATCCGCCCATCGTCCAGGCCGGGAACGCCATGGGGTTCTTCTTCATCGTCGTGTGCGGCGTCGGCGCCGCTGTCTTCGTCGCGCTGGCCGCCAGCATGGGCCGACGGGCGGCGCGCACGCGCGCCTGGTCGCGCGTGGACGGGCGCGTCCTGAGCAACGGCATCACGATCCAGCTGCTGCAGGGCGAGGCGGAGACCGGCGACATCGACGCCTACGACCGGCGCTACCGGCCCAACGTCTCGTACGAATACGTCGTCGACGGCGCGACCCGCGTCGGCACGCTGATCGCGCCCGACCTCGCCGACGCGTTCGGATTCGACGCGTGGGCGCTGCGCGTGGTCGACCGCTATCCGGTCGGCAGTGCCGTCGTCGTCCACCACGATCCGGCCGATCCGGCCCGGGCCGTGCTGGAGCCCGGCGCCTCGCGCCACACCGTGCTCACGATCGTCGTGCTGGCCGTGATGGCCGCGCTCTGCGTGACCATCGCGGTGCTGATCGCCAACGACCCGCCCGCGGTCCCGCCGGCCGATTTCCACACGCCCAACTGAGGTCGCCGCCAAGGCGAAGGGCCGCGAAGCGGCCCGTCCTGCTCGATGCGTCCGAAGACGACTCAATGCGTACGGAATTGCTCCACCGTCTTCGCCAGCTTGCCCGCCTGGTCGCGCATCGATTCGGCGGCCGCGGCCGACTCCTCGACCAGCGCCGCGTTCTGCTGCGTCATCTGGTCGACGTTGTTGACGGCGTCGTTGACCAGCTGGATGCCGCCGGCCTGCTCGCTGGCCGCGGTGGTGATCTCGCCCAGCACTTCGCTGACGCGACGCACCGCGCTGACGATCTCCTGCATCGTCGAACCCGCGTCCTGCACCAGGCGCGCGCCGCTCTCGACCTTGTCGACCGACGCGCCGATCAGCGTCTTGATCTCCTTGGCGGCCTCGGCCGAGCGCTGCGCCAGCGAGCGCACCTCGCCGGCCACGACCGCGAAGCCGCGGCCCTGCTCGCCGGCGCGCGCGGCTTCCACCGCGGCGTTGAGCGCGAGGATGTTGGTCTGGAACGCGATGCCGTCGATCACGCCGATGATGTCGGAGATCTTCTTCGACGACGCGTTGATCTCGTCCATCGTCGAGACCACCTGCGAGACCACGCGGCCGCCCCGCGTCGCGATCTCGGAGGCCGAGCTCGCCAGGCCGTGCGCCTGGTTGGCGGCGTCGGCG
>FTJN01003207.1_pt3 | contig 16349 bp, 12 predicted proteins | sample 1658361 | NCBI WGS metagenome assembly FTJN01 (sample SAMEA3914819, study PRJEB12502) | metagenome | biome: forest; material: soil | place: Canada | collected 2010-06-26 | depth 0.3 m | reverse complement strand
GCGCGCCTCAGCGCGCCTCGAGCCGCTGCAACAAGCATGGCCTGCGCGCTCGATGCGCGCCTCAGCGCGCCTCGAGCCGCTGCGCAGGCATGGCCTGCGCGCTCGATGCGCGCCTCAGCGCGCCTCGAGCCGCTGCAACAGGCACACCGCACGCGTCTCGATCGCCCGACCCTCGCCCACCGGGCCCATCTTCTCGGCCGTCTTCGCCTTCACGTTGACCTGGCCGACGTCCAGGCTCAGCGCCGCGGCGATCTTCGCGCACATGGCCGCGATGTGCGGCGCCATCCTGGGCGCCTGCGCGACGATCGTCGAGTCGACGTTGACCGGCTCCCAGCCCGCGGCGCGCACGCGCTTGCAGGCCTCGGCCAGCAGCACGATGGAATCGGCGCCCTTGAAGGCTTCGTCGGTGTCGGGAAAGTGGCGGCCGATGTCGCCGAGGCCGGCGGCGCCCAGCAACGCGTCGGTGATCGCGTGGCACAGCGCGTCGGCGTCGGAGTGGCCCAGCAGTCCGACGTGGTGCGGGATGGTGACGCCGCCGAGGATGAGCGGTCGGCCGGCATGGAGCTGGTGGGTGTCCCAGCCCTCGCCGATCCGGAAGGGAATGGTCATGGCATTGCTTTCGATGGCGGCAGCGGCCGGCTGCGCAGCAGCCGTTCGGCCAACGCGAAGTCCTCGGGCCAGGTGACCTTGAGGTTGTCGAAATCGCCGCGCACCAGGCGCGGCGCGAGGCCGGCGGCCTCGATGGCGCTCGCCTCGTCGGTGATCACGAGGTCGCGGCGCGTGAAGGCGGCGCGCAGCGCATCGCGCAGCGTGCCGATGCGAAACATCTGCGGCGTCTGCGCGGCCCAGATGCGCTCGCGCGAGACGGTCGCGTCCACGCGCGCGTGCGCGTCGGAGCGCTTGAGGGTGTCGGCGACGGGCATCGCCAGCAGGCCGCCGACCTCGTCGTCGCGGCAGCTGGCGATGAGACGGCGGATCGAGTCCGGATGCACGAGGCAGCGGGCGGCGTCGTGCACCAGCACCCAGTCCGTCTCGAGCGCGCCGCGCGCGCGCAGGTCGTGCAGGCCCGCGTAGACGGTCTCGGCGCGCGTCGCGCCGCCCACGTTGGCGCGCCAGCACGCGGCCGCGGCCTCGGCGTCGCCCTCGGCGGCCAGCGCCGCGAACTGCGTGTCGCCCGGCGAAAGCACCACCAGCGTGCCGTCCAGTTCGGCCACCCGCCCCAGCGCCTCGAGCGTCCACAGCACCAGCGCGCGACCGGCCAGCGATTCGTACTGCTTCGGGCCGGCGGCACCGGCGCGCGAGCCCGAGCCCGCGCACGGCACCAGGGCGAAGAAGCGCTGGCGGCCGTGGGGATGGGTGAAGGAATCACCTCGCTGTGGGCTTGTCATGGGGGCTGATTCTAGAATCCATCGGTTCCCTGCTCGATTCCACGAGCGCCACGCCTTGCCGGCGCACCGGTTGCCCTCCCGAGAGACGGCCCCCGACGCGTCCAAGGCGTGTCCTCATTTCTGCGCACGCCATGCAACTGCCCTCGCTCGTTCCCGGACAACGCTACACGCTGCCTCGCCCGCCCGGCGCGGCCGACGCGTTGCTGATCGCCCACCTCGCGTCCGCGCGGGCCGCGCAAGGCCAGTTGACGCTGGTGGTGTGCGCCGAGCCGGCCGACAGCCAGCGCCTGGCCGACGAACTGCCATTCTTCGCGCCGCACCTGCGCATCGCCGTCTTCCCCGACTGGGAGACGCTGCCCTACGACCAGTTCTCGCCGCACCAGGATCTCGTCTCGGAACGCCTGGCCACGCTGTGGCGGCTGTACCGCAAGAGCCAGGGCCTGGGCAGCGCCAACACCGGCGTGGCGGTGGCCGCGGCCAAGGGCAAGGCCGCGCCGGATCCGACCAAGAGCGTGGACGCGAACAAGGAGGACGACGAAGGCGTCGACGTGGTGATCCTGCCGGCCAGCACCGCGCTGACCCGTCTCGCTCCTCCGTCTTTCCTGGCCGCCACGACCTTCAACTTCAAGCAGAAGTCCCGCCTGGACGAAGCCGCGTTGCGCGCGCAGTTGACGCTGGCCGGCTACTCGCACGTCAGCTCGGTGGTGTCACCCGGCGAGTACGCGGTGCGCGGCGGCCTGATCGACCTGTTCCCGATGGGCTCCAACGTGCCCTACCGCGTCGACCTGTTCGACAACGAGGTCGACTCGATCCGCACCTTCGACCCCGACACGCAGCGCAGCCTGTACCCGGTGCCGCAGGTGCGCCTGCTGCCCGGGCGCGAGTTCGCGCTCGACGAGGCGTCGCGCAAGGCGTTCCGCGTGCGCTGGCGCGAGCGCATCGAGGGCGATCCGACCAAGGCCCGCCTCTACAAGGACATGGGCAACGGCATCGCCGGCGGCGGCATCGAGTACTACCTGCCGCTGTTCTTCGATGAGACGGCCACGCTGTTCGACTACCTGCCCGCCTCCGCCACGCTCGTGCTGCACGGTGCCGTGGACGACGCGTTGCAGCGCTTCTGGACGGATACCCGCGAGCGCCACCGCTTCCTGAAGGCCGACCCGGACCGGCCGATCCTGCCGCCGGAAGACATCTTCATGAAGAGCGAGCAGTTCTTCGATTCCACGCGGGCGTTCGCGGCGCTGTCGCTGCGTCCGCCCGGCGCGGCGGCGGCCGGCCAGGAAGGCGAGGCTCCGGAATCGGACGCCGGCAAGACCTCGGGAGCCACGGCCTGGGCCCGTCCGCTCCCCGACGTCAGCGTCGAGCGCAACGCGACCGCCCCGATGGCACGCCTGCAGCGCCACATCGACGCCACGCCCTACCGCGTGCTGCTGGTGGCCGACAGCGAAGGCCGGCGCGAGACCTTGCTGGACATGCTGCGCGACCACGCGATCGAGCCGATCAGCGTCGGCACGCTGGCCGAGTTCGAGGCCAGCGACGAGAAGGTCGCGATCACGGCCGCGCCGATCAGCGAAGGCTTCTTCTGGTTCGAGCCCGACGCCGCCGATCCGAGGAACGTCCGCACGATCCAGTTCATCACCGAGAACGAGCTGTTCGCCACCGGCACGACGCCACGCCGGCGCCGCCGCGGCCAGGAGCAGGTCAGCAGCGTCGACGCGCTGATCAAGGACCTGTCGGAGCTGAAGCTGGGCGACCCGGTGGTCCATGCCGCCCACGGCATCGGCCGCTACATGGGACTGATCAACATCGACCTGGGCGAGGGGCCCAGCGAGTTCCTGCACCTCGAGTACGCCGACAAGGCCACGCTGTACGTGCCCGTCGCCCAGCTCGCGCTCATCAGCCGCTACACCGGCGTGTCGGCCGAAGAGGCGCCGCTGCACAAGCTGGGCTCGGGCCAGTGGGACAAGGCGCGCCGCAAGGCCGCCGAGCAGGTGCGCGACGCCGCCGCCGAACTGCTCAACCTCTACGCCCGCCGCGCCGCGCGCGACGGCTACTCGCACCGCTTCTCGCCGCACGACTACGAGGCCTTCGCGACCAGCTTCGGCTTCGAGGAGACGCCCGACCAGCGCGCGGCCATCCACGCCGTGATCCAGGACCTGGTCAGCCCCAAGCCGATGGATCGCCTGGTCTGCGGCGACGTCGGCTTCGGCAAGACCGAGGTGGCGCTGCGCGCGGCCTTCGTGGCCGTGCATGGCGGCAAGCAGGTCGCGCTGCTCGCGCCGACGACGCTGCTGGCAGAGCAGCACTACCAGACGATCAGCAGCCGGTTCGGCCAGTGGCCGGTGAAGGTGGCGGAGATGTCGCGCTTTCGCACGGGCAAGGAGATCGCCGCCGCGATGAAGGGGCTGGAGGACGGCACCATCGACATCATCGTCGGCACGCACAAGCTGCTGTCGGGCGACGTCAAGTTCAAGCGGCTGGGCCTGCTGATCGTCGACGAGGAGCACCGCTTCGGCGTGCGCCACAAGGAGGCGATGAAGGCCTTGCGCGCCGAGGTGGACGTGCTCACGCTCACCGCCACGCCGATCCCGCGCACGCTGGGCATGGCGCTCGAAGGCCTGCGCGACCTGTCGGTGATCGCCACTGCGCCGCAACGCCGCCTCGCCATCAAGACCTTCGTGCGCAACGAGAGCCTGGGCACGATCCGCGAGGCCGTGCTGCGCGAGCTGAAGCGCGGCGGCCAGGTCTACTTCCTGCACAACGAGGTCGACACCATCCAGAACCGGCTCGAGAAGCTCGCCGAGCTGATTCCGGAAGCGCGCATCGCGATCGCGCACGGCCAGATGCCCGAGCGCGAGCTGGAGAGCGTGATGCGCGACTTCGTCGCCCAGCGCATCAACGTGCTGCTGTGCTCCACCATCATCGAGACGGGCATCGACGTGCCCACCGCCAACACCATCGTCATCAGCCGCGCCGACAAGTTCGGCCTGGCGCAGCTCCACCAGCTGCGCGGGCGCGTCGGCCGCTCGCACCATCAGGCCTACGCCTACCTGATGGTGCCCGACGTGGAGGGCCTCACGAAGCAGGCCGCGCAACGCCTGGACGCGATCCAGGCAATGGAGGAACTGGGCTCCGGCTTCTACCTGGCGATGCACGACCTCGAGATCCGCGGCGCCGGCGAGGTGCTGGGCGAGAACCAGAGCGGCAACATGATGGAGGTCGGCTTCCAGCTGTACAACGACATGCTGGCCGAGGCCGTTCGCGCGCTCAAGTCCGGCAAGGAGCCCGACCTGCTGTCGCCCACCGGCGCGTTCGGCGGCGGCATCGACATCAAGCTGCACGCCCCCGCCCTGCTCCCCGACGCCTACTGCGGCGACGTGCAGACGCGCCTGTCGCTGTACAAGCGCCTGGCCACGGCCGATCGCCCGGAGACGCTGGACAACCTGCTCGAGGAGATCACCGACCGCTTCGGCAAGCTGCCGCCGCAGGGCCAGGCGCTGTTCGACACGCACCGCCTGCGCGTGCTCGCGAAGAGCTACGGCGTGCTGAAGGTGGACGCGAACCCGAAGGTCATGAACATCACGTTCCGGCCCAATCCCCCGGTCGACCCGATGCGCATCATCGAGCTGGTGCAGAAGAACAAGAGCGTGAGGCTGGCCGGCAACGACCGGCTGCGCATCGACCGGGAGATCGCCGAGCCGCACGACCGCGCGCAATACGTGCGCGACCTGTTGCGCTCCCTCGGGCCGCCGAAGGCCGGCGACTGATTCCGGCCCGCCTCAGCGCGCGGCGCCGCGTTCCATCAGCGCGGCCTGGTAGGCGCCTTCGATCTCCCTGGTCTTGGCTTCGGCCAGTTCGCGGAGCTCGCGCCCCAGCGAGGCGACCTTGTCGGGGTGGTACTGGCCGATCAGCCGCCGATAGGCGTCGTGGATCTCGTCGACGCTCGCCTCGGGCGGCAGCTCCAGCACGCGGGCCCAGTCCGGCGCGGCAGGCGGTGCCGGGGGCGGCGGCGCGACCGGCGGCGGCCGATGGCTCATGGCCAGGTAGACGGCTGCGAAGCCCACGCCGCCGCACGCGACGATGGCGAGCAAGTCACCGTTGTTCATCTTCGACCTCCGTGGCATGCGGGTCCGGCGCGGCCTCGAAGCGCGGGCGCGCCGCTCGCAGCGCCTTGGCGCGCGGCGAATCCTCCGCGATCCAGTCCAGTTCGTCGTCGATGCGTGCCAGGCATTGCGCGTTCATGCGCGCGAGCGCCGGCGCGTCGACCCGGCGCTTGGCGGCGGTCAGCAGATCCTCGCCGGCGGGCCGATGCAGCGACAGCCGTCGAACGAGATTGGCCGCGTAGGGCGCGCAAGCCAGCACCTCGAACGCCAGCACGCCGAACTGCGCCCCGCTCAGGCCCAGCTCGGCGCGCCGGCGCCACACGAGCACCAGGCTGACCAGGATGAGCGCGTAGAGCTCGGCCAGGACCAGCAGCACGGCCTGCAGCCCCCAATGGCCGTACCAGGCCGTCGGCAACGCGACGAACAGCAGCAGCCAGATCGCGCAGACCCAGGGCGCGACCCGCATTTCCTGCGCAGGCGCTGCCGCCGCCGGCGTGGCAGGCGTCCCGGCGGGCGCGTCGGCGGCGTCCCACCGCAGGCGCAGCACGGGCTCCCACGGCTTGAAGGGATTGCCGAGCCAAGGCTCGCGCCCGCCCAGCCGCCAGTCGAGCGCGCCGAAACCCGCTCGCCAGCGCCCGCGCCAATCGCGTATGAGCACGCCCTCGTCGCGTCCCAGGAGCAGGAAGCAATCCTTCAGGTACAGCCCCACCACGACCGGACCGATCAGGGACTGGGCATCGAGTTGCACGGGCTTCTTCAGCGCCCCGCGGCGCGCCCGAACAGGCGCTTGATGCCCGCGAAGCCGGCGACCACGGCCGCGGCCACGAACTTCCAGCCCGCCACCAGCGCTGCGAGCAGGCCCTTGAACCAACCCGCCTTCAAGGCGGCCGCGGCGGCTCCCCCCAGCACCAGCGCGCCCAGGCCGAATTCGGCCACGTGGTCGCCGGCGCGGAATTCGGCATAGGACTCGCCGGGATTGAAATTGAAGCCGCCGAGGACCTTGTGCAGGTCCTGCACGTCCGCCTGGAGCGTCTCGGGGGTGGTCACCAGGGTCACGGTCTCGTAGCCGCGGCGCGACAACAGCCGCATCGTGTAGTTGACCACCGGCCGCGGGCTGTCCGACGAACGCAGGCGCACGCCGTACTCGAGGTACTTCGTCGCAGGATCGTAGTGAGGCTGGACGACCCAGCCCTCGTTGACCAGCGTGGGAATGCCGCGCTTGCGACGCTCTTCGTTGCCGCGCTCCTCGTTCTTGCGCATGGCGGCCAGCAATTCGTCGGGATCCAGCTTCTCGTCGTCCTTCACGTAGCCCGATTCCTCGAACGACAGCGTCGCCCACCAGTGGTCGCGCACCAGCACGGTGTCGCCGGGTTCGGGCAGGTTGCCGGTGAGCTCCAGGAAGCGGCTGCCGCTGGATTCCGGCAGCAGGCGCGCGCCGTCGGGGATCTGGATCTTCGAGCGGGAGCCCACGTCGCCCGTGCCGGGCCCGGCCTGCCAGGGCAGCTTCTGCATCTCCGCGCCGACGTCCTGTCCGGATTCGGCCGCGACGGCCAGCGACGCACCGAGCGCCAAGGTGACTGCGAGGGCGCACGCGGACATGCGCCGGATCTGGTTCGACATGGGTTTCCTCCCTGCTGAGCGATGAATGGGTCCTGCAGGTTCGGCGTGCCAGCTTCCCCGCATGGTTGTGGCCCGGATTATGTCGGAGCCGCTCGACCGCAGGCCTGCGGCACGGGCATCGAAAACCCTCGGCCCTTGCGCTCGCCCGTCACCCGGCCAGGCGCATCGGACGAGCCACCGCCCGGGCGACAATGGGCGCATGAATCCGGTCTCCAGCTCGTCGCCCGTCGTCCTCGCCCTGCTCCTCCTCGCCGCGCTCGTCGCAGGCCTCGTCATCGGGCTGCGCCTGGCGCGGGCACGCACGCAGGCCACGCTGGACGCCGCCCTGGCCCAGGCCGGCCACGCCGCGCAGCTGGAGCTCGCGCAGGCGCGCGAGCGCCTGCGCGCGGGCGAGCAGGCGGTGGCGGCCATGCACGCCGAGCTGGAGCGCGCCCGCGCCGAGTCGCAGGCCGCGCGCGAAGAGTTGCTGCGCGCGTCGGCCAGCGAGGCGCAGAAGAACCAGCTCGTCGCGTCGTTGACCGAACGCATCGCCGACCTGGAGGCCCGGGCGCGGGAGTCTGCGGGCCAGCTCGAGTCCCGCAACGTGGCGTTGCAGCAGGCCCACGCCGAACTCGCCCACGCGCGCACCCGCGCCGACGCGGATCGCGCGAGCGCGCAGGAGAAGCTGCAGCTGCTCACCGACGCCAAGACGGCGCTGTCCGACCAGTTCCGGACGCTGGCCACCGAGATCCTCGAAGAAAAGTCGAAGCGCTTCGCCGAACAGAACCAGCAGAACCTGGGCACCCTGCTCGACCCGCTGCGCACGCAGCTGAACGAGTTCAAGGGCAAGGTCGAGGAGGTCTACGTCCAGGAAGGCAAGGAGCGCTTCGCGTTGTCGGAGCAGGTCAAGCAATTGATGGAGCTGAACAAGACGCTCAGCAACGACGCCAACAACCTCACCAAGGCGCTCAAGGGTTCGGCCAAGACGCAGGGCAACTGGGGCGAGCTGATCCTCGAGCGCGTGCTGGAGGCCTCGGGCCTCGAGAAGGGCCGCGTCTACCACGTGCAGGTGAGCCAGCGCGACGCCGAGGGCAACCTGCAGCAGCCCGACGTGGTGATCGACCTGCCGCAGGAGCGCAAGCTGGTGGTCGACGCCAAGGTGTCGCTCGTCGCGTACGAACTCTTCGCCTCGGCCGAGAAGGACGAAGACCGCGCGGCCGCCGTCCGCGCCCACCTGGACTCGGTGCGCGCGCACATCAAGAACTTGTCCGGCAAGAACTACCAGGCGCTGTATGGCGTCAAGTCGCTGGACATGGTGGTGATGTTCGTGCCGATCGAGCCGGCGTTCATGCTGGCCGTCACCAACGACGAGGCGCTGTTCATGGAGGCCTGGCAGCGCAACGTGCTGCTGGTGAGTCCGTCGACCCTGCTGTTCGTCGTGCGCACCATCGCGCACCTGTGGCGCCAGGAGGCGCAGACGCGCAACGCGCAGGACATCGCCAAGCGCGGCGCCGAGCTCTACGACAAGCTCTCGGCGTTCGTCGCCGACCTGCAGAAGGTGGGCGCCAAGTTGAAGGACGCGCAGTCCGCCTACGACGATGCGGAGAAGCGCCTGTCCACCGGCAACGGCAACGTGATCCGCCAGGCCGAAATGCTCAGGAAGCTGGGCGTGAAGGCCACCAAGGTGCTGCCCGCCGCGCTGGTGGACGCCGCGCAGGACGGCGGCGGCCTGCCCTCGCTCCCGAACGATGCCGGGGCCGCGGCCCCTTCGTTGTTCGACGGCCTCGAGGGCGAACCGCCGCAGGCCTGACGCGAGCCGGCGCGTTGCGCGGGCGCCGGTCGATCAGGCCGCGCGGCCGCTGACCCGGCCCAGCCAGTACACCGCCTGCGCCATCGCGCGCTCCGCGCCCGGCTTGCCCTCGGCGAGCAACGTCAGTGCATCCGAGATCAGTTGCTCGACGCGCGGCGAACCCAGCGTCAACGCCGCGGTGCGGCAGGCGTCGGCCTTCTGCACGAACGCGGCCTTCGCCTGCGAGCCGGCCGACGGCGTCGCCAGTTCCTGGGCCAGGCCGGCGAGCGCCTGGATCTGCTGCACGAACGCGCCGACGTAGCGCGCATGGCGCTGCGCATCGACCCGCAGCCGCGCGATCGCGGCGTCGACCGGCTCGAGGATGGCCGCGTCGAGCTGCGCGAGCACCCGCAGGATACGCGTGGCCGTATCGGGACCGACCGGCTTGACGATGAAACCCTGCAGGTCCGAGCGCGTGGCGCTCAGCACGGTGTTGCGGTCGGCGGTGGAGGTGATCAGCATGGCCGGCACGCGCCTCAACGCGGGCGCCGCGCGCAGGCGCGCGACGAGCTCGAGGCCGTCGGGCGGCGGCATGCGCACGTCCAGGCACAGCAGGTCGAAGCACGGGTCGCCCGTCATGGCCCGCCATGCGCCGGCGCCGTCCTCGGCCAGGACGACCTGCGGCGCGCCACATTGGCGCAGCACGTCCTCCATCGCGAGGCGCGAGACGAGGTCGTCGTCGGCGACCAGGATACGCATGAGCCGGCTCCCTTGTTGGACTGGGGCAAGGGTATCAGTGCGCGGTCATCCAGTCGTCAATGCTTTCCTGGAGGGCGGCCCAGTGGCGCTCCATGCCTGCGTCGTCCGCGGTGTCGCAGGCGTGCTCGAGGCCGCCGGCATCCTCGGCCATCTGCTCGCTGTGGATGTAGAACGCGCTGCCCTTGATGTTGTGGGCGATGCGCGCCGCGCGCGGGAAGTCACGCTGCGTGATCGCGTCGGCGAGCTCGGTCAGCAGGCGCGGCGTCTCGCTGCGGAAGGCGTCCGCCAGGCGGTCGGACAGCGAGCGCACGGCCGGCGGCGCGGGGACCGGCGCGGGCGCCCTGGCCGCGGCCTCGGCCAGCGCGGCCTCGGCGGCATCCACGGACGCCGCGTCGGGTTCGCCGTCGAGGAACAGCGCGTCGAGCGCCGCCGTGGAGCCGCCGGCCATCGCCATCGTGTCGAGCAAGGGACGCAGCTCGCGACCGCGCGCGCGCAGCGCGTCGACCGCGCGGTGCAGCGCCTGCGCGAGCAGGCGCTCGTCCACCGGCTTGGACAGGAAGTCGTCCATGCCGGCCGCCAGGCACAGCTCGCGGTCGTTGCCCGTGGCGTTGGCGGTGAGCGCGATCATGCGGATCTCGGGGTCGAGCACCCAGGTCTCGCCGATGCCGCCGGCGCGGATCGCGCGCGCCGCCGCCAGCCCGTCCATGACCGGCATGCGGCCGTCCATCAGGATCAGGTCGAAGTTCTCCTCGGCGCAGCGCTGCACGGCCTGCAGGCCGTTCTCGACGAAGCTGACGTCGTGGCCCAGCCCTTGCACGAAGGCCTGCACGATCACGCGGTTGGTATGGCCGTCCTCGGCGCACAGCACGTTGAGGCGGCAGTCGAACGGCGGCACGGCCTCCTCCGGCGCGGTGTGGACCGGCGCGCCGATGGCCACCGGCAGCGCCACACGGAAGGTGCTGCCGACGCCGGGCGCGCTGCGCAGCGAGATCTCGCCGGCCATGCCCTCGACCAGCGCGCGCGTGATCGTCAGGCCCAGGCCGGTGCCCCCGTACTTGCGCGTGGTGGTGAGGTCGGCCTGCTCGAAGCTGCTGAACAGCCGCTGCTGCGCTTCGTACGAGATGCCGATGCCGGTGTCCTCGACCTCGATTTCCAGCAGCAACCGGCCCGTCTCGGTGGAGCCGCAGGCCACGCGCAACTCCACCGTGCCGACCTCGGTGAACTTGAGCGCGTTGCCGATCAGGTTGAGCAGGATCTGGCGCAGCCGCATCGGGTCGCCGCGCAGCCATTGCGGCACGTTCGCGTCGACGTCGCTCAGCAGCGAAAGGCCCTCCTCCTGGGCGCGCAGGTCCAGCAGCTCGACCAGCGAGTGCACCATCTCGCGCAGGTCGAAGTCCACCGTCTCGAAGCCCATCTTGCCGGCCTCGATCTTGGAGAAGTCGAGGATGTCGTTGATGATCGCCAGCAGCGCCTCGGCGTTGCCGAGCGCCAGCGACACGCGCGAGCGCGACTGCGCCGGCATCTGTTCGCGCAAGCCCAGTTGCAGCATGCCGATGATCCCGGACAGCGGCGTGCGCAGTTCGTGGCTCATCGTCGCGAGGAACAGCGACTTCGCGCGGGTGGCCTCCTCGGCCTTGTCGCGCGCGACGCGCAGCGCCTCCTCCTGGCGCCGGTGGGCACGCGCGTCGCGCATGAAGGCGGTGGCGGCCCAGCCGCGGTCGTTGCGATAGGCCGTGAGCGACAGCTCCACCGGCACCGGCCGGCCCGCGGCGTCGATCGCGTCGAACTCCGTCACGGCGCCCGAGAACAGGTCGTCGTTGGCGTCGCACAGCGCGGCGATGCCGTCGTTGGCGGCCACGAGCTTGGGCAACGGCAGGACCTCCAGCACCGGCCGGCCCAGCGCGTGGGCCGCGCTGCGGCCGAGCAGCCGCTCCGCCGCGGGGTTCCAGTACGACAGCGCGCCGCCTTCGTCGAAACTGATCACGGCGTCGGTGGCGGCCTGCAGCATCAGCTCGACGCGCTCCTGCTGCGCGCGGAACGCCAGCTCGCCGGCGAGCCGCTGCTGCTGCTGCACGACCACGTTGACGATCAGCGTGAGCGACGACGCGCTCAGCAGGAACAGGAACAGCGAGGCGATGTGCGTGGCCGAATCGGCGCTGGCGCTGCCCGGCGCGGTCAGCTGCAGCGTGATCGTGATCAGGCCGCAGGCCATCACCGCCGAATGCACGAACAGCGGCGGGAACTTGATCGCGGCCCACACCAGCAGCGGCAGCGCGAGGAAGCCGACCACGTGAACGGGCACGTTCCAGCCGCGCGTGATCGCCCAGCCCAGGACGCTGGCCGCGAAGCTGCACAGGATGAAGAACAGCTGCTCGCGCGACAGCTGCAGCACCCGGGGCAGCACCGAATCGGGTCGCGCCGGCGCGCGCGTGACGGCCGGCCGCGGGGCGCGCGGGGCGCGCCGGCGCTCCGAGAAATCGGGCTGCGGCAGGCGGCGCACGCCGGCGAGCGTGCGGGCGTCGATCCAGCGGGCCCACGACAGCAGCGCGGGCATGCAGATGAGGCAGCCGAAGACGTCCCCGATCATGGACTGGATCCAGTAGCCGGACCAGCCGTAGTCGATGCAGCGCCGCGTGCCCGCGAGGCCGCAATAGCCCGCCGTCGCCCCAGCGCCGTTGACGAGCGCGAACAGCACGCCGAAGGCCATCATCATCAGCACGGCGCGCACGGTGTCGAGCCGGCCGGTGAAGCCGACCCGCCGGGCCGCCCAGTGCACCGCGGCGCCGGACGCCAGCATCGACAGCGGCTCGACGAACGCCCAGCGGTTGTGCGTCCAGTCGTGGGCGCTGCCGTTGACGCAGAAGTCGTACGCGATGTAGACGGCCGCGCCCAGCAGGCAACGCGGGCCGTACAGGATGCCGGCGACGCAGGCGACGGCGGCCGCCGGCCACACGGGCGTCAGGTAGCCATGGTCGCTGAAGACGTCGCCCAGCCAGGCCGCCAGCCAGAACAGCAGCGTGACGCCCAGCATCAGGATCAGTTCGCGGCGGGATTTCTGGGTCAGCAACGGAGGGCTTTCAAAGGGCCGGCCTCGCGAAGTGTGCGGCGAAGACGCACGGCGAGGCGCCCGAATTGTCCCGCGTATTTCACGCTCGGTGGCATGAAATGCGTTCGGGCGCCTCACCGGCGAAGCCTGCAGCCCCGGGAAGAGAAGGCTGGGCGCCGTCGCCGCCTTAAAATCGGCCGGTCCCCAACGCGCTCCTCCCATGCACCTCGATCTCCCGAGCGGCCTCGTCGTCCGCGGCTTCACCCCTCCGTTGCGGCTCGCCGACTTCCGCCTGGCGGCGTTCGACATGGATTCGACGCTGATCGACATCGAGTGCGTCGACGAGATCGCCGCCGCCGTGGGCCTGAAGGCCGAGGTGGCCGCGATCACCGAGGCGACGATGCGCGGCGAGATCGCCGACTTCAAGGAAAGCCTGCGCCGCCGCGTCGCGCTGCTCAAGGGCGTACCCGAGCAGGCGCTGCACGAGATCTGGGAGCACACACTCCACATCAACCCGGGCGTGGAGGTCTTTCTCGCCGCGCTGCGCGAGGCCGGCCTGAAGACGCTGCTCGTCTCCGGCGGCTTCACGTTCTTCAGCGATCGCGTGGCGCAGCGGCTGCGGATGGACTACACGCGCGCCAACGTCCTGGAGCTCGCCGACGGCGCGCTCACCGGTCGCGTGCTGCCGCAGGCCTGGGGCGACATCGTCGACGGCCTCGAGAAGCAGCGCACCCTGCTGCAGATCTGCGCGGAGATGGGAATCGCGCCCAGCCAGGCGATCGCAGTGGGCGACGGGTCGAACGACCTGCCGATGATGAGCGTGGCCGGGCTGTCGATCGCGTATCACGCCAAGCCCGCGGTGCGCGAGAAGGCGATGTTGGCGATCAACGAAGGCGGGATGGACGACGCGCTGGCCGTGTTCGAACGCGCGTCCTGAAACCCCTTCAGAGCGCGCTGGCGACCTGCGAGCGCGAGTCGACGGCTGCGAACCAGTCGGCGTAGGGCGAGTTCTTGGCCAGCGTGCGGTTCAGGTCCGGCGCGCCGTCCTTCCACCACACCTGCCCGCGTTCGCCCAGGCCCACCTGAGCGGCAGAGATCAGCTTGCGGGCGGCCATGATGGCCGGCTCGTCGCCCGTCGTCTTCGCGGCCTTGAGCGCGCGGCGGCCGTTGAGCAGTTCGCGCGTGTGGCGCACCTTGGCCTCGGCCGGCAGCGACGGGTTCGCTGCGCGCCACAGGCGGCCCTGGATCACGATGTAGCGGCCGTCCGGCGTCGTCAACTCCGATGTCATGGCTGGCAATGTAGACGAGCGATGCGGGGGCATTGATGCGAAAAGCAACTGGAATACCCTCCGCCGAAACAGCTTGATACAGGATGAGATGCCCGGAGCGCACAAACGCGCGCCGAGTCAGGGTTGCGGAGCATTCCTCGTGCCCGCGAGCGCTCAGCGACTGAGCTGTTCCCAGGCCTTGTCCAGCCGCTTCACGCTGACCGGCTGCGGCGTGCGCAGTTCCTGCGCGAACAGGCTCACCCGCAACTCCTCCAGCAGCCAGCGGTACTCGGTCAGGCGCGCGTCGACGGCGCCCTTGCGGTCGGCCAGCGTGCGCAGCCAGCGCTGTTCCACGGGACGCAGTTCGCCCAGGCGTTGCGCGTCGCGCGCCGGATCGGCGCGCAGCTTGTCCAGCCGCATCGTGATGCCCTTGAGGTAGCGCGGCAGATGGTGCAGCTGGGCCCACGGCGTCGTCGACACGAAGCGCTTGCCGACCAGGCGCTGCAACTGCGCCTGCACGTCGTCGACCACCTCCTTGGGCGGACGCGCGTCCTTGAGCTTGCGCGTGGCCGCGGCGTACTCGACGAGCACGGCGTGCGCCTGGCGCGCCACCTCCTGCGCGATCAGGTTCAGCCGGCTGCGTCCGACCTCGAGGCGGCGGCGGAAGTCGATCTCGTCGGCGGGCAGCGGCTCCTCGAGGAACGCGCGGTCGATCGCGACGTCGATGATCTGCTCGCGCAACTCCTCGGCCGTGCCCAGCGGCATGTAGAACACCGACATCTTCGTGAGCTCGGGGATGTTGCGCTCGAGGAACTTGATCGGCTCCTTCAGCGACAGCGCCAGCAGCCGGCGCAGGCCCGCGCGATGCTTCGCGGCGGCGACGTCGGGCTCGTCGAACACCTCGATCTCGACGTGCGTGCCCTTGTCGATCAGCGCCGGAAAGCCGATCAGCGTCTGGCCGCCCTTGGCGATCTCCATCAGCTCGGGCAACTGGCCGAAGGTCCAGGCCGTGTACTTCGCCGCGGCGGCGGGCGCCGCGGGCGCGGGCGGCGGCTCGATGCGTGCGACGACGCCCTTGCTGCCCGGCGGCAACGCCAGCGGCGCGGGGGCGGCCGTCGGCGCCGACGCCGGCAGCTTCAGCGCGGCGAGCGCCTGGAAGGCCGTGCGCGCCTGGCCGCCCAGCTCGGACTTCAGCGTCGCGAGGTTGCGGCCCATGCCCAGCTGGCGGCCGTGTTCGTCGACCACGCGGAAGTTCATGAAGTGATGCGGCGACAGCGTCTCGAGCTTGAAGTCGTTGCGCTGCACCGCGATCTGCGTGCGCTCCTTGACCGCCTTGAGCAGCACCTCCAGCAGTTCGCCCTGCGCGAAGTCGTGCGTCGCGACGAATTCGGCGACGTACTCGGGCAACGGCACCAGGCGCGAGCGCGGGCGCTGGTGCAGGCTCTTGACCAGCGCCAGCACCTTGGCCTCCAGCATGCCCGGCACCAGCCAGTCGACGCGCTCGGCGTTGACCTGGTTCAACGCGTAGATCGGCACCGTGACGGTCAGGCCGTCCTTGGCGTCGCCCGGCTCGTGCAGGTAGACCACAGAGCAGTCGACGCCGCCCAGGCGGATCGTCTTCGGGAACGATGCGGTGGTGATGCCGGCCGCCTCGTGGCGCATCAGCTCGTCGCGCGTGAGCATCAGCAGCTTCGGCTGCTTGCGCTGCTCCTCGCGGTACCACTTCTCGAAGGTCGCGCCGCTGACCACGCCCGCCGGCACCTGCTGATCGTAGAACGCGTAGATCAGTTCGTCGTCCACCAGCACGTCCTGGCGGCGCGACTTGTGCTCGAGATCCTGCACCTGCGCGATCATCTTCTGGTTGTGGGCCAGGAACGGCAGCCGGGTGTCCCACTCGCCCTGCACCATGCCTTCACGGATGAAGATCTCGCGCGCGACGACCGGGTCGACGAGGCCGAAGTTCACGCGCCGGTTCTGGTAGACGACGATGCCGTACAGCGTCGCGCGCTCCAGCGCGATCACCTCGGCGGCCTTCTTCTCCCAGTGCGGCTCGAGCAGCTGCGTCTTGAGCAGGTGGCCGGCGATGCCGGGGATCCACTGCGGATCGATCGCGGCGATGCCGCGGCCGTACAGGCGCGTGGTCTCCACCAGTTCGGCGGTGACGATCCAGCGGCCCGGCTTCTTCGACAGGTGCGCGCCGGGATGGCGCCAGAAGCGGATGCCGCGCGCGCCGAGGTACCACTCGTCGTCTTCGCTCTTCAGCCCGAGGTTGCCCAGCAGGCCGGCCAGCATCGCCAGGTGCACCTGGTCGTAGTCGGCCGGCGCGGTGTTGAGTTGCCAGCCGTGGTCGGCCACGACGATCAGCAACTGCGAATGGATGTCGCGCCACTCGCGCAC